>JAEEGI010021328.1_pt1 | contig 12883 bp, 9 predicted proteins | sample 8958751 | NCBI WGS metagenome assembly JAEEGI01 (sample SAMN16246545, study PRJNA631951) | gut metagenome | biome: gut microbiome; feature: rumen; material: KS-attached | host: Bos | place: Iran: Karaj | collected 2018-10 | reverse complement strand
TGTCTTGGTGTCGAACATGACCTTGTTGATCGCGGGAGCGTCGGCGCCGAGGTCGAGCAGCTCCGCCGCGATACGCAGGGTTTTGCTCGTGGTGTTGCTGTACTTAAAGCAGCCCGTGTCCGTTGCAACGCCCGTGTAGATGCATGCCGCGGTGTCAGCGTCGATCGGAACGCCCATCTCCGCGAACAGCTCAAAGAGTATCTCGCAGTTTGACGAGGCGTGCGGGTCGACGCACTTCAAGGGCGCGTCTACTCTGTTTATCTCGTGGTGGTCGATGCAGAGGTCGATTTTGCCGAGGTACTTCTCCCTGTTTGAGCCGAGAAGCTTTTCGTCGGCGACGTCTACGCTGACGACGGTCTGAGTGTCAAAGCTCTGCTCTTCGAGCCCTTGCGCAAGGAAAACGAAGTCCTTGGGCAGCCTTGTGGTGATGACCCTAGCGTTTTTGCCGAGCTGACGGAGAACCCTGCAAAGCGCGTAACCGCTGCCGAGGGTGTCGCCGTCGGGGTAGTCGTGGGTCAGAATATCGTAGTTGTCGTGCGACAGCAGGAAATCCGCCGCAGCACGCATTGTATCATTCATCGTCCTCGTCCTCGCTTTCGGGGACGTCTGATTGGATATCGAGCGAACTGAGAATGCGGCTGATATTGGCGCTGTACTCAATGCTGTCCGTCGCCGTGAAGATCAGCTCGGGCACATGGCGCAGCTTGAGGCGGTGACCCAGCTCGCGGCGAACGAAGCCCGACGCGGATTTCAGACCCTTTACGGCTTCCTTGGCGCGGTCAAGACCCTCGATGGCGCTGACGTGGACGGTGCAGTAGGAAAGATCGTTTGTCACCTCGACGCGCACGATAGAGAGGAACGCTGAGCTTACGCGCGGATCCTTGAGCTCGCGGAAAATCGCGGTGAGCTCGCGCTTGATATCTTCGGTTGTTCTTTCAATTCTGTGACTTGCCATATTGTCCTCATTTATTTATTGCCGCCTAGCAATCGTCCGCGCACTCAGCGCGGACGTATCAGGCGAGATTAATCTCTGTATTCTTCTATAGTATAGACCTCGAACATATCGTTCTCCTTGAGGTCGTTGAACTTCTCGAGTCCGATACCGCACTCGTAGCCCTCGTTGACTTCCTTAACGGCGTCCTTGAAGCGCTGGAGCGAGCCGATAGCGTCGTCCGCGATAACGATACCGTCGCGGATAACCCTTACCTTGGCGCCGCGCTGGATCTTGCCGCTCTTGACATAGGAGCCTGCGATAGTGCCGACGGACTTGATCTTGATGACGTTGCGGCACTCAGCCATACCGAGGACGACCTCTCTGGTCTTGGGAGCGAGCATACCCTTCATCGCAGCCTCGATCTCGTTGATGCAGTCGTAGATTACGCTGTAGAGGCGCATATCCACGCCCGAACGCTCGGCGTTTGCGGAAGCGACGGCGTCGGGACGGACGTTGAAGCCTACGATGATAGCGCCGGAAGCGTCTGCGAGCATTACGTCGCTCTCGTTGATAGCGCCGACCGCGCCGTGGATAACGTTGACGCGGACTTCCTCGTTGCTGAGCTTCTCGAGGGACTGCTTTACAGCCTCGACAGAGCCCTGAACGTCAGCCTTGACGATGATCTGCAGCTCCTTGACCTCGCCGAGCTTGAGCTGGTCAAAGAGGTTGTCGAGAGTGACCTTGGTCTGCGCGTTGAAGATCTCTTCCTTCTTCTCGGACTTTCTCTGCTCGACAAGGGTTCTCGCAAGGCGCTCGTCTGAAACGGCGTCGAAGGTGTCGCCGCCGAGCGGAACCTCGTCAAGACCCGTGATCTCAACGGGAACGGAAGGACCTGCCTCCTGAACTCTCTCGCCCTTGTCGTTCATCATAACGCGGACGCGGCCTACGCTGGTGCCCGCGATGATGATGTCGCCCTTGTGGAGCGTACCGTTCTGAACGAGGACTGTCGCAACGGGACCTCTGCCCTTGTCAAGACGCGCCTCGATGACAGTACCCTTGGCGGCACGGTCGGGATTCGCGCGCAGCTCCTTCATCTCGGCGACGAGGGCTACCATCTCGAGCAGGTCGTCAAGACCCATCTTTGTCTTTGCGGAAACGGGAATGCAGGGTGTGTCGCCGCCCCATTCCTCGGGAACGAGCTCATACTCTGTGAGCTGCTGCTTTACCTGCTCGGGGTTCGCGCCGTCCTTATCCATCTTATTGATAGCGACGATGACGGAAACTCCCGCCGCCTTCGCGTGGTTGATAGCCTCAACGGTCTGGGGCATGATACCGTCGTCCGCCGCTACGACGAGGATAGCGATATCGGTAACCTGAGCGCCTCTCGCGCGCATGGTGGTGAACGCCTCGTGACCGGGTGTGTCGAGGAAGGTGATCGGCTTGCCGTCGATCTGAACTCTGTACGCACCGATGTGCTGTGTAATGCCGCCGGCTTCGCCCGCGGTTACGTTTGCGTGGCGGATAGCGTCGAGGATAGAGGTCTTGCCGTGGTCGACGTGACCCATAACTACGACTACGGGCGCTCTGCCGACGAGATTTGCCTCGTCGTCCTCGCTGTCGTCGATCAGCTTCTCCTCGATCGTGACGACGACCTCCTTCTCAACCTTCGCGTGGAACTCCATCGCAATGAGAGAAGCGGTGTCGAAGTCGATTGTATCTGTAGCGGTGACCATGGTGCCCATGAGGAACGCCTTCTTTACGACCTCGGCGACGGTCGCCTTTAGTCTGAGGGCGAGCTCGTTTACGGTGATCTCGTCGGGGATCTCAACGGTGATGGGCTTCTGCTTACGCTCCATCGCGATTCTCTTCAGACGCTCTGCCTCTGTCTCGCGCTTGCCCTGACGTCTGCCGCGCTGTTTCTGTGTCCTGTTAGAGAACTTCTGCTTCTTGGTGGTGTGGTCGCGGTCTGTGCTGCGCGACTTTGAGGTGTCGCTCGCGAGGTCGTCATACTTGGAGTTGTATCTCTCTACGTCTACGTTCGTCTGACGGGTGTCGATGACCTTGCGCTTGCGCTGCTTTGACTGTGCAGGCTTATCCTCAGTCTTTTCCTCGGGCTTGTCGGCCTTCTTGTCCCGAGCGTCAGCCTTGCCCTCTGTCTTGGCAGCCTTCTTCTCGGGCTCGGGCTTGTCGAGCTTCGCGTTGCGCGCCTCGAAATACTTGTCAAAGTTCGGCACCGAGTTCTCGCGGGTCACAACGTCGATAATAACGTCGATCTCGCTCTCGGTCAGAGACATCATTGTCTTTTTGGTTACACCGCAATATTTCTCGAGGATCTCTGTAATCTTCTTATTTTGTACGCCCAAATCATTCGCTATATCCTTCACCTTGTATTTTATCATCTAATTCTCCTCCCTATTGTTCTTCGTTCAAAATCAGTTCGCGCAGCCTGTCTGCAAAGCCCTTGTCCTCGACGGAAAGCACTCCGCTGAGCCTTCCGAGGGAAATACTGAGCTCTTCCTTGCTCCTGTGCACGCACATCGCGTCCACTCCGCGGCTCTGAGCCGTTTTGAGCACCTTTTTCAGGCTGTTGTGAGAAACGTCGTCCGCGTAGAGAACCAGCCGTGACTTGCCCTCAACAAGCGAATCAATGGCGGTTTCCGCGCCGATGACGAGCTTCCTCGCGCGCCGGCATATGCCTAAAAATGAAAGTAATTTATCCATAATATATATAATTGAAAATGTAAAATGGAAAGTGGAAAATTAAGGGTCGCTTCGCTCCGGATTATATATTCGTGCGCGGGCTTACCCGCCGATAATTTTCAAATTTCAACTTTCCGATAATTCCTTTTCCATCTCGTCGTACACCTCGTCGGGAATCTGACAGCTCAGCGAACGCTCAAACCTTCTCGCCTTGCGCGCAAGACTGAAGCACTCCGCGCTGCGGCACACATACGCTCCTCTTCCCGACTTCTTTCCCGTCAGGTCGAGCGATACGCCGCCCGCGTCAATCAGACTTCCGTCCCCGGCTCTCCTCTCGGGAGCTTTCACGACTCTTATCAGCTCGCGCTTCGGCTTCATCTCGCCACAGCCCGTGCACTTTCTGAGCGGTACCTTTTTCATTATTCCTCAACCGCTTCTTCTATCTCAACGGCTTCCTCGGTCTCGGCAGCCTCAGCCTCGGTCACTTCCTCCGCGGCAGGCTCTTCGTCGTCCTCGTCCTCACCGTAGAAGCCGCTCTGCGGACGGATATCGATCTTCCAGCCTGTCAGCTTGGCGGCAAGGCGTGCGTTCTGACCCTTGTTGCCGATAGCGAGCGAGAGCTGGCCGTCGGGTACGGTAGCCTTGCAGCTCTTCTTTTCCTCGTCGACGATCTCTACCTTTGTGACTGTCGCGGGAGAAAGCGCCGCGGAGATGTACTTCTCGGGCTCGTCGCTGTACTCGATAATATCGATCTTCTCGCCGCCGAGCTCAGCGACAATGCGGTTTACGCGCGCACCCTTCTGACCGATGCAGGCGCCGATAGCGTCGACGTCGGGGTTGGAGCTGGTGACAGCCATCTTTGTGCGGGAGCCCGCCTCGCGGGATACGGATTTGATCTCGACGATAGAGTCGAAGATTTCGGGAACCTCCTGCTCAAAGAGCCTTCTGACAAAGCCGGGGTGACTTCTCGAAATAATAGCGTGAGGGCCTTTTTCGTTGTCCTTTACGTCGGCTATATAAACCTTCACGTGGTCGCCTTCCTTGAGGTTCTCGCAGCCGATCTGCTCGCTCTTGGGGAGCATAGCCTCGCTCTTGCCGATCTTGATTGTGGCAATGCCGCTCTTGGGGTCGATCCTCTCAACGGTGGCGGTAACGATCTCGCCGAGCTTGCTCTGGAACTCAAGCAGGCTCTGACCCTTCTCACCGGCGCGGATACCCTGACGGATAACGTTGCGCGCTGCGGAGATCGCGATTCTGCCGAGCTTCTTGGGGTCGAGCGGGACCTCGATCTCGTCGCCGATCTCGAATTTCTTTCTCTTGTTGATCTTCTGGGCTTCTTCTAAGCTTACCTCGTAGCTGGGGTCGAAAACCTCGTCTACGACGGTCTTTTTGAGCTTGACGTCGAAGGAGTTCTTCTCGGGGTCAGCCTTGAAGATAACGTCCTCGTTGCCGTCGAAGTAGTTTTTGCAGGCAATAGTGATCGCCTTCTCGATCTGCATGAGCATATAGTCCATCGGAATGTCTTTTTCTTTTTCAAACATTCTCAGTGCTTCGAATAATTCCTTGTTCGTCATTTTTCCTATCAATCCTTTCGTTATCAGCGGTCAGCGTAATCGCGCATGCCGCCGTCAAATATCAAAATCGTCGAGCTTGACCCAAGCCGCGTCCTTCTTGCTGAAGGTCAGCTCGTTCTCGCCCGCGTGGTCGATGATTGTAACCTCGCCGTCGGAGTACGCCTTGAGCTTGCCGTCGAGCTCTCTGCCTATGCCCTCAACGGGACGCAGGAGCTTTACCATGATGTCGGCTCCGATAAACTGCTCAAAATGCTCATCGCGGACAAGCTCGCGCTCAATTCCGGGCGAGCAGACCTCGAGGCAGTAGGCGTTGTCGATCGGGTCGAGAACGTCAAGCGGCTCGTTGATGGCGCGCGACACGGCTTCGCAGTCGTTGATATCGACGCCGCCGTCCTTGTCGATAAAGACGCGCAGGTACCACTGAGCGCCCTCCTTGACGTAGCGCACGTCCCAGAGACGAAGGCCGAGCTCAGTGACAATGGGCTCGCAAAGCTCCCATACCTTTGAGACGGTAACGCCGCCCTTGCTTTTTGCCATGAAATCCCTCCTCAGTACAAACACAAAGGAGCGGGTTTGCTGCCCACTCCTTAGTTTCAACGTATTACATATATGATTATAGCACCGCAAAAAGAAAATTTCAACCCCAAAAGGCAGATTTTAAGCCGTTTTCAGAAAAATTTTAAAAAAGTTTAAAAAAACATTTGCATTTATCGGACATATGTGTTATAATATGAAACTGTTGAGAGCAAAATATGCTGATATAGCTCAGTAGGTAGAGTGCATCCTTGGTAAGGATGAGGTCACCGGTTCAAATCCGGTTATCAGCTCCAAGAACAATCGCTTAGACAAGCCATTATCCGGCTGCCTAAGCGATTTTCTTTTTGCATTGAATTATTGTGAGAACTGCGGTTTGGCGTTTATTTGACGCTTATAGGGTCATTTTTCAGCATATAACAAATAATAGTACTTACGTCCAATTATCTATAAACAAATGCAACATCTCATAACATTTATTGAAATATATCGAATCAATCGCGCAATAATCACCGGTTGAAAAGCCGTAAGGATTACCATTGGATTGACGCAAATAACCCTCGTCAACAATCCCTTTTTTGTGAACGTGAATGTTTCGTCTGCCTATTATTTCAAATATTTCGTCCTTAATATCACTCCCGTTAATAACAAATAAATCCGGATTGTAATCCACTAATATTTTTAGAATCGCGTGTATTTTTTTGCTCTCTACAATATCATTGATTATCTTTTCTTTGAATTCGTCCATTGTTGAGAGTCCATTCAGGTCTTTAATCTTGTATGATTTATCAATATTTGCATATCTTACAACTTCGAAAAAACTTGTGTTAAGCAAATATACAAAATAATCTGTTATCATAAATATGCTATCCTGCAACATAAAAGTTTAAAATATCTCAAAAAATCTCCAAATATCCTCAATGCATGCCCATCGAAATAAACCTACAACTGAATAGCTGCCAAGCGAAGGATAAACCGCCACGACATCTACGGAGCGAGCGCAGCCGAAAGGCTGACGGCACAGCGTCGAGCAGGATTGCCTGTCAGGAAAGTACGCTTTGGCAGTGAAGACAACAAATACAGTTTGATGTCACGCTTTTAAGTTCTCACAAGCTGCTCTGTATGCGTCCTCTGAGCGATGAAACGCCCGAAGGGGAGTAATTATATTACCGATCGTTTTTTCGGACTTATTAAGCGTGACAGTGTTAGCTGTCTGATGATGTTTGAGAAAACCAACGCAATAGAACGTTGCACAAAAACACAACCTTGCATTTGTGCAAAACGCATATTTATCAAAGAACTTTTGATAAACACCCCCCCGAAAGACCTCATTTTGTCCATATAAGTGAAGGGCTTTTTCTAAACGAAGAATTGCACAAAAACAATGCGCTGAATTTGTGCAAAGCTACAAAATTAAAAAAGTTTTCCGATCAGGGTTCAAAAATGCCCTCTCCCAGTGGGGATAAGTAGAGGGGTTAATAATCGACTCGTTGTAGTGCACAAAAACCAAGTGCCGGTTTTATGCAAGTCTACAAAATATTGGTTGTTACCCTGAAAAACACGCCTTCCCACTCCATACATAATGGAGGGCATTGAAAAATTCTTAAAAACGGTTGCCAAAAGTGCTCTCCCATTCCCTTATATATGGAGGGCAAAATCAAAACCGCATAATCAACAAAAACCGAATATCTCTTTTGTACAAAAAGTTTTTTCCAAAAAAATTTGGAGAAAGATGTATATTTGCCCCGATTATTTTGCATTAAGGGTGAAAGGCATTTTTGAAAGGAGGTGATACCCACCGAAAAAACCTACAACTGAATAGCTGCCAAGCGAAGGATATTAACCGCGGCGGAAAGAAAACAAACAACAATCCGTACAAATGGAATAACTCTACAATTGATAAAATCCTTTCAAAACAGGAATATTGTGGCGATGTTATCAACTTCAAAACCTATTCCAAATCCTACAAAAACAGGAAGCGTCGGGATAACCCAAAAGAAAACTGGATGATATTCAAGGATGTTCACGAACCGATTATTGACCGTGATACCTTTGAACAGGTCCAGAAGTTGATTCAAAAAACAAAACGCCGTGCGCCAAAGCCTGAAAACGGCGAAAAGAGTATGTTTGCCGACCTGTTGTACTGTGCTGACTGCGGCAACAAGCTGTGGTATCATACCAACTCTGTTAACAGAGAGATTCACTTTTTCAGCTGCTCCAATTACAAAAAGGATACCCGTGGCAGCTGTGATTCACGCCATTATATCCGTGCGGACGCAGTTGAGGAAGTCGTGAAAATGGAGCTACGCCGTCTGGCAAGGTTTTTGCAGACCAACGAAGAAGAATTTGCCGATTTATTGGCAAGGAAAACAAATGCCGATATGATAGCAGAGCAAAAGCGTTTGGAGGACGAACTGAACCGCTCTATTTTTCGCAACGAAAGCATTACCACGATTTTCTCAAAGCTCTACGAGGATAATGTCAGCGGAAAGCTGAGCGATGAGATGTTTATGGAGCTGTCCCACAAATACGAGGTCGAGCGGTTTGATTTGAAATCCAAAATCAAGGATTGCCGGGAAAGACTTGTCGAGCTAAGCAAGATGAAACAAAACAAGGATGATTTCATCAAAGCCATCCGTAAGTTTATGGAGATGGACGTACTGACCGCACCGATGTTCAGAGAGCTTATCGACCACATTGACGTGTACGAGAAGCAGGGCAGTAACAAGGTTTATACGCAAGAGCTTGTTATCTATTACAGATTCGTCGGCTTTATAAGCATTCCTCAGTTACCGGAGGATGAAAACTTTAAGGCAGATACAAGGCTGGGTGTTGAAGTGGAGTACATTCCGAAAAAGACAGCATAACAGAAAAGGTGAGCAGGCACAAAACCTGCTCACCAAATACACACCGGATGAAATTGAATAAAAAAAGAGTGTTCACAACGTAAATCCGTTATGAACACTCAAACTGGTTGCGGGAGCCGGATTTGAACCAACGACCTTCGGGTTATGAGCCCGACGAGCTACCGAACTGCTCTATCCCGCGATATGTGCGCTGTCTTACAGCTATATTATAATACCATACATTTTTCCTTTTGTCAAGAGGTATTTTCATTTTATCGGCAACGCCTGCGTTTTTGGCAGATTGTTGTGTTTTTTAAGTTTCCCCAAAACGCAATCGTGAATGTTGAAAAAATGGCGTGGTTAAGGGAAAACTCGGCAATAAAAAAATGAAAATCGGGTAAAAAAAGAAGTGCAATAGCGCTCGAAAAATGGTATAATTAAATTGGAACAAAACCATACCAAAGGAGCGTATTGCACTATGTTGAATTATAACACACTCAACGGTAATTTGAAAAGGGGTATTTTGAATTATTCTCAAAAAATTTCAAAAGGCTTGAACCGTCCTGATAAGAAATTCGTAACAGATATGTTGTACGGAACGCTTGCCTCGGGAAGCTGTATGCTGTCTGAAATCAGCCGCAGCCTGCATGAAAACATCAAGCTGATCAAAACAGTCAACAGATTGTCGAGAAATCTTGCGGACTTTGAAGCAGCAGACGCCGAAACCGTGCGTGAAAACTATCTCAAAGCAATCAAACGCCGGTATAATGATGACAGCTTGATAATTGTCGATGGTTCCGACATCACCAAGCCCGCCAGCAAACACCTTGAAAAGCTCTGCGAGGTACGCGACGGCAGCACAGGTGAGATCGGGATCGGTTACCATACTATCGGCGCAGCGGTTCTCTCAAGCGAAAACAAGCTGCCCTTCGGTATATACAGCCGTATCTACTCAACCAAGGATGAAGACTTTGTCAGCGAAATCGAGGAATATCTTGATTGCTTTGAATATATCAGCAGACACTTTTCCAAAGACAATGTCAGGACGATGGACAGAGGCTTTGACAACAACAAATACTACCGTTACTTTATCAGAAACAACGAAAAGTTCATTATCAGAGCCAAAAAGAACCGTAATGTTATCTATAATGGAAAAACCGAAAACATCATGTCTGTCGCCAATCGCTTCAAGGGTAAATACAGCCTGAGATTCAAGAACAAAAGCGGCAAACAAGTAGACGTCAAAATCAGTATTATTTCGATTCAACTGCCTAAATACAAAAATGTTGAATTACAATTAGTGGTTGTATACGGTTTCGGCGAGGAACCAATGCTGTTGATCACCAATCTGTCATCGGACGATAAACGAATCGGGATTTCGGTTTGCAAGGCGTATTTGATGCGCTGGAGAATCGAGGAATACTTCAAATTCAAAAAGCAAAAATTCGATTACGAGAATCTGAGGGTGCGTTCTCTGCAATCTATCCGTACTCTCGATTTGCTTCTGACGCTTGCCATCGGTTATATTTCCATGCTGTCCGACAAGCCGTTCTTTACCCGTATGCGCTTTGAGATCATCGAGGTTTCAAAGCGTCTGTTCGGAGCGCCTGATTTCGTCTATTACGCCATCGCAGACGGTATCTATGAAACCTTGAAGTACGTCAAGTCGGGGCTGAAGCGCCTGCTCGCTATTTCCACGCCTTCACCTCAGCTTTTGCTCGCAGGTTTTGGGGAAACTTAAAAAATAATACAATTTAAAACAGTCAGCTTGCGCGAAGTTGCAGTAATTAAGGCGTATTGATAAAATAGTGGTAAAAATACATGAAAGTCAAAAGGAATTAAAAGGACAAATGCGCTAAAAATTTTTATCATTTCGCATAACAAAATGAATTAAATAAAATTTCAACAAAATATTTGTTATTTATTTGTAATAAAAACCATATACTTTTGATTATTGATTTGATATAATAAAAATGAACTTTTATGAAAGGATGATTTTTGGATGAAAATGTTCAGAAAGCTCGTAAGCGTAGTTGCGGCTGCGACAGTGCTTACGTCCTCTTTGGCGTTTACCTTTTCCTCCTACGCGGCGACAGTTCCCGCCGATACAGAGGTCTCCGCGGACACCGCGATACAGGAAAACGTTCAGGACGGCGTAATCCTGCACGCGTTCAACTGGTCTTACAACTCAATCAAGGAAAATCTGCCTGCAATCGCAGCCGCGGGTTATTCCACTGTACAGACTTCACCTGTGCAGCAGCCCAAGGATTTCAGCGCGTCTACCGACGTTGCGGGTCAGTGGTGGAAGCTCTACCAGCCCGTCAGCATGCAGATCGCGCAGAAGTCATGGCTCGGCACAAAGGCTGAGCTGACCGCTCTCTGCTCCGAAGCGGACAAGTACGGCATCAAGATTATCTGCGATATCGTATCAAACCACTTCGGTAACCTTTCAGAGCAGGCGGGCGCGAACTCGCTCAGCGATCAGGTTGCAACCTATCAGCCCGATTTCTACAACAACAAGTCCTCTTACTTCCGCTCAAACAACTTCAATGCGGACGACAGCTCAATCCAGAAGACCGTTCAGGGTCACGTTTCCAACTGCCCTGACCTCAACACAGGCAACTCCAACGTACAGCAGGCTGCTCTTAACCTGCTCAAGGAGTGCATCGACTGCGGCGTAGACGGCTTCCGTTTCGACGCTGCAAAGCACATCGAGACTCCCAACGACGGCAGCTACGGTTCACAGTACTGGCCGGTTGTTGCGAACGGCGCAAAGACCTACTACTCGCAGAAGAATCCCGGCAAGAGCCTCTTTATCTACGGCGAGATTCTTAACACCTGCGGTACAGGCAGAAACTTCGGCAACTACACCCCCTACATCAACGTTACCGACAACAAGACAGGCGACGCTTGTCTGGCGGCCGTTAACAACAAGAACGCGGGCTCAGCGGCAAGCAACCAGTACAAGGCAGGCGTTGCGGCTTCCAAGGTAGTTCTCTGGGCAGAGTCCCACGATACCTACGAGGGCAACTCCGGTTCAGGCGGTCTGAGCAACACCTCAGGCGTTTCCGACGAGACCATCGCCAAGGCTTGGGCGATCGTTGCGGCGAGAAAAGACGCTACAGCTCTGTTCTTCGCGCGTCCCGGCACCGCTCACATGGGCGAAGCTTCAACCGACGCTTCCTACAAGAGCTCAGCGGTTGCCGAGGTCAACAAGTTCCACAACCTCTTTGTAGGCCAGAGCGAGAAGCTCGGATCCTCGGGCAGCATCGCTTATGTACAGAGAGGCGGCAAGGGTATCGTTCTCTCCAACGTAAGCGGCACCTCTACCACCGTCAGCGTTGCAAACACCGGTATGGCTAACGGCACCTACACCGATATGGTTTCCGGTAACACCTTCACCGTTTCGAACGGCACCGTTTCCGGTTCAATCGGTTCCACAGGCGTAGCGGTAGTTTACCAGGGTCAGACCACTCCGAAGGCAACAAGCTCCGTTGAAAGCTGCACCTTCAAGGGCGAGACCATCACCGTTAAGCTCGCCTACGAGAACGCTGTAAGCGCTACCTACTGCCTCGACGATTCCAGCCCCGTAAGTTTTGCAAACGGCACCGCTATCAAGATCGGTTCCGACTATAACTACGGCGACACAATCACTCTCACCCTCAAGGCTACAGACAAGAACGGCGTGACCGAGACCAACGTATACAAGTACAAGAAGGAACAGGATACAGGCTCGGGTATTTACATCTGGCTGAACGCGGCCAAGAAAACCACTTGGAAGGCTCCCTTCAACGTATATATCTACGATGAGGACACCGAAAAGGGCAAGACCTACGTCAACGCTGTTGCATGGCCCGGCGATGGTATGACCTATGATGAGACCCAGAAGATGTGGTACTATGAGGTTCCCACCACCAGCTACCTCAACGGTCAGGTCAGCAACTTTGACCTCACAAAGTCCAGCAACGCATACTTCATCATCAACGGTATTTCTACCTCCACAAACCAGACTGTTCAGTATCCCGCGGACGGTACTGCCCAGAGCAAGAAGCCGAAGGTAAACGGTCAGTCATGGGAATATGCCGTAACAAACGGTAACTCAATGACCACTTCCACCAGGAAGCCTTCAAGCGTTGACATTCCCGCTACGGTAGTAACAAAGGGATATGAGGCTACAACTGCGGCTCCCACAACCCAGGCTCCCACAACCACACAGCCTCCCACAACAACCCAGCCGCCCACGACAACACAGCCTCCTACAACTGCGGCTCCCACAACAGCGAAGCCAACTCAGG
>JAEEGI010021327.1_pt1 | contig 12883 bp, 6 predicted proteins | sample 8958751 | NCBI WGS metagenome assembly JAEEGI01 (sample SAMN16246545, study PRJNA631951) | gut metagenome | biome: gut microbiome; feature: rumen; material: KS-attached | host: Bos | place: Iran: Karaj | collected 2018-10 | reverse complement strand
GCTCGTCGAGGAACTCCTTCGTCTTCTCGTCGTTCTCCAGCAGCCATTCCAGAATCTTCGTCTTGCGGAGATTGAGGATGATGTAGAGCACTCTTCTGTCAACGTTTTTCCCAACGACGGAAAGGTGCATCATCATCTGCGCGGGGGAGTCGGCGTCGATTGCCTTCCGCACGTTCGGGGCGATCTTGATGCTCTTCCATTGCCACTCGTCGAATCTCTCGTTCAGGAAGAAGGTGTTGTCCGAGCAGAGGACGTCCTCCCACCCGGGCTTCCTCTTCGCGCAATACCACTTGCGACCCTCGCGGCTGTCAAGAAGACCGAGCGGGACTTCGCAGGACGCGCCGCCGAGAGGGACGTATCGGAACGGTTTGGAATCGGCGGCCAGCAGCAGGTCGGCGCGCGTCGAGGCGGGGATGTTGGCGTCGCAGATGGCGTCGGCGAGGATCCGCTCGCGCGGACCGATCGGGACTCCGAGGGATTCGGGTTCGAAGTCCATCCGCAGAATCGCGGCGATTCCTTTTTCCGGGGACAACGCGAGGAGACCGGGAATGTCCGCGGCGTGCGTCGGGGCATGCGAATCCGGGAAAATGACCGTCTGGAACGGCGAATCACTTCCCCGACTGACGGACGACTCTTCGCGTTCGCGGCGATACTCGTCGGCCACGGCCTCGAGGTCCCTCCACGAGAAGCCGTAGCGGCACGGGCGGTCGGGGCGCGCCCCGGCGTCCTCGAGCGCCCCCAGAAAGTCCTCCATGCGCACCTTCGGCGCGCCGCAGCCGGGGTCGGAGCCCACCTGCGGCTGGAAGATCGAGTCCCTCCGAAAGACGGTGTAGAAGAAGGGCGAGTAGCCGAGCGAATCGACGATGTCGAACGAGCCGAGCTTTCCCTTGAGGATACGGAGAATGTGGCGGAAGCGGCCGAGGGAGCGGCAGTGCGCGCAGGCGTAGAGGAACATCTGGCGCGCGGGGAACGCCTCGTCGTCCTTCGCCGCCTTCTCGCGGAAATAGAAGACCTCTTCGGGCGCGGCGCCCCGGAGATACGGTTCCAGACGCTTGCGGGCGGCGGACCGCCCGCTCTGGGAGTTGCGCGCGGACTCCGGGTGCGAGAACGAGTAGAAGCAGTCGCTGTGGAGGTTCTGGTAATCCTCGAAACCGGGGGCCTTTGACCCCACCCATGCGCAGAGATGGCGCATCACGCCGCAGTCCAGGACGTAGTGCAGCCAGGCGAAGGCCTTTTCGCGCGGCGTGAACCGTCCCGCCGGGGCGATCAGGATGTCGCGGTACAGATGGGCGCCGCGGCCGTTGGCGCCCCAGCCAAAACCGCCGAAACGCGCGTAGGCGTGGTTGTAGGACGACCCCGGGCGCGAGTCGGGATGGCACAGGCAGTCCATCGCAGCCGGCGTGAGGTGCGCGCGGAGGAACGCGACCCCGAAGGGGCTCGACAGCTCCTCGACCGTGCAGTCCAGACGCTGCACGCCATTGGCCTTCGCCGTCTCCGCGGCCAGCCACTCGGAAAGCGCCCCGTCATTGGTCATTGGCTGTTGATCTTGGATATTTTCACATTTGCACATTTGATAATCACTTCCCGCCTTTCAATTGCCTGAGTTTGCCCATTATGTCGAAGCGGCAGTATGATTATATAGCGGTTTCCCCAGAATTTTAAGGGGGGTAGCGAGTGAAAATCTAATGTGGAAATGTGATATTGCTGCCAATACCCAATTCCCAATATCCAATCTATCCTTGGTGTCCTACAGGAGGGCCAGGAACTCCTGCTCGGTGATGATTTTCGTGCCAAGCTGCCGGGCCTTCTTGTTCTTGCTGCTGCCCGATTCGGGGTCGTTGGTCACGAGATAGGTGAGCCCCTTCGCCACGGAGGACTTCACCTCGTATCCGGCGGCCGCGGCCCTCTTGGACGCCTCGGCGCGGGACATGGTGTCCAATGCGCCGGTGAAGCACACCGAACCCTTCTGGCCGACCGGGCGGACCTCCACGTCCGCGGACGCCGCGCCGTGGTAGCGGGGGTCGCGCATGATTTTCTCGACGATGGCGAAGTTCGCGGAGGCGCACGCCCGGAAGGCGTCCATCGTCTTCTGCCCGACCCCCTCGGGGAAGTCGTCCGCGTCGATGCGCCCGTCCTTCAGGTTCCGGTAGCCGTAATGGCCGATGATCTTCGTCAGGGTGATGTCCGCAAGATCCCTGAAGGGAAGCGCCTTGAAAAGATCGATGGCGGAAGCGCCCATGACGCAGCGGGAGATCTCCTTCTCGAAATAGACCTCCATCTTGTAGTCGGGGTTGGCGCGGAAGGCCAGCAGCTTGTCGAAGCTGCCGACGCCCCAGGCCTCCAGGGTCTTGCGGCTCACGCGCTTGATGCCGATGTTGGTGATGAAGGCGAGGACCCTCTCGTAGCCGCGGGAGGGGCAGTCCCCGTTGGCGCAGCGGATGTCGCAGCCGTCGTGGACAAGGGGCGTTCCGCAGGAGGGGCATTTCCCGGGAACCTTGACGGGGGCGGCCTTGCCGCCTGCGAGAACCCGCGTGAGTTTCGGGATGACGTCGCCGGACTTCACGATTTCGACGACGCTGCCGATGCCGAGGCCCATCTGCCGGATCCAGTCCGCGTTGTGCAGCGTCACGCGGGTGATGGTGCTGCCGCCGATTTCGACCGGCTCGATGGCCGCCACCGGGCACATCCGCCCGTCCTTGCTGGGCTCGCCCCACTCGATGCCGGCGATCCGGGACTGGGCGACGAGCTGATTCAGCTTGAAGGCGACCTGCGCCTGGGGGCGGTAGCGGTTCTCCGCCTTGTACAGCGGCGAGGAAAGGACCAGCCCGTCCGTGGGGTATCCGAAATCCCTCCCGGCGAGTTCCGTCAGCTGGCCGACGATGTCGGCGGGGACTGGATCAAGGCCGATTTCGGTGTTCCAGGCCACGTCGAATCCAAGGGAGGCGAGACTGGAGAACTGGTTGCGCTTGGTCCGTTCGCCGCCCATGATTTCGTAGGAGACGAAGGAAATGTGCCGGAGAAGGTCCGGTTCTGCGGTCTTCTGGTTCATGATTCCCGCGCAGGCGTTGCGGGGGTTGGCGAACTGACCGGCGAGGTGGGCGAAATCTGCGTCCTTGATGACCAGTTCGCCGCGGATGTCCAGCGGGCCCTTTCGGTTCGGGACAGAGGCGGGGACGCCATGGCCGACGAGCTTCACCTTGTCCGTGATGTCCGTGCCCGAATGGCCGTCGCCGCGCGTGGTGGCGCTTGCCATCCGGCCCTTCTCGTAGTGGAGGCGGCAGCTGATGCCGTCGATCTTCGCGCTGACCGAGAGCGCCGGAGCCACGGGAAGCACCCGGGCGGCGATCCAGGCGAGGAGCTTGTCCGGCTCCTCGGCCTTCATCTTGTCCAGCGAACCCATGATGAAGGGGTGGCTGACCTTGCCGGTCTCCTCGTGGAGGCTGTCGCGGAACGCCGCGTACTCCTCGGGCGACACCGTCTTCTCGTAGGCCTCGCAAAGGTCGTCGAAGGCCTGGTCGGTCATGACGGGCCTGCCCAGGCGATAGGCCTTGTTCGCCTCAATGATCTGCTCACGGATAGTCATGGAAACTCCTTCTGGTTTGACGGTTTGACGGTTGTGGCTTCGCCGCCGGCACATGCATCAGATAAGGTCTGTCGCGATTTCGTCAACGGCGGTCGCCCTGACTCCCGAATCCTCGCCACAGTTCGTGACGCGAATTTCACATCTGCTGGTCATGAATCTTAATTGACCGATGTGTCAGGCGGCTTTCGCAAAAGCCGCCTTCGCCTGCTCGGTTAATAAGTTACGCTGGCTGCGTAATCGCAGTCTGTTTAGACCCAAACCATTAAGCGGAGATATGGCATAGTATCAGCCCGCCCTATTCTACATCATCATTATCATCGTCATCGTCATGTACTACAGAATTTCTAGTCCAACAGCCGGCCGATTTTACTATTTTGACCAATTCGTTATACAGAGCTTCCGAGCGCGTTTCAAAGAATTTCGGGAATTTTTCAAAAGACAAATCAAAATTCTTTGGGAGAAGCAGATCCCTTCTTCTATTTTTCGCATCTTTGACCCAATCTTTGAGAGGGATCTCCTGACGTCCTCTATTAGATGAACGATCAAGCAAATGGAGGTTTGGAAGAGTGTCCCAATGTTCTTTGTCATTATAGTACTCAAGCAATTTCTTGTCTGTTTTCAAGAAATCCTGTTTGCGAAGTTCTTTAAGATCGAACCACTTCTTGGGATGAAGATGATCTATATCATATTCACATTTCAATGGCAAATCTCGAGAAAGTAAAAAGAGAACGGCACGACACCTCTTATCGTCTTTATGGAGATTTAACAACGCAAGAATCGAGTCGTTGTCAAAGCGAAGATCCTTAGGCGTGGACTTGAATTTCGCCACCATTGCCTTCAATGGCATCAAGCTTGGCTTGCCATTGACATCAAAATGCTTCTTCTCCAAATCCTTCTTCGGTCTTATTATATTTCTCATATCTTCCAACACGGAATCTGAGTGACTGCCAAAAGAATGCTTTAATATGACAACGGTAAGCCATCTGATTATAGAAACTCTATGTTCTGGCAATTCATGGAAATCCACTATTTTTTCGTAAAGTGGCTCTCCTTTATAAGTCTTTGTGAAAAGATAGTAGGCAATTGGGAGGATAGCGTTTTTTGTCGGGAGAGATTCATCTGTGAATCCGAAAGACCACAAGAGTTCAAACGATGAGCTAATGCATCTTTTAATCTCTTCAAGTTCTGTTTCGATTTTTTGAAATTTTTCATCTTCAAAGCTCTGTAAATTAAATCTAACTGGCGCACCGGCAAGATACAGCGCAGCCTTTAGAACCCATTCCCGATCCACTCCAATCGACATTTTACGCCCTTCCTTGACAATCTCATCAGCCCATTTACCCACCTCCTTTCCCCAAGTTGCAGTAACCATAGACAAAATCAAATCCGCTTTTGACAGTTTTGTCCCACCGCTATTGGTTCTTATAAAGACTTCAAGAATTCGGTTAAACTCTTGCTCTTTTTCAATAAATGCGGTAATGTTCTTCTCTTTAAAAAATACTTTGTCCAAGCGGTTCAAGGTATCTTTTGCGAACCTTTTATTAGGACAGCCTTGTATTAATGCACGTTTATCTTCATCGTTATATTTTAGCATTTTACCAATTTCAAACCACCAGGGTTTTCCTGCAACATAATTCATGTTTGCATTTTGCACATCGCTCTCTGAAAGGAATTTAAACAGATATTTTACTCCCGTGTCCTCTGTGGAATCCACGGGACCAGAAAGATCCAAGCATAATTTTCTCTCTGGAAAATTTTTAAGGAGATCTTTATTCTTGCCCTTAACCCTATATGCATATGTTCCGGCTAAACCAATGTATAGAGATGTCAGACGCTGTTGACCATCAACAACAGCATAAAATGTCCTTGGAAGAAATTCTCCAGCATCTGGGCAATCCTCCTGATGAAATTGAATATATGATTTGAGAATCTGGGAGAAATGCATGTGTTTTTTTGTTTCGAGCGAGGAAACCTTCCAAAACATGAATGTGTTAATTGGATAACCCTGCATAAGGGAATCAAACAGCTTTTCAATCTGGCTACATTTCCAGACAAATTTGCGTTGGATGGCTGGCAACAAGATTTTATTTTGCCCAATTAACTCTAAAGCGTTTGAAATCGTCATTCTTTCCATTTTCGGTTCCATTGTCAGTTCTCCTTGCTGCAGTTCTCTGCAAGCTGATGGTTAAAAGACGGGGCTGTGATTGTGGTCGGCCGCGCCATGCGGCCAAGACGTTTCCGTCACGATGATGTAAACATAATATCAGAATGCCATGTGGCGGTCAACATAAAATTCGGGTCAAATTCGTGTTTCGCGTTTCGGGTGTTGCCGCGGGTTACGGGTTTCGGGTGCCGGGCGGGGGCAAATTCGACTACTGACCAACACGGACGCGCAGCGCTTACGCTTGCGCAAGCAAAAGAGGCGAGCGTTAGCGAAGCCCGTCCGTGACAGTCCGTGGTTAACTAAGCGGCGCTAACGTGCCGCCTTCATGTCCCGCCAGCTCAGGCGCCAGACCGTTTCGGCATCGGGGTCGCAGCCGTACTCGGCGAGGGCGTCCGTGAGGTTTTTGTCGTGATCGTTGCCCGAGTAGAGCGTATACCAGAGCAGGTTGCGCCCGAAGACGTCTATGCAGGCAGCTGCGATGCCCGGCTGAAGATTCTCGGCCTTCTCGACCAGTCCCAGCGCATCGGCGGCCCCCAGGTTCGCGCAGGCGTAGAAGAGGATTCGGCGTCGGTCGAGGAACTCCTTTACCAGCTTGTCGTTCTCCATCAGGAACCAGAGCATGTTCGGCTTCCTGTGCAGCAGGATGATGTTGAACAGCCGGACGCCGAGCGATTTTCCCTCAAGGTCAAGCAGAATCCTCAGCTTCGCCGGCGAATCATTCTCGATCGCGTCCTTCACCCTGGGATCGACCTTCACCTTCCCCTGATCCAGCTGCCATTCCCGATAGGTATTGAGCGACTTTTCAAAGAAAAGCAGGCCAGAGCAGCGAACGTCCTCGTAGCCGGGTTTTCTTTTTTCGCAGTACCATCTCCGGCCTTCGTGCGAGTCCTGAAACGCAAGTGGTATTTCGGCGCGCGAAAAAAGGGTGGTGTTGATCCCGATAGGATTGTCGAGATTGGCGAACGCGCTGGCGCCGTATCTGTTGAGTTCGCGCAGCATTCCCGCGCGCAGCGGGCGCGGGATGTCCCTGTCGCAGATTGCGCGCGTCAGCGCGCTAGTGTCTGGAATGATTTCGTTTGCGTTCATGATTTCTTATTGTGCACCTTTGGCCAGCGCGAAGAGATTGCGCCGCAGGCGCACCCTTCATTTACAGCGCGTAGCGCTTGTTCAGTGCCTTGCCGTGCTTCTCCGACCACTCCTTGTAGGACTTGTGGGCGAAGAGGCGGTTGCAGGCCTCCTCGTCGGAGATCATGCCCGTGCCCGTCATGGCGTCCATCATCAGCATGGAGGCGAAGTCGCTCGAAAGGGCGATGCAAAGGCGGTAGAAGCCGTCGAGGCGCCGTGCGGCGTCCTGCGCGTCTTCCCCGCGCCAAACGAGGTAGGCGGCGGCCGAGCAGAGCGCGTACTTCATGTCCGCTTTCTGCGGGATTTTGATCTCGGCCGACGGGTCGCGCATCATGGCGAGGACGTCGTCCATCGTCGCGGACATTTTCCGGAACTCCATGAACTCCACGCCGGCGCGGTTGCCGACGAGGCCGTAGACCGTATGGCGCACGAGTTCCTCGTCCTCCGCGGCCATCACCTCGAGCATGCGGCTCACGCGCTCCCAGGCGCGGGGCGTGGGCCAGCCGCGCTCGAGGTTCTCGCCCTCCTGGTTGAAGAGGAGACCGGGACGGAAGCGGATGAAGCCGACGACGGACGGCAAAATGGCGTGGCGCAGGGCCCAGGCGGCCCAGCTCTCGGCGTCCTCGCCCAGCTCCACGTGCAGGAAGCGGTTCGCGAGGGCGGAGGACATCGTCGTGGCGACGGCGCGGTCGCCCGTGCGGTTGCCGGCGGCGCAGATGTACCAACCGTCCGGAACGCGGTAGAGCTCGCCGAGGCGTCGGTCGAGGATGAACTCGTAGGCGGCGACCTGGAGCGAGCGGTCGGCGGCGGTGATCTCGTCGAAGAGGATGATGCCGCGGCTCTTCGGGTCGCGCGGCCAGTCGCTTGAGACGAGCCACTTCACGCCGTCGGGGCCGGGGACGGGCAGACCACGGATGTCGACCGGCTCGCGCTGGGCGAGACGCACGTCGATGAAGCCGATGCCGGCCTCGCGGGCGGCGTCGCGCAGGATGGTGGACTTGCCGAGTCCGGGCGCGCCCCAGACCATCAGCGGGGGCAGAACCGCCGCCAGTTCGGGCCTCTTCGCCAGCGTGTCGAGCTGGAGTTTCACCATGCGGTGCAGCTGCGTGGCGGTGATCTTGTTGTGCATGTCGAGTTGGGCGTTCATGAGTTAGTTGGACAGTTGGACGGTTGGGCGGTTGGACAGTTGGACGGTTGGACAGTTGGTTTGATGATCGGTTGGGCGGTCAGTTAATTGGTCTGTTGGGCAGTTGGTTAGTGGCCAGTGATTTTGACGGCCATTTCATTGGAAATGACGATAGTATTATATGCAAGACCCTGGAAAAATCTAGGGCAAATCGGGCGAAAATCAAAGTTTTAGCGCAAATTTGGCTACGTCGCGCAAAGATACTCGTGCGCCGGAATGATGACGAGTCGATGGCCGTCGTGGACGGCCTCGTCCGACTGGTTTTGCGTCACGACAATGCCGTTGTCCAGGCCGAAATGCCTCAAGGCGGCAACGAGGCCGTCGAACTCGCGCGTCCGGTTGTCGTCGGTCAGTTGGTGGCAGACCTGGACGGCTGTTCGCGAACCATCGTCTTTTTCAACGATGAAGTCGCATTCGCGGTCTTTGTCGTCCAGGAAGTACGTGATGTCCCTGGCGCCGTCTGCCAAATGCTGGAAGACGGCGTTTTCCAACTTATGGCCCAGATTGCCGCCATCGTTTCGGTCGAAGAGGGAGGCAAGCCCCGTATCGCATGCATAGACCTTCTTCTGCGCCAGAAGCCGCGCCTTCGGGGATTCGGCAAAGCGTTCGAGGCGCGAAATCATGCAGCACTCCGTCAGGTGGTCAAAATACTCAAGAACAGTCTTGGCTGTCTGGACGTGAATAGCGTCCTTCAGCCTGCTCGGCGAAAGCCGTGCGCCGATGTGCGACAATAGATAGCCGGCCAACTGCCTCACGGGCATCGCGTTCTGAAGCTTGTATCTGACAACGATGTCGCGGTAGATGATGTCGTTGAAAAGTTCGACAAGCACCTGGCGGGCCTCCGATTCCAAATAGGCTGGAAATCCCCCCATGCGCAGATAGTTGTCCAGGTTTTGCGGAGAAGGCGTCAGCTTCTTGAACCGCAGGAATTCCGGATAGCTGAATGGATGGAGGCGCAGGTCCAGATGGCGCCCGGTCAGTTTGGTTCCGAGTTCGCGTGAAAGCATCTTCGCGTTGGAGCCGGTCACGAAAACGGAACGTCCCTGATTGAGCAGGCCGTTGACGAAACGTTCCCATCCCTCGATGTCCTGCACTTCGTCGAGGACAACAGCCTGTATGTCTCTTTCCGCTATGATTTTCCCAAGGAGGACGAAATCCTGGGGCGTGAACGCCATTAGCCGCAAATCATCGAATACCACGCGTAGAACCTTCAGTGACGACTGGCCCGCCCACTGCTTGAGAAGGGTGGACTTCCCGCACCGGCGGACTCCGGAAACGATTGTCGCGAATTTCCGCTGCATGGGAAGACAAGCTAGCGCGTCCCTCTCCATCCCAAGGTCGAGCGCGCTCTCCAAGGCCTGCTCGTCTATGGCCGATTCGATTTCAGATTTTGTCATGAATGTCTCCTCACGATGCATCCAGTATAGCATATTTTATTTGCAATAGCATAATTATTTTATTGTGGATAAATTATTCTACGCCCGTCGGCTGCCTCCGTGACTGACATGTCCGCCCCTGTCAGGTGTCTGACACCATGCGCCCCCTAGTCCATGAGCGAGGCAGAACCGTCCAACCGCCGCGCGCGGACCTGCGGCGCTTAACACGGAGCAGACGGGAGGGGCGGAGACACAGAGATCTGCTTCGATGATGGATTGACGAATCTTGACAATTTCTTTGAACCAATCGTCGCCGTTCTCGCCGTTTGCATACGTCGGCGCCGGAAAATCAAACTATGATGGATCCGCTACCGCTCTGCGGCGCAACGCCTCTTCTTGTTTTTTCATTTCGTCGCAAAAGACACCCCAATTGTCCGTATCTATCTTTTTCCACGAGAAGCAACGCCAGAAAACAGGCGAAGCGTCAGTCGAATACGGGGATTCGATTCTCTTTGCCTCCGACCAGCCTCCATTACGGACCGTTTCCCCTCCGTTTTCCTCGGCATGAACGGCTTCTGCGCCTTCGCATTCTTCGTCTGCGGGCGGGAAGACGAGGCCGCCCAATTTCGCGCCTGTCAGGAGCAGATAGCAAAGAACCTGGTGGACGTCGTCGCGACCGCCATTCGGATTGCTTCGCTTGTATTTTGCGTCAAGGACGCACGATCTGTCCTTTTTCAGAAAGTCCGGATAGAAGCGGGCATAACCGTCTGCAAAAACCCGAAGCCCCTTGCCGTCAGCGGTTTCGCTGCGTCCGCAATGCAGGAAATCGCGCTTCAGAACCTTCGCGATGTATTCTTCCCACAGCCACGATCCGTCAAATACCACGCCGGACACTTCTTCGTCATCAGTCGCTTCGTTGAAGAGCGTCCAGTGTTCGTCGTCAAGAATCATTCGTGCGATTTGGCGAAACGGTTCCCAAATCTCGCGGAAGAAGGGGTGCCGGACCGGCTCGCGGCAGTCGCGGCGAGAAAGGAGCATGCGCAGGTCATGTTCCTCCGTTACGTCCATTCGCAACTGTCGCAGCGCGTCGGCCGCATCAGGATTGTCCTCGAAGAATGTCGGATGCCGATGGTTCACGGTCAGCGCCGACTTCAAAATCATCCGGTTCACCGGCACGTCCAAGTCTATCTCGCGCTTCCGATAGGCGATGCCGTGTAACATCGGCACATTCTCCCGAATGTGACGCGCCAAGTCGAGACTCCCCTTGAAGTCCCAGTCGTTGTTGCGGAATTCACGGTAGTGACGCAACAACCCGCCTCGCGCAGCCTCCCCCAGCCGCCGCACGAAGAGGATGTCAAGCAGCACTTCGAGCAGCGATGAGCGACGTGCCGCTACTTCCTCCGCGCCCAAGGCGCAGTTGAAGACCGTTGACAGCAGGTAGTTGAGGAAATGGTTGTCCTTCCCCTTGTCGAAGCGTGAAAGGACTTCAACCTGCACCGAGGTTTCGCCATTCGGGTCCCGGAAGCGCAGGACGCCCATGAGGTTGCCTGTGTCAAGGCGGAAACCGTCGTCACCGGCGGGGTGGTATTCAAGAAAGCGGAGACTTTTGCGATCCCCCGTATCGAGATGGGAGCCGGACAAGTCGATGACACCCCTTTGACGAAGGGATTCCAGTGTCCCGAAATCCCAATCCTTGAATTTTTCCAACAGTGTCCGCTGATTTTCGGAAATCGACTGCCCTTCAAGGCCATCGCCGGAAACGTCCGCCGTCCAGTTGTCCCCGATTCGGCTGAATCGGCGTCCATTTGAATCGAAGCGGTTGTCGCGCAAACGGAGAACGTCCATGGCTACGCCTGGGGAGCCGCTTCCGGGGTTTTTCCGCCGCCTTCAATGCCAATGGCTTTGTTGAAAATGCCCATCAACGCTTTCAGGACGTCGTCGCGGTCGCGTCGGCCACGAAGATATTCGCCCAACACGTTTGAAATGTGGTTGTTCCACAAAGCGGCGAAATCGCCACTGCATTTCTCGAACTTGGCGAAAATGGCGCCGCCAAGCTGGTATGCCGTTCCAAGACGGAGATCTGTTTCCGTCCCGTTTTCCAGCGTTAGCTTTTCTTCTCCGCCAATCACGGCATTCAGTTTCCTCATGGCTTCCACCAAATTATCGGCTGCCGTTTTGTCTGAAACCTTCTTGCCGATGATGCCTTCGGACTGGTCGGCCGTTACCTCGTACCACGCAAAGCGGCGGCGGAGGGCGAAGTCCATGCTCTCGACGCTGCGGTCGATGTCGTTCATCGTGCCGATGATGTAAAGATTCCTCGGGATGACGAAATTCTCCCCGTTCGGAAGCTTAATGCCCTTCGCGTTAACCTCTGTGCCGTCTGCATTCTTGGAATACCGGTACTCCTCCTCCAAGAGCGAGAACAATTCGCCGAAGACGCGGGATAGGTCGGCACGGTTGATTTCGTCGATGAGGAAGACGTACTTCGGTGCCTTAACCCTGTCTGGCGCTTCATCGTAAGCCTTCTTTGCGCTTTTCGCGAACTTCTTGAATATGCCATCCTTCCAGCGAAAGGAGACTTTGGACTCACCATCAACTACGACCTCGGTGTCTGTTCCCTCAATGACATATCTGCCATTTTCCATTTCTAACTCTTTCCCATCGTTGGAAAGAAGCACTGGCTTCATGCCAATCACGAAGTCTGAGTAGTCATAGCCGGGATGAAATTGAACGGATTGGATGCGCTCTTCTTCCGCAGTCTCCGCAGCCTTCTTCTCCTCGTCAGATGCTTTCTCGGAGACATTCGCCCCAACCATTATCCTGGCGACTTCCTTCGCCGTGTAGGTCTTCCCCGTTCCCGGCGCGCCGGTGAGGATGACGTTGAGGTTGGACTCAAGAAGAGATTGGATGGTGGTCATCATTTTGTCCTCTGTCTTAACAGGTGAAGGAGTAAATTTCGCAAGTGCCTTTTCGAAGGTGTCATAGAGTTCCTGAAGCTTGTCAAGAATCTCAGGCTTAATCTGTTCGTCAAAGTCGCGGTCTTGACAGTTAATCTCTTGCGAGAGACGAACTCTAAAACTTTTAGTTAGTTTTCTGGTGTGTGTAAATCGTTTGCCTGTGGCGTTGGCCAATCTAATCAACTCTTCTCGAAGAGGAATGGTCGAATTCGGCCTATAGTCGTCCTCGACGTCCACTTGCACTCGAACCAATTTGTCGGGGTCTGAACTCTCGTTGGCATTAACCTCGTAGTGGATGTAAACACTGTTGCTTCCCCTTTCTTGATATTGAACGTATGTCGGGGCATTTTCATGGTTTTGGCAACGCTCCAGTATTATGCCATTTGGGAGTTGTAGGTTGTCGCTATCTTTGAGTCTGCGAATGACTTCTTCGGCTGCCATCGTTTTGCCTCCTTGTGCAACCTCCCGTCCGCACTCCTTTTCGCGGCGGGA
>JAEEGI010021326.1_pt1 | contig 12884 bp, 11 predicted proteins | sample 8958751 | NCBI WGS metagenome assembly JAEEGI01 (sample SAMN16246545, study PRJNA631951) | gut metagenome | biome: gut microbiome; feature: rumen; material: KS-attached | host: Bos | place: Iran: Karaj | collected 2018-10 | reverse complement strand
TAGTGATGATTGAGGGCAAAAATAATGGCCGCGTCACGTTTGATCAGCGAGTGCAGGCTGCTGCAGCGGGTCACCGCGAGCATCCGCTGCGTCGTCGTCAGGTCGAGCCCCATGGCGAGCGCGATCAGGATGTAGTAGTCCCGCTTCCCCTTCCGGCGGCCCTCCATAAGCTGATAGCCGTATGTGCGCGGAATATTGGCCTTCTGGATGATCTCGCTTTTTTTCTGTCCCGTTTTGTACAGCAACTCGTCAAAAAACGCCCGGATATCCTCATCCAGATAGTTTTCCCCTTCCGTCGGGAACGTGTCGCCTTTGAGTATCTCATTCATCCTCTGCGTATTGAGGGACTTATTGTCGTTCATATCAGCTCTCCCTGTTCCGGTCGGTTTTTCTGCAGACGAATCCATGGACGGGATACCCGGCAAGTCCGGCCTTGCGGCAGTCTCATGATTTGGATATCCATGCGTGCAGAGTTAATATTACTCAATTATTATAATGCTTGTGTTGTCTGTTATCAAGCAAATCTCCTTATTGCGGCGCGAAAAACCGCCGCGGACCGCGTGTATTCCGACTCTGCCCCGCAGATAACGAAAGGGAAAGGCCCGGCATCGGTTCCCACCGGTGCCGGGCCTTTTCGGGCTTTGCTGTCCGCCCGACCGTGTCTTTCCTATGAGTTCACGCGTCTTTGTTCTCCGGGATTTCCACGCTCTGCTCGAAGAGGACCGTGTTGTCGTCCGCCGACACGATGCGGACCGTGAGCGTCCCGCCCGCAAAGGTCTTCATCGGATCCCGGAACCGGAGGCTGCCGCATGCCCATTCGGACAGCGCCGCGCCTTTGGTCCCGTCGTTCATAATGGCCTCATAGGCGATCGGAAAATGCGCCATCTGCAGCATCTTCAGGGCTTGAAGCGTACTGTCGGCCAGTTCGTCGAAGCTCGCGACGGTCAGCCCCTTCGGGTCCGTGCGGTAGGTCCACTCTGTGAGCGGCGTCTCCGCGATCACGTACCTGCCGTCGATCAGGTATCTTTCCGGAACAAAAAACGCGCTGTTTTCGGAAGGCTCCTTTTCTTTCGCGGTGCGCACGGTCCCGCTCGCCCTTCCGTTGGGGGAAACCTTCAGCTCGATCTCCGGATATGCCTGCAGGCTTACGCCGTTTTCATCCGTTCCTATGGCCGCGGTGAAGGAAAGCCTGCCCTCTTCGCTCAGCGTCAGATCCGCTACATAAGTCCCGTTTTCCGCGTTTACGGCATATTCCAGGATGTCCGACATGTACGGGGAAAAGGCCTCCGCAAGCGCTTTCGCTTCATCGAATTTTCCTTCCGTAAGAGCCTTTTTCGCGGCGGATCGCGCGGCGCTCTTCATTTCATTCGCTTTTTCGGAAGCATCCCTGTACCTCTTTTTTCCCAATTCGGAATACGCCCGATAGGCGTCATAGTATTTTCCTTCGGCCTCCAGTTCCGCGGCCCGGGCGTACTGTTTCCCCTCTCCGCAGCCGCTCAGCATCACCGCGGCCAGGAGCAGCGCGGCAGCAAATACAAACGATCTTCTTCTCATGGCAGTCGTTCTTTTAACCTCTTTACTGCTGTACGGGTTCGGGTGTCTCTTTGATCCTGCAGTTCTTCGCGGCGCGGTAAGAGAGGAATCCGCCCAGCGCCGCCATGGCGATCGCCAGGGGATATACGCCCGCTCCCAGTTCGGCCAGGCCGCCGATCACGCCGGCGAGGACCTCCATTCCGAACCACAGCAGAACCGTAAGGGCGATAAAGCCGCCGGGCTTCCTGCCGCGCAGGGATGCGTTTTCCGCGTTCTTTTTGCAAAGATAGATAAGGGCTAAAATTTCCAGCATGTTTTTCCTCTCCTTTATGTATAAGTTCTTGAGCATCCGTACGGATCCCGGCCGGATTATCACGGGATCCCCGTTCCGATCATCCCGCCTGCTTCATCCAGAATTCCATCTCTCCCAGGTGGATCGTCCGGGAGTCGCTGCCGCGCAGGCCGTAAAACCGGAAGCTGTAGTCCATTCGGACAAAGATCAGGCCGTCTTCCGCGGTGATCTCCAGCAGCGTGCTTTCTCCAAGTGGTTCGTCCTTTACGGGAAGCTCATACTCCTGGGTGTTCTTGGTCTGAATGCTTGTGATCCCCGACAGCGCCCCGTTTTCCAGCCGGCTGTCGATGTCTTTGAGGAAAACCGTGATGTCATGAACGCTTTTCCCGTCGGCCGAAAGCAGGAGCGCCGCCTTCGTCAGGCCTACGTTCGGCAGATCCGCGTACCCGATATACAGGTGTTCGCCCTCTCCCGCCTTGGGCAGCTCTATGCCGTCGGAGTCTTTTCCTTTCGCGTCGACCTGCCCGGTGTAATCCCCGTCTCTGAAAAGCTCTTCTTTTTCTTCCCCGATGCTTCTGCCGGGGAGCGCCGGTTTTCTTTTCGCTGTCCGCGACAGCCTCGCCGGCGCGTATCCTGTTTTCCGCACGGCCGCTGCCGGCGCCTGCGCTGCCGTCTGCGCGTTTTCCGCGGCCGGTGAACCGGGGTCGCCGGCGCCGAAGGCTGCCGCTCCGATCATCGCGGCCATCAAAACGGCGGCCAGGATCCGCGAGACCGGCCCGCGCTTCGCCCTGCCGCTGTCAGGCCGCTCGCGCATGCCTCTCGTTCCTTCGCGGTCCGTCCGCGCTCCTCTGTCCGTACGTCTCATTTCTTCCATTTTTATTCTCCTTCTTCAGATGTTGTAGGTTCTTCCGATATCCCGGACAGGAGCCCTCCGCGGAAACGGGATCGTCGGTCGTAACTGCGGGGCCGTTCCCTGTCTTCATGTACACAATAACGCACCGGGCAGTCCCCGTGGTCTGCCCGGTGCATACTTTTTTGTTTTTTCATCAGCCGGCGAAATAACCGGAATATACGATCGGCGTATGAGCCCGGGCCGGCATCGTTTACTCGGCAGGGGCGAGCCGCAGTTCGTTTTCCGGCACGCTGTTCGGAACAGCATACAGGAACAGATAATCCGCCCCTTCGGAGGGCCTTGTGCTGACCCGGGGAGGATACCGGTTCCCCTGCTCGTCCGTCAGTACGGCCGCCTCGTAAAAAGCCTTGGCAAGCTCCTCGTTATCCAGCAGCTCGTCGTCTACCTCCAGATACAGATCAAAGCAGTATTCGTCGTCCTTCATATCCGCGGGTTTGAGAACAAACATACCGGTGCTGATACCGCCGGTGTCCGTTTTGACGATCGTTCCCCCGTACTCCCTCCACCGGAAAGGCGCGCCTTCCTCAAGGGAGAACGATTCGGTCTGCGGCTCGTCGGGGGCGGGCTCCGGTTCCGGCTCGGACGGGACCGTCTCGCCGGCCGGAGCGGTCTCTTCCTCTTCCCGGGCGGGGAGTTCCGCCGCGGCCGTCTCCGCCGGCGTTTCGGATGCCGGCGCCTTGCTGCCGCAGCCGGCGATCAGCACAAGCGCGGCCAGGCAAATGCAGAAAACAGTCAGCTTCTTTTTCATAATGTGTTCCTCCTTTTTGACAGGGCTCTGTACGGTTAATTATACCGGATGGAAACAGCGGCGGTGTCCGGCGTTTCCGCGGGCACGATCAGATAGCTCAGATAGGTCTGCGTGCCGGAGCTCATCAGAATAGACGGCTGGGTGTATACCTTTCCGTCAACCGTGAAGCGGACATTGCCGAAGGAAATGCCGAAGACGGCGTTGGCCAGCCGTACCTCTTTTCCGTCTTTTTTCGCCGAGGTGTAATGGATATAAAACAGCCTGTTTTTCTCCATGTCATCACCCTCGGTATCCACGTACCGTTCCAGGTCTCCCACCACTTCCGCGACTCTGTCCCGGGCGACGACCTCATAATAAAGGGTGTAATCTCCTGCCTTGAAAGAGCCGCTTTGAGGCGCCGGTTCCGGTGTCGCGGTCGGCTCGGGCGTGGGCTCCGCGGTCGGCTCCGGAGTTTCGGCCGGGGCCTCCTCCGCCTCCGCCGCTTCCGCCGCGGCCGGCACAGCCTCTCCGCCGCCGTTATCCCCGGCCGCGTTCTCCGCGCCGCAGCCGGCGCACAGGGCCATCAGAAGCACCAGAACCAGAACCATTGCCATCCTTTTCATTATACATCCGTCCTTTCTGTTCGCGTCATACAGTATTCAGGCACGATCGGCCGGCGGCGCTGCCGCCCGTCCTTCGCGTGCTGAGCATATACCCCGAAGCCCGGACGCGGGTCTGCTCAGCGCATACTCTTATGATTTGCGGAAAAAAGATTACAGTATGCACGGGGCAGACCATCTGTATAAGGGGATCCTGTATCCTGGAGATACAAAAACCCGAATTCTCAAAAACCGATCTGTGCGGAAGGAATGATAAAAATGAAGAAACCCGCTTTGCTTCTTGTATTGATCCTCGCGCTGACTCTGTGCGGCTGCAGCTCCCGGAAAGCCGCGGCGCAGCCGGCTGCCACCGCCGTGCCGGTCACAGCCGCTCCCGCGGCGGCCGAACCCGAGCCGACAGCGGCCCCGACGGAAACTCCGGAGCCCACGCCCGAGCCGACTCCGGAGCCCACCCCGACGCCCGAACCCACGCCCACTCCCACGCCCGAGCCCACCCCGACGCCTGTGCCCCGGGTAAACACCAATACGTCCTTCCCGACGGATCTTCTTATCAACTGGACGGACGCGCGCTTCAAGGAAGTATACGGCGTGAACGGCTACTCGAAATTTCACCCCGCCGACCCGCAGCCGCGCACCTACATCGTCTGCGCTTCGGACGTGATCGACCCGGTCACGGGACGGATCTCCGAGGGCGGATATGACAAGACCTTCACGCGGCACAAGCCCATCAGCACCGAGGATCTGCTTCGGGTTTCCGGCAATCTGCGGGACGGCGGACTGGTCCTGACCGACGATCCCGACAAGGCCTCCTTTATTCTGATCCTGCGTCTGGACTATAAGGACACTATCGGGACATTCACCTTCCGCAGCGGCTCGCGCATAAACCAGTATCACCCCGCGACCTACGCGACACTCTGCAGTCTGGTTACCGGTGAGAGCGTCAAAACCGGGAAGCTGAAGACCTTTGCTACCTACGCCAACGAGACCGTGCGCACATCCATGCTCGACGCGGCCAAGGGAAAGCAGCTCTACGGCATGTCCCACACCGTTTCCGCCTCGGATTTCCCCGGATACTGGGCCTTTATCGCCCGGAGCGAGCGCGGTCTGCCCGTCACGGGCGAGTCTCCGGTGAGCGTCGTATTCCCGGCCGGGTATTTTGAAGATCTGAAAAACAGTGATCTTGCGAAGAAAGCCGTCTTTGCGGAGGAGCGGGAGGACGGCACCTTCCTGCTGGTCATGACCGAGGCACAGCGTCTCTCCGGCCTGGAAACCGCGCGCTCAGACATTGATGCCGCCGCGGCGGAGATGGAGGCGTCCGGAGCGGCAAGGGCGCTGGTCCTGAGCCCGGAGACCGGCGAATTTGTGTTCGAGACCGAGCGGCCCGCCGACGACCAAACGATCGGCTCCTGCGGCCCGGTTTTCGTGAGCCTGGGGCAGGCCTGCGCCGCTTACGAAGGGGAGCCCGGACGGGAAGTCTCCGTCGTATTCAAAACCCCCGGCGGAGAGATCCTCCGCGAATTCAACGGCTGACCGGAGCGCCCAAACGGCGGAAAGCAAAACATCGGGAGGATCGCGGCGGATCCTCCCGATGTTTTTACGTTATCCTGTCAAGCGCGCCGGATATGACCCGATAGGCCAGCCGCAGCGAACTCTCGCTGATGTATTCGTTGCTTCCGTGGATCCCGCCGAGAGAATTGGCCGCGTCCAGCGGAAAGAAGCCGACGACCGGGACGCCCGCGTTCCGAAACCATCGGTTGTCGCTTGTTCCGGGAGTGACGCACGGCATCAGCCGGGCATTGGGGACCTCTTCCCTCAGCGCCGAGGCGAAGGCCGGCCCGTGATCGGCGTATACGGCCGAGACGGGGGCCGCGGTGAAAAAGTCTTCCATATCCTCATACAGAGGACGGACGTCCAGCCTTCTCCCCGCAAGGCGGTCCCACCGAGCGGCGTAGGCGAGGATATCCTCGCTGTAATAACCCTTTTCGACCCCCATGGCGAGGATCCGGTCCCGGTCGGCGGCGTCCGCGGCCGTCCGGGCCGGGCGGTCTTCCGCCGGCTCCCGCTCCCCCGTCTGAAAGGTGTAGTATATATCCTCCCGAAACGGGAAGGGGAATCCGCCGCCCTCCCCGATCACGAGCTTCACATCCGACAGGAGCTCAGGATGCACGGCCAGCAGCGCCCCCAGGCCTTCCGCCCCGCCCTGCTCCTCCAGGTCGGTGACCAGAAGCTTCAGCGTGTACGGCCGGGGCTTTCCCTCCGCCGCGTCAGACAGGAGCTTCATCCATACAGCCAGCGGCCCCTTGCAGTCAAGCGCTCCGCGCCCGCATACGCAGCCGCGGCGCCGGGACGCCCGGCCGGATGGAAAGAGCCAGTCCTCCTCCCCGCCGCGTTCCGCCGTGTCCAGATGGGCGTGCAGCAGCACCGTTTCGGCACGCTCCCCCGGGACCTCCGCCAAAAGATGATGCCCCTTCCGAAAGGCGCCCTCCGTCGTATAGGCGTGTACGAGCGCCCCCCGTTCGGCCAGGATCCGGGTGATATACCGCACGCATCGCCCGGCGTCCGGTCCTTCGGAGGTCGTATCAAAATCGATCAGCCGGAGAAGCCATTCTATGATCTCGTCCATATCTTTCCGCCGTTCCTCCGGCATAGGGAAAGGCGGCCGAAGGGAAGCCCGGGGCATTCCGTTCGGCCGCCGCTCACATCTGCCGGATCATTCCATATCCGATATCTGCTCCGTATAGCGGGTCTGACCGTAAAAGAACTTGATATTCTCCCAGTCGGTGTCGTAGGGATTGTATCCCCCGTGCCCCTCTCCCGCTTCCTGGATCTCCTCCGAGTGAGTCGCCTCGCTGTTTTTGCTGTAGTCCACGGCGATGATCATCATGCTGCCGAAGCGACTGCGGCACCGGTCGATCCAGTCGGCCGGGATGTCGTCCAGCGGGAACCGTCCGATCTCCGTATGCGCCAGCTTTCCCGGCCAGGTAAAATCTTTGGAGTATTTGTCTTCCGGCTGGCAGATCATCTCCATGCCGCCGATGACCACGATAAATACGTTCTCATCCAGATCGATGATATATCTCCAGCGATTGATCCACACACCGTTGAATCCCGAGTAATCGATCAGCCAGGGATAGCCGTCCCTGAGCGGCGCCACCGCGTTCTTTGTCCAGGCGAGCGCTTCGCTCCAGGTCATATCCTTTTTTCGGAGAGACTCGGGGATATATTTGGCATAGCTCTCCACCTGCTCCGGCGTCATGGGGTCCTCTTCCCGGATCACCTTGACCCGGTCGAAATAGTCGCCGATGGCAGCGGCGCCGGCGCTGCGGATCCAGTCGACCAGCTTCGCGCCGATCCCTTCCATCTCTGAATTGCGGTGGGAATAGGTCACCTTGAGGAAGTTGTTCTTTTTCATCACGATGCATCCCTTTTTCAGGGATGTCGCTCCGCTCCCGTCTTCCCCTTCGGCAAAGAGCTCGGGCTTGCCGTCCCACTCGTCGATGATGCCGTGTTTTCCTTCGTGCATTTCGTCAGCCTCCCATAAGTTTCCGAATCATCTGAATTGCCGGTGTCGGTCTTTCACCGCCGGCATGATCTCATGCCTATCGGTGAAAAAGCGCGGGAACCCCGTCCTTCCGGTCTTCCTGACCGGAAAGGCGGGGCTTTCCTTATCAATGGGTTCTGTAGTCTTCCTCCGGGGGGATCATGTTCTGCATGTTGCGCAGGCACAGCAGGATAGTGGAAGCGTTGTGCAGCAGCGCCGCAGTGCCGGGCGTGGCAAGCCCCAGGATGCCGGCGAGAAGGATCGCGCCGTTGATAGAGATACCGAGCGTGCCGGTGCTCTTCATGCGGACCATGAGCTTGTCGCTGAGCTCCTTGAGCGCGATCAGCTGCTCAAGCTCGGCCCCCGCCAGGGTGATGTCGGAGATCTCGCGGGCGACATCCGCGCCTTCCTTGATGGCGATGCCCACGTCCGCCGCGGACAGAGCCGGGGAATCGTTGATGCCGTCGCCGATCATGACGACCTTGTGTCCGGCGGCTTTTTCCCGCTCCACGAAGCGGGCCTTATCCTCGGGCAGGACCTCGGAGTAGTAGCGGTCGACGCCGGCTCTCGCGGCGATGGACGCCGCGGTGCGTTCGCTGTCGCCGGTCATCATGACGATATTCGAGAAGCCGGCTTTCCTCAGCCGCTCGATGACCATCGGGGTTTCCGCCTTTATGGGGTCGTCGATGCAGATCACGGCGGCCAGCGTTCCGTTGATGGCCATGAACAGCTGGGAATACTCCGCGGGAATGGAATGGAGTTTTTCCTCGTCCTCGGGGAGGACAACGGTATGCTCATCCTCGAATACGAAGTGCCAGCTGCCGATGATCACGCGGTCTTCTCCGGCTACGGAGACGATGCCGTGCGCCACGATATACTCGGGCTTCGAATGCGGAATGCCGTAGCTGACGTTCCGCTCTCTGGCGGCGCGGACCACCGCGTTGGCCAGCGAGTGCGGGAAATGCATCTCCAGCTCCGCGGCCAGGGCGAGCATGGTATCCTCGTCGCGGCCGTTCATGGCCACCACCTGCTCTACCTTCGGAACAGCCTTGGTCAGAGTGCCGGTCTTGTCGAAGACCACGGTGTCAGCCTCCGCGATGAGCTCAAGGTACTTGCCGCCCTTGACGGTCATGTGATGACCGCTGGCCTCGCGCATGGCGGACAAAACGGAGATGGGCATGGCCACCTCGATGGCGCAGGAGAAGTCCACCATCAGCACCGACGCGGCTTTGGTCACATTCCGTGTGAGAAGGTACGTCAGCGCCGCGGTCCCGAAGGTGTACGGGATCAGCCGGCTCACCAGCTTTTCCGCCTGGCTCTGGGTCTCGGCCACCATGCTCTGGCTGGCCTCGATGTAATTGACGATATTGTTGTAACGGGTGGTGCCGGAGGTCTCCGTGACCCGGATGGTCAGCTCGCCCTCGTCGATGGCGGTGCCGGCATAAACCGTGATGCCGGGCTCCTTGTGAACGGGAATGGATTCTCCGGTAAGGGCCGACTGGTTGACCATGGCCTCGCCGCTTTCCACCACGCCGTCCAGCGGGATCACATTGCCCACGTAAACGCGGATGAGATCGCCGACCTTGACCTGGCTGAGATTCACCATCTCGGGCTCGGCCTCGTCCCCGTTTATCTTCCACACGGTGGAGATGTTCAGCGCGAGAGATCTGGCCAGATCGTCGACCGACTTTTTATAGGTCCACTCCTCCAGCAGCTCGCCCACTTCCGTAAGGAAAATGATGGAGTCCGCCGTGGGGAAGTCCCTCGTCAGGACGGACGCGAGGATGGCCGAGGCATGCACGATCTCAGCGCTGAACTTCTTGTGGAGCAGATCCTTGATGCCCGCGATCACGAACGGGGCGCCGTTGTATATGATCAGGGCTGCCCGGATCGGAGCGGGAAGGAAAAGCTTCTTCGCGTAGCGCTTGATGATCAGCGTTCCCAGCTTTTCCTTGTACATCTCGCTGGTAGCACGCCCGGAAACGCTGGGGACCAGCTTTTTCAGCTCGGGGTCGGTGATGTCCATCTCCCGGAGGAAACGGAGGATCCCATCCCGGTAACGGGTTTCCGAGGTGTCAAAGTGGATCACGAGCTGCCCGGTCCGCGGAAGCACAGTCACCTTATGTACGCCGGGCTGCTCGGTGAGCGCGTAATACAGGACGTCCGCCTCTTCGGCGGACAGCCTGTTTTTTCCCAAATCGATGTGCAGCTGTCCCGGGGACAGGTGCACGATTCTGGTTTTCATATCGTCGCCTCCGGATCAGTCGACGGCGTCTTCAAATTCCTTGGAAGCTTCGTCGCAGCGATCGTAATAACGCTGGGTGATCTCTTTCGCGTCGGCAGCGATATCGGAAGCGGCCGCCTGGATCTTCTCACTGTCGGCCAGGATCCTGTCGCGGGCGATCATCGCCCCGGCGGTGATGTAGCGGAATCCCTTCTGCGCGGCCTTGCTGGCGATCAGATCGGGGCCGTACGCGCCGGCGATAATTCCTCCAATAAGAGTCCACCAAAACTTACCTTTCATTTTTTGTTTCCTCCTTCAAAATAATTTTTATTTATTATTCGTCCTTGACGATTTTTAATTGATCAGGCCTTGAGCGGCTCATTCTCACGGATCTTTTTGCCCACGATGACATGGAACATGATCACGAAGGTCACCGCCGCCGTGGCCCAGGTAATGGGATAGCACGCGCCCAGAGACTCAATGGTGTTGAACACGCGCGAGAAGACGGCCAGAAGCGCCACGCGCAGCACGCACATATTGGCAATGACCGCGATCATGGAGTAAAGCGTGTAACCCATGCCGCGCACCGCGCCTCCGTTGGTCTCCAGCGCCACATAGACCCAGTAGAACGGGAAAGAGATCGTGGCGATGCGAAGAGCGTTGGTGACCACGTCCTGGTCCTTCATGAACCAGGTGAACACGGTCCTCGGCCAGGACAGGATCAGAGCCGCGCTGAGCGCCGCCACCGCCATGCCGATGAACATGGTGATCAGTATGCCCTTGCGCAGGCGGCGGAACTGCTTCGCTCCGGCGTTCTGCGCCGAGAAGGTGGTGGCCGCCTGGCCGAAGCCGACGATGGGCAGGTAGATCAGGTTCTCCACCTTATAGTAGGTGGCAAACGCGGCCACGGCGGTCTCGCCGAAGGCGTTGATATAGTACTGCACCATGATGTTGGAGAACGTGATAATGATGGTCTGGATGCCCGTGGGAAGTCCGATGCGCAGCACTTCGCCGAGCATTTTCCAGTCGACGCCCATCTCCTTCCGCGACAGCCGGATCACCCGGTGATGCCGGGAGGCGGCATACGCCACCAGGAACGCCGAAAGGCTCTGAGTGACAGCCGTGGCGATGCCGACGCCGGCCACGCCCAGGGGGATCCACACGATGAATACCGCGTCCATCAGCACGTTCAGAAAGCCGCAGACCGCCAGGATGCGGAAGGGCGTCTGGGAGTCGCCGTAGGCCCGCATGCCGCCGGAGACCATGTTGTAAAACACCAGCATGGGCACGCTGAGCAGGTAGATGCGGATGTAGAGCACCGCCTGGGGCATGACCTCCTCGGGGGTGCGCAGCAGGCGCAGGATGTTCGGCGCAAACCCGATGCCCAGCAGGAGCAGCACGGTGCCGGCTCCCAGCCCGAAGGTCACGGAGGTATGAAGCGCTTTGCTCGCGCGCTGCGGATCCTTCGCGCCGATGGCCTGGCCCGCGATGACGCTGGTGCCCACCGAGATGCCGGTGAACAGCCCGACGATGCAGTTGATCAGAGTGGAGCTCGCGCCGACAGCCGCCGCGGCGGTCTTGTCCAGGAAGTTGCCCACGTACAGGAAATCCACCGTGTTGTACAGCTGCTGGAAAAGGCTGCTGAAAATGATGGGCCAGATGAATCTGAACAGGGGCCCCACGATGGGACCGGAGGTCATATCGATGGCGCGGCGGGTCCTTTTGTGCTCCTTCTCGCTATGCTCTTGTTCGCTGTGCTTTTGTTCTTCGCTCATTTGATATCAGAGATCCTTTACAAACAGGCAGCGGATGGCGTTCAGAACGGCGGCGATCATCACGCCCACGTCGGAAATGATGGCGACCCACATGCCGCCGATGCCCAGCGTGGCCAGGATGAGGCACAGGGCCTTGACGCCCAGAGCCAGCGCGATGTTCTGCTTTACGATCCGCAGGCACTTGCGGGAGATTTTGATGGCCTTGGCGATCTTGAGGGGATCGTCGTCCATAAGGACCACGTCGGCGGCTTCGATGGCGGCGTCGGAGCCCAGAGCGCCCATGGCGATGCCGATGTCGGCGCGGGAGAGTACGGGCGCGTCGTTGATGCCGTCGCCGACGAACGCGAGGCGTCTCTTGTCGGAGCACTCCTTCAGGAGGTCCTCCACGGCGGTGACCTTGTCGGCGGGCAGGAGCTCGGCACGGAAGTCGGTGAGGCCGACCTCGGCCGCCACCTTCTCCGCCACGGCTCTGGCGTCGCCGGTGAGCATGACGGTCTTCTCCACGCCGGCCTTTTTCAGCTCGGCCATGGCCTGCTTGGAGGTCTCCTTGAGCTCGTCGGAAATAACGATATGTCCGCAGTACTCATTATTGAGCGCCACGTGGATGATCGTGCCGACATGGTGGCAGGGCTGAGCCTCGACGCCGACCTTCGTCATCAGCTTTTCGTTGCCGATGGCGATATGCTGATCGCCGTCGATGACGGCGGTGATGCCGTGGCCGCTGATCTCCTGGTAGTCGGTGACGCGGGCAAGGTCGATATGCTTTCCGTAGGCATCCTTCAGGCTCTTGCTGATGGGGTGGGAAGAATGGGCTTCCGCCAGCGCGGCGTACTCAAGCAGCTTCTCCTCATCGAGAGGGCTGTGGTGCACGGCGGTAACGGCGAAGTTGCCCTTGGTGATGGTGCCGGTCTTGTCGAAGGCCACGACCTTGACTTCGGACAGGGTCTCAAGATAATTGGAGCCCTTTACCAGCACGCCCTGATTGCTCGCGCCGCCCAGGCCAGCAAAGAAGCTCAGCGGGATGGAAATGACCACGGCGCAGGGGCAGCTGACGACCAGGAAGGTGCACGCGCGGAAGATCCAGGTGCCCCACAGCCCGTACTCGGGATCCACGGGGACGTTGATGTGCAGCAGCAGGCTCGCCAGCGGGGGCAGGATGGCCAGCGCCAGCGCGGCGTAGACCACGATGGGGGTGTAGACCTTGGCGAACTTGGAGATGAAGATCTCGCTCTTGGATTTGCGGGAGGCGGCGTTCTCCA
>JAEEGI010021316.1_pt1 | contig 12887 bp, 9 predicted proteins | sample 8958751 | NCBI WGS metagenome assembly JAEEGI01 (sample SAMN16246545, study PRJNA631951) | gut metagenome | biome: gut microbiome; feature: rumen; material: KS-attached | host: Bos | place: Iran: Karaj | collected 2018-10 | reverse complement strand
CAGCGTAGTACTTGCAGCCGGAAGCGACGATCTTCTTCGCGTCCTCGAGCGTGACTTCGTTCTGAGTCGCGCACGGGCAGCAGATGTCGGCCTTGATGCCCCAGGGCTTTTCGCCGGGGAAGAACTTCGCGTTGGGATACTTGTCGACGTAGCCCTTGCAGCCCTTGGAAGCCTTGCGCAGCTCGAGCATGTAGTCGACCTTCTCCTGGGTGAGGCCTTCCTCGTCGAGGATATATCCGTCGGAGCCGGAGATCGTGATGACCTTCGCGCCCTTCTTTAAGAACATCTCGGCAGTTCCCCAGGCGACGTTGCCGTAGCCGGAGATGACCGCGGTCTTGCCCGCGAAGCTGTCGTTGTTGTGCTTGAGCATGTTCTCGATGAAGAATACGAGTCCGTAGCCGGTAGCCTCGCTCCTTCCGGGAAGTCCGCCGTAGAGCAAGCCCTTGCCGGTGAGGACGCCGCTGTCGTATCTCGTGGTGAGCCTTCTGTACTGACCGTACAGGTAGCCGATCTCTCTGCCGCCAACGCCGAGGTCGCCCGCGGGTACGTCGATCTCGGGTCCGATATACTTATACAGCTCGCTCATGAAAGCCTGGCAGAAGCGCATGACTTCCGCGTCCGACTTGCCCTTGGGGTCGAAGTCGCTGCCGCCCTTGGCGCCGCCGATGGGAAGACCGGTGAGGCTGTTCTTGAAGATCTGCTCGAATCCGAGGAACTTGAGCATTCCCTGATATACCGAGGGAGCGAAGCGGAGGCCGCCCTTGTAGGGTCCGATCGCCGCGTTGAACTGTACTCTGTAGCCGCGGTTCACCTGGACCTTGCCGCTGTCGTCCGTCCAGGCCACCCTGAAGCTGACGATCCTCTCCGGCTCGACGATCCTGTCGATGATGCCGGCCGCTTCGTATTCGGGATGCTTCTCGAAAACGGGAGCGAGGGATGTGATGACTTCCGTAGCCGCCTGTATGAATTCGGGCTCAGCCGCGTTCTTTTTCTTTAAGCTTTCAATATAATCCTGTGCTGTTTTTGCCATGATTGCCACCCTTCCTTAAAAAATCACGATATGAACATTATAAAGTCCTTACATTAAATGTAAAGCCCTTTTCGTAAAAATTACGGGTAAAAATAAAAACGCTGAATTAATTAAACGTTTTCATGCGTCCGATCATCAGCGTTTATATATCCGTTCCGGCCAAATGCGGTCTACCTGTTGTCCACCGACTCCGGCTCGACGTCGTGGCGGCTGAGCCTCTCCCAGGCTGCCTGCTTCCACCGCGTTCCCGGCTTTCCGTAATTGCAGTACGGATCGATCGATATCCCCCCGCGCGGAAGGAATCGCCCGAGGACCTCGATATACTTCGGATCGAGCAGCTTTATAAGGTCCTTCATGATGATGTTCACCACGTCCTCGTGGAAATCGCCGTGGTTGCGGAAGGAGAAGAGGTATAGCTTGAGGCTCTTGCTCTCCACCATGTGTTTATCGGGGATGTAAAGGATGCGCACCTCGGCAAAGTCTGGCTGTCCAGTGATGGGGCACAGCGAGGTGAACTCAGGGCAAAGGAACTCTACCCAGTAATCGCGCTCGGGGTGGCGATTTTCAAAAGCTTCAAGCACTTGTGGTGCATAGGTCTCGGGAATGTCGGTCTTGTGGCCAAGCGACTGCAAATGGTCTTGTTCGCGGTTCATGGGTTATCTGATATTTAGTATTTTGTGAATCTGGAGCGAAAGTTTCCAACGTGGATCTTTCTTGATGTATTCGATGGCGGCATTGACAATCTCGGCGTTGCGTACCGGATCGCCGGTGTCGCACGGCTGCAGGAAGCGGGCATGGGTGCACATAATGCCGGGATACATCGATGGTTCGTGCTCGCCATCAAAAACAACCTTGATTTCGTCGACATAGTTAAGCACAGGTTTGGCCTTATCGCCAAGGTAGGCGTCCTTGGGCGAGAGGGTGATCCAGTCGACATTGCCGGGCAGACGATGGGTGCCGTTGGTCTCCACAGCCACCATCTTGTCAACGTCGTGGAGGGCATTGACGAAACCTCGGGTGAGCTGCAGCGACGGCTCACCGCCGGTGACCACCACCAGCCGCGCAGGATACTTTGCTACCTCGGCCACTATTTCATCTTCGGTCATTTCGCTACCGCTCTCATGCTGCGTATCGCAGAAAGGACACTGCAGGTTGCAGCCGCTCAGCCGCACAAAGACAGCGGCCGTGCCTGCATGATATCCCTCTCCCTGCAGACTGTAGAAAATCTCGTTTACTTTCATGGCTCGTCAATTTCATATGTTGCCGTGTTGCCGGTGGTCTCCTGAACATCGACACGATAGCAGTTGGGCACCTGCTGCTGGCACCAGCGGGCGATGTTCTCTGCCGTGGGGTTGCAACCGATAACGTCGTTGACAACCTTGTGGTCCAGCTTGTCAGTGATGCTGCTTTTTATCCTTGAAAAATCAACAACCATGCCATTGCGGTCCAGTTCGCGGGCTTTGCAATAGATGGTGATTTGCCAATTGTGGCCGTGCAATTCGGTGCATTTGCTCGGGTAGTCGAGTTCAAGGCGGTGTGCGCCGGATACTTCAATATGCTTGGTAACGTAATACATACAACTTATTTTTCGTAAATGGTGGGGTCTTCGACGGCAGCCGCGATGAAAGCCGCCTTGCGTTCGGTGCAGGTACCGCAGGTGCCGCAATGGTGCTCGCCTCCACGGTAGCACGAATAGGTATGTCCATAGTCAACACCCATCTGTGCGCCACGCCGCACAAGGTCGGCCTTGGTGAGGTTGGTGTAGGGCGCCGCCAACTGCACACCGTCGTAGGTGCCGGCCTGCATGGCGCCATCCATGGCCTTGACGAACTCCGGCCGGCAGTCGGGATAGATGGCGTGGTCACCACCGTGGTTGGCTATAAGCACACGTTTCAGACCTCGACTCTCGGCCAGCCCGCAGGCAATGCTAAGCATGATGCCGTTGCGGAACGGCACCACTGTACTCTTCATGTTCACCTCGTCGTAGTCGCCGCTCGGGATAGCATCAGCGCCGCCGAGGAGCGACGAGTTGAAATAACGGCTCATGAAACCCAACTCTATGACAATGTGTTCGATATCCAATTGCTTGCAATGATATTTTGCACAGGCTATCTCCTTCTCTGCATGGTTGCTGCCATAGTCGAAAGTGACAGCCAATGCGATACGTCGTTGCTCTTCATAGAGCAGCGTGGTAGAATCCAATCCGCCGGAATAAATAATCACCGAATCGCGTGCCGGTGTGTCGTTTGTTGCCATTGTATCTTGTTTTGTTAAAGGGGGTTATCAAGCACCCCTGCCGTTAAACTGCGACGGCAAAAATACAACATTTTCCCGACATGGCAAAACATTTTCCAAAATACTTCTCCGAATCATATCCGACTCATCTCCGTAACAACTCCGACGGAGGTCGGACATGACTCGCAAAAAAAAGGGTTCCCAAATGCATTCGGGAACCCTTTTTCAGATTGATTTTTATAGCTCGATTATTTGAGATAGTACTCGACGGTGGTGACGACGCGGACTTTCTTCACCTGCGGGGTGTTCTCATCGAGGTCCTCGACCTCAAAATAGCCCTGCGAGGCGGTGCGCATCTTGCCAATACGGCTGTGACTATTGTTGGCAAACTCGTCGGCAGCCACGCGGGCGTTCTCCAAACTTTCGCGAATCATCTCGGGCTTGATGTCGTTGAGGCCCAGATACTGGTAGTCGGCCCAAGTGTTGGCCAGGATATTTTGGTTGACGAGGTCGGTCTCGAGGGTCTGCTGCAACTTGCGCACCAGTTCGAGGTTCTTGGTGAAGACGGTGACGGTCTGGTTGGCATTGTAGCGGAAGGGAATCTGGTTGGGGTTGTTGGCCCACGAGTAGCGGTCCTCATAGCTGGCGTTGCCCACTTTGATTTCTTCGTCCGAGAAACCGGCTTCGCGCAGGTGCTTGACAATAATATTGTTGTTCTTGCGTATGGTGTTGCGGAGGTCAGCGAGGTCATTGGCTTTCTCACCATAGCTGATGCGCCACACCACGCGGTCGGCAGGCACCTCCTTCTCGCAGAGGCCACGTACCTTGACGGTGTCGTCGTAAGATTTCAAAGTCTTCACGGTGAAGACCATAAAGAGGCCGAGCACAGCGGCTGCCAACACTATGGCGCCTCCCTGGATCATGTTTTTCTTGAACGGGATGGAACTTCCTTTCATAATCGATAATGTTTTTATTGTTCTTGAATAATTAGTACATAACAAACGGCATTTCTTGTATTTTATTGCACAGGACGTTGTTTTTCGTTTCTGTTCGCATCTTCTCCTGTATGGGCTCTACCTCAAAAAAAATTTGGCCATATCGCCCAACTTTCGTAACTTTGCATTTTGTTTAAACCCAATCTCGACCGCCATGAACATTGCAACCACCCTCTTGAAAAAATACACCAGCATCAGCCTGATGTTGAGGATTTTCATAGGTTTGATGATAGGTGCCGCTCTCGGCCTGCTGCTGCCTCAGTGGACAGGCGTCGCCATTCTGGGAAAGATATTTGTCAGTGCGCTTAAAGGTATCGCGCCAGTGCTGGTGGCGGTGCTGGTGATGTCGTCGGTAGCCAAAGCCGGCGCAGGCATGGGTCGGAGGTTCACAGCACTGATTGCCATCTATTTACTTTCCACATTCATCGCTGCCGTGTGTGCCGTGGTGGGCAGTTTCCTGTTTCCTGTGACATTGGAATTGGGCGAAGCCGCACAAGTCGACTCCGACGCCGGCACCTTGGCCGACGTCTTTGCCAACCTGCTCACATCCATGGTGGCCAATCCCATTGCGGCAATATCCAACGCCAACTACATTGCAATCCTTTTCTGGTCGGTCGTCATCGGTTTCTCACTGAAAACCATGGCATCGAAAGCCACCGTTAACGTGGTACACGATCTTTCAGGGGTAGTGACGCGCGTGGTAAAGTGGGTCATCCAATTCGCCCCTTTCGGTATTTTGGGGCTAGTCTTTTCCACCGTCAGCGAGAGCGGTCTCTCAGTCTTCACCACCTACGGCCACCTGCTCCTGCTGCTGGTAGGCTGCATGTTGGCCAACGCCTTCATATTCAATCCTCTCATCTCGTTCTTCCTGATGCGTAAGAACCCCTACCCGCTCCTCTTCACCTGTCTCAAAGAGAGCGGGCTTCAGGCCTTTTTCACCCGCTCGTCGGCCGCCAATATTCCCATCAACATGGCACTCTGCAAGAAGTTGGAATTGGACGAAGACTTTTATTCCGTCAGTATTCCACTGGGTGCCACAATCAACATGGACGGCGCGGCAGTGACCATCACGGTCTTCTCCTTAGCGGTGGCCAACACCGTGGGCGTGGATGTAAGTTTCGCCTCGGCTTTGTTCCTTGGCATCATTGCCACCCTCGGCGCCTGTGGTGCTTCGGGCGTGGCCGGCGGAAGCCTGCTCCTTATCCCTATGGCCTGTTCCTTCTTCGGCATCCCCAACGACGTGGCCATGCAAGCCGTGGCCATAGGCTTTATCGTCGGTGTGGTGCAGGACAGCGTCGAGACAGCCCTCAACTCCAGCGGCGACGCCTTCTTCACTGCCACCGCCGAATACCACGACCGACAGAAACGAGGCCTAACATCGCAACTCAAAAATAATAATGTAGAAGAATAATAATACACAGGGGGCGGCGAGACCAATAATCTCGCCGCCCCCTTTCGTTTTGTATCTTGTTTAGAACAGGTCTTCGAGGATGCTGTCGTCGACGAGGTTGGGCATAGTGACCTTGAGTTCGGGGCAGATATCCATGGCGCGCTTGATGGCGAACATGGCACCCTCGTTGCGGGCCCAGCTGCGGCGGCTGATGCCGTTGTTGACGTCCCAATGGAGCATCATGCGGAGACGGCGGTCGCAAGCCTCGGAGCCGTCGAGAACCATGCCGAAGCCACCGTTTATCACCTCGCCCCAGCCTACGCCACCGCCGTTGTGGATAGAAACCCACGTGGCACCGCGGAAGGAGTCGCCGATGACGTTCTGCACGGCCATATCCGCGCAACGGTTCGAGCCGTCGTAGATGTTCGAAGTTTCACGGAAGGGGCTGTCGGTACCGCTGACGTCGTGGTGGTCGCGGCCAAGGACGATAGGTGCACTGATCTCACCCTTCTTGATGGCCTCGTTGAAGCGGGCGGCAATCTTGGTGCGGCCTTCGCAGTCGGCATAGAGGATACGGGCCTGGCTGCCCACCACGAGGTGATTCTCCTTGGCACCTTTGATCCACTGGATATTGTCGTGCATCTGCTGCTGAATCTCGGCGGGAGCCGTGGCGGCAATCTCTCCCAGCACCTCCATGGCGATATGGTCGCTCTTGTCGAGGTCCTCGGGCTTGCCGCTGGTGCAGACCCAGCGGAAGGGGCCAAAGCCGTAGTCAAAGCACATGGGACCCATGATGTCCTGCACATAGCTCGGGTAGCGGAAGGCGGTGTGGTCGGCATTCCAGATGTCGGCGCCGGCGCGCGAGCTCTCCAGCAGGAAGGCGTTGCCATAGTCGAAGAAGTACATACCCTTGGCGGTGAGCTTGTTGACGGCAGCCACATGGCGACGCAACGACTCCTGCACTTTCTCCTTGAAGAGTTCGGGTTTCTCGGCCATCATCACTTTGGCGTCTTCAAACGTGACTCCCACGGGGTAGTAGCCACCGGCCCAGGGGTTGTGCAGCGAGGTCTGGTCGCTGCCGAGGTCCACCTTGATGCCTTTCTCAGCGCAGTATTCCCAGAGGTCGACGACGTTGCCCTGATAGGCGTAACTCTTGGCCTCCTTGGCGGCGATAGACTTGTTGACGGCCACAAAGAGCTCGTCGAGGTCGGCATGCACTTCGTCAACCCAACCTTGGTCGAAACGCTTCTGCGTGGCGGCGGGATTGATTTCGGCGGTGATAGAGACCACCCCGGCGATGTCGCCAGCCTTGGGCTGGGCACCGCTCATGCCACCGAGGCCGGCGGTGATAAAGAGCTTGCCGGCAGTGCCGCCACCGAGTTTACGTGCTGCATTCAAGACGGTGATTGTAGTACCGTGGACGATGCCCTGCGGGCCGATGTACATGTAGGAGCCGGCGGTCATCTGACCGTACTGCGTAACACCGAGGGCGTTATAACGCTCCCAATCGTCAGGCTTGCTATAGTTGGGAATCATCATGCCGTTGGTGACCACCACACGCGGAGCATCTTTGTGGCTGGGATAGAGTCCCATCGGGTGACCGCTATACATCACGAGAGTCTGCTCGTCGGTCATCTCGCTCAGGTATTTCATCACCAGGCGGTACTGGGCCCAGTTCTGGAACACGGCGCCGTTGCCACCATAGGTGATAAGCTCGTGAGGATGCTGAGCCACAGCGGGGTCGAGGTTGTTCTGTATCATCAGCATGATGGCGGCAGCCTGACGGCATTTGGCCGGATACTCCTCGATTGGGCGGGCATACATCTTGTAGGTGGGACGCAGACGATACATGTAGATGCGACCGTATTTCTGCAACTCTTCTGCAAACTCCTTGGCCAGCATCTTGTGATGCTTGGCGGGGAAATAGCGGAGGGCGTTACGGATGGCCAGCTTTTTCTCGGCAGGCGTCAGGATATCCTTGCGCTTGGGGGCATGGTTCACCGTGGGGTCATAGGGTTGGGGTTCGGGCAGCGGGTCGGGAATACCGAGACGCAATTCATTCTGGAATTCTTCTAAAGTCATAGTATTATATTTTTATTTATCAATCACTTAGAGGTACGCATCACCCTCATGGCACAACACGTACAACGTTGCAAAGATACAAAAAAATTCCGACTCGGAAAGGCCAATTTTTACATGATTTGTAACTAACTGATACTTAATACCAACTCCATATCAAGTCCGACTCAACTCCGACTCAACTCCGACCAAACTCCGACCACCGTCGGTGATGGTTCGGAGTAGGTACGCTAAAAAGGGGGTGACGGTCCCATGCCGTCACCCCTGATATCAATCAATGCATTCTTTAGAAGGTCAGCAGGAAACCGACGGTGAATCGGGGGAGAAGAACTTTACCGGCAGCGGGGTCGGAGCCGATGTTGTTGAGGCGGTAGCGAACATAGAGGCCGTACCAGTCGTTGACTAGACGGGTGACAACTCCGAAGTTCCAGCGATAGGCACCGAGGGGTTCGAGATTGTTCCACTCAGATGTGGTTTCCTTGGCGACATCGCCGTCGGGCATCTTGCCCGAGAGGGTGTAGGAGGTGGAGCCGATGCTGCCGTAGACGCCAAGGTCCCAATGGAGGCCATTGCCACAAATGCCACCGGGCAATAGACGCACGCGCTGGAAGAGTTCGAGACCCACCTCGCTGACAATGGCGCTACGAGTGTTGACAGACTTATAGGTGGCATCCAAGTAGGCTTGGGAGATGCCGAGTAATCCCTCGAGGTCGTTGACGGAGGCATCGTTGAAGCGGTAATGGGAGACGTTGAAGTCGAGGCTCATACCAAGGCAGTAGGCCTTGCTAAAGGCGCGGAGGACACGTCCACCGAAGTTCCATGAAGGCGACCAGAAGTTGGTGTTCATCTCAGCATCTTCGAACTTGACGGGCAAGCCAAGTCCGAAGTAGAGATTGTAGCGCCAGGTGTTGTTGCTGCCCCACTTGGAGGTGGAGAGGTTGGTCTCAGGGGTACGGAACTCGTACTCGCCTTCGATGCTGGGATTATCAGAGGAGGTATAGCCGAAAGAGTATTGTTCAGTGGCCTTTTGGCCCGTATAGGTGGCAGTGTAGCCATCGAGGTTGACCACAAGAGTGCGATTAGGCTGGACACCGAAGTGGAAAGCGCCGGTGGTATCGAGGAAAACAATGCTCTGTTTGGCGTAGCGGTAGATTTGGCCGTCGCCCGACTGCTCTTTGTAGAAGATGTGTTTATTCATGAGGGGTTGAAGGGGACGCACAAGGACCTCACCATCTTTCTCCTCGAAGCGGAAAGTAGGAGCAGACGGCTTGGCCGTTTGGGTAAAGAAATCGGCCTGAGGGACGCCATAGCCGAAGGAATAGTCGTAGTAGGGGTAGAGGTCGGCGCTCTGTTCAATCATATGGAAGAGTTCCATAGCGGTCTTGCCCTTGGAAGCTTGCCAGGCACAGGCAGCGAAACCGGCCACGAGGGGACATGAGAAGGAGGTGCCGTGGACGTAATGGTAAGCATTGTTCTTGCCCACGTTGGCGGTGCGCGCATAGCCGAAGGCGCATACATTGGGCTTGAGTCGGCCATCGGCACTGGGGCCGAAAGAGGAGAACGAGATGCGGTTGTAGCCGATGAGGCTGTTCTCGATACCACCCACGCACATCACGCTATCGGCATCGGCCGGCGTGATAATGGTTTTCCACTGGGAGTCGTCGCCCTCGTTGCCTGCCGAGTTGCAGACAAGCATACCCTTGCGTGCTGCGAGGTTGCCGGCCTTGGCCACGTAGGAGGTACCGTCCATGTCCTTGGTGTAATGGCGCTCTTTGCCATAGCCAAGGGAGGAGGAGATGATGTTGGCGCCGTTCTTGTCGGCCCATTCGACAGCCATCTGCCACCAGATTTCCTCCTTGAAAGGTTCCGACTCGATTTCGGTACGGGCCAAGAGGAACTCGGCGCCAGTGGCGAGGCCAAGGTCCTTGTCGCCCGCACGACCAGCGATACACGAGAGCGTCATGGTGCCATGGGAGTTCCATCCATAAACATTCTCCTTTTTGTTGGGGAAGTTCCAAGTCTTGAGAATCTGCTGGTTGTCGCGAAGATGCTTGAAGGCATCGTGAGTGTTGACCTGCGGGAATCCTCCGTCGAACACGGCAATGCGAATGCCCTTGCCATCGATACCCTTGTCGCGGAAAGCTTTGCCGCCCATACGGACAAGTTGCGCCTCGAGAGGACCGTCGACGGTGGCATAGTCCATGAGGCCAGGGATGGACGGGTCGACATATTCAGAATAATCGGAATACTCCGATATTGCCATTCCGTTACCCTCTATCATCTGCACGCGAAGGACATAGGGCAAAGTTTCAATGGCGGCAATCTGTTCGGCCGTGGCCATAACACCAATGGCATTCATCCAACGGCTGGCGCCGACTTCCTCGGTGGCGAGGGCGGATACGCTCTGCTCGTAGGCTGCGCTGACTGGATAGTTGGAGATGTCGTAGAGGTCGGCGCCGCACTGGCTGTAGCGCTCGATGGCCTTGGCATCGAAATAGCTGTAGGGATCGAAGGTCGAGCCCTGCTTGTCGGTCAGAAAGACCCAATAGGCCTGCTGAGCCTGCACTCCACACAGCATCAGTATAAAGGCCACAATTGTCAATGACTTTTTCATAATGTATCCTATTTTAATATTGTATGTAGAATCTCGTGACTATGGAAACGGGAGAAACCGCTGAGGTGTAGGTGATAGTAGGAGATGAGAGCGTCAATCAAATCGCGACGCGATTGAAGAGAAAGCGAGACTGGGCAAGTGAACGACTGAATGCCGGACAGATATTCGTGGAGCACTGCCGAGAGATTTGGAGAAAGGGAAGTCTCATTGGGAGCGGCGACGAAGCGGCCTTCCTCGAGACAGAAATAAGGCTCATGCGCACTATAATTGTCCAATGGCTCGATGCCAAGATGGTGCGCGACGGTGAGGAGGAAGGAGATGGGAAGGTGTGCAGCATGAGTCGAAAGGTGAGAGGAGGCATTTTCGACATAATCGTAGAGTGCAGGCATCGGCTCGGACTCGCGCAGAGCCTTGTATAAAAGCTCTGTCATGAAAAAACGGAGCGAATTGGCCACGGGATTGGCCTCTGTCGATGGAAAGCGTGCCGAGAGTTCCTTGACATAGTTGAGGTCGGTCTTGTCGTTATCGTAGACCACCATGTCGAGGCTTGAAAGGGGCTGCAGTAGATTTTGCTTGACGCGGCCACGAGGGCCTCGCACGCCTTTGATAATATAGGAACGCAGGCCCAGTTGGCGTGTAAACACCTTGACCACCACAGACGATTCGGAATAGGGCGAGGTATGGAGGACGAGACCTGGCGTTGAAAGCATCATCTTATTATCAATATTTTGGCAACAGCACGGTTCTCTCCCTGCTTGTCGGAGGCGAAAACATAGTAAACGCCGCTGGCCACCTTGTCTCCCTGCAATGTACGACCGTTCCATATGGCCTGGCCGCCGTTGGCGGTGGTGGTGTATACGGTATGCCCCGAAGCATCGGTAATGTGGACAATGCCGTTGCGAGTGAAGCCCTTGATGGCTATGGGACCGTCGTAGTCGGGCTTGACGGGATTTGGGAATGCGTAGACCTCCTCAAGGGGTGTGCTGACGGCGTAGGTAGCCGTGCCACGGTAGACTTGCACCCCCCGGTCGGTGCCAATATAGACCTCGCCGGTGCGCTCATTGATGCCAAGGGCAATGATTTTGTCGGAGAAGAGTGGACTGTTGGCCATAGTGAAATGCTCAAGCTGATCCATGCCGTTGGCCGAAAGGAGGTAGAGTCCCCCGTTGGTGGTGCCCACCCACTTGCGGTTGGCGCCATCGACAGCAATGGCGGTAATACCCTCGTAGGCCATCAGGTATTCCGAGAACTCGCCATTGGTAATGGTGATATTGCTGCAATTGACAGGCGCCACCTCGCCATTCCCGCCACCATTGAAAGCCTTGGAACCATCGTAGATAACCTTGAGGCCCTTGTTGGTGCCAAGCCACAAGGTACCATTCTGGTCCTGAACCAAGGCGGTGACGGCCGACGTTTCCAACTTGCTTCCAGCATTTGGGTTAACACGCGCCACCTTGTTGTTACCGTCGTGGACATAGATAATATTCTTGCGGCCAAGGAACCACTTGTAACCTGTAAGGCTGTCAATAATCAGTTTGTCCACCTCGAGATTGTTTCCCAGCGCCATGGTTGAGAAGTTTTTCCAAGTGCCGTTGCGCTGACGCATGGCAAGCGCATGGGTGCTGTGTGAGTTGAGCACCCAAAGGTTACCCTGTCGGTCGAAAGCCACAGCGCCGGTGTTGAGGCGCGAATAGGAGCCCATGGTGTAAGGCACCAGGGCACCGTTGGTGTTGCTGGTGTCGTAGAATGTCCTCACCTTGTTGTCACGAATCGAGGCCACACCCCATCCCCACAAGGCCACCACCGTTTCGTTGGTATCGAGGGGGTTGACGGCGGCGTCAATCACATCTGCTTTGCCGTCGAAGAGACCGCTACTTCGATCCACCATGGCCCATTGGCGTCCCGTGGCAGTATACAGGTTGGGAGAAAGACCGGCACTGGCATAAGTGACTGTATGACCTCCCGGACAGAGCATCATACGGTAATTGAAAGGAACCAAACGGTAGACATTGTCGCCCGAGGCCGGACCGTCGGGCTTGTGATACTCCTCGGTGCCGTCGCGATGGAGGCCGATGATTCCTTCCCACGGATGCGCCACCCACAGGGTGCCGTTCTTGTCGTAGACAGCATCGTTGGGGGCCAGATTGCCCCATTGATAGGTAGTGTGCTCGCCATAGTAGGCACAGGCCGTATCGTAGGTCACAACCTTCCCGTCGACACTGACGGCCAACCGGTTGGCACCCACATGCAGCGAACGGATTTCGCCTGTAAGCATCTCGTCGAAACCGGCAACGGTCTTACGATAGAGGATATTGCTGTCGGGATTGCCTGTGTAGACCACAGCCAGAAGATGACTGCCCACCACCGCCATTTGGAGGACTGACGAACCGTCAATCCGATGGTCGGTCTCCCAGCGGTCGCTGATGGAGGGATGGCGTTCGCCGCGAGCCAGGCGCTTCATTCCCTCGCCGGTGGCAGCGAAGATGCTGTCCGTCATGAATGCCATGTCATAGACTGGGGTATACAAGCCACCAGCACCCAGAT
>JAEEGI010021314.1_pt1 | contig 12889 bp, 12 predicted proteins | sample 8958751 | NCBI WGS metagenome assembly JAEEGI01 (sample SAMN16246545, study PRJNA631951) | gut metagenome | biome: gut microbiome; feature: rumen; material: KS-attached | host: Bos | place: Iran: Karaj | collected 2018-10 | reverse complement strand
ATTTCAAGCTTTCTTAAAAGTAAAGGACAATTTAGACCCGTTACCGGTCTTGTTCATAATCCGCCGCTCAGCAGTTTGTTTATGATGTAAGCAACGCCGCACCGGTCGTGTGTAAGCGTTACGAAGTCCGCTTCGTCCTTAAGGATCTGCAGCGAATTGCCCATAGCTACGGATATTCCCGCAGCTCTCAGCATGGGCAGATCGTTCCCGCCGTCTCCGAACGCCATGGTATTATCTGTCGAAATGCCCAGGTAGTCCGTAAGTGCATTGAGCGCTGCGCCTTTGTTCGCATAGGCGTTGTTTATCTCCAGATTGTTTTTCAGCGAAGATGTGGCGATCAGGCCGGGAAAATTGTCGGCGATGTACCGTCCGGTATTCCTGAGTATCTCCAGATCGTGCGTAAATATCTGGATCTTCTGTATGTCCTTTCCGAGATCCGTAAGGAAGGTCCTGAGGTCGTCGACTGGTTCTCTCATGCTTCTGAGCGTCCTGCAGTATATGGGGTCCGGAAGATGATCCTCTATGCGGTCCAGGAAGCGTCTTTCCATGTAGCCTCTGCTCTGGACGTACGCGTCGTGAGCTATCCCCATATCCTCGAACATGTCGTTAAGATACAGGGCGGTGTCTAGAGGGATGTCGGATCCGTATATGACCGTGCCTTTACGCAGGTCAAGGACTTCCGCGCCGTTTATGGTGACAGCGTAGTGGATGAAATCCAGCTCCCTGACTATGTCCGGAATGCCCAGGTAAAAGCGTCCTGTGCAGGGTACGATCTCTATTCCTTTATTCGCGGCATTGCGGAGCGCGTCGCGGTTCTCGTCCGTAAGCCTCTTGTCGGTGGTCAGAAGAGTACCGTCCAGATCCAGGGCTATCAGTTTTATATCCATATTCTATACAAGTCTCCTTAAGAGAATGCCCACGAGCTCGCAGCAGGCGCCGTAATCGACACCGTCTTCCGTCTCAAGCAGTATGTAGCCGCTCTTTACGGACTGTTTGTTCTTCAGCTCCGATCCGTCTATACCAAGAGCTTTTAGATCGGCGAATCTAAGGCTTCCACGGCTGCCTGTCCTGAGCTTCAGAGCAATGTCCCCGGAGTTTCCGCAGCGCAGTTCGGCGTCGGTGTCGTAGAAAGCGGCGGGCGGGCAGGGCGGATAGGACTTTGCCTTGAGTTCCAGCTCGTTCGCGGTCAGCTTCATTTCGGAGGTGATCACTTTATGTACTGTCTCTCCGAGCAGACTGACGGATGCCAGCTTTATCATGAAGCCTTTTTCGAAGGCTATCCTGTCGTACGGGAGGAAAGACAAAGACTGCGTTATGGCGGCCAGCTGTCTTACGTCGTCACCGTTGTGCAGCAGGATAAGGTCTTTGGCTTCCTGTCTTTCCAGATTGACGTATTCTGAGTAGAGACGGATGCATTCGTCTCCGCCTATCATGTCCGTACGGCGTTCGTCAAGGCCCAGGGCACGCTCGACGGACTTCTGCGACAGGCTGGGCATCGACTGCGCCAGTGGCCAGTAGGACTTCAGCCATCTGTATATGTCGGCCTGCCTGACGGGCGGAAGTTCTTCCGCAAGCCCGTATTTCTTTGCCCGCGCAAGTACGAACGGCACGTCGAAGCTCTGGCCGTTGTAGGTGATCAGCACGTCGCAGTCTTCCATTTCCGAAAGTATCGCAGACACGGTAAGATGCTCGGCGGCCGAACCTTCGCTGAAGTACTGGCGAAGATCCGTTCCGTCGGGATCGATGAAACTGGCGGAGATGATCCTGTCCCTGGTCGGGTACAGACCGGTGGTCTCTATGTCGAAGACCTTGCATTTAAGTCCTTTTGCGTACGGGTCGTATCTCATGGCTCTCCTTTACCAGTTGATTATACATTAAAAACCCAAAAAACAAAACAAGCCGCGAATGCAGCCTGTTTTGCTCAAAAGGGGTATTGGGATTAGAGATTTTAGTAACCATCAGGGGTGATGTTACCAAGGACATATTAACAGACAAAAATAATCATTTCAATATTATTTTTTCAAAAATAAGATGAAAAACGTTAAAAAGTAATAGTTCAATAAACTAAGCCGACAAAAATAATAAATTTGTAATTTTTATTATTGAACTTGACAGAGCCTATAATCTATAATGATTAACATAAAACTTTATGATGTATTTCGAGGGCAAAATGAACTTCGTAGACAAATTTGAAGCATACATGGAAAAAGAGAGGGGAAGCTCCAGGAGCACCCTCAGCGCATACGTTGCGGACATCTGGGACTTTACAGATTTCCTTAAGGCAAGAGGCAAGGAGCCCGAAGACGCCGCCAACGCGGACGTAGCGGCTTACGTAATGGATCTTTCCGACAAGGGAAAGAGCCACGCGACCGTAAACAGACGCCTTGCGTCGCTCAGGGGCTTCTATAATTACCTGGTCTCCATCAGGGCCGTAACGTCCAATCCGACCACGGGCATAAAGAGCGCCAAGGTCGCGCGCAGAGAGCTGGAATTCCTTACTGTAGAGGAAGTGGAGCAGCTTCTGGACATTAAGGACGAGACAGCCGCCGGCAAGAGGGACAGAGCAATGCTGGAGCTCATGTACGCTACCGGCATAAGAGCTTCCGAAGCCTGCGCGGCTAACGTTTCCGACATAGACTTAAGGATAGGCTTCATATCCGTAAGATCCGCTGGCAAGCCCAGGATGGTGCCCATAGGAAGGCCCGCAAGAGCCGCTCTTAAGGATTACATACAGAACGCTCGTCCGGAGCTTCTGAAAAAGAAAGAAGATACAGGAGCGCTGTTCCTTAGCTACATAGGCGAAAGGCTCACCAGGCAGGGCGTATGGAAGATACTCAAACAGAGAGGCGACGAGGCCGGTCTTACCGACAGGCTCAGTCCGCAGATCCTGCGCAATTCCTTCGCTGCGCACATGGTCCAGAACGGCGCGGACATCAAGTCTCTGCAGGACATCCTCGGACACGAGGACATAACCGCCACCAGGATCTACATGAGCCTTACGAAGAACAGGATAATCGACGTTTACGACAAGGCTTTCCCGAGGGCGTAAGCGGCCGGAAAAAAGCGGCGGAAAAGTTTGAAAATTCCGCTTGCAAACAAAGAATGTCTATAATATAATACCAAAGTCGTATTTCGGGCGGTCCTCTGGCAGAGGCCGGAAACGAACGGTTTCCGGTGCAGGCTGTTAAGAACGTCAGGTCTTATAAAGGAGGATACGAAAATGGATCTTATACAATCTATCACTGAAGAGTACAAAAAGACTGACATTCCTGAATTCAGCGTCGGCGACACCGTAAGGGTCTCCATCAAAGTAAGGGAAGGAAACAAGGAGAGGATCCAGGTCTTCGAAGGCTTCGTGCTTAAGAGACAGAACGGCGGCATCTCCGAGACATTCACAGTCAGAAAGCTCTCCTCCGGCGTAGGTGTGGAAAAGACTTTCCCGCTCCATTCTCCGAGGATAGAAAAGATCGAGCTCGTACGCAAGGGCGACGTAAGAAGAGCAAAGCTCAATTACATGAGAGAGCGTACAGGCAAGGCTGCCAGGATCAAGACCCTGGAAAAATAATTCAAAAAAAGACCGGAGCGCACAAGCGCTCCTCTTTTTTTATGCTATAATATTCAAAAGATGAATAAAAATACGTTCGCTATCGGAGGTCGCAATGAGACAGTCACGCCAGAGCAAGATACTGGAGATAATCAGGACGCAGAACATAGATACACAGGAGAGGCTTGCATCAAAGCTTAATGCCGCAGGCTTTAAGGTTACTCAGGCAACGGTGTCCAGAGACATTAAGGAACTTGGGCTTATAAAGGTGCCCGGACAAGGCGGAAGAAGCGTCTATGCGCTTGCACCAAAAGGTTCTCCCGCGGACGACGAAAGGTTCCGCAAGATCCTTCGCGATACCGTTACGGAGATAAAGGCGGCGGAGAACATCCTTGTTATCAAGACGCTGAGCGGATGCGCAAACGCTGCCGCAGAGGCCATCGATAACCTGTCGCCTGAGTGCGTCGTGGGGACGCTTGCCGGAGACAATACCATATTTGCCGCAATAGACAGCAAGGAAAACGTTCCTGCAGTCCTTAAACTGTTTACCGAAGCTATCAGATAGTTCAGGGGTCTTTCCATGATATCTCACATAGAGATCAAAGATTTTGCAATAATAAAGGACCTTTCGCTGGATCTGTATCCCGGACTGAACATCATTACCGGAGAGACAGGTTCAGGTAAGTCCGTAATTATAGAGGCAGTAAGCATGGCTCTGGGCGCCAGGGCGGACACTGATTACGTAAGGACAGGTTCAGAAAAGGCAGTCGTTACGGTAGTCGCGGACGCAGGCGATAAGGACATATCCGGCGTTCTGGAAGAGATAGGCGCTCCTGAGGACGTTCCAGTAGTAATAAGGCGCGAGATCTACGCCGCAGGCAGGAGCCTCTGCAGAGTCAACGGTTCTGTCGTTCCTTTGTCTGCGCTCTCACGGCTGTGCGGATGCATTGCGGACATTCACGGACAGTACGATAACCAGACGCTTCTGGATCCGGACAGGCATCTGGGAATACTGGACATGTACGGAGGCGAAGAACTCATCCGTGTAAGGGACATGGTCTCCGACGCATACCGCAGATTCGCCGCAGACAGCACCGAGCTTGCCGAACTCAACAAAAAGACAGCGGAACGCGAAAGGCAGAAAGACCTTTTTGCCTACGAGCTTTCCGAGATAGAGAACGCAAACATAGCCGATAACGAGGACGAAGAGCTTGCCAGGCGCATAGACCTCATGAAGAATTCCGGAAAGATATACGGAGCGCTTTCGGAAGCGCATCAGATGCTCTTCGACGGCGATCAGGCAGCAGTAAGCGTTCTGGGACGCTGCATGTCGGAGCTTTCCGCCGTAAGTACTTATTCCGACGAGCTCAGCCAGCTTTACGAACGTATATCCGGAGCGTACTACGATCTGGATGACGCCAGTTCGCAGATCAGGTCTCTCAGGGACTCCGCGGATTTTTCCCCGGAGGAGCTTGAGGCAGCTGAAGACCGGCTCGACGCTTTCAATACCCTTAAGAGAAAATACGGGGGAAGTCTTGAAGCAGTACTGGAATATGCGGAAAAAGCCAGAAAGGAGCTTTCCCTTATCGAAGGTTCCGGCGACCGCAGGACAAGGCTGGAAAGGGCTATTACTCTCGAAAAGGAAGAGTATGATGCCGCCGCAGCAAGGCTGTCCAGGCTCAGAAAAGATACAGCCGAAGTACTTAAGAAACGCATAGACAAGGAACTTCTGGATCTTAACTTTGAGGCCGCGGACTTTGAAGTGGACATGCGTCCCGGCAGGATGAGCGAGAATGGATCGGACATCGTGGAGTTCCTGATATCCGCCAACAGAGGAGAGGAGCCGAAGCCTCTGGCAAAGGTAGCCAGCGGCGGTGAGCTTTCAAGGATAATGCTTGCATTAAAGCGCATCACCGGAGATATAGGCGGAGTGCCGACCATGATCTTCGACGAGATTGACAGCGGAATAAGCGGAAAGACCGCAGGAGTCGTGGGAGATAAGCTCCGCAGCCTTTCGGAAGATCATCAGATAGTATGCATAACGCATCTTCCGCAGATAGCTGCCAAGGGCGACCGCAACTACAGGATAGAAAAACACGCGGACCTGATAAGCACTCAGACTACGGTGGTGCCTCTTTCGGAGGAAGAGCGTGTAGATGAGATCGCGAGACTTCTGTCCGCAGACGAGATAACTGACGCGGCAAGGATGGCCGCCAAAGAACTGCTTAAAAAATGATAGAGAACATTAACTGGTATCCGGGACATATGAAGAAGACGCGCGAGCTTATTGCGGAAAATCTTAAGCTCGTGGATCTTGTAATAGAACTTCTGGACGCAAGGATCCCGGCCGCCAGCCGCAACCCGGTAATAGGGGATCTGACAGGCTCCAAAAGCCGCCTGACGGTCCTTAACAAAGCCGATCTGGCAGACGCCGGGGAAACTATCGAATGGCAGAAAAAACTCGCTGAAAACGGCGATTTTGTGATCTCGCTCAATTCGAACTCTGGCGACGGAGTAAAGCAGCTGCTGAAGGTCCTGGAGCGTATCGAAGCCGATAAGAACAAAGACCGCGAGCGCAAGAAGAAGCTGCGCATGATGATAGTCGGCATACCGAACGTAGGCAAATCCTCGCTGATCAATAGGCTTACAGGTAGCAGGTCCGCCAAGACCGGAGACAAGCCGGGAGTTACCCGCGGCAAGCAATGGCTGTCTCTTACGAACGGCATGATGTTGCTGGACACACCGGGCATACTCTGGCCCAAGTTCGAAGATAAGGATGTTGCCCTGGATCTTGCTTTCTGCGGTTCCATAAAGGACGAGATAATGGACGTTTCGGACCTTGGACTGGAGCTGATCGCAAGGCTCAGTATGGTTGCTCCGGATCTTCTCTGCGCAAGGTATAAACTGGACGGTATTAAAGATACACCGCTTCTTACAATGGAGGCCATTGCAGCAAAGCGAGGATTCATAATGAGCGGCAAAAGGATAGACTACGAAAGGACCGCAAAGACCGTCCTTGACGAGTTCCGTTCCGGCACAATAGGCCGCATAACACTGGAAAAAGCATGAAGATATTAGGAATAGACCCCGGCTATGCCATAATGGGCTACGGAATAATTGAAAAAGACGGCAACGTCCACAGGCTCATAGACTACGGCGTGTTAACCACGGACAAGGACATGTCCATGCCGGACAGGCTTAAGACTCTGTACAACGGTCTTATGGACATAATAGCGGAGCATCAACCTGAAGAAGCCGCGATAGAGCAGCTGTATTTCAATACCAACCAGACTACGGCCATATTCGTTGGACAGGCCAGGGGCGTCGCGATCCTTGCGTGCGCAAACAACGGAATGGAGATATACGAGTACACGCCGCTTCAGATAAAGACGTCCATAACCGGCTACGGAAGGGCGGAAAAGAAGCAGATGCAGAACATGGTGCGCATGTATCTGAATCTGGAGGATGTCCCAAAACCGGACGATGCTGCGGACGCTCTGGCTGCTGCAATATGCCACAGCAGACATAATACTGCAAGCAAACGAAACTTTAAGATGAAGTAATATCAACAAGTTAACATAAGAGGTATTATGATACACTACGTAAAAGGAACTATAACTGAAAAAGAGCAGGGCTATGTAGTCGTAGAAAACTCCGGGGTAGGCTTTCTGGTATACGTTCCGCTGGGAGACGCCGCTTATCTGGATAACGACGGTCCTGTAACTCTTTACACATCCATGCAGGTAAAGGAGGACGACATTAGCCTCTACGGTTTTTCGGACCGTACGGCTCTTAAGATCTTCGAGATGCTGATCACCGTGTCCGGAGTAGGAGCGAAGGCTGCCATGTCGATACTTTCCGCGCTTACACCCGCGGAACTTAAGAAAGCTGTGATAGCTGGAGACATAAAGGCGATCAGTTCTGCCAATGGCATCGGAAAGAAGACTGCCGAACGAGTAGTACTGGAGCTTAGGGATAAGATAGCCAAGCTGGAAGGCATCGGCACATCCGGCTTTTCATCCGTGATCAAGGCAATGCCGATAGCCGGGGAAAGAGCAAAGGCAGTAAGCATGCTGATCGCTACCGGAGCGTCCAGAGCCGACGCGGAAAGAGCAGTTGCTGCTATAGAGGACGATAGTCTGAAAGCCGGCCAGTATTTCATGCAGGCCGCTAAAACGTTCAAATAGAGGGAAAAATGGATCAGGAAGACAGAGTAGTAAGCACTTCCATGCAGGGCGAAGACGCCTACATGGAAAGCAAGATAAGGCCGCAGCGCTTCGAGGATTTCTCCGGACAGACGACCGTCGTGGAGAATCTTCAGGTATACATGAAGGCTGCGCAGCTAAGGGGCGAGCCGCTGGACCACGTTCTTTTCTACGGGCCTCCGGGCCTTGGAAAAACTACGCTCGCGGGGATAATAGCCCGCGAGATGAAGGGACATTTCTACATCAGTTCCGGACCTGCGCTCACAAAGCCGATAGACCTTGCGGCTGTATTGACCGGAATCGAAGAAGGCGATGTTCTATTCATAGACGAGATACACCGCCTCAACCGTGTCGTAGAAGAGATACTGTACTCCGTAATGGAGGATTTCCGTCTGGACATAATGCTCTCCAAGGGCATGGGCGCAGGCGTTGAAAGCATCGACATTCCTAGATTTACGCTCATCGGAGCTACGACAAGGGCAGGAAGCCTTTCCGCGCCTCTGCGCGACCGTTTCGGCATAGTAGAAAAGTTCGATCTTTACAACATAGCGGAGCTTTCTCAGATACTCAGAAGGTCTTCGCGCATACTCGGCGTTGAGATGGACGAAAAGTCCATAGAGCTTCTTGCGAAGCGTTCCAGGGGTACTCCGCGTGTAGCAAACAGGCTTCTTAAGCGTGTCCGCGATTTCTCGCAGGTAAAAGGCGACGGCTCCGTATCAACGGATGTCGTGGAGATGACGCTCGACGCGCTCCGCATAGACTCTCTGGGTCTGGACAGCCTGGACAGACGCATCCTGGAGTTCATAATAACCAAATATCACGGCGGTCCCGTTGGCATCGACACTATATCCGCGTCGCTCGGCGAAGAAAGGGTCACCATAGAGGACGTCTGCGAGCCTTACCTTATGCAGCTTGGGCTTCTCCAACGCACGCCCAAGGGCCGCATGGTATCCGCGGAAGCTTACAAAGTTGTAGGTCTTCCGGCTCAGGATGAGCGCGCCAAAGATCCCGACGGAGAGGAACAGCTGAGGCTTCTATGAACGTAAGCGATTTCGATTATGAACTTCCCGAAGAACTGATAGCTCAGAAACCTGCAGACAAACGTGACGCCTGCAGGCTTCTTGTGATACACAGAAATACCGGTTTGCTGGAACACAGGCATTTCTCGGACATACTTGAGTACCTGAAGCCCGGAGACTGCCTTGTTTTCAATGATTCCAGGGTTATTCCCGCAAGGATAGTCGGTATGCGCAGAGGCACCGGCGCCAGGGTGGAGTTCCTTCTTTCCAAGAAGATAGAAGGCAATACCTGGGAGACTCTAGTAAAGCCCGGAAGGCGCTGCAAGACCGGCGACATCATAGATTTTGAAGGCGGACTGTCCGCGGAGATCAAAGGTTATTCGGACGACGGCACGAGGATAGCCGAATTCAGCTGCGAAGGCAGTTTCGAAGAGACCCTGGAGCGCATAGGCAGCATGCCTCTTCCGCCGTACATCACGCGCAAGAGCGACGAATCCGACAAGGAGAACTACCAGAACGTCTACGCAAAAGAGAACGGTTCCGTAGCCTGTGCCACTGCTGGTCTGCATTGGACGCCGGAACTCATAAGCGCTGCCGAGTCGAAAGGCGTTAAGACCGCTTATGTGACACTTCATGTAGGTATCGGTACATTCCGTCCCGTTAAGGTGGACAAAGTGGAAGACCACCACATGCATTTTGAGTCATACAGCGTTTCCCCGGAAGCAGCGGATATCATAAAGAATGCTAAAACTGCAGGCGGTCGTATCATCTGTGTAGGCACCACGGCCTGCAGGACCATAGAAAGCGCGTCATCTGAAGACGGCGTGCTGCATGCCGGATCTGCTGATACCGGAATATTCATCTACCCGGGATACCGCTTCAAGATTACGGACTGCATGATAACCAATTTTCACCTGCCCAAATCCACGCTTCTGATGCTCGTAAGCGCGCTTTACGACAGAGAAAAAATGCTGGAAGCGTACCGGACAGCCGTAACTGAAAAGTACAGATTTTTCAGTTACGGAGATGCCATGTTCATTGAGTGATCATATTTTCCTCTACATTTCTAAATTTATTGCTTTTTCTTCTCTTTTTAGTTATATTGTTACTAAATAATCATTTTTTAATTACATGTAGAATATAATTTTTTTGTTTCATTAACTTCTCGGAGTGATAATGGGATATACATCGCAAGTCTTTTTGTTTATATTTTTACCATTATCCATTCTGATTTTTCTTTTCACTCATTTTATTTCAAAAGGCAAGTCAGATAATTTCGTACTTGTCATATTAAGTCTATTGTTTTACGGGTGGAACAGTTTAGACACTATCTTATTATTTGTTTGTTTGATAATAGGAGTTTGGCTTTTGGGAAACTGCATATATTATGCCCGTAACGAAGGATCAGACAAAAAGATGAGGATCTGGACTGTTTCAGGTGTCGTTATTCTTTTGGTTTATCTGTTTGCTGCAAAATATCTTAAATTTTTACTTGATCAGATTTCGATCTTATTTAAATCAGAAATCAAAACCCCGGCCTTATTAGTTCTTTTAGGGCTTTCATTCATTATTTTCGAAGCAATTTCCTATCTTGTGGATATATATAGGTTTGATGCCGGTCCTGGAAATCTGATCGATGCAGCACTGTTCCTTTCATTGTTTACAAAACTGGTTTCCGGTCCGATAGTGTTATGGAAAGATTTTGAAAAACAGTTAAGAAACAGACAGGTCTCGATCGACGGAATTGCTTCCGGGATAGACCGTATCATCGTGGGGCTTGCAAAAAAAGCACTGATCGCGGACGTCTTCGGATCTGTCATAGTAAAGATCCAGGCACAGACCGGCAGGGTAATGGACAGATACACCATGTGGCTTTATGCTGTTTTGTATTTCTTCCAGATCTATTACGATTTTTCAGGATATTCGGATATCGCGATCGGTCTAAGTCGGATCTTCGGCTTCAGTTTTAAAGAAAACTTCAATTTCCCGTACACATCGATTTCTTTATCTGAATTCTGGAGAAGATAGCATATTACTTTAGGCACATGGTTTAGGGAATATGTTTATATTCCGCTCGGCGGAAACAGAAAAGGCAAAGTGTGGCTGAATCTTGGGATCGTATTTTTACTGACAGGAATATGGCACGGAGCTAATTGGACTTTCATTATATGGGGTATCTATAACGGAATCATCGTCGTTATAGAAAGGTTCATAATGAAAAAGAACTGGTACATAAAAATACCCCGTATATTGAAATGGTTTTTGACAATGTTTCTTGTGGGCCTGGGTTGGGTCGTGTTTATGTCTGAAGACATTAATGCTGCATTAACTACCATAGGCTCAATGTTCGTTCCACAAGCCGGAATTGCGAATTTCACCTGGCGTTTCTATCTTACCCGCAAAGTATTCGTTTTGCTTTTAGTCGCAGCCGCAGGATCCGTCTGTGACGAATTCTTTAAAAAATTTAAAAACAGCGATTTTTTAAGCAGTACTGCTTTTGTAGTAATAAAGCGATGTGTGCTGGCAATACTGTTTATAGTATCGATATTATTCATTGTTAATTCATCGTACAGTCCGTTTCTGTATTTCCAGTTTTAAATGAGGACGGAAAGATCCATGAAGAATAAAAGACCGATCTTTTATATATTATTCTTTGTTCTGATTCTTATTGTACCGACGCTTTTTTTGAATACTCGTTTAAAGGTCAGATCCGAGCTGGATAATAGGTATCTGGTCGAATTTCCGTCCGCGGAAGATCCGGATTTCATTTCCGGTGTGGAAGATTATGTTAAAGATCGTATCGGTTTTAGAAACCAAATGATACATGTTTATGACGTTATTAACGACGTATTGTTCAACGAACTGACTCATCCTACTTATTCATACGGTAAAGATGGTTATGTGTTTTTTAACATGCATAACAACATTAAGTTCGGAACATTTCACAAGGTTTTTGCAGAGACGCTTCTGAAACTTCAGCGGTATGTAGAATCTCGCGGTTCTCATTTCTATTTCATCTTTGAACCGGAAAAAATGTCTGTTTACAGACAATATCTTCTGGAAGGAGTCAACTACAATGATGAATGGGTGGACCAACTAAAAAGCTATATGGATGAGCTTGGTGTCAATTATGTAGATTCCGGCGTCGTTCTTAAGGAAAAGGCAAAGACAGAAAAAGTATTTGATACAAAATATGATGCCGGGCACTGGAACGATCTGGGAGAATTTTATGCGACCAATCAGCTTCTGGAAAGAATACATCAGGATGTGCCTGAGGTTAAAACTCTTGAAAAAAGCTCGTTCGAGATCAGTCAGATCAATGCAAGGTATTTAAAGAATTCTGAATTTGTCATCAATGAAACTGTCCCGAAATACGCGCTTAAGACGGAATATGAAGATGTTACGAAGGAGTGGTCGGATATTGTCAGGACCAGTCCATCATTCAATCACTTCCACTATTATGTTAACAGATCGAATGGAGCTTCCGTATTGCCAAAAGCTTTGATATTTCAAGGCAGCTATTATAATAGAGCTCCTGAGTTTTTTGTGCCGCCGTTCAGTGAGTGTATAGGTGTTCATAATTATCAGAACGTTTTAGATATCGAATATTATTTCAATTTATTCGATCCTGATATAGTCATCCTTGACGCAGCCGAATATGTTTTTACGGATCATTATTTTAATCTTTCAAAGATGAGGGGATTGGATCTTGCACCTTCATTAGACAGATCGATGGAATGGGCATCAGTTCCATTCATCATCAAGGCAAATCTTAATGAGGGTGAATTAGTCGATGAACTTGAACTGCGCATTCCGTTCTCTGACATCAGCAACGCATGGCTTGTCTGTGGAAATGATGTCTATGATCTTTCTCGCGATTCTGAAGGGAAATATGATCTCGAAACAATGAATGGCAGTATAAGCGGAGAAAAAGATCTTAAGGTCTATGTTCGGCTGTCGATAGGGGATCGCTATGCAATGAGTGTTGATCTTCGCAAAACAGGAGAACTCCTGGTTGGACCGGAGCTGTCTGCAAATACGGTCATTACCGATGAGACTATTCATTTTATGACTCAAATTGAAGGCAATGTCTTTAATGCTGTTGAGATCCAATTATATGA
>JAEEGI010021311.1_pt1 | contig 12890 bp, 10 predicted proteins | sample 8958751 | NCBI WGS metagenome assembly JAEEGI01 (sample SAMN16246545, study PRJNA631951) | gut metagenome | biome: gut microbiome; feature: rumen; material: KS-attached | host: Bos | place: Iran: Karaj | collected 2018-10 | reverse complement strand
CAATAAATAAATTAAAATTACTTTTAAGAATTTATATAAAAAAAACAATATATGATTATTTAAAAAAAAAAAAAAATAAAACAACAAAAAAAAAAAAAAAAAAAAAAAAAAAAAAAAAAAAAAAATATATATTTTAAAAAGTCAAAATGGAAATTAATAGATTATATAAATATTTATAAAATTGTTGATATTAGGAAAAATTAAGGTTTTGATGAAAGTTTATATGAAGAAACTTTTCCTGTAGAATTTTCTTTAAATAGGGATGATTGGACTAATGGAATAAATGGAAGTTAAATTAAAAAAAATATATTAGATATTTAATAAACTTAATAATATTAAAAGTAATATTATTAGAAAAGATACAGAAAAAATTGAAAAGCTTTTAGATGTTCAAATTGAGAAATTAAAAGAAGAATTTAAATTTCTTAATCAAAAATTAGAAGAATAAGATGAAATTGGAAACAATTAAGAAAAGAATTGATAGATTAAAATATTTTCTTTCTCAAAAATAAATTTATTTATAACGAACAATTATTTTTATTATATTTATTTTAATTATTAGTTGTTATTGTATGAAAAATATTTTTATATTAAGAGATTAATTTAATTGACAAGTATCCAAAAAAAATAATATTTATATATTTTGATAATTTAAACATGAAATCCATCGATGAAAAAGTGAAAGAAATTATGAATAGGGATGATATCCAAAAATTAACAAATGAAGAAAAAAAATTAATGGGGCTCAAAATAAAAAAACAACTTTATGATAATATATTGGTTGAGAAAGGAAGTCTAGATGCTTTTATTTTGTCAATTGACCCAAGCTCAAAGGATTCAAGTCTTCCAGAATTTTCAGGATCATCATCAAATTCAAGCGAAGGCATTTTTGATAATTACAGGCAATCAAATGATAATATGGGACTCGAATCACCTTCTGAAGGTTCAAAAACAAAATGTAGTTCTAATGATAATGTTATGGAAAGTGATGGAAAGAATGTTGATAATATTGTGAATAATATATTAATTAAAATTCGATCTTTTAAAGGTGAAGAGAGAATTCAATTTTGTAAAAAATTACTTGAAAATCTTTGTTTTTAATCTTTATAAACTTTTATTTTTATTTTATTTTTTATAATTTCTTTATTATATTATAAAAGTTTTTTGGATTATTTGTTTAAAATTAAATCAATGAAAGATGATTTTTCAATAAATATTGAAAAGTCATTTTTTGGAAGACAAACTTCTATTAAAGAAGATAATCAAAATAATCAAAAAGATGGAACAAAAAATTCTTCTAATCCTGAAAAAGAATATGAAAGGTAAATTATATAAAATAATATTATTAGTTTGAATTCAGAAATTGAAAAAGTAACTAAAGAAAATAAAAATTTAAATTATAATAATTCTTCAGATATGAATAATAAACAAAATTCAAATAATAGCAATGAACAATTATTCATAAATGATATTTGGAAGAATAATAATAATAATGATTTAGTAAAAGAAGATACAATTCAATATTATAATAAATATAATAAATTAAGAGAAGAATCAAATATAAAAAAGAAAAAACAATTACAATTAAATATAAAAAACATTGAAATATCAAAGTCAAAAAGAATAGGAAGTAAAAATAAGAATAAATTTATAGAAAATAGAAGACAAAAAACAAAAAATTCTTCAATTGAAAATATTTCAGATATAGATGAATCACCATTAATAAATAAGATAAATATATTTGAAATAAAATCAAACACAATGAATAATATTATGAATAAAAATAATAATATTTCAAATAATAATAATAAAAAGCAACAATGTATAACAGAACCAGATGAATATTTTTATCAAAGACCTCAATTTATAGAATCTGTTCCTTTAAATTATAATTTAAATAAAACTCCACAACAAATGAAAACTTTTGATTATAATTATATGACAATACCAAATTATCAAACACAATTATTTTCTAATTTCCCAAAATCAATTAATCAAAATTCTTATATTTCCACACATAATTCAAGTAAAATTTATTTAAGTAAGGATACTTCTTTATTTGAAGATGATGAAAATGATTTTTCTCTTTCTGCAAAATATAATAATAATAATTATTTAAAAAATAGAGTTTTAACTAATGAATCAAATGAATCAAATAATAGTTCTAAATATATAAATACATATCAAAATTCTTCAAGAAGATTATTTACTTTTGATAACATACAAAGAAGAGTTAATTCATCTTCTTTTACAGAAAGTAATTATTATAATGCTTTTTCTTTAAATACTTCAAATAATTTTTTCATTCATAATAATTTTATGAGAAAACAATTAATAAATTTAAATGATATTGCAATGGGAAAAATAGATAAAACAACTTTAATGATAAGAAATATACCAATTAAATATACTGATGATATGTTATTAAAAGAATTAGAAGAATTTGAAAATAAATTTGATTGTTTATATCTGCCTTATGATTTTGAAAATATAGGTAATAGAGGTTATGCTTTTATTAATTTTATTAATCCTTTACATATTTTATTATTCTATGAAAAGTTTCAAGGTAAAAGTTGGAATAAATTTGAAAGTAAAAAAATATGCGAATTAAATTTTGCTAATTTTCAAGGTATTGAAGAAATTAAAAAACATGCTAAAAATTATAAAGGAATTAAAAAACCTAGTTTCTTCATTAATACTCTAAATAGTAATATTAATATTGAAATTCCTATGAAATTTTTATTAATATTACAAAAAAGATTTCCTAAAATGACATATTTTGGAAATTTACAAGGAAATACATTTGTCATTAAATCATTTAATTCTTGTTAGATTTTTTTAAAATTCTATAATTATATCAATTTTTTGATATAAATATTTATTTGTAATTATTGAAAAGGGAAAAATAATATATTAAAAAAATTAAATATTTATTTCAAATTTAAAAATAAATCAAGCATAAACTTGGAAAATTAAATTATATTTAAATCTTAATTTCAAAGAAATTTTTCCTTAAATTTCTATTGAGTTTTTTATAAAAACTAAAATTTTTTTATTTAAAAAAATTCAACGAATATAACTTTTATTTTAATAAATTTAATAGCAATCAAATTTTAAAAATAGTTTTTATATTGGCAATAAATTTAAATTTAATAAAATAATTGCAACTGAAAAATAAAGAAACAAAGCACTTATAAAAATGATAATCTTGATATTACTTATTCTAATTTTAGGTTCATAATTATAAGAATCTCTTCTTTTAGAACGAATATTCAATAAATTATCTTTATCAAGAACTTGAATTTCTCTTGATTGAGGAACAATAATATTATCTAATAAATTTCTACTAATAAAATATTTAAAATGTTTTTCAATGTCTTTATAAAATTTATTATAAGAAAATTTTCTTTTGAATTCATTAGATAAATTATTAATTTTAGATTGATGAACAGGATTCAAAAAACTTTCTTTGGAAGAAATAGATTGTTCAAAAAAATTATATTCTTTCTCAGAATCATCTTTTTCATCTAATTCTAATTCAAAAATATCATTCGAATCTTCAACAAAACTTTTAAAATCATTTTCTTCTTCAATTTCATCAATTAATAAATTATTATCATTATTATTATTATAAGTAGAAGAAGTAGATATTAAAAAAGTTTTAAAATTATTAGGAATTTTAATTTGATTAGTTCCTCTTTTATTACTTTTTCTATTAAAAGATAAATTATTTGATTTATTTAATTTAACATTATTTGATATATTTACAAAAAAAGGAAGAATAATTAACATATTTGCTAAATTTTTATTGTCTTCATTTTCTTCTGTTTCATCTATATCATCTAAAAATCCTAAATTTTCTCCTGAAAAACTCATTTTTTTTTTTCTTTTTGGGAAATTTTTTTCTGAATTATTATTATTTACTTTTTGTTTATTTGATAAAGTATAAAAAACAAAATTTGATTCATCATTAAAAAATTCATTTTTAATTATATTTTTTGCTATTTCTCTTATTGTTTTTCTTTCTTGGGAAAATCTAGCATCATTCAATAATTCTTCATAATCTTGATCATTATATTCTATTAATCTTAATCTATTAATGTTTGAATTATTAATATTTAAAGTTCTTATTTCATTATGAATTAATTCTTCGAAAAAACCTAATTTAATATGTACATGTATTTCACTATTAAAATGAAATAAATTTTTAATTGAAACTTCATCATTTGAATTATTATCAAATATTACATTTTTATTTGTTGTAATTTTATATTGAACATGTTTTACATAAAAAATTCCATGTTCTTTTTTTCTTTCTCTTTTAATTTGATCTATAAATAAATCAATAGCACATCTTAATAATATAAGTTTCATAGTTTTAAACTTTAAATTTTTATTAAATTTATATTCTGTTTTAACATTCTTATTAAAATAAAAGCATTGAATTTTAAAAATAGTAGAAATCCAAGTTTCATAAGATATTAAATCACAATAAATAATATCACCATTTTTAATATAATTTTCAACAATTCCTTCATTAGGTAATTGTTTATTAGTATTATTTATTTTTATTGTTAAATTTTGAGCTTTTAATCCAGATAAATTCTTAAATTCAGGAAAAATTTCAAAATATTCTACAATTTTAACACATAAATAATCTATTGTAGAATCACTATCAACAAGAATTAAATTTTTATTTTCATTATGATTATTTATTATTACATAAAATTCTAATCTATGAGATAATTTTTTTTCATCATTATAAAATATAAATTGAGAATTAACTGGTTTTGTATTTTCTTTTTCTGTTATTTCTTCATTACTTGTGAAAAAAGAATCATCATCATTTTCTTTTCCAAACATTTATTTTTTTTAAACAAATTTAATAAATAATTTTTATATTTATAATTCATTATTTTCAATTATGAAAATATGTTTTCCTTCATTAATTAAACAACCATTATTTTTATTATCTATTTTTTTATGACAACACATATATTCATCTTTTAAATATTTTTTTCTGCAATTTTCATGTTTACAAAAGTCATTTTTACTAAATAAACAAATTGGATGATATTTTTTTCCTTCACAAATACAATTTTCAATTGCTTCAAATTGAGAAGAAAATTTTTTATTACATACTATACATTTTATATTAATTTTACTAAAATAAAAATTATTTAATAATCCAATTATATCTAAAGCACTTTTATATTCTGGAAATTTATTTTTTAATAATATTAATTCTTCTGTTTTTAAATTTTTCATTAAATTTTTCTTTTTAATATAATTACGAACAAAAAATAAATCATTTGATTTTTTAGTTAAATCATCTTTTTTTATTTTTTTCTTTTCAATATCTATTACTTTCAACCAAGATAATAAAGAATATATTTTTAAATAATTATCAGAGTTTATTTGATTAACTATTTTAATTAAAATAGGAAAATTTATTGTTGTTCTTGACCATAAAATATTATCAAAGTTTTCTTTTTTCCAATTAAAATTGAAATTATTTAATAATTCATCAAAAAATTCATTTATCAATTGTAAATATGTTCCTAAAGATAATAAACTTAAAAAAGTATTATAATCTTTAGAAAATAATTTTAATTTTTTATAGTCTTTAGTATACATCCAAAGCAATATATCAAAAAATAATTCATTATAAGGAATAAATATTTTTGTCTGCTTTATTTCATCTTCTTCTGTTGTAACAATTGTTGTTTTTTCATTTTTATCTAAATTTTCATCAAAATATTTTGAAAAAAATTTACTATTTAAACATAATATATAATCATGAACCCAAAATTCATATTTATTATTTACTATTAATTTTCTGTCAGCAGTTTCAATATTATTAAAATCACTTAAACCAAAAACTTTATGATTATTGTCATGAGAAAAATCAATATTATTTAATTGAATAGAATTACCAATCATATTTTCTAAACTTTCAGAATTACTATCAGACATTTTAAAATTTAAAAATAAAGAATAATTTAAAATATGAAGAAGTTGTTAATATTATTATTAATAAAGATGATTATCAGTTTAATAATTTAAATATAGATATTTTAGATGAAAATAAATTAAAAGAAATTGAATTTAATGTTGATGAAGCTATTCCTGCTTATCAAAATATGAATAATAATATGAAAAATCAAATAAGTAATTTTGAAAGAGCAATTGAAAATTATGAAAATCAATTACAAAATATTAGAGTTAATAAAGAATCAAAAAATAAAAAAGATAATTCTTTAAATAAGAATAGTAATAAAAAAGAAAATCCAGGTTTAAATAAAAATTTTATGATTTTATTCTTATTAATTAGTTTTGTTTTTGGTGGTTATTTTGCAAAAATAAAAAATAATTTTTTTCCTAATAAAAAATAATATTTATTTAATTAATGATATTTTATTTTTTTAATAATTATATAAAAATAATAAAATAATTATTATGAAAGAAAATTAATAAATATATATAAAAAAACTAAAAAAAAAATATCATCACTTCATTTCTACAATAAATAATAAAATTTATTTTTTAAAAATTTGATTACAACCTAAACTTCTAAAGGAAGAATTTTCTTTTGTTCTTTTTGTTATAAAAGATGAAGAATTATTTAACAGTATTTTTTCTTGAAGTATCTCTAATAGATGGAAAAGAAGCTAATAAATTTAGAAAACATTGTTATCTTTTAACGAAAAATCATAAAGTTTCTAAAATTTTAATTTGTAAAAAAGGATCACAAACACCATTAATATCATATTCAATAGAATAAGAATTATTCATTAAATTATTAAAAATATTCATTACTAGAATTCATTAAATTTATTTCATTACAAGATATTTTTATATAAAAATGTCAGAAACTAAAAATTATGAAATAGACTCAAACCTAAAAATTTTGGTTACCTGTGGTAATTCTAATCTAGGAGGAAATGTAATTAAATATTTATTAGAAAAAAATTATCCTCCCAAGAATATAATAACCACAGTGAGAAGTTTACAAAAAGGAGAAAAATGGAAAGAGAAAGGAATAGAAATAAGAATAGGAGATTATAAAGATCCTGAATCTTTAGAAAAAGCTTTTAAAGGAGTTGATAGAATTTATATGGTATCATCTGTTGGAGAAGCTAATTACCCAAGATCAAAACAACATTTAAATGTTATTGAAGCAGCTAAAAAATGTAATGTTAAATTAATTGTTTATTCTGGTTTTTTAAATTGTCAAAATAACACAAATGTTGTTGCTGAAGATCATAAATATACTGAAAAACTATTAGAAGAAAGTGGATTAAATTATTCAATTGCAAGAAATACATCATATATTAATACTATTGGTGAATTATTTAAATATTTAATGAAAAAAGAAAATAATTTCTTTTATAATTCATATAAAGATTCAAAAATTGGTTTAGCTCTTATTAGGGAATTAGGTGAAGCTGGTGCTTGTATTTTATTAAAGAAAGAACCAAAAAAAATATATGAATTAACTGCTAATCCTGTATCTTATATTGATATTAAAAATACTATGGAAAAAATGACTGGAAAAGAAATTAAGATAATTGATGTTCCAATTGAAGAAATTGATAATAAATGTAAAGAATTGGGATTTGGAATGTATTATGGAATGATGTGTAAATTTATGAGTACTGATTATATAAATGGAATTTATGATGTTCCTTCAAAAGATATGGAAGATTTAATTGGTCATCCATGTACTTCTTTAGAAAATGCAATTAAAGAAGTAATTGAAGCACCTAATTATTTCCCTATGTAAAAATTATAGTTATTTTCAAATAATTGAAATAATAATAAAAGAATTTTATTTATTGATATAATAAATCATAAGTTAATTTTTAATAAAATGAAGATTCATTTTATTGTGTTCTTAAAATTTTTTTTATTGTATTGATTAAAGGAATTTTATAAAATTTTTTTTATTTAATAAAATAAAAATATAATTTTCATTTTTATTAATAATTAATTTCTACCCAAAAATCATTTAATTAACAATTATCATAATTTAATAATCTTTATTAATTATATTGTTTTATTTTGACTTATTTAAATATATTAAATAATTCAATTATTTCTTTTATTTTTCTTTAATATATATTTCTTTTCAAATTGAGTTTTTTATATTTGAAAAAAGATATTTTATAGCTTTTTTTCCTTTATTAAATATTTGTTAATTTTTTTATATTTTTTAAAATATTATATATAAGTAAATTAATGAGATCAGAGAATAATAATTTTGATAATGAAAAAGATGAGAAAAAATATAATAATTTGAAAAAAGATTTTAGAGCACATTTAAAAGAGATTACATTTAAATATAAAGAATCAAAAAATTTAGAAGAAAAAAAAGAAAAATTAACTGAAAAAGAATTTATAAATGAAAATACAAAAGAAAAAGAAATAATAACAACATCAAATTCTCATTTAACTTCAGAGATTTCTTTTCTAAGAGAAAATACTCAAAAAAATGAATTAAATTATTTTCCTAAATCAAAAAAAAATACTTTAATAAGTGAAAACACAAATAAAATAAAGTATATTAATACAGAAACTCCTGAAATACTTAGAAAATATAATGAATATAAAAATATTTTAGATATGAAAATCTTAGAATTAAAAAAAAGATTAAGTTTAGAAAATAATAAAATATATAATGATATAGAAGAAATAAATACTTCAAAAATAAAAATTAATTTAAGAAAATTCAAAGAAATAAATAAAATAAATATTAAACAAAATCCTTTTATAATTTTTATTCAAATGTTAGATTCTAAAGATTTATATTCTTTATTTAAAACATGTAAAGAAATAAAACAATTAATTATTAATTCTTTAATATTTGAAGTTAAAACATATATTTCAAATAAATATGAACAATTATCAAGAGGAGTTTTTACTGAGAATATTTATTATTTAAATTTTAATAAAGAAAATAATCATCTTCAAATATTTTTAATTATTAAATCAAAATTAACTTCTAAAATATTATTAAATAAAAGTATTCATTTACAATATTATGCAAAATTTCCATGTGATAAAGGAGAATATGTTTTAAATCATTTTATATTTGATATTAAATCAAAAGAACTTCATTTTTGGATAATGAAAGAATCTACAAATTTTCATCAAGATAAATTAAATAAAGCTTATTTTATGCATATTATGCAATATAAATTAAATGATTATGCTGAATTTACAATAAATATTTTTACTGATAAAGGATTAATGAATATTAGGAAATTAAAATGGGAAAAAATAAAAATATTTAAAACTCCAAAAGAAGATTATTATGAATATGATAAAGAAAATATTTTAAAAAGAGAAATTGTAGATTATGATATGAGTAGATATTGTGAATTAGAAATTTGTAAAGGTAATTGGAATGATATTATTATGATGGATAATGAAAATGAATATAAAAAAATTATTAATTTATTTAATTATATGTTTAATAAAAATTTTCAAATTTTAAAAATTTTATTTGATGATGTTGGTTATTATATTTTTAAAATATATTTAAAAGCTACTGTTATTGGAGATGTTTTAAATGAAAAATATATTGGAATTAAAATTAAAATAAAAAATATTAATGATTTTATATCTAATGAATGTAAAAAAAATAATTTAATTTTTGATCGAAAAAATGAAATTGAAATGCATGTTGATGATATTTTAGTTTATTATTTTTCAAAAGATAAAAATAATTCTATAGTATAGTTATACAAAAAATAATTTTTATATTTTCAAAGTATTTTTTATTAAAATAGTAATAAATATTTTGTTTAACTTCTTTAATTATTGAACATAAAAATTAAAAATTGAAATTAATTATTTTAATTAAAAAATGAAGAATTTAATTCTTTAATAAATGTCAAATTTAAATAAATCATCAAAATGTGTTCAAACCGATACAATTATTTTTTCTAATCAAAATATTAAAAAAGCTTTGGAACCTTTTTTAAAAGTTGAAAAAATAAAAATATTTAAAAAAAACCAAAATATAAATTCAATAAAGCAAATTAATCAACAAGAAAAGACTTTCTATAATGAATCCGAAACTGATAGATCACTTATTATTCTAAAAGAAAAAGAAATAAAAAAGAATAATGAAAACAAAAATTTTTTTATTATATATAAAGATGAATCAAAAGAAAAAAGCAGAAAAAATTCTCAAGAAAATGAAAATACTGTTTTAATGGATAAAATATATAATACAAATATAAGAAATAAAGGAAAAAATAATATTTATAATAAAAAACAATTTAATTCAAAAGTTTCAAATGGAAAAGAAACATATAAAATAAGAAATGTAAATTTAATTTCTGATTTTCATTTAAATAGATTTAATAGTCAAGAATCTATAAAAGAATTTCATGGAAAAAAAATATTAAATAATTCAGTAATTTATAATCCAATTAAAATAATTAATTATTTTCATAAAAATAATGCAATAGTCAATTTAAATTTAGATAAAAAAAATAAAAAAACAAAAAAATATCTAAATAAAACTAGTTTTAATTTCAATAAATCAGTTCAAGGATTTAATGTAAATGATGATATTTTTTTAGTTAGAATGAGTAAATTAAAAAAAAATTTTCATTATAAAATAAAAAATTATTCTATTGAAGATAAAAATAAAATCAATTCTAATAAAAATATAAGAAATTATTTCAAAAATGATTTATTAATTATTAAAAATGTTAAATTAGATAATAAAACAAAAAAAAAAGAAAATGAAAAATTACTTTTTTCTGATTTAAAAAATAAAAATTATCCTGAAAATGAAAAAAATGAAAAATTTTTATTTAAAAAAATATATAAGAAAAAAATAGATTTGAATATAGAAAAAATTTTACCAAATATTTCAAAAAATATTTCTCAAAAGAATTCTTTTGAAAAATAAATGTAATATACTTTCAATTTATATTTTTATATTTATTAAATAAAATAATAATTATTATAAAATATAAACTAGTAAAAAAAAATTATTCATTATTAGGAGATAATACAGAATATATAAAATTATGATAATTTAAATTAGATTTTATTTTCCTTATAATAAATGAACTTTTTGATTTAATTAATTTTTTTTCTTTATTATTCTTAGTTTTTTTATCATTATTATTAAAAAAATATTTTTCAATAATTCTTCCTCTTTTTTTATTCCTTTCAGTTATTTTATCTAAATTTTCTATTTTTTGTTCTAATTGAAAAATAGCAGATTTATTTCTATTATCAATAGCTTCTTCACAAAAAGATTCATCAATATTATTATTTGAATTATTATTATTTTTATTATTTTCTTTATTCCTTTTATCAATTATTTGAAGTTTATAATTTAAAATAGCTTTATCAGTTAAAGATTTTACAATACAATTTTTTAATAAAGATTCTTTTTTAATTTCTTTAAATTCTTCTTCAGAATATTTATCTGTTAAATCAAAATGTTCTCCTTTAATAGAAGAAAATAATCTTATTTTTTCAAAAGTTGAATCTGCTTTTTTTTCACACAAATATTTATTATATAAAGGAATATTTTCTTTAAATCCTTTTTTAAGAGATAATAAATCTTTTTGAAATTTAATTTCTCTATCAGTTAATGCTTTAATATAATTAATTTTAGTTCTATAATTTTTATTAAAAAAAATCATAGTTTTATTTTTTCTTTCTTCACTTAAATTTTTATTTGTTGGAGAATTACTTGTATTTATACTTTTTGCATTTAATTTTATATTTATAGAATGAATTTGTCTTGAATGATAATTTTGATTATATTTTATATTATTAATTTTATCTTTTTTTAATTTACAAATTAAAGACTTTGAAAAAAGTTTTGAAGAATTATCTAATTTTTTATTATTACTCATTTCCATTTTTAAATCTGATTTTGATGAATTTGATTTAAAAGAATATCTATTATTATCATTATTTTGTGATATTGCTATAATTTTTTGTTTAATCTTTTTTTTTCTGAAAGAATTTAAAAATAATCTTCTATTAAATTCTTTTTGTATTTTTTCTCTAGTTGAATAATCTAAATCAAATAATTTTATTTGATTCATTCCTTCAATTATTCCTTTAAAATCTTCACTTAAATAAGCTTCCAATAATCTCATATTTGATAATAATAAATCTTTGACTTTTTTCTTTTGACTTGGAAAAAATTTATTTGTATTTATTTCTGGAATATGTCTTATTGTTTCTATTTTTTCTATAACATTTTTAAATTTATTATCATCAAAATAATTTCCTGAAGCTATATTTTTTATTTCTTCATCATTATAAAATATTGAGTTTTTTTTCCTATTTTGTATTTTTTTATATAGTTTTACTTTTAATTGTATATAATCTATTGTTTCTTTATACATAAATCCTCTTTTTGTTATTTTTAATAATAATTGATTTATTTTATTTTTTAATTCTTCACTTTCTTCATTTATAAATGTATCGATAAACCATTTGCATTGTTTATAACTTTCAATTGCTTTTTTTATTAAAGCCTCATTTTCTTTACATATTCCTCTATATAAGAATATTATAATTATATTAGAATAAATATTATATGATATTGTTTTTTTCCTCTTTAAATAATCATAATCCAAAGAAAATGTAGACGTTGAATAATAAAATAATTCTCTGAAACATATATACATTGATTTTTCTAAATATAATATTGAATTTTCATAATCTTTATTCAAAATAAAAAAATATGAAAAATCAATATAAATTTTTTCTATTATATTTAAAGTTTTAGCATTTTTTATAACTTGAAGAACTTTATTAGAGAAATTTAACGCTATTATTAAAATAGAAATACATTTTTCTATTTTATTACATTTCTTATAAAACATTATTAAAATATA
>JAEEGI010021309.1_pt1 | contig 12890 bp, 14 predicted proteins | sample 8958751 | NCBI WGS metagenome assembly JAEEGI01 (sample SAMN16246545, study PRJNA631951) | gut metagenome | biome: gut microbiome; feature: rumen; material: KS-attached | host: Bos | place: Iran: Karaj | collected 2018-10 | reverse complement strand
CTAGCGGTTAGGTCGTAAGTTTCTCACACTTAAAACAGCGGTTCGATTCCGCTATGGGCTACAAAAACAATCCGCAACTTGTTCAAAATCAAGCTGCGGATTTTTCTTTTGCACCAGATTTGCACCAAGTGTGTCAACGTCAGGTCAACCGATTCTGACTTTTACTGCTGTTCGCACGACCAGCATGGTGGTTTAAAATGAAACCAATTTGAAATAAAGATAATGGCCCGCGTTTTTGCGTGCATATTCAGTAGTTCACCATTCCCCTACCCTAATATGGAATGTCTTGGAGCCTCTTTCGATGTCAATGGCAAAGTTAATGTCGTCCTTGTCTGATTCGCCTTGGGGAGCTTCCATTCCGTTGCCCCAAATGGCGCTATAGCTGTATTTCCCTGGTTCAAAGCTATCGAAATGCTTGTCGAGCTTTTCATAAAAAGCATCATCAGGCATTTCCTTGAATTCCAATGTAAAATCATAAGTACGATCCGGAAAACGACGAACACGGCTATCCTCTCCCCCACGGTCAATCACCTTGTATCTGGGCAGCCTAACGCCAGTGATGTTTTCAACCACCCTACGCCTGACAAAATGATGCTGCATATAATGCTCCGAATAGTACAAATAGCCAAAGATTGCGACCACAGCCATAACAACCAGCATCATCGGCGACAGCACAAACAGCACGATGCGCAGCCATTTCGGTAGCAGCTTCCATCGCCCGTCAAGGATGAGCAGGAGCGGCGAAAGGGTGAGCCACGAAAAGAATAGCGCTATGGATTTGAGGAATATGTGTTTTTTCATCTTGTGAATCTGATTGTTATCATTCGTTTATCTGAATCCAATGCAAGATTGGTTTTCTGCCGTATTTGGGTAATCGCGCTCCAAATAAGGGATTAGTTTACCATAATCCCCAATAGTCTCACCGATGGCTTGATATGCATGACTAAACTCATTCATGAAATCCTTTGAGTTGCCGATAGACGTCTGGTAGCAACAGCAAAGATGATCCTCCAATGCGACAAATATAGTGTCCGTATTATTGATGTTGATCGCGTTGGCAGCCCGGCTCCAGCCATCACTATTGACTTTGTCGAAGTCGTCATCCCTAAATTTGTATAAAACATAGAGATGCTTGATTCTTCTGTTATAGCTGTCAGCCAATTGGACCTGGAAACGGCTGTCATTCTTGGTTACATAAAGCGTTCCTTCGTTCTTTTCATAATGATAGCCTTCTTTGCCTAAGCTTTTGCAGATGCTGCGTTCCAAAGGACCTATCCGATAAGGTAATATCCAGAAGGCAACATAGATCAAAACGGCCACCCCGCAGGCAGAACAGAAGATGATTGCGGCTAATTTGGAAAGGCTACATAAGATCATCAAAAAAAGATAACCGATCCAAAAAGCAAGTTTTCCAAAACTGAAGGTGTTGTCGTTATCATTTTCCATACTCATTAAGTTTAGAAATTAAAGTAAAGCCATGAATACTACACAGATGAAAGCAGTGACGAGGCAAATAGTGACCTCCTTTGCTCTTCTCTTTTCAACCAACCGCTTGTTTTCACGTTGAAGAGAAGCGATTTCTTTCCTAAGCCTGGTTTCAACATCATCCTTTCTCATAATGATGTTGACCAATTGCTCGTTTGTCATTTCTTCGAGTTTCATTTCAAGTCAGTTTTATTGTTTTCTTCTTCATTGTTTTTCTTACGATTAGCCAAACAGATAAAGGTAATGCCTAATCCCAGCCAAAACAGTGGCCCGAATGCGCTATTGCCTCCAGCAATTGATCCAATCAGTGACAATCCACCGATAATCACGAAAATCCATCCAATAGTTTTCATGATTTATTCCTCCTCTTTTTTAGGTTCAACATTTTCGATTTTCTTTGAGCATAGTACCGCTATCAATCCAATGATGACATTGAAAAGAGAGATGACAAATGCCAGCCCAAATCCGATTTTCCTTGTGCGGCCCAAGCAGCCGACACCAAACGCAAGTCCTACTGCGATTACTAACAAAATAATTGATTCCATTGTGTGTTGTTTTTAAGTGTTACAACTCTTAATGACATATCGTAGCCGAAGGTTAACACTCAACCGTAATATTTTTTGCCTTTATAGCAAACTGTATAAATGCCGGGCTTGTCATGTCCGATTCTTCCAGCATCTCCTTGAAATCACCTTCAGAAACAGCCGTGTCATTGAAGGCTGAAATCAATGGGTTTTCTTCATCTTCCTCGTCCTGTTCTATGACTATTTCTTCCTTTTTCACCTCTCTCCGCAACATGATATATGCTGGAATGTACTTAGGACACAATTTCAGCAATTGTTTGCAAGTGTCGATGTTCGGGTTTCCAAGCTCCGAGTTGAGTTCCGCCTCGAATAGGTATTGTTTCTTGTCGATTGTGATTTTGTCAACTGATTGCTCACCGGCTGTACGAATCTGCTGCGCCACTTCACATGCTTCCTCGTATCGGTTCAAACTTTGCAAGGCTTTCCCTATGATGAACATGGCTTCGATACAAGGCCTGCGGTCAAGCACCATGTTGGCATAACCGATGGCTTCCTCAAAACGGTCGCTATACAAACAAATAACAGCGTTGAGGAAATTACACGTCATGCTGCAATCCTTCAGCAGTGGGACTTCTTTTGTCAGCCCTTTCAGGCATCTGTCGTCGAGCATCACGTCAAACATCTTTTTCGCCAGCAATGCCGCATTGCGGTAATCACAAGCCTTCATCTTCTCCAACGACCATTGCAAACATTCCTTGGATGCACTGTCATAGTCTTTGTTTTGGAGGTGTTTGTAGAGCAAACGACCATGGTTTAGTTCATCATCAATCAAAGGAATGTCGTTGAACGAATTGGCAAATGCCTTAATCTCCGTATTTTGCAAAATATGATGATGGCGAATCTTATTGCTGAGGGTCAGACCGTCAAGGCTCCGCATACGGCTAATGGCAACGTAAGCCTGACCAGGTGCGAAGGTTCCACGGGTAAGGTCGAAATGCATACGGTCGAAGGTCATGCCTTGAGATTTGTGAATGGTGATGGCCCAAGCAAGCTTCAACGGATATTGGGTAAATGACCCCATTATCTCTGTTTCCACTTTCTTGGTCTCTTTGTTGTACACGCTTTCACGTTTTTCCCACACCATTTTTTCAACCTTGATCTCTTTGCCACTTTCCAACACTACCTTGATGTGGTCATCACTCAACGCAACAACCTTGGCTATCGTTCCATTTACTAAGCCGTGACCAAAATCATTACGGCAGAATATCACTTGTGCTCCGACTTTCAGCCGCAACTCCATCGGGACAGGCGTGTCTTGAATGCGAAAATCACCTTCAATATCCCCTTGATAGCAAAACTCTTCCGAATCAATGTCGTCCAACTTCTTTTCGTTGATGCCATCAGCCATTTTTACAAAGGCTGTTAGAATGACTGCAAAGTCGCCCACCATGTCGTTCGAACTCACATGCTCATTCAGAATGTCCAAATCCTCATTCGTGTTTTCGCCCAAACGCATTCTGTCAAGTATCTCCAAGAAGCGTAAATCCTTTTGCCGATACACCTTTTGGAACTCAATCTTGGGCAGGTTCATCCGTTTCATCACATTGGCCTTGTAGAAGTAAGGGGTGCCACTACCATACATGTCTTGCAACATATCAGCAGTGGCACTTCCATAAACGACTACGGGAGGTAATTGGAACAAATCTCCCACAAATAGCATTTGCTTCCCGCCAAACGGCAAATGCGTTTTCATCAGCGAACGAAGGAAACGGTCAATGCCATCCACCCAATCGCAACGCACCATAGAGGCTTCATCGATAATGATGGTATCTGTGTGTTTTAGCACATCCCTCTTTTCTCGCGAGACTTCCAATTCCGTGTCGGGTCCAATGGCCTCAAATGGCAAGCCAAAGAAAGAGTGAATCGTCTGACCTCCCACATTCATGGCAGCAATGCCTGTGGGGGCCAGTACGATGAAGTTCTTGTCAACGATTTCCTGTATTCCTTTGATGAATGTCGTCTTACCAGTACCAGCCTTACCTGTGATGAACAGACTGGTGTTGGTGTAAGCCACAAGGTCGAACGCCTTCTGTTGCTCGACATTCTCTTGGTCAATTTTGAATTGTATGTCCTCCATAATGCTAACCTTTTGTTTGTTTCTATCGCTTTATGATAGAAGCAGGCAAAAGGTTAACAATGGAAGGAAGAAATGTGAGACCTACACTACAAATTGATAGCAGGCTTCAACTACTTTTTCTTCACAATTTGGTTCACCTGCAATGGTATAGTGTCGAGCAATACTGCCAAATGGAATCGGAGGATGCCCATCTTGACTAATTCTTTCACATAGTTCAAGAACGGATCTATCCATGTCACTTCGAGTCATAAGGTGCTTCAAAAAAACTATATGGGTTCCACCTTTACCTCTTTTGATGTCGGTTCTTACTTTTTTTTCATAATTACTCAACGTCAGAACACCAGGTTTCCCTTCTAATCTGGAATTGGTGTCAAATTTGATTTTTACATTTAAGTCTCTCATAATAATAGCAGTTTAAGAATTTGAGAATAATTGGTTACAGCCCTATGCTCGTCATTGCTTAGAGCATCAGATTTGTAAATGTATTCTTGCTTGTCGCGAATACATCTTTTAATAGTGCTTACACTATCATAAACAATTGTTTAACAATTGATTATAAGGCAAATCTACATCTTTTTTTGAATCCGACAATAATCTTTTCAAAAAAAATCAGTCTATCATTACAAAATATGCCCAATAATTGAAATTCTTAAAATACTCGTTTGACCGAATCGCAAGCTGTGCATTATTAAAAGCTTCACGTGGAGCCTTACCTGAGGCAAGTGCCAAATAGAATGAGGTCATAAAATATTGCGTTGCTATATCATCAACCTTGCTTAATGTCATAATAATAGAACCAACTCCTGCTTGTTTAAGGGCATATTGAAGCCCAATTATGCCGTATGGGGTAACTCCTCCAATGCCGGTATTACAAGCTGACAAAACAAGCATATTGGTTTTTGATAAATCTAATACCCTTATCTTTTCTGCAGATAAGAATCCATCTCCGTCAATAGGAGGATTTGAACTGCACGACAACAATACCCCTGCATTTTCCATACAATATCTATAATAATCATACCAACTCATATCTTCTGTTGGTTGAGAAAAACGTCCATGAGTTGCTAGGTGTATAACAGAAGGAGAATCTCCTGAAAAAGTTCTAAAAGTCTCTTCCGTTCCTTCATCGCCTTTGAACAATTGTATCTTTTCCACCTCCTTGAAAGATTGTAATACAGCATAAATGCTATCAATTTCTACTTGTGTCCAAGGCAAGTACCGCAAGGTACTCCTATAATCGGACGATAAAGTGTCGTGCCCCAATTTCACCTCATTCGATGAAAAAGTCAACTCATCAACAGACCCCTCTTCAGAGATGCAATCATACTGCAATCCTCCATAAAGCGCAACATCCCTTATATTAAAATCACTTTTTACATTTTTGATGTTTCCACTGTATGAAACGCGAATAATTGAATAAACATCACCTATATACTCAAAATCATAATTACATATTGATTCAAAAGGAATTAAGGCATAAATATCATCACATGAAATATATATAGTTCCTTGTCTATCTATATCAACCTTACCAATAAGATTTTTCCACATAGTTTCATACAATGGCAAAAAAGTTCTCGATGTCTCTATCTCATTATTTAGAGCCATATATATGGAATCCTTCGGTAGCCCAACAAACACTGGATCTTCTTCATTTGGGCTAACAATAAAAGCTAAAATATAGTCACTATACCAGCTGCCTGAAATATCACTCCAAAGTTCAATAGCTATTTCGTTCTCGTTTAAGAGTTCTTTTATTGTGTCAAAACTAATTGTATTCCCAATCACATCAAAGTCTTTGTTTGTAATTTCCATACCTATTTTTTTGTAAAACAGGATGCAGTCATACGCAAGACGGAGCAAACCTTTATGATCTTCGTGTTGAAGAAAATAATTAATAGGAGAAGTTATTAGACTATATGTTTTTTCTGTTGTGAAATACTTGAAACGATTCTCTACTGTTAAATTCTCTATATTGAAAGCAACTTCTTCCTGTATCATGTCCCAAGCTTCAGCAACATATTGATAACACGAGTCAGCATCTCCTTGAGCGCTATAGACACCAGCTAAATTAAACGCAACGTTTAGTTTATTGCATCTTGGATGTTGATAAACTTGTTTTAGTTGATTAAGACAATACACAACATCTCCGCTCATGTATTTGTATAAAGCTGAGTTCATTGCAATAGTTGAATAAGTCTCCGTATCAAAACCATTTATTTGAGATTCTATAACCTTTGCTTTTTCTGAGTGCGCAAATGCTTTTTCTGGCTCTTGTATTTTTCCATAGAAAGAAGCAAGTTGAATGTATAGATTTACATGGCGTTGGTCCAATGCTGGAAGCAAACTGTCAGTTGTCGCAATGGCTTTATTAAAATATAGTTGAGCATTTGCATAATCCTCATTTTCTTTGTAGTATTTCCCTAAATTAGTAAAGGTGGTCAAAGTGTCCGGATCAATACAGTAATTTCTTTGTAATGACAGGTATTTCAACTCATGAGAAATGGATTTTGCAACATCAATTTCTTCATAATATTTCGCCAATTCTCTATATACTCGACTATATTTTATTATTGTATCTCTTGGTATATCACAATGCTCTCCGTTTTCAAAAAACAAAACTTCTTCCTCGTAGAAATCTGTTAGATTATTGTTGGGTGTAATCTTATTTTGTGCGCAGTTAATGTTATAAAAGGCCAAAACAACAAGAAGCAGAATTGTTTTTTTCATAATCAAATCCTATTGATAAGTTCTTTGATTTTATCTCCCAAAGCCGTGCCTTCTGGATACATCTTAGCCAATTCTTCTAAAACACTTGTCGCTTTTTTCTTGTCGTTATTATGCAGATGCGCAATAGCAAGGTTCCAACCTATAAATGGCTCGTATGTCGTATAGTCATTATAAGTGTCGCTTTTAGACAATGCCCAAAGCTCATCAAGTTGCTTGATTGTATTGTCCAAGTCTTTTCCATTGGCAGCATTGTCAAACAACTCATCAAGTTTGTTTGCCACATCTTCATTCTCCTCTCCACGAATCAACGTCTCTGTTTCAGTTGAAAACACATAAGCGTATTGCTGCCCCAAGCCAATGGTCTGCGAGCGGTCGTAGAAGTGATAGCCTACGGTGAAGATAATCACGAGGCTTGCTGCAATAGACATCCACCATACAGGTGCCAGCCTTTTCCCATTTGCAGCCTTCATCTTTTCTATCATCATCCTGTCTTGCTCGCCTCCGACCACCTCCATTCCTTTGACGATTCTTGCCATGGCCTCTGCCTGCCGACACAAGGTGTCGTCATTGGCAATATCCTTTTCAAATAACGATTCCTCTTCTGGAGTCATTTCTCCATGAAGATACCGTTCAATTCTTTCGTCGTTGTTATATAAGGTTTCATCCATGTCCATTTCTTGTCCCGATTACTTTTTACTTAGTATAGATTCGTATCTCTCACGAAATTTTTCCTGGCAACGGTGCTTCGTTACCTTAGCAACACCTTCACTCGCGTATTTGAACATCTGGGCTATCGCCTTCATGGAAAGGCCATCACGATAGTACGACCATAGTATTTCGTTGCATGGAGAGGGCAGTCGACTAACCATGTCTTGTACGATGCCGCTCCTTTCATGTTCTGCTTTCTCGTCTGTATCAATGGAATTGAGTATCTTGTCTGCCTTGTTGAGTACCATGTTATAGCGATGCTCGTTTTCTTCTCCAGAAAATTCATCAATTGAGGGCAACTGGGCTTTGCCGTTTGCTCTCAACTGTTCGTGTGCTTTGTTTCTGCAAATGCCTATAAAGTATGTGTATAGGGAAGAAGTAAGGTTGTCCAATTTTCCTCTGCCCACGTCTTGATACAAAATAATCGAAGCCTCCTGAAACACGTCTTCACAGTCTTCCTTGCCCAAAGAAAAGGCATTGTGAAGATAGGTGATAGTCCTGTCTTGATACAATTTTGCAAATTCGTTCAAGACATCATTTCGCTTCCTATTCAATGGAATTGTTGCCATGATTATTCTGAACTTTCGATTACCATGTGCTGCCTTACCAATCTAATGTCTTTGTCCATACTTTTTCTCACCCCTTCAATCCAATTAGTGTCAAAAGACATGGGCATGGTTAACAACTGCTGACTGATATAATAGGACATCGGCCCATAGTAATTGCCGTTCTGCTTTATTTCCAGATTCACCTCATATGACCTACAGGATTCCAACATGAAAATGGGTGCCATTCCTTTCTCGGTATCGATACGCACATTTCCACTTCTGTTTATTCTCGGTGTATATGTTTTCCCAGTCTTACTGAAACCTATTTCTGTACCCCGAACATAAACGCTGTCTTGTTCCTCTTCACCTCGATAGGAGGAACCCGCATGGCAAGCATCCATTGACACATACACTATTCCGTTTTCTCCAACCTTTCTACGTATGGCATTAAGATAGCCGTTCAAACCATCATCAAGTAAATGATTCTCTCCATGGTAACCATTCTCTCTGTAACTTCGCTCGGCATCGTACGGAATGAAAGCTTCGTCCCATCCGTCATCTTCGTCACCATCTTCATCTTCGACAGCTTGTCCGTGGCCAGATAGATGGATATATACGATGTCGCCTGGTTGTACGTTTCTCTCCAATTTCTCAAAACCATTAACAATGGCTCTGTGTGTGGCTGCCTCGTTGAGCAACGTATTGATTGCAAACCCTTGTTTTGCCAATATAGGTGAAATCAGATGCACGTCATTTGTTCCATGAATCGGCTCCCAAGAAGCATCGGCATATTCATATTGTGGATAGTCCGAAATTCCAATTAGCAAAGTGTGTTTCTGCTGAGCGGACAATGCCAATGGGGTGCATAGCATTGACAAAATAAGTACCCAGATGAAGTAACGAGATTTCTGAAAATAATGCTGTTTGGTACTATTTAGGAGCATTTTCTTTGGGTTTTAGATTGCAAAAATACTCTTTTTATCGCAATTGTGCCAAACTCGCTTAGCATTTCCAATTCGTCAGCAGGTTGCTGACGAATTACAGCACTTAATTCGTCACCAGCTTGGTGACGAATTTCGTCAACGAGTCGTTGACGATTTGTAACTCTCTCATTATAAAATGTATACCATCGCTACACCTTTTGCTTTCTGCCCGTAGTTACACCATGTCTATTCCCAATGGTCTGCAATCGTGATCTTGTCTATTCTTCCCCCATCAAATGATAATACCGCGTCCGGTATCCCTCCCACTCCCCTGTCAACAACTCGGGGTGGAAGAAATGGATGAAGTCGGCCAACAACAGGTCGGGCTCGCACTGCGACTGCTCGAAATAGCCCGTCGAGAGGATGTCGCAGACGATGATTTGATGGTTCTTGAAGGCATCGAAAAGCGGATAGACGGGACTTTCTTTCGACAATGACTCGTAGGTCATCGGGAAAGGATTGGAGTTGATGACGCGCCAATAATCGGCATGCTGCGCCTTGGCGAGGATACTCTCGGCGTCCATGGGGACGCTAGCGGTCGACGGGTTGTCTTTCCAGATGTAGTCGGCACCGGCATCGGCAAAGAGCTTGGCGATATAGCTGCGACCACCTGCCACATACCACTGCCCGTTGAATGCCAGGTCGGAAAACACCGTGGGACGGTGCTCCACCCCAGCACAAAGCCCCGAAAGGGCGTTGTAACGCCGCTCGATGTCGTCGAACCAAGCATTGGCCTTGTCCTCGCAGCCCGCCATGATGCCGATGACACGGATCCATTCGGCACGACCCAAGGGCGTGTTCTCCATATAATCCGCAAAGGGGAACAGCACGGCACCAGTGACGTTGAGCCCGCCTTGGTTACCATCGAAATAAGGTGAATACAACAAGGCGTCGGGCTGCAGCTGTATCATCCGCTCCACGTCGGCGGCAGCCTCCGTGCCGATATCGTAGACCTTCTCCTCCGCCAGCAAGGCACGCATGGTGGAGTCGGTGACGAAACGGCCTTCAAGGATGCCTTTCACGCGGTCGATCTCACCAAGGCGAAGGAAGACGGCCCACTGCGTGGCAGAGAACGAAATCACGGACTTCACAGGAACGCGGAGGACACCTTTCACATCCGTATCGACGGCCTTCGTCGTGTCCTTTACCATGGCGAACTTGCCCAACGACAAAGTCGTATCCCAAGGGCAAATCACTTCCATCAGATAGCCGTAGTCTTTCTCGCTGACGACGACGTTATGCGCGTAACGCATGAGGTTGTCGACCTCAACCTTTTCCTCCTTGACTTGGTCGTTGAACCTGCATGAGACGGCAAAGGTCAAGAACACAACTGACAAAACCCACAGTTTTCTCATTGTTCATTCAGTTTTTCAAGACATTCCTTGCACAGGCAGTCGCTGTAGTGTTCCTTCAGATAGGCTTTGGTGGCGTCTTTGAGCTGCACTTTCACGCACCAGCAGTCAATGGAATGCACGCATTCGAATTCTTTTCCACAACGGGGACAGGTCTTTTTCATAGTCAAAAACGCGAGACCCCCTTGCGGAGGCCTCGCAAAACAAAAATGAATATCAATTATTTAAACAACATTGCACTGGGAATGATGCCCGCCTCGAACGAGTTCAGCAGCACACCATCGTTGGTATAACGGTACACGGTACCGTTCATGACGTAGTTCTTCGCATCGGTGACGTAGATGTCGCCCGTCTTGGGATCCACGGCCAAGTTATAGAACAGAGTCCCCGACTCAGCGTTGATGCCGAAGGTCTCCGACAAAGCCATGCTTGACAAGTCGAAGCGACGCACTGCGTTGTTATAGATCATATAGAACTGGTCGCCGGCAGGATTGGACTTGAGAACCTGTGCCGTGCCGTCGAACTCATAGCGGCGCTGTGCGGTCTTCAGCATCGGGTCGATTTCCCACAAAGAAGGCTGTTCGCCATAAGCCGCATCCCATGAGCGGCCTTCACAGAGCACCCACACGTGGCCATTCTTGTCGACCACCATGGTATTGGGCTCCTTGCCCACCTCGACCTCGGCCACCATCACGTCGTTGTTGATGTCGATGACCTGGACGGTATTATAGCTGTCGTGCGAGGCAGCATTGATATAGTAGTAGGACCAGTTGCTGACATACAGCTCATTGCCCACTTGCACCATCTTCTCGGTGGTATTTCCGGTCTCGACAAAGCCAGCATGGCTCATGTCCTCCGGGTTGACGATCCACAAACCAGAACCCATCAGGTCACTGACGTAAGCCTTGTTGGGTGCCACAAAGTGCATCTCACGAGGCGAATAAAAATCGGTGAGTTTGAAAGGCTTGGTGGTGTCGCACACCATCGTGTTGGCATTCACCTTGTAGATGTAGTTGCTGTTGTTGACGACGATATACAGCTGTCCGTCGACCAAAGCCATGCTCTGAGCCACATCACCGAGAGGAGCGTTGTTCACCTTATAGAAAAGGTTGTTGGCCACCGTGTCAGCCACTGGGTCATAAAACGTCAGCGAGGCATTGGAGGACTGGTAGTTGCCTTCGTTGAGCAGCAACACTCCCGAGCCTACGGTAAAGGCATTCGGATCCTCAGGTTGGTTCGGTTTGCAGGAGAACAGCAAAGCGGCGACAAGTGCCAGCAGGAAAAGGTTTAGTCTTCTCATTTTTATTAGTATTTGACCCTGACCATTGTTTTGGATACGCCAGGGTTACCTATCTTGGTATATTATTGTTTCACAATACGTTGTGTCGTTGCCTTACCGTCAGCGACGATACGGACGAAGTAGATGCCCGCGTTCAGCTCACCCAATTCGATCGTGGTTTCCGTCGTGGTCATCACCTGTTGGCCGACGATGTTGAACACTTCGACTGACTGGATGTTTTCGCCCTTCACGAAGAGCCTGTCCTTGGCAGGATTGGGGTAAACGGTGACTGCGGGGACACCATTCTCGGGCACGTCGTTGTGCGCCTGATCGTGGATGACGCCAACGGCATCCAAGTCGAAGCCACTCGACCAGAACGGAGTCGGCCACGGATCGTTGACGATATGGCCTTCCGAATCGTAGGTGGCATATTCAGGGTCGATGGTGCCAATCACGTCGACCAGACGGATATGGGTGATGTTACTTTTATCGAGTTTGGCATCATCTTCCAAATCGTCGAGGTCGAAAGGCGTGCCGTACATCACCTCATATTTTCCAGCGAAGTTATGGATCAGCGAGGCTTCCATGACGCCAAAACCGCCCATCTGCACATCGGAAGGCACATTGGTGACGGCGGGAAACTGGAAGTAGTTCTCGCCATCGGAGCTCACCTCCACAAAAGCCAGCTCCAAGAAGCAATGCGGCGTGTTGTGGAAGGGATTCTCGAACACGGCGAAGTCGGGACCCTGGGCATTGCAGATCGGCGAAGCGAAGGTCAACACTGCCGTGCCGCCATCGCCCAAGCTGACCACCATATTGTCGGCCTTGCCAAGGGCGTCGTCATCGGCGCCATAGCTGACCAGACCCAGGCTGAGGTCGTCAATCTGTTGCGGTCCACGGTCGACAGTGCAGCCCGTAGCCCAAGCCACGAAGGCCGAAGAGTCGGCATGCATGGCCGTGGTGCCGGCGACACCCGCCTCGGGAGCAAACTGCGCCCAAAGTATCGTCGGCACCAATGCCATCAGCAGGATGGAAATCCTTTTAATCATTTCACCACGAGTTTAGCGGTACGCACGGCACCCTCGTTGTTCACAGTGACGAAATACACACCGCTGTTCAGCATCTCGGTGCTGATGCGGACTTG
>JAEEGI010021306.1_pt1 | contig 12891 bp, 13 predicted proteins | sample 8958751 | NCBI WGS metagenome assembly JAEEGI01 (sample SAMN16246545, study PRJNA631951) | gut metagenome | biome: gut microbiome; feature: rumen; material: KS-attached | host: Bos | place: Iran: Karaj | collected 2018-10 | reverse complement strand
TATATGCAGCTCCGAATGCACTGATCGGTATAAACAGAGGATTAGCGGTAGCCGATTACGAAGATATAGCCGGTATCAAGGTAAAAGAAAAAGAACACAGCGAACGCACCAGTGTGGTAAATAGAAAAATCAGGGAATGGACTACTTATAGGGTGTTCTTGAAAACAAAAAACAATAAAAAATTATTACTTACCGAAACAGGAGGCAAAAACGGTTATATGGCTCTGGTTTGGCTCTTGATGGAAAAATGCCCGGATTTGGAATATGACATAAAGGAAGAGTCAAAATGAAAATGTTGCAATGGGTCAGTATCAATGTTAGTATGAATTAGGTTTTAAAATATTAAAGAAAGAACGCTTAGCGTTTGGGTGAAGGAATGTATAACAGATAATTCAGCTTGAGTGAACATGATTTTTGGCAGCTGCTTATGTAGCTTGTTTGTGTGCGCTTAAACCGGATTATCATACATTTACCGCCTGACCGTTACGGAAGGTTTATTTGTGTGAGTCTGTTTTGCGTATGCAAAACGGACTTTTTTGTTGACCTTGCAGCGGCCACGGAGGGTTATATATATGCTTCAGATAAAAAATTTGACTATAACACATCGAAAAGACCTGCGTGTCATATTGGATAAATTTAACATGGCTTTGAATGCCGGAGATAAAGCTGTACTCATCGGAGAAGAGGGGAACGGAAAATCAACTTTGATGAAATGGATATTTGATCCTTGCCTTGCGGAAAGCTATACGGAATGCGATGGTGAGAGGGTAATAACCGGAGAGGTTATGGGATATCTTCCTCAGGAACTTCCCGAATCAGATAAGACAAAAACAATTTATGAGTACTTCTCGGAAGCACAGCTTTTTTATGATAAGAATCCCAAGGAATTATCCGGGATGGCTATGGATTTTAACGTTCCGGGTGATTTCTTTTACAGTGATCAGAAAATGGGAAGTCTTTCCGGAGGAGAGAAAGTGAAAGCCCAGCTTATGAGAATACTTATGGATAATCCTACGGTCCTTCTTCTGGATGAGCCGTCTAATGACATTGACATAAGCACACTTGAGCTTTTGGAGAAACTGATCAGGGAGTGGAAGCACATAGTTTTGTTTATATCCCATGACGAAACTCTTATCGAGAATACGGCAAATGTGATCATACACATAGAGCAGATCATTCGAAAGACGAAAAGCAGATACACGATCGTACGTGATAACTATAAGAATTACATTGAAAGAAGAACAAGGGATTACGAGAGGCAGGAGCAGCAGGCGATAAATGACAGGAAAGAGAAGAAAAGACGCGACGAAAAACTAGCAAGAGTTTATAACAGTGTAGATAATGCTCTCTCAAATATATCAAAAGGTTCACGCGATTCCATCGCAAAGAATCTCAAGGACAAAATGCATTCGGTTAAGGCCATGGAAAAGAGATTTGAAAGAGAGGATGCGAACATGACCGAAATGCCGGAGCAGGAGGAAGCTATCTTTTTTAACCTGGGCAATAAGAATTCCAAGATCCCTGCAGGAAAAACTGTTGTCGAATATAAACTTGATGAACTTCGAACTCCGGACAATACCAATGTGCTTGCTAAGGATATCTTTTTAAGAGTGAGAGGCTCGGAAAAGATCTGCATTGTGGGCACTAACGGAACAGGTAAGACGACACTCCTTAAAAAGGTGGCAGAGGAACTGCTTGCCAGAAAAGATATTAAAGCTCAGTATATGCCTCAAAACTACGAAGAACTTCTTGATCTGGATGTATCGCCGGTGGAATTTTTGGACGATACGGGAGATAAAGCAGTGCGTACACATATCAGGATGGCTCTCGGTGCCTTGAAGTACACTACGGATGAAATGAATCATCCGATAAGAGAATTGTCCGGCGGACAGAAAGCTAAGGTACTTCTTCTTAAAATGAGTTTGTCGGATGCGAATGTTCTTATATTGGATGAACCTACGAGAAATTTTTCGCCTCTGTCCGGCCCCGTTATCAGGAAGGTTCTGTCTTCTTTTCCGGGAGCTGTGATCAGCGTGTCGCATGACAGGAAATATATTGAGGAGGTCTGTACGAATACGTACACTTTAACCGAAAGGGGCCTTGAGGAAATACAAAGCTAAGGATTAATTAAATCGAAGGGATAGTTTATAATATGAGTGAATATATTTACATCAATTTAAGACAAAAAAAGGAATTGAAAGAGGCTGCGGCAAATTGGTTTCATGAAAAGTGGGGTGTGCCCACTGAGGCATATCTTGAGTGTATGGATGCATACCTTGCCGGAAGTACGGAATATGGATGGTATCTGTGCCTTGATGAGGGAAGGATCGCAGGAGGACTCGGAGTCATTGAAAATGATTTCCACGACAGGAAGGATCTGTCACCCAATGTATGTGCCGTATATACGGAAGAAAAATACCGCTGCCGCGGAATATCGGGTAAATTGTTAAATATGGCAGTTGATGATATGAAGTCGAAAGGAATAACGCCTGTCTATCTTGTGACGGATCATGTCGGATTTTATGAAAGGTATGGATGGGAATTTTTCTGTATGGCGCATGGTGACGGAGAACCTGAACCTACAAGGCTTTATATACACAGATAAGTTCCGCGCAGATGTGTAGTCAGCCGGCGAATTCTTAAGTGTATGTGATCGATTCGTATTAGGAGGTAAATGTGAGAAAAATAATTAGCCTTATCATGATATCGCTGATGCTTATGATTGCGGGATGCGGAAATAATGTAACTGTCGATCCTGACCATGTGACAGATGATTCGGTCGTAGATGGGTCGAGTGACATTATTGAAGACCATTCCGATGAACACGATGAAGAAATATTATATCAGTTAATCGTGGATGAAGGATTTGAAACGGATGAAGTATCTTACTCCGTAGGTGATAAGGTTAATGTATATTACAATATCATCGCATCCGATACAGATTATTCCTTCTACGCAGACAGTGAAGATGTAGAGCTTGATGTGACATATGATGAAGAAAAGGGATATGTGATCACCTTTAAAATGCCGGCGCACGATGTTTCTCTTTATGTGAACACCGTAAATTCCATTGAGTATAATGATCCGAATGGATTAGACGAGGTTCCTGAGGATGCATGGAATGCATTGCTGAAATATGTTGGAAGCCGTACACAGCTCATGGCGACTATTCCCGTGTCTGTTTGCATGGCAGAGGTTACCGAGGACGGTCATGATGATGTTTGCGCTACTTTCATTACCGGAAGCGGAATAGTTACGAGCATGATCGTTATATACGATACTGAAAAGAAACGCGGATATACTCTTTCCGACCGCGGGACCTATGATTATGAAATAGAGGGCATAGAAGACGGAATCCTTCTGGTTAAGCGGATGGATTACGGACATAAGGAGGAAGATGTTACCGGAACAATAGTCATTTCATCAGGCTGGCCGATATTTTTAGAAGATATAGATATCATTAAAAAGGGATTACCATATAAAGCCATCAAAATGTTTGCATATTGTGCGGAGGAACTGCTCCCGGGTGACACCACTTCAGGAAATTACTTAAGTTCGATGGATTTTCAATATGTGCGCCAGATGATGTGGAAGGTGTGCGGTATTTTCTATGGAGGAGAAATGTATGAACAGGAAGTAACGTATGAGGATGGTAAGATTGAGACCTTGCCCACCACTCTTGTCAGGATGCCCTATGATGAATGGGTATATCTGATAGAAGAGGTTTTTATGGAGAAGGATGCAGGAGATCTCTTTGCTAATCTTGATGATTCTTTCCACGGTGAGATATCCGTATATTATAGCTCCGACGATGATTATATATATCTGCAACAGGGAGCAATCGGTGACATTGTTGAGTGGGAACTTACAGATGTCTCAAAAGATGGCACACGGTATGTCCTGACATATGATATTTTTGGATCCGAGTGGCTGTGGACTGCTGAAGTTACCATAGAAGAGGCTGATAATACTTATGGATACAGATTGATCGGTGTAGAGATTGTGGATGAAGCAGAAGACGTAGATTGGGCGAGATGAGCCGATATATCAGATAAACGGAGAGTGAAGATAAAATGGGAGAGGCATATTTTGCGGGGGGATGCTTTTGGTGCGTCACCCCAATATATAAGATGTACGGAGTAAGTGAGGTTATCTGCGGTTACGCGGGCGGAGATGAAGAAAATCCTACGTACGAACAGGTAAAGCACCAGGAGACGGGTCACAGAGAAACAATCAAGCTTGTCTATGATCCTGATAAAGTATCGTATGAAAAACTTCTTGATATTTATTTTGCCAACGTGGATCCTTTTGATCCGGAGGGACAGTTTATTGACAAAGGATTCTCATACACTCTGGCGATTTTCTACAATACCGAAGCAGAAAAAGAAATTGCGGATAAGAAAATAGCTGATATTGAAAAAATTTCAGGAAGGGAAACGTACGTAGCCGTTCTGCCCTTTAAGAATTTTTATGAAGCTGAAGAATATCATCAGGATTATTACTTGAAGAATCCGGAAGCTTTTGAAAAAGAACTTACAGAGTCGGGAAGGAAAAAGCAAAAGTAAAACTGTTAAGGGAGGTACATTATGGGGCTGTTTGACGCATTTAAAAAGAAAAAGGCTTTGAGTTTCGAGGAAATTGATTCCATTGAAAAGGCGCAGCTGGAATGCAAAAAAGGAAATCTTGAAAGAATGCATATTATGGCACCGATATTTGGTGGAACGGATGAGCCTCATAATATTCTGTATGTACCTGTCGGCGTGAACAGGATAAAAGAGGGCTATGATGATATCCTGGTCGGTTTGGTTGAGCAGGGCAAAGCAAAATCTTTTGACTGTAAGCCCGAATACAAAGGAAAAAGTGTAATCCCCAGTAAGATCACAATTACCTCCGGTAAAGACGGAGTCGATGTTTTTAAGCAAACCATAGATGTTTGGTGAGCAAGATAGTATTTAGAGTTCTGCAGTCTGTTCCGGGCTTTAGGTCTAGTTAAGCAACTGAGGTGGCTGTAAAAACACCTTGGAAATAAGAAATTTACAGCCAATTACGTGTATTAGACCCTGATAAGCAACAGAGACGGCTGTAAAACAACTTGGAAAAAAGAAATTTACAGCCAATTAGGTGCATTAGGCCCTGATAGGCAACTGAGGCGGCTGTAAAACAACTTGGAAAAAAGAAATTTACAGCCAATTAGGTGCATTAGGCCCTGATAGGCAACTGAGGTGGCTGTAAAACATCTTAGGAAAATGTATCCCCGGAATGTGTAGAAAAAAGTTATACGGAGAATATGTATGGATAAAGATAAATTGATTTATCTGGCCGGAAGCTGTTCTAAAGACCAGCGCCCGGTGATGGAGAAAATCGCTAAGCTATTAAGGGATAACGGATATAAGTTATATTGCCCGTTTGAACTTAAGATTGAAAATGCCTGGGATTACTCACAGGAAGACTGGGCACAGAAGGTATTTGATGCGGATCTGGATGCACTTGACAGGGCAGAGATGTTTCTTATGATCACTCCCGGCAGGAATGGTACCGCAGGAACCAACTGGGAACAGGGCTATATGTATGCTAAAAAGAAACCGATCATTGTCGTACAGATAACGGATGATGAAACAAGCCTTATGACATTCTGCTCAGCAGGTAGTTTTTATAATGCTGCTAAGGATGAACTTGAAGAAACAATCCTTAAGGCAGTAGAGAATAATCAACCGAGAAACAAATGTAAAACAATTCTTACGTGAGTATTTGAAAAACTATGAATTGTGTAATGAGTTAAAGGTTAGATCAGACGCAGTTTGTTATTTCCGGTGAATCTAAACACCCTGACTGAAGTTTTGGAATTCTTTATTATATATCCCCACATAGAAGTAAATATTTTATGACAAACACATTGACAAACGTCTATGTATGTATTATTATCCACACATAGACGAATATCAATGTGAGGTTGCGCTATGCAGAAAATAGATGAAGTATTAATATGCAGGGCTCTTGGAGATTCCAACAGACTTGAAATAGTTAAAATGCTTTCTGATCAGGAAAAGTGCGGATGTCATCTTCTTGAAAAGTTTGATATTACTCAGCCCACTCTTTCTCATCACATGAAGATCCTAGTTGATTCCGGTCTGGTAATCGACAGAAAAGAAGGCAAGTGGCATTACTATTCCATAAACACTGCCGTTATGAATGAATTTTGCGGGTTTATAAAAACTCTCTGTAAAGGAACCACCTGCAAATGCTGTAAGGGAAAATCTTGATGAGTGAATAGATGAGGTATGAAGCATGTTTGAAATAAGAGAATGCGATGATTATGAAGCAGCAGGAAAACTTATTTTGGAATATTCCGAAATAAAAGGCGCTGAAGCTTGTTTTGTATCACTTGATAAAGAATTATCAGATCTGCAAGCCTTTTATAATGACGGAGCGTTGCTCCTCGGATATGATGATGGTAATCCTATTGCGACGATAGCCGTTAAAAAGATTAATGACGACAGAGCTGAGGCAAAACGATTGTATATAAAGCCGGAATGCAGAGGAAACGGTTATGCAAGGCCTATGCTTAATGCGATGCTTGACAAATGCAGGGAACTTCGTTTTAAAGAGGTCAGATTTACAACGAAACCCGAAGTGATGAGTATAGGCTACGCTCTGTATCGGAAAATGGGGTTTGAGGAATTGGAGAATGATAACGGGACTGTGCTGATGCGTATGATGTTAGATTAAATCGTAATGATAATTAAGGGCACGATTATATTTTACAGTGCATGGGAAGGTGATTTGGCGGTCGGCTGTGCGGACTGCGATGTGAAGATGTATAAATCCCTCGGCTTTTCAATTCCGTTGGGAAATCTTCTGGCGAATGAGTAGATCTAAGCACTCTGTTTTATACAGAGTGCTTTTTTATTGGATGTTGACATATTATATTGCTATTAGTAATATACCTATTAGTAATATATGGAAGGAGATTACAAAGTGGAAAACATTATCCTCAGCCTTATTTTATTAAAACCAATGACCATTTATGAGATGCGTGCATATATACAGCAGAATATTTCTACGGTTTGCAGTGACAGTCTCGGAAGCATGCAGGCGGCAATAAAGAAACTAATTGAGAAGGGATATGTGATCGTAACCGAATATGTTGAAAATAATACCATTAAGAAGCGGTACAGTGTGACTTCCGAAGGCGTGAAATACTATAAAGGCTGGGTTGGGACACCTATAAATATACAGAAGATGAAGAGTATGGAAGAAGGGAAGTTCTTCTTCCTCGGAATAGCTCCCGGCGAAAAAAGAGTAGCATTTCTCAAAGCCTATATATCCGATCTTGAGGAAGAACACAAGAAGCTTCTTGCCATAAAGGACTATGTTGATAAAACACAGGATACCGTTATCACATTGAACACCAAACGAATAAAAGATGATCCTGTTCTGGCAGGTAATCTGTTGGAGGTTTCCGGAGAAAAGACGGTTGAAGCGGCTGTGACCAATATAGACAACTATCAGCTTTATATGCTGGAGTACGGTCTTGAGAAAATTCAGGCGGATCTGAATTTCTACAATAAAATTCTGAAGCGAGAACTAAAGGGAGGAAAGAAATAAAATGCAGATCTATATAGGAGCAGCATTGCTGGTAATAGTTATAATCCTGAGTATTCTTCTCATATGCGGTCTTCCTTTCGGAGAACTGACTATGGGAGGAAGATTTAAAGTGTGGCCTAAGAAGCTGCGCGGACTTGCGGTAAGCCAATTGCTTGTTCAGGGATTTGCACTGTATATAATCCTTGCGGCAGGAAAGATCTGTCCCATATTCATATCGGATAAGGCAACAAAGGTCGCATGCATATGCTTTGCTGTTTTCTTTTTCGGGAATACGGTAATGAATTTCTTCTCACCGAGTAAAAAGGAAAAATGCATAATGACGCCCATGTCCTTAGTTGAGGCGATCTGTTTTACGGTCACGGCTATAAACCTATAGTAGTATCCGATAACTCAAAATCAACCGTCAAATTCAACTATTGGTAGAATTTGACGATATTTTCTACTTTCTAACAACTTACTATTGATTATATACATTGTGAACAACCGTTGTTATTGTTAATATGTACCTAAGCCAACCGGAGAGTGATTTAAATGAATGATCCTCTCTGCTGATGAAAAGGAGCAGATCCGTGGAAAAAAGAGTATTTTCAACTACACTTCAGTCACTCAGAAAGGAAAAGAAGGTAACACAGGAGCAGCTTGCAAAAAGTCTCGGTGTAAGCCCTCAGGCAGTTTCCAAATGGGAGAACGGAAGCTATCCGGAAGGCGATCTGCTTCCCGCTATCGCAGACTTCTTTGACGTGTCTATCGACTATCTGTACGGAAGAAGCGACGGGGAAAAGACTATCGAGCAGAAGGTCTTTGAAGCTGTCTATGATGAGACGGTCAAGGAATTTGAAGATACCGGAAGAGCGGATGAACACTATAAGACTTCGAACCTTATCAGAAACTTAAACTGGGCGATGCAGAGCGCTCTTTGGGTCAACAATAAATGCTATGAGGCACCTGCCAGGGATCCTATCGAACATCCGAAGATGGCATCGGTTGTGTGTGATGATATCTTCTACAGCTATTTTGGTCTGAGGGAAGACAATGATATCAGTTTCTTCCTAAATAAGACAAAGAATTATGACTTGTATGAAGAACTTCTGAAAGATACTTCCAAGATCGAAAAATTGTTTAAGATCCTTTCAGACAGGGACAATATTTCGATAATTGCTTTCCTGTATACCTTAAAGAACGGTGAGTTCGCCAGTGTGGATGTCATTTCAAAATCACTCGGAATAGATAAAGCCAAGGTTAAGGAATTCATGGATACGATCTTCGGCGAGATGGAATTTGGAGATTGTGATGATTCACCTTTTCAAAAGGCAAGTGTGATCAATGCGAGCAGCAAAGAAGAAAACATATTCGGTACAGCTTCAGTATGCGGAGGACTTTTTATGGCAATGATGATGCTTGCCAGGGAGTATACGGATATTCCGATGGCATTCAGACTTGTGATCAATGCCAAGCAGAAGAGCTGGATCGACAGAAAGAAAATGTTCAAGAAGTAATAACCTTTTATAAGGCAGTGGGTCATGAAAAAGAAAGAAAAGAAGAAAGATACAAAATTTCATAAGACATACGGGCTGGCATCCAATCTTTCGTACATCGTGAAAGAGATGTGGAAGTATGACAAGATCACGCTCGTCGTGGTCGGATTCTATGGTTTCTTCACACCCATTGCCGCATACCTTTGGACATTTATGTCAAAGTTTGTCATCGATATTGTGACAAGGAAGGATGATATTAAGAAGCTTATCGGAATCATTTTTATCACATTTATCATCCAGCTTGTATGCACTCTCTGCCAGTCATGGTCCTGGGGACAGTGGTGGAGACCGATAAGTGTCAGACTTTCGATGCTGATCCAAAAGAACATCAAGTTCATGAAGCTTCCTTATGAGTACCTTGAAGATAAGGACACTATGGATTGCTATGAGAAGGCAGTTAGAACCACCGATGAAAATGAAAAAGGCGTGGAAGGAATGATACACCTTCTGGAGAACGGTGCTGCCGATATCTTCACAGTGATCGTGGGACTTTTCATCATCGGAACACTGAGTGCTCCCATTATGCTCGGAATGGCTGTCCTTGCATTCATATCCTTTCTCATCAAGGACCATACCAATCGCGTAGTCAAGGAACGGATATGGGATCCGCTTGCAACCTGGTGGAGAAAGGATGAATACCTTTCCAGGACCTTTTCGGATTTTGCTTATGCCAAGGATATCAGGATGTATTCCCTGAAGGATTACCTGATCGGAAGATACAAGGAAGTAAGCCAAGAAAGACTTGATGCCGCGAAAGAAGATGAGTTCCGCTGGTGGGTCTCCGGAAATCTTGACGGTGTTATAAGGGCAGTTGCACTTATCGGCGTTTATGCATGGCTTCTTTATTCGGTAATAAACAAAAATCTGACGGTGGGTAACTTTACCCTTTATCTCGGAAGTGCAACAACGTTCTTTATGTTCCTCGGAAGACTCTTTGACAGAGTGTCAGAAGCTCTGGAGCTGAGCCGTGAAGTTGATGATTTCAGAAGCTTTATGGATCTTGACGAGGAAGAAAAGGAAAAAGGAAAGAGCGTTCCGAAGTGTGATTCCTACGAGTTTACTTTTGAAGATGTGTGGTTTAAGTATCCCAAAGCCGAAAGCTATGCACTTAAAGGACTGAACCTTACTGTAAAGGCGGGTGAGAAGCTTGCCGTTGTGGGACTTAACGGTGCGGGCAAATCCACATTCATTAAACTCCTTCTGAAACTTTATGTTCCCACAAAAGGAAGGATCCTGCTGAACGGAGTGGATATTTCCGATTATGACAGGGATGAATACTATAAGATCTTTTCACCGGTATTCCAGGATGTATGGATGTTTGCTTTTCCCTTGAAAGCAAATGTATCGATGCTCCCGGTTGATGATACCGACGATGAACTGGCAAAGAAGTGCCTCGCGGATGCGGGAATGGCCGAGTCTGTAGATAAGCTTCCTGATGGCGTGAACACGGAAGTGCTTAAAGTCATCTATGATGAAGGCGTTGATTTTTCAGGCGGTGAGAAACAGAAGATCGCGCTTGCCAAGGCACTTTACAAGAACGGACCGGTTGTAGTGCTCGATGAACCCACGGCTGCTCTTGATGCACTTGCCGAAGCAAAACTGTACGAAGATTTCGATAAACTTGTAAACGGAAGGACATCAATTTACATAAGCCACAGACTCAGCTCAACCAGATTCTGCGATCATGTTGCAATGTTCAAGGACGGTGAAATGGTTGAATACGGTACACATGATTCGCTTCTTGAAGCGGGCGGAGTTTACAGCGAGATGTTTAATGTCCAGGCTAAGTATTATCTGGAAGGAGGCGGTGAAAATGCCGAAGAATATGAAGCATGCTGAAGATGAAACTCCGAGCATGTGGTACATGACACGCCGCACTCTGAAATACATACTAAAGCTTGCGTGGAAAGAAAAGAAGATCGTCTATTTCTATCACTTTATGAGATTCATCGGTGAGGGACTTTCGGAAGTTAAGATGCTTCTTCTTCCCAAACTGCTGGTTGAAGAGATTGTTGCCATAATAGACGGTGCCGGCATGGAGGAGCACATCGGAAATGCGGTTCTTTATATTGCACTTACGGTAGCAGCGGAGTTTTTGTCCGGACTTATTGTCACAACATCCCAGAAAAAACTGAATTATTACGGTGTGTATTTCAACAGGATCTTCACTTACGGTCTCAGCGCGAAGTCTATGGAAATGGACTTTCAGCACACGGAAGATCCGACCGTATTAAACCAGCAGAATAAAGCCAAAGAAGGAATAGGATGGTATTCTGGTGGAGTGACAGGAATGCTTGAGAATATGTTTTCGGTCATATATCACTTCCTTCTTATGTGCACATCGATCACTATCTTTATTTTTTACTGTCCCTTGATCCTCCCTGTTCAGATCGTGGGAATGGCACTGGTAACATACTTTAACTCCAGAAAGCAGAGGATCAATGCCAGGGCTTTTTTGAAGATAGGAAAAGTAAACCGGTTATTCTCGTATTTTGTATATGAGCTGTGCTCTTACAAGTACGGAAAAGATATCCGCCTTTATAATTGTGTCGATATGCTTACATCAAGAAGCATGGAATTCGGAGATGAAAGTATGGGGATTTTCAGAGAAAGAGCGGAAGGCAGTCTGAAATACGAATACTACTCACAGACCGCAAATGCTTTCAGGGATGCGTTCAGCTATTCATATATGGGATACAGGGCGTTGATCGGACTTCTTTCTCTGGGTGATCTGACCATGTGTATTTCTGCGGCAAGCAGGCTTTTTCAGAGTATGTTGTGGCTCGGAACAAACGCACAGGGACTTGTACAGTCATGCAGCTATGCTTATCACTACATTGTTTATCTTGAATATTCTGATGCCCTTTCAAAGGGAGATAAGACTGTTTCGGACGGAGAGCACGAGATCGTATTCGAGAATGTTTCGTTCAAATATCCCAGAAGTGAGGAATATGTCCTTAAGGATATTAACTTTACGATAAGATCCGGAGAACATCTGTCGATCGTCGGCCTGAACGGTGCCGGCAAGACCACTTTCATAAAGCTGCTCTGCAGACTCTATGATGTGACCGAGGGAAGAATTCTGATAGATGGAACAGATATAAGAGAGTACTCGAACGAAGAATACAGAAAACTGTTTGCGGTGGTATTCCAGGACTTTCAGCTCTTTGCATTTTCGCTTAAGGATAACATCGCAATGGGAAGAGCAGATGAGCCTGTAGATGATAAGAAAGTGGAAGAAGCGCTCAAACTGTCAGGACTCTATGATGATGCAGTGGCTCTTGATGAAGGTCTGGATACCAGGCTGTTTAAATCGTTTGACGAGCACGGAACCGAACTGTCCGGAGGCCAGAGACAGAAAGCGGCAATAAGCAGAGCGCTTTACAGGAACGCTCCCATAGTCATCCTGGATGAGCCTACCGCAGCACTCGATCCGCTGGCTGAGTATGAGATCTACAAAAAGTTCGATGTGCTTGTAGGTGGAAAAACTGCGATCTACATTTCACACAGATTATCGAGCTGTAAGTTCTGTGACCGCATTGCGGTATTTGCGGACAAGACAGTCAGGGAATGCGGAACCCACGATGAACTTGTGAATATCAAGGGCGGAATATACGCAGAGATGTTCGCAGCACAGGCTCAGTATTACGTAGAAGCCGCAGGATAAATATATTATAAGAAGGAAATGAGAGAAAATAAACTTAGGAGATACAACAAATGGAACTCAGGAAACTCACCGAACATATATGGT
>JAEEGI010021304.1_pt1 | contig 12892 bp, 9 predicted proteins | sample 8958751 | NCBI WGS metagenome assembly JAEEGI01 (sample SAMN16246545, study PRJNA631951) | gut metagenome | biome: gut microbiome; feature: rumen; material: KS-attached | host: Bos | place: Iran: Karaj | collected 2018-10 | reverse complement strand
TGTACCTCGCGGAGTGCTCTGTCAGGATACCGTTCTCGAACATGTCCGTCAGGTAGTCACCCTTCGTCTCACCGCTGGGCGTGCGGTCGTATTTGTAGTAGGCGCCGAAAGTGTGGTTTTCGTTCACCATATAGTTCAACTGCAACTGTGGCGACCATGCGTGCCAGGGATGTCTGATCTCCTGGGTGGAGTGACCCGTTACCTCATCTGGTCCCACGTAGTAAAGCATATCGTTGACCTGCAAGCCCTTATAATGATTATAGGTGCCCACCCAGAACGAGCCCGTCACATCGAGTCCGCCTGTGCGGTAGTTGGCGACAAAATTATTGTTCAGCGAACCGCCGTACTGATACATATACTGCGTGCTGTTCTGGAAGCTCAGGCCTTCACCCTGCGCCTTTTTCAGGGTGATGCGAACAACGGCCTTGGTTGATGCAGCATAACGGGCACCTGGGTTCTGCACCACGTCGACATGCTGAATCTGGTCGGAGCGCAGACGCGAGAGTTCCTTCATGTCCTGCACCCGTCGGCCGTTGATATACACCTCGGCATCGCCACGACCCAGCACTTTCACACCGCCATCGCGCTCAGCCTCCAACGAAGGAATCTTCGACAGGGCATCTGAGACGGTTCCCGCTTTCTCCAGTATCGTTCCAGCAACGGTGGTACGCATGGCGTCGCCCTTGACGTGGGTCTTCGGCAACTGACCTTTTACCACAACCTCATTGAGCAGCTGGGTGTCCTCTTTCATCTGGATAATCAGGTTCTGACCCGCATTTATATATAAGGTCTGATAGCCCACGCAGGTCGCCTTGAATAATCCTTCGTTGACATCCGTCACAATCTTGAACACACCGTCCATGTCCGTCATCGCGCCCTGCACGAAGGCCGAATCGGGTAGCGACAGCAGCACTACATTCACGAAAGGCATCGGTTCGCCCTTCTCGTCAATCACTCGTCCGCCCCAGTCTTGTGTCTTGGCGAAACTTGTCAGTGTCATCATTATTAAAGCCATAAGGGCTGTTATCCTAAAAACATTCTTTTTCATATCCTGTGTCTTTTTTTCTTTTTACCTTTATATAGTTGACGCTACAAAATTACAGAAAGTTGCAGAATTAGGTTAATTCTTGATATCCACGCCGCCGAGGAAATTGCCGGCAACGATGTAGATGGTGGGGGCTTTCGGATCGGCGGTATGGGTGGCATGATTGCCGACGCCACCGATGAAACTTTGGCTTTTTACCATCACATTGACCGTCGTGGGCACAATGAGTTCAATGCCGCCACAGAAGGTGTGGATGTCAATCTCCTCGTCCTCGGTAATCACAGCTTCGCGCAAGTCCATGCGGATGCCGCCGCAGAAAGCGTCGAGACGGGCACCGTGGAAAGTCTCACCATGATAGACGTACTCGTCACCGCCGTAGTGAACAGAGCAGCAGATGCGCTTGCCGTCCTCGCCGATGGGCAACGGGCGCTGCAACCACTGGTCTGGGTCACGACGATAGCTATCGATAATGAGGCTCACACCTACATATATAATGAGGCAGATACAGAAATACATACTCCAACGTCCTTCACTCATGGTTTCAAACCAACTCCAATGAATGAAGTCCCAAATGGTTGCCAGTTTTAACAGACCGGCTACAATAAATACTAATCCGATAATCGTTCTTAGTTTCATAACTTTCAATTTTAAAAACTCACTGCAAAGTTATGGCGTATTGTTAATCCCTCCAAATTTCTGGGATAAACAGCATGGAAATGTGACGGATGGTGTGATAAATGGCAGAAATGTGACGAATGGTTTGGTTTTTCGCTCGTTTCTTTGTACCTTTGCGGACTGAAGCCGCGAACCTGCTCACGCTCGGCCAATCATGCGAGCATGTTGGCACTCACTTAATCGCAGCTTTGCCGAACGTATGAACAAAGGTCACAAAGAAACCATCAGCACACGTTTCATCAGCACCGCCTTCATGGTGCTGGCAATAGCTATTTTCAAGCCTTTCGGACTCGAAATGTGGCAATGGCAGGCCTCTGTTCATCTGCTGGCATTATTTGCATTAGGCCTGTTCAGTTGTTTTCTGACGGAGGTCATTCTGCGATACATGATCCGCATGCCCCGCTCCTACGACCGTGGTGTCAGCTATATCATCAGCCGAAATCTCCGCTTTCAATGCATCAACACGCCGTTGGTGTCGCTACTCATCTGTCTCTATCGCCACTTTGCGATGAGCGAGCTGGTAGAGGGCAACAGACTGTCGCCCGGCAACTATCTGGAGACGCTAGTGATTATCGCATTCCTCTCCTTCGCCATCGGACTCTACTGGCGATTCAAGTTCCGCAGCAAGTATCTGGCGATGGAACTGGAAGAGACACGACAACTGAATGAGGAGTTGAAGAAGTATTCGATAAACGAAGAGGAAAAGCCGAACGAGAAGCCCAGCTTACAGGCTCTTACTCTCACAGGCTCGACCAACGAATCGGTGACGCTTCAGATTTCCCACTTATTATTCATTGAGGCCGTGGGCAATTATGTAAAGGTCAACCATCTGCGCGACGGACAGGTGCATACCGACATGTTGCGCGCCACTATGAAACAGATGGAGGAAACGCTGCAAGGTTATCCGATGATTGTCCGTTGCCATCGCGCCTTCTTGGTTAATATTGGCCAGGTAGAGCAAATCATCTCACATTCTGGCTCAACCCAGCTGCTCATCAAGCACAGCCACGAATCACTCCCCGTCTCGCGCAGCAACATGGCGCAAGTTAAAAGCGCTATTCAAACCAATCTATGTCCACATAGCCATCCGTCTGATCCTTGCTCTGTGCAAAGAGACCGAGCATGACACCAGTGAAGCCGCCGATGGTCTCGGTACTGAGGAAACGGTATTCCATCTTGGCCAGCGTGGTGAAGTTGGTGCCATCGGAGGATACCTGCATATAGTAGAAGTCCTTATCGGAGGTAATGCGTAGATAGGCTTTATCGCCGTCCAAGGGAACCTCCTTTTCGCTGTGGCTGGTCTGACCGAGACGAACGACGGACATAACGAAAAGTTTTCCCCCTCTACACTCTGCCACCACATCATAATGGTTCAGCGCAGCCGCATAGGCGGTGATACCAGCCTGCATACCTTCCGTGAGATGGGAGAGGTCGAATAGGGCCGTGGCTGTGAAGTTAAGTTCTGTCTGTCGACGGGCCACAAAGGTAGGATTGGCTGTCTCACTGAGGTCAATCGTGCTGGGACGGAGACGAAGGAATCCCTTACGTTCAGTCAGCGAGTATTTGGTATAATCGGGATTGCAGAGACTCATCCAACCCATTGGCAATCCCAATGAATGATAGCTATCGGAGGTGCATCGCGCTTGACGTAGTTGAATTCTTCTCTCACAGGTTCAAGCGTTATCGGCACCAAAGGCAGCGTCTTGCACTGCATGTCTATCTGCAACGTGCCGTCGCCATTCACCACAGGCCAGTCGCCATCAGCCCATTCCACAGGTGCCAGCATCGTCTCGCGCCCCATTACATGCTGTAGGTAACCGCTGGTGCGATAGCCCAAGCAGATCATCCACCAAGAATCGTCGGGCGCCTGCACCAAGTCGGCATGTCCGAGACCCTGAATCGGACTATTCTGCATCTTCATATTGAAGTGCGAAAGGATGGGGTTCGCTGGGTTTGGCTCGTAGGGACCGAAGAGACTCTTGCTGCGTAGAATGTTCACATGATGCCCATGCTCCGTGCCACCCTCTGCCAGCAGCAGATAGTACCAACCATCCTTTTTATAGATGTGCGGCCCTTCTGGATAACGACCGCCAAGACCTGTTCCCAGATGGTGAATCTCGCCCAGTTGCTTACCCGTCTCTACGTCAATCTCACAAATCTTGATGTCGCCCTCCTTCCACAGGAAATAGCACTTATCATCCTCCCAATAAAGCGTGGGATCGCAGCTGCCGATGGCGAAGTCTATCACGATAGGCTCCGACCATTCCCCAGCGGGATTGTCTGTCCACACATAAAAGTGGCGGCGCGAGGGGAATACCGTCGTTACCATATAGAACCGACCTTTGTGGTAGCGGATGGTCGGTGCATAGATACCGCTGTTGCCGTCGGTGCCTGTCAGATCGACCTGTGAGGGACGCGTCAGACAGTTGCCCACCTGTTCCCAGTTTATCAAGTCCTTGCTATGAAACACCGGCACGCCTGGGAAATACTGGAACGTGCTGTTCACGAGATAGAAATCATCGCCTGCTCGGCACACACTGGGGTCGGCGTGAAAGCCTGGCAGCACAGGATTCTTAAAACCTTGAGCGCTTGCTGTCGATGAGAGCAGGGTGATTGCGGCTATGATAAAAGTGCTGATTTTCATATGAGAGTTTTTAGTTATTTCTGAATTCCAACGGTGTCATGCCGAAATGATCTTTTACGTATTTGCCAAAAAACGAGGGATTGGGAAAGGCGAGTTTGTCGCAGATCTGCTTGATACTGAGGTCAGTTTGACGCAAGTAGTATCGGATGTCCTCCAGCACCTGTTCTGTAATCCACTCGTTGGCGGTCTTGCCGGAGTTCTTCTTGCAGACAGCAGTCAGGTATTTAGGTGAGATACAAAGTTCGCTGGCGTATGCCTCCACCGTGTGGCGTTTCACATCGTTGGCGTGCAGCAGATCGAGAAAACGATGAAAGTGACTCTGGCTAGTTGACTGTTTATTGTTGAGAGTTGACAGTTCGCTGCCAACTTGCGACAGCATCCACTTCATTTCGCCACAAAGACCAAGGATAGCCGAGCGGAGCAAAGCCTGGATGATTTCGGTGTGATAAGGATTCTCCTTGCCTCGCTCGATAGCCAGTGTGAGCATGTCGTAGAAATGGGTGTAGAAGAGTATCTCGTCTTCGTCCATCGTTACGATATGCTGGCGATGGATATACATCATGTCGTTCCAGACGCTGATTTTCTCGTTCAGAAAACTACGCAGAATACGGTTGGTAAGGAATATACCTTTCAGGTCAAAGTCGGGACTGATCATCACATCGGTCACCGTTACATTCTGGGGAATGATCGCTACCTGGTTTTTATACAGTTCCATCTGTAGGCCGTTCATCTGAGCCTGTGCTTTGCCGCTGGTACAAATCACGATGGCATTCATAGTCACATGAGCGGTACTTAGTTGCGTGAACTGTTGGATACTATCCACAATGACTATTTCGTTGTCAGAATAGCCAATTTGGACATCCTCATTGTTGGCTAATGTCTGAAATGTTACTTCCTCATGCTGTTTCATGCTGCAAATATACTTATATTTTTCCACAATTCATGGCTTATTTGGTATTAATTATGGTCATTTTGTTATCTTGATGCAGAATTGACAAGATATGAAGTGGAAACGAACATGAATAATAGTCGATTTTGGATTACTTTTGCAACCAAAAATAATCATTGAGTTATGAAAAAGGTATTCTTGATGCTGCTATCAGTCATATTACTGAGCAGTTGTGGAGGAAAAAAGGAGTCGAACGTGAAGGCGCCGACGAGAGTGAAAACACAGTTGGTATCACCCGATATGGTGGATAATGCCCAGACGTATGTGGGTATCGTGGAAGAACGCGAGGCGACGGCGGTAAGCTTTACTGGCATGGGCGTCGTCAAGCGGATGTTGGTGAATGAAGGTCAGGCTGTCAGCAAAGGTCAGCTGATTGCAGAGATGGACGACACACAGGCCCGTAACCTACTGAGTGGTGCCGAGGCACAGATGACGCAGGCCAACGACGTATTAGAGCGCTACAAGATGTTGCACGACAACGGATCACTGCCCGAGGTAAAGTGGGTGGAGGTCCAAAGCAAGGTGGCTCAGGCCAAGTCGCAACTGCAGGTGGCTCGGAAGACCCTGGCCGACTGTCGGCTGATAGCTCCTGTCAGTGGTATCATTGGCAAGAAGATGATCGGTGCTGGTGAGACGGCCATGCCCTCACAGGCTGTGGTCAGCATCCTTGACATCTCGACAGTCAAGGTGAAAGTGGCAGTTCCAGGAGCAGAAGTTGGCGGTATTAATGCCAGTACGCCAACGAGTATCAAGGTCGAGGCCATCAATGAAAGTTATCACGGAGGACAAATAGAGAAAGGTGTACAAGCCGATGCCCTCACGCATACGTACGATATAAGAATTAATGTAGCAAATGGCGATCGGAAATTGCTGCCAGGTATGGTAGCCAATGTGCGTTTTGTCTCAGATGGCTCGCAGGCTATTGGTAGCAAGATGATTCCTGTGACGGCAGTACAGAAGAAAGCCGATGGCAGTCTGTTTGTGTGGACAGTTGGTAAGGACAGCACGGCGCATCGCTCTACCGTGACGATTGGTCAGACCCAAGGCAATTATGTAAGCGTTATCGATGGTCTGAACATCGGTGATCGTATTGCCACAGAGGGTTATCAGAAACTAAGTGAAGGAACCAAAGTGATTTACTAGAATGAAGAATATGAATTGGCTCCGATGGCCCTTGGAGTATTACTCGATATCATTGCTCATCGTTGGCATCCTGTTTGTGATGGGCATCTACGGCATGTACATCATGCCGAAAGACGAATTTCCACATGCCACCATCCGACAAGGTGTGGTGGTGGCAGTCTATCCTGGAGCTACCAGCGAGGAGGTGGAGCAACAGGTGGCTCGTCCTTTGGAACGCTACCTCTTTACTTATGGTGAGGTGAACCGCGTGAAGACCACCACACAGTCGCAGAACGGTATGTGCATCGTGATGGTGAAACTGAACGATGATGTGAATAACAAGGATGAGGTGTGGTCGAAGATTAAGCACGGACTGAATGGTTTTAAGGCACAGTTGCCCAGTGGGGTGTTGGCCATCGTGGTGAACGATGACTTTGGTAATACCTCGGCGTTGCTCATCGCCATCGAGAGCGACCAGCGCAGCTATCGTGAACTGAAACAGTACAGCGACGACCTGAGCGACCGCCTGCGTCGTATCCCGTCAGTAGCCAACGTAAAACTCTTTGGTGAACAGAAAGAGCAGATCAGTCTCTATATCGACCGCCAGCGCCTGCAGGCTTACGGTATTGGTCAGCAGATGCTCTTTTCACGTCTGCAGGCTCAGGGCATCACTACGATGAGTGGTGGTATCAGCGATGATGACCAGCAGGTGCCCATCCATGTAGAGGCTCAGGAGAACAGCGAGGAGGAAATCGCCAACCAGATTATCTTCTCCGACCCTGTAACGGGTAAGGTAGCTCGTGTTCGCGATGTGGCCCGTGTGGTGCGTGAGTACGAACCGATGTCGAGCCGTATTGAACAGGACGGTCACCCGTGTGTACTGCTGTCGATGGAGATGACGCCAGGTAATAACGTGGTGCAGTATGGTCAGGAGGTGGATCAGGTGCTGAACGATTTCCGTCAGAACGAACTGCCTGAGGATGTGAACGTGACCCGCATCGCCGATAAGCCCAAGGTGGTGGCGAAGAGTGTGAGCGACTTCCTGCGCGACCTGCTGATATCGATGCTGATTATTATCCTGGTGATGATGGTGCTGTTCCCCATCCGTTCGGCCATTGTGGCGGCCATCACCATCCCACTGAGTACATTTGTCAGTGTGGCGGTGATGTATATGATGGGCATCGAACTGAACATCGTGACGCTGGCGGCACTGATCGTGGTGTTGGGAATGATTGTCGATAACTCCATTGTGGTGATTGACGGCTATCTGGAATATTTGGGTAAAGGTTTTAAGCCTTTTGATGCCGCCATCGAGTCGGCACGCCAGTACTTCATGCCGATGCTGTTGGCCACTATCTGTATCTGTGCCATCTTCTATCCCTTCCTCATCACGATGAAGGGTATGTTCCACGACTGTCTGGAAGACTTCCCCGTCACGATTACCATCAACCTCATGGTGTCGCTGGTGCTGGCGGTCACGGTGATTCCATTCCTCGAGACACGTATCATCAAGCCTGACAAAGTGAGTACTGATGGTAATAAAATCACTAAATGGGTACAGAATACCTATAATAAGGTATTAGATTGGACTTTTGCCAATCCGTGGCTAACGATTGGTGGTGGTATCGCCGTCATTCTGCTCTCAACACTGATAGCGCCCACGCTGAAAATCCGTCTGTTCCCCTATGCCGACCGTGACCAGTTCGCGGTGGAGATATTCCTGCCCGAGGGTAAAGGTCTGGCAGAGACGGAAGTGATAGCTGACTCCGTGCAACACGTGCTTGAGAAGGATGAACGCATCACTGGCATCACGGGTTTCATTGGCTGCTCATCGCCTCGGTTCATGGATGCCTATGCCCCGCAGATGGCAGGTAACAACTATGCACAGTTCATCGTGAATACCCAGAGCGACAAGGCTACACTCGACCTCTTGGCCCAGTATCAGCCACAACTGAGCGAGGCGTTCCCCAATGCTTACGTCAAATTCAAACGGCTGGACTATCTGGAGGTGAGTGAACTGGAATATCGTTTCTATGGCGACAACCTCGACTCGCTGCATGTGGTGGCGGAGCGGTTGATGGAACGTATGCGCCAGATGCCGGAACTGGAGTGGGTACATACAGACTATCTGCAGCCTTATCCCATCATCAATGTCGAACTCGACCCTGTGACGTCGGCCCAATTAGGTATTACGCGGACAACCGCCCAGCTGGCATTGAGTGCCACGTCAAGCGACCTGCGCGTGGGACAGATCTGGGAGGACAACTACGAACTGCCTATCGTGGTGAAGGACGATACTGATATGACCTTCTCGGATGTGGCCAATCTGGGTATCGCATCACCAGCGTCGATGGTATCGGGTGGTCTGCAAAGCACCAATTCAACAGTTCCTCTTCGACAGATTGCCAAAGTCGCTCCCAAGTGGAGCGAGAGCCGTATCATGCATCGTGGCGGCGAACGCTGTATCACGGTGACGGCCCAGTTTGCACAGGGCGTCTATACCGCTCCTATTGAGAAGGAGATTGCCCGCATCATGCAAGAGGATATCCAACTGCCGCAAGGCGTGCGTACAGAGGTGGGGGGTGAGATTGAATACGGTGATGAGGCTATGCCACAGATTATCGGTGGTATCTCTATCGCTGAAATTATCGTGTTCTTCTTCCTGTTGTTCAACTTCAGAAAGTATGGTGTGACGACTGTCTGTATGGCGGCCTTAGCACTGATGATTCCTGGAGCACTCATCGGTCTGGGACTGATGAACCGTGCCTTAGGTCTGACCTCCATCTTCGGACTGATCACACTGATGGGAATGATTATGCGTAACGAGATTCTGATCTTCGAGCATGCCATCGACCTGATTAAGAAGCATGTGGAAGCGCATGGTGACTGGACGGTGGATCGCGAGGCTTATAACAACGCCGTCCGTCAGGCTGCCTATGAGGCTGGTAAGCGCCGTATGGTGCCAATCTTCCTCACTACGGCAACTACTGCCGTTGGTGTGGTGCCGATGATCATTGCCCAAAGTTCATTCTGGATGCCCGTCGGTGTCACTATCTTCGCAGGTGGTATCGGCTCACTCATCATGGTAGTCACCATGCTCCCCGTCATTTATTGGAAAGTAAGTACAAAGTAATTATGAAAAAGATATTATCACTGATAGTCTGTTCTGTATGTTGCTGTGTCACAGCAACAGCCCAGCAGTCATATACCTTGGAGCAGATGAAGGATTCTGCCCTCCATAACAACATCGCCATCCGTAGTGCCAAATACAACATCGAGACTGCTCAGCAGCAGCGTAAGGAGGCATTTACCAAATATTTCCCTAATGTGAGCGGTACAGGTCTCTGGTTTAATGCCAACCATGGCATGGCACAAACCACGCTGAACCTTTCTGAGAGCATCTCGCCCGAACTGGGGGCTGCTTTGGCTCAGTCGTTGCCCGCAGAGGCATTGGCAGCTTTGGGTAATCCCATCAGCATCTCGATGATGAAGAATGGCACAATCGCTGGTGTGCAGGCTGTGCAGCCCGTCTTTGCCGGTGGTCAGATCATATACGGCAATAAACTCGCCAAGGTGAGTGAGGACGTGAGCCGTTTGCAGTTGCAGCTGTCAGAAAACGAGGTAGAGAAAACTGCCGAACAATACTTCTGGCAGTTAGCCTCGTTGCAGGAGAAGATGAAGACCGTTGAGGCTGTCGATACCCTGTTGGCCGATATCCACAAAGATGTGGATGTGGCTTTGCAAGCTGGTTTAGTCATGCCCAATGATTTGTTGCAAGTGCAACTGCGTCAGAACGACATCGCGAGTCAGCGGCTGAAACTACAAAACGGTATTTCTATTGTCCGTCTGTTGTTGTCGCAGTATTGTGGTTTGAGTGATACCGCGTTCGTTATATCTTATCAGACCGACGTCACTTCACCGCTGATTACCAAACATGACCATCGTCAGGCACTATTAGGAACGACAGAATACCAATTGCTTGGCAAACAGGTGGAAGCCACTGACCTCCAGAAGAAGATGGCTGTTGGTCAGAACCTGCCATCCGTTGCTGTTGGCGCAGGGTACAACTACCATAATCTGTTGGACAACAACACTACTTTCGGGATGGTTTTTGCCACCGTCAGTGTACCCATCTCCGACTGGTGGGGCGGTTCTCATGCCATCAAACGCCGTAAGATAGAACATCAGAAAGCTGTAGAACAATTAGAGGATAATTCCCAATTGCTGCAAATCCGCATGCAAAACGCCTGGAATGGGGTAGAAGAGGCCTATCAACAATTGCTCCTGGCTCAGCGTAGTATCGAACAGTCCGCAGAAAACCTGCGCCTGAATCGCAATTATTACAATGCTGGTATTTCTAAGATGAGCGACCTGCTCGAAGCTCAGATGCTCTATCAGCAGTCATGCGATAGACGAACAGATGCCTTTGCCGACTATCAGAACAAATTATTGGAATACAGGCAAGCCATCGGGCAGTGAGATGTAATTATTCGAAATTTACAATAATTATCTACCACTCTGCCACCATCTTTTGAAATCTCCTTCATATAAAGGTGTTCTGAGATGGTGGTAGATAAATTTTTGGTGGTAGATAAAAAAGAATCGACATAATGTTTGGAAAACACTCAAAAATGTTATATCTTTGTAGGCTGAAATTAAAAATGAAATAACCGATTATAAAAGACTATGGACTCTAACAAAGATATCAAGCCGTTGAAAAGGCAGTTCGACTTTGCCGATGTGCCCTCATGGTATGTGCTCTGTACCAACAATCAGTGCCCCATGCAGACCAGTTGTCTGCGATTCCTGGCAGCACAGAACGCGCCAGACAATTTGGAACTTGCCAGATGTGTGATGCCCAAGACGCTAAAAGGCGGTCAATGCCGTTGGTATGACAAGCGCAATGTCGTGGTATGGGCAGCTGGCTTTAGTCATCTCTTTGACTGTGTGATGAAGAAAGACTTCACCTCCATGCGCAAGGGCCTCACCAGTTATCTGCATGGTGTAAAGTTCTACTATGAATATAAACGCGGCGATAGGCCATTATCTCCAGAACAACAGCAGTGGATCAGAAAATTCGTCAAGAGCTATGGCTACGAATGGGAGGTTCCCTTCGATAGCTTCTATGAGGCATACGACTATCATCACTTAGCCCTACTTGATGAAAACCCATAGTTGGCATTTGTTTTCTATTGTAGAAAATATCGTTTTCTAGGTGTGAAAGCAAAATATTCTGAAAGAGAAAATAGTATTTTCTCAAAGCGAATACGATGTTTTCTACCATAGAAAAGAAGGAAAGGAACGTCATCTATTTAACTCATTATCAATAAAAATGAAACTGACTTTAGTACTAAGAGACAAAAAGAATGCCCTGAAACTCTCCACCAAGACCATTGAGAGTTTCATGGAACGTATCAAGAGCGACACCAAAGACCGTACCGTAGGACGTCGTCGTGAGCAGTTCAGATATACAAATAACATCGAGAGTTACGACCGTCAGTTTCCATCGCATCTCATCTACCCCTCTGCGGAGTTTGAGAAGGACGAGAATGACAACCTGCGCATGAAAACCTTCAACGGGGTAGTGGCACTGACTGTAGAAGGACTGGAGACTGCCGCCGAGGTTGAAGCCGTGAAACGTGCTGCCCAGATCCTGCACTATACGTTGGCGGCTTTCATCGGACCATCGGGCAAAGAGGTCGTGATTCTCGTTCGAATAGAGAAATTAAATGATGCTTATTCAACCATAAGTGGCACTTATTCGCCAGCTGGAGCCACTTATCTGACGGAGGAAGAGGCTGATGCACTGTGTCAAGAAGGGCATCGTCTGACATCGACCATTTATCAAGGCATCCTACCGAAGGCTATCCGTCAGGATGCCATCTCTGTGCGTAGCTGTTTCCACATGCCGCTGGATGAAAACCCCTATTTCAATCCCAAGGCTGTGGCCCTGGCTGTGAGTGCCAAACCACTGGTTGTCAGGACAGAAACGATCGAAACCGAGCATACAGATAGTCCCGTACCTTTGGATGAGGATGCCCGAGAGGTGAGTCGCAAGACCCGGCAGCTGATGGATTTCCTGAATGCGCACTATCAGTTCCGCTATAACACCATCATGGGTTACACGGAGTATAGGGACACCAGTCTGCACTATATGGACTGGCAACCTGTGGATGACCGTACAATGAAAGGACTGACGATGAAAGTGCGCCTTGCAGGCATCGATGCCCGTGATCACGACGTGCGCCGTTATGTGCAGTCAGATCTGATCCGTCCCTACAACCCCATTGGTGACTACCTCTGGGAGCAGTATGACAAGTGGGACGGCAAAGACCATATCCGCAAGCTGGCACGGACAGTGCCCACTAAGAATCCACACTGGGAAGACTGGTTCTATACATGGTTCCTGGGAATGGTGCGCCAGTGGCAGGTGACCAATTTTGCCAAATACGGAAAC
>JAEEGI010021303.1_pt1 | contig 12893 bp, 11 predicted proteins | sample 8958751 | NCBI WGS metagenome assembly JAEEGI01 (sample SAMN16246545, study PRJNA631951) | gut metagenome | biome: gut microbiome; feature: rumen; material: KS-attached | host: Bos | place: Iran: Karaj | collected 2018-10 | reverse complement strand
CTTGCCGCGTACAAGGCGGTGGCGGGCGCCATACGCGATCTGCGCGCCACGGCGGCGGACATCACGGACGTTCTCGCCAACGACAAGACGCTCGGCGCCGAGGAGCGCAAGCAGCTCGCTAAGGCCCGCGAGCAGTCGCAGTTTCTCGAAGGCGTCAGCTGGCAGCGCCTCTCCTGGCCTGCCGACAAGGTGCCCGTGTTCCGCAAGCAGGCCGTGAAGGCGTTCGAGAGCTATCTCGAGGTCAACCCCAAGGGCCAATACGCGGCGCAGGTGCTGGTGATGCTCGCCACGATCTACACGGCCGACAAGAACGTGGAAGGTTCGCAGAAGGTTCTCGCCCGTCTGCAGAAGGACTTCCCCGAATCCGACGAGGCCAAGAACTCCGTGCCGCGCCTCGCATGGACGCTCATCGAGATGGGCATGAGGCAGGAGGGCGTGGAGCAGTACCGCCAGATGCTCGCCACGCAGGGCGGCAAGTACACAGCCGTGCAGTTCCTCCAGGCCGGCGACGCGCTTCTCGAGGCCCGCAGCTGGGACGTGGCGGCCGAGGCGTACAACAAGGCGCTCGCGCTCGCGAAGAACGAGAAGAAGGAGAACGTTCGCAGCTACGTCGACGTGCACGCCATGCTCGGCCTCGCAAAGGTCAGCTACGGGCAGAAGGCATGGGCGGAGGCTCACTCGAAGCTCGACGACTTCATCACCAAGTACTCCACTAACGCGAATGTGGTCGCCGCCTACGAGATGCTCACGGAAGTGGCCTCCGAGGAGGGCCGCCGCGAGCAGGACGCCACACGCCGCCAGCGGCTGTTCAACGACGCCGTCGGCGCAGTGAAGAAGCTGAAGGCCTTCAAGAAGACGTGGGCCGAGAAGGATCTCATCACCCTCCGCTCCATCGAAATCACGGTGCGCCAGATGGAGGCCGAGGAGCAGTTGGGCCTCGCCGAGGACGCCAAGGAGACATGCCAACGCGCGGTGGCCACGCTCGTCGTGTTCGTGCAGGCGCATGCGCCTTCGCCTGAGCATCCCGCGAAGGACATGACCCCTGCGCAGCTCGAGAACCTCGAGCGCTGCTACGGAATGCTGCTGCCTCTCATGGTCAAGCTCGGCAGCGAGCAGAGCGAGACCGTGCTCGAGTACGGCGCGGCCTACAACGAACTCTTCCCGGACGGCAAGCACAAGACCGCCGTGCAGAACGCAATGGCGGCCGCGGCGGCCGACAAAAAGTAATCTCGAATCAAGGAGCAAATCAACATGCGCACAGGAATCATATTCGCAGCGGCGGCCATGGCGGCCGTGGCGGCGCTCGGCGACGCGCCGGGCAGCGTTACCAACAAAAACGGCGACATCCAGAAGGGGATGGTGCGCTGGAGCGCGCGCGACAAGGCGTACGTGATTGCGCGCGAAGGCGTGGAGCTGCAGGTGAAGGCGTCCGAAGTCTCCGAGCTGAACATCGACAAGCCGGCCGGCTTCGACCAGGCCGTGGAGAAGGTGAACGGCAAGAAGGACGCCGCATCCGCCATCCCCGTGCTAGACAAGATCGTGAAGAGCTACAAGCGCCTGCAGTGGGATCTTGTGGCAGGCCGCTATCTCGCCCAGGCGTATCTTGCAACCGGCAAGCCCGACGCCGCCCTCCAGACGTGCCAGGACATCATCGCAACCGACTCCTCCGCCGCCTACAAGGGCGACCTCGCCCCTGCGTACTGGAGCTCGCTTCTCGCCCTCGGCAAGACCACCCAGCTCGAGACGGCCCTTGACCGCGCGTTCAAGACCGGCGACCGCTATTCGAGCGGTGCCGCCTTCATCGTGCGGGGCGACATGATCTTGAAGGACGGCAACGAGTCTCCCGACGCGGCGCGCAAGGCGCTCACCGACGGATATCTGCGCGTGGTGCTGCTCTACAAGGACGAGAAGATCGCCGCGAAGCTGCGTCCCGAAGCTCTCTACAAGGCCGCGCGCTGCTTCGACAAGCTTCAGCAGGCCGGGCGCCAGCAGGCCATGCTCGACGACCTCAAGCGCAACTATCCCCAGAGCCCCTGGGCCGCTGAATGAGGTCTTTGCATACATCTTAAAGAAGTCAGAAGTCAAACAACTTAAGAAAAGAGGAAAAAAGAATGAAGATCAAGACAATGAAGAAGTCCGCGATGGCAGCCATCGTGATGCTCGGTCTCGTTGTGGCGCCTGTCGCCGCTACGGTCGCACTTGCCCAGGATCCCGCGCCGGCGGCAGCGAGCGGCGGCCTTGTCGACGCCAAGACGGGCAAGGCGGTTGACGGCACGCCCGACGAGACGAAGAAGGGCGGCGGGTTCTTCGACATCGTCTTCGGCTCCGGCGTGCTCGGCGCAATCCTCTGGCTCGCCCTCTTCCTCGACGGCGTGGCGGCGATCTACTTCACCGTGGACTGCTTCATTCTGGTGAAGCCCGAGAAGCTCATGCCCGCCTCTCTCGTCAACAACGTGCAGAGCGCCATGGCCGAGGGCGACGTGATGAAGGCGCTCAAGGTCTGCGAGAGCGAGCCGAGCGCCATGTCGAACATCCTCAGCACGGCCTTCCAGCACGTCGAGGACGGCTATGACGTGATCCAGGAGGCCGTGAATGGCGCGGCCGACCTCGAGACAGAGCGTCTGATGCAGCGCCTCACGTGGATTTCGGTTTGCTCGAACCTCGGTCCGTCGCTCGGCCTGCTCGGTACGGTGCAAGGCATGATCCTGACGTTCCAGGCCCTCTCTCAGGGCGGCGCTGGCGACGCCTCCGCGCTCGCAAGCTCGATCGGCCAGGCTCTGTGGACCACCGCCGGCGGCCTCTGCGTGTCGATTCCCTCGATCACCGTGTTCTATTCGCTTCGCAACAAGGCAAACCGTCTCATCATGCGCATGACCGCTCTCACCATGGAGCTTCTGAAGGGCCTCCGCCACGTGGAGGTGCTTGACGAATCGCAGGAGCCCACGGCCTGAGCGCGTCTGGAGGCGCGTCCCGAAAGGACCGTACACCATGGCCAGGAAATTTACAGAGAATCCGTCCCTTGACATGACGCCGATGATCGACGTCGTGTTCGAGCTGATCATCTTCTTCGTCGTGACGCTGAAGATGGCGGTGGAGAAGGACGAGACGATACAGCTCGAGGACGGCAGGCACGGCATAGAGCTCACCGCCGATGAGCTGCCGCCCTCGCATCTTGTGATCGACATCGCGAAGAACGGCCGCATCTCGATGTGCAACGTCACCATCACGCCTGACGTCGTGCGCCAGCGCATCAAGGACCGCAAGCGCAAGTGGGGCGACAAGTTCCCCATTCTCATCCGCGCCGACTACCGCGCCAAGCACAAGCACGTGAAGGCCGTGATGGACGCCTGCACGACCGAAGGAATGTGGAAGCTCTCGTTCGTGGCGGTCTATGACCGCAAGAGCGGCAAGCAGCTTACGCCGTAAGGCAAGGGGGTGGCGCACATGGCTAGAAAGCAATACGAGAACCCGCAGCTGGACATGACGCCGATGATCGACGTTGTGTTCGAGCTCATCATCTTCTTCGTGGTGACGATCAAGCAGGAGGATCTCTTCTCCAAGCTCAACGCCAACCGGCCCCAGCCCAACGACAAGCCGGTGGAGAAGGTCGTCGACGAGCAGATCGAGATTCAGGTGGGCGCCAACGGCCTTGTTTACAACGGCCGCGGCGTTTCGCTCAAGGAACTTGACCGCAACATCAAGCAGGCGGCCAGCATCTCGAAGAAGACGACCGTGCTTCTGCAGTGCGCGCTCGACTCGCCTCACAGGTACCTTGTGGACGCTCTCGACGTGTGCAACAAGTACGGTCTGCAGAATCTTTCGATTTTCAGCATGTAAACATCAAATTCCGGGGAGGATTGACGTATGGACATGACAAACGAAGAAGAGTTCAAGGAACAGCTCGAAGAGGAGATGGCCCGCTTCGAGGAGGACGGCTATTTCAAGCGCCTTGGCAAGATGTTCTCCGGCCTTGGGCGCTCGCGCGACTCGCGCGAGTACAAGGAGGCCGTCATCGAGCTTCAGCGCCAGGCGGCTCCGCTCATGGCCATTCTTCTGCCGCTCATCTGCGTGGTGGTGCTGTTCGTGGTGACGGCCATGGACAACGGCGCGAAGAAGGAGATCAAGGTCGACATCGTAACGGCCGTGGACGAGCCGGAGGTCAAGGAGGAGCCGCCGCCAGAAGAGGTGGAGCCTCCGCAACCGCCGGACGTGGACGTGCAGGTGGATACGCCTACCGTGGGCAACCCCACCGAGGCGGCCGAAGTGGCACCCCCCACCTCCGAACCGCAGTCCGCCAAGGTCGCCGAAGTCGATGCCATGCTAAAGGTGAAGAGCCCGGTGGTCATGACCTCCGTGTTCGGCGCGGAGCGCAACACCGGCAGGCGCGGCACTTATCTCAAGGGCGGAAACTACGGCGATCCCAATACGGAGGCCGCCGTCATGAAGGCCCTGCGCTGGCTCAAGTGGAAGCAGAACTCCGACGGCTCATGGCCGGGCGTGAAGCCTGCGGCCACCGGGCTTGCTATCCTCACCTATCTCGCCCACGGCGAGACGCCCGCCTCTAAGGAGTTCGGCGACACCGTGCGCCGCGGCCTCGACTTCCTCACCAACGCCGTGCACGACAAGGGCGGCAAGACGATGGTGGACGGAACGGACGGCAACGAGTACTCCTTCCTCATAACGACCTACGCCCTCTGCGAGGCGTATGGCATGACTAAGAACCCCGACCTCCGCGAGCCTGCAGAGAAGTGCCTTACCCGCATCGTCAAGGGGCAGAACGCCACCGGCGGCTGGGACTACAAGATGGGACGTACCACGCGCGACGACATCTCGTTCGGCGGCTGGGCCATGCAGGCCCTCAAGGCCGGCAAGATGGCCGGCATCCATCCTTCGGGCCTCGACGAGTGCATCAAGAAGGCCATCAGGTGCCTCAAGACGCGCAACTACGACAAGAAGGCCGGCTTCGTGTACACCCCCGGTTCGCACGGCGGCGGTCTCGGCGGCGTGGGCTGCCTCTGCCTGCAGCTTCTCGGCCAGGCGAAGGACACCACCGTGGCAAACGCCCTCGACGTCATGCGCGACTGGCTGCCCACGTTCGAGAAGAAGCACATGAGCGGCGGCAGCTGCTCGCAGTACTACAGCTACTATGCCGCGCAGTGCAAGTATCAGGCGGGAATGGTGAAGGGCGCCACGCCGGCCAACTTCACGCTCTGGAAGAAGTGGAACGTCGCGATGAAGGACCTCTATCCGAAGAGCATCATCAACGACAAGAAGGCCGATGGCTCTCCCGTTACGATCAAGGACACCAAGGGCAAAGACCAGCCCGTGGGCCACTGGGAGAACACCGACGTCCATACCACCCGTCCCGTGATGGACACCTGCCTCACCGCCCTGCAGCTGATGGTGTACTACCGCTATCTGCCCACCACGTCGCTCAAGGCCACTGAGGTGGAGGAGGACGTGGAGGTCCTCTCCAAGGACAAGGGCAGCGAGGTGCAGGTGCGCATTGACATCTAGTGCCGTGATGCCGTTCAGCCTCTTTCTCGGTCTCAAATACCTCAAGCCGAAGCGCAGCGTCACCAGCGTGATCACCTGCGTTTCGGTTTTGGGCGTTCTTCTGGGCGTCGCCGCCGTCATCGTGGTGCGCGCCGTTATGACCGGATTCGGCGACCTTTGGGAGAAGAAGATACTCGACTTCAAGCCGCACGCGACGATATCATCACGCATCCCCGGCGAGGTGGTGACGGGCGAGGACGAACTTGCGCGCAAGATCGCCGCCGTTCCGGGCGTAGAGGCCGTCACGCCCGAAATCGACACACGCGTGATGCTCGAATACCGCGGACGAGTCTCGGCGCCGATCATCATCGGCGTGGAGGCCGACCGCTTCAGCGCAGCCTACAAGGTTGGCGCTCCTGTGGCCGGCACTTTCGACCTCGACGGCGACTCCATCGTGCTGGGCGTGAGCCTTGCGGGCTCGCTCGGCGTGTGGGTGGGCGACGAGGTGACGGTGTACTCGCCGAAGACCCTCGCCGCGCGCGACGAGATATACCTGCCGCTCAAGTGGCGCGTCGTGGGCATATTCTCATGCGGCCAGCGCGACTACGACAGCGGCTTCTGCGTGTGCTCGCTCGCGAACGCCCGCGACCTGATGGGGCTTGAGAAGGGAGTGTACGCGATCCACGTGAAGACATCGCGTCCAACGCTCGAGAACGAGTTCGATGCGGTGTGCGATTCAATCCGCTCGCTTGCGCACCAGTGCAGGCTGGTGACGTGGCGCCAGGTGGACCGCGAGCTCTTCAGCGCCCTCGCGGTGGAGAAGAACATGACCGCCATACTTCTCATGCTGATCACGATAGTGGCGCTCTTCTGCGTGATGAACACGCTGCTCGTGCTTACGGTGCAGAAGACGCCCGAGGTGGGGCTCATGAAGGCGCTCGGCTTCCCGCGGCGCAAGATCATGGGCGTCTTCATGGTGCACGGCCTCGTGCAGGTGACGGTGGGCACCTTGCTGGGGCTCGCGGCGGCGTGGGCGGTGCTGCGGAACCTGCAGAACATCGTGGCGATGCTCAAGCACTTCGGCGTGGATGTCTTCCCGCAGTCTGTGTACGGCCTAGCCCAGATACCTTACCGCCTGGTGGCTTCGGACGTTGTGTGGGTGGTGGCGATCGTGTACGTGTTCGGCCTTCTCGCCGCGCTCGTGCCCGCATTCCTGGCGGCTTCTAAACATCCAGTGGAGGCGTTGCAGAGCTGATGCTTCTTGAAGTCAGAGACGTGGCGAAGGAGTACCGCATCCCGGGCCAGCGCGCGATAAGGGTGCTGGACGGCGTGTCGCTTGACGTGGCCGAAGGCGAACATGTGGCCATAGTTGGGCGCAGCGGGGCGGGAAAGACGACGCTCCTGAACATAATTGGCGGGCTTGACTGCCCAACGGCCGGCGACGTCAAGATCGCCGGGGAGTCGCTGTTCGCGGGGAAGGGGGCCGCGCGCCGCCGCGAGCGCCTGCGCGCCGCGAAGATCGGATTCATCTTCCAGAGCTACCATCTGATGCCCGAGCTGGACATGGTGGAGAACGTGATGCTGCCCGCTATGACCGGCGAGACGCGCATCCCTTCACCGCGCGAGCGCGCGAAGGCGCTGCTGGAGAAGGTGGGCCTGGCGGCGAGGCTCGGCCACCTACCGGCGGAGCTCTCGGGCGGCGAGCAGCAGCGCGTGGCCCTCGCGCGCGCCCTGATGTGCCGCCCGCAGCTGATCCTTGCAGACGAGCCCACTGGCAACCTCGACGCCCTCACCGGCGCCGAGATTCTCAAGCTTCTCTTCGAGGTGAACGACGAGCCCATTGCGTGCGTGATGGTTACGCATTCCGCCGAGGCGGCGGCAAGGTGCGACCGCACGCTCGCGCTGGACAGCGGCCGACTTGCATGAAATTCAACTGAACGGAGGATTCCGAATGGAACGCGAGACAATGGAAACAGACATCGTGGTGACGGGATTTGGTCCGGCCGCCGCAGGTTTTCTCACAACCATCGGGCCTGAGCTCGCGAAGACGAAGGAGGACGGCACGCCCCTCTACGAGTCTAAGGCGATGCCGGGATGTCCGCTTCAGGTGATGTGCTACGAGCGCGCGGACGACCCTGGCTTCGGCGTTTCCGGAATCGTCACGAGAGGCGAGGCGATAAAGGCGTCGTTCCCAGGCGTCGACCTCGCGAAGGAGATCCCAAACGCCGTCGAGGTGAAGGAGGAGAAGCTCGCGTATCTCTTCGACAACCTCGGCTGCTCGAAGCGCACGGCCGGCACGAAGCTGATAGACCTCGCGTTCAAGATGGGCGGCGTGTTCATGAAGGGCGGCAAGTGGAACGCGCGCGAACTGCCGTTCACGCCGAAGTTCATGGAGAAGAAGCCCGGACTCGTTCTGCAGATGGGATCGTTCATGACGTGGGCCTCGCAGAAGGTGATGGAATCGGGCCTGATGATCATGCCGGGGATGCCCGTTGCCGCGCCGATCTTCGACGGCGACAAGGTGGCCGGCGTGCGCCTTGCGGACCAGGGCGTGGAGAAGGACGGCACGCCCGTGGAGGGCGCGTACATGCCCGGCATGGACGTGAAAGCCGCGCTCACGGTCGTCGCCGACGGGCCGGTCGGCGCAGTTGGACGCGCCCTCGACGCGAAGTTCGGCCTCCCCTCCGGCCATCACGCCTACGACTGGGGCCTCGGCATGAAGGCCGTTGTGCAGCTGCCTGAAGGTTGCGAGCTTGAGCCCGGCACCGTGCTGCACACGATGGGCTTCCCCGAGCCCGAGATATTCGGCTTCCTCTACGTGTATCCGAACCGCACCGCCGCGCTCGGCATATTCGTCTCGCCGTGGATGGATACTCCAGTTCGCACCACCTACCGATACCTCCAGCACTGGATGATGCATCCTTACATCTGGCGCCACCTGAAGGGCGGAAAGCTGCTCAGCTGGGGCGCGAAGTCCCTCGCGGAAAGCGGCGTGGAGGGCGAGCCTTTCCTCTGTGGCGACGGTTTCGCGAGAATCGGCGAAGGCTCGGGCACCACCGACTGCCTCGCGAACGCCGGTGTGGACGAGGCGTGGGCGAGCGGCGTGATGCTCGCAAAGGCCGTTCTGAAGCTTCTCCAGGAAGGCAAGGACTTCACGAAGGCGAACATCGAGGCCACGTATGTGGCCGACCGACGCGCCTCGGAGCTCGACAGGCGCCTTCGCCGCGCGAGCGGCGCGCGCAACGGCTTCAACAAGTCCTTCTTCTGGGGAATGGTTGGCGAGGGAATGCGCGGAATGCTTGGCCTGGCCCTGCCGTTCAAGAGCGTGCCGCCTGCCTCGCGCGTGCCGGACCTCGAGACCGCTCTGAAGGGCCGCCGAGTGGACCGCGCGAAGCTGAAGGAAGGCATCGAGGCAGCCGAAAAGGCGCGCAAGCCGCTGCACGACGCGGTGATGGACGCCTGCGGTTGGCCTGAGATCCCATACGACGGCGAGCTCCTGATGCAGCATCAGGACGCGCTTCTCGTCGGCGGCAAGGTGCAGGCCGCTCCTGGATTTGCCGACCATGTGGCGTTTGAGGATCCTGCGCTTTGCGCCTCCTGCGAGAAGCACACCTGCATCGAAGTGTGCAGCGCGCAGGCGCTGATGCCCGGCGACGAGCCTGGCACTCCGCCAAAGTTCGACCGCGAGAAGTGCGTGCACTGCGGCGGATGCATATGGAACTGCGCGCGCCTTGTGCCTGGCACGGACCACGGCAACATCGTGTTCAAGGCCGGATCTGGCGGACTCCACTCGAACGAGAACTGACGCCCGTGATCATACTCGGCATAGACACCTCGCTCAGGTCGAGCGGATACGGCGTTCTTTCCGTCGAAGGCTCGCGGATGCGCTGCCTTGAGGCGGGGCGCATCAAAAACGCGCCAAAGCTGCCGCTTTCGCAGTGCCTGCATGCCATCAACACGCGCGTCGCCGAGCTGATCGCCGCGTACGCGCCAGATGTTCTTTCGATCGAGGGTGTGATCTACGGCAAGAACGCCGGCACCATGCTCGTTCTAGGCGAGGCGCGCGGCGCGGTGATAACGGCTGCGGCCTCGGCGGGAGTGCCCGTTTACGAATACGAGCCGCGCCGCGTGAAGATGGCGGTGTGCGGAAACGGACTTGCCGAGAAGATCCAGGTGCAGCGCATGGTGAAGACGCTGCTCGCGCTAGAGGAGCTGCCTCAGAACGACGCGGCGGACGCTCTTGCGCTAGCGATCACCCACGCGCATTCGAATTCGCTTCTCTCCAGCCGCGAGCCGCTTTAAGCGCACTGGGACTGTCCCCGGCGAGTTCCGAAGGCCGCCACGCTCGGCATGCGCTAGTGGAGCAGCCCTTTGGCGCGGAGGGCGTCTAGGGCGTCGGAAAGGCGTTCGCGCTTGCGGCGTGTCTCGGCGGACGGGTTCTCGAAGAGAGTGGGCTCGTCGTCGTCGGGAGAGTCCTGGAAGTTCGTCACGCCGAATCCGATTAGTCGCACGGCCTTGCGCCAGGTGCGGCCTTCGGGCCATTCGCGGTCGAAGAGGGCGAGTGCGGCGCGGCGGAATGTGATGTCGTCGCGGGAGGGCTCTTCGAGTGGAGCCTGGCGAGTAATGGTGTTGAAGGATGCGTCGCGCAGCTTCAGGCGTGCGGTGCGGGCCCAGCGGTTTTCGCGGCGGAAACGGCGGCCTACGTCGGCGACGAGAGAGAGGAGGGTTTCGCGCACGGTGGCGCGGTCAGCGACGTCCTCGCCGAAGGTGTGTTCGCGCGAGACGGACTTCTCGCGGCCCTCTTCCCAGTAGACGCGGTCGTCTGAGATGCCGAAGGCCATGTCCACAAGGTCGTCAGAGACGAGCGCGTTGCCGCGTCCAAGCCGCTGCAGGTCGCCGCAGGTGACGATGCCGTACGGCTTGAGCGCCTCGACGGTCTTCTTCCCCGCGCCCCAGATTACGCCGAGGGGCTTTGGGGCGAGGAAGCGCGCGATGTCGTCCGGCTCGAACGGCATGAGCGTGAAGCCGTCGGGCTTGTGCTCCTCCGAGCCGATCTTGGCGAGCAGCCTGTTGGGCGCGATGCCAACTGAGCACGTGACGCCGCATACGCGGCGGATCTCGGCGCGCAGTGCCTCGCCGAGTGAGATGGCGCGTTCGCGGAGCGTGGCGCCCGGGAAGAGGTGAAGAGAACCGGCGATGTCGAGAAACGCCTCGTCCACCGAGACGCCCTCGACGTATGGAGTGTAGTGCGAGAACGTCTCGAACGCCTTGTCCGAGACCTTCTGGTATGCGGACATGTGGGGCGGCGTGAAGATGGCGTGCGGGCAGAGCTGGTAGGCGGTGCGCGAGGGCATGGCGGAGCGCACGCCGTACTTGCGCGCCTCGTATGAGCATGTGGATACTACGCCGCGCTCGTGGGGCCCTGCGCCGACGATGAGCGGCTTCCCGCGCCATTCTGGGTGCGAGAGAAGCTCTACGGACGCGAAGAACGCGTCCATGTCCACATGTAGTATCACTGCCATCGCCAATAAGTATATCACAATTCAGTCCGCATGGAGTGGTTTGGCATTGCCATGCGGTGCCAGTCCCCATGCGTTGGGCGCATCTGTGTTTTTCATCCATGCGTTTTTAGATTGGAAACAACCATAACAACTGGCAAAAACAACTTTGCGCGGGCCAACTTGCCCGCGCTTTTTCTGTCTTCTTCATATCGTCTTCGATGGAATTTTGATATAATTGCGCCATCACAACCGTGAAGGAGCCTCCATGAAAGATGCAGCAGAACTGAAAAGCCACGTCTGGTATTTCTACGATACGGACAACCGTGAGATTCTCACCTCAGACGGGAATCCGTTCCAAAGTCGGCAAATGGGCACGGGCGAGTTAGCCCGTGCGCCAAAGGCAAGTTGTTTCAGATAGTTGTTTCCAATCATCAGAAGGCTCGGCGGCGAATTGCTCAGATGCGCTCCTATGCGTTTGGGTTGCAAGAACGGGCTTGATTTACGGGGCTGGGGCATGGTACAATCATGGCAGGAGCAGGGAACCGCAGAAAGGAGATTGCACTATGAACTTAAAGTTCTCAGAGAAGATGGTCGCTTCGGCTTTTGCCGTCGCGATTGTCTCGTCGGCTGCGAATAGCGCAACAGTGAGACCGGTCGACGACGGGAGGGCGCTCGTGAATCCGGGCATGGGCTGGACCATGCACTACTACTCAAACGTGCCGAGCAACTACGGTTCCACCATTGAGCCGGGCGACGCGATGGAGTGGTTCCCTGGCTGTTCCGTCTGCTACCTGCGCATCCCATGGGCGTATCTGGAGCCAGAGGAGGGAAAGTTCAACTGGGCTGCGCTCGACACTCCCGCCCAGCGGTGGATCGAACGCGGCGGGCAGATCGCGTTCCGCATCACGTGCAGCGAAAGCTGGCTTGAATACGCCACGCCAAAGTGGGTGTTCGACGCAGGCGCGAAGGGCGTGCGGTGGAGATGGGGAAAGGGTCCGGACGAGAAGGGGAACCTGGTCGATCCGGACTTCGTAGATTCTGTCTTCCTCGCGAAATTGGAGAATTTCCTCAAGGCGTTCGCGAGGCGCTACGACGGGCGGGGCGAGGTGGCGTTCATGGACATCGGCACCTATGGCCTGTGGGGCGAGGGGCACACGCTGATGTCGTCAAAAGTTCCGCAGGAGAAGATGAATGCGGACGTCAAGACGCACATAGACCTTCATGTGAAGTGCTTTCCCCGCACCCAGCTCGTCATATCGGACGACGTCTCCGGCCCGACGAACAGGAGCGGGAACTACCCGCTTCTTGACTATGCGCGCGAGAGAGGCGTTGGGTGGCGCGACGATTCGATCCTCGTGGCCAACCCGCCGAACAGCTGGTACCATGCCGACCAGGCCGAGCGCTACTGGCGCACATTGCCGGTGGTGCTGGAGCACGAGCACTATCTCGGCTCGATGGAGCGTGGTGCGTGGTCGCGGGAACTGCTAGTGAAAAGCGTGGAGGATATGCATGCGAGCTACATGTCGATCCACGGCCCTGCGTCCAGGCTTCTGAACGAAAACCGCGACGCGGTCGACCGGATCAATCGCCGTCTCGGATACCGCTTCCTGCTGCGCGAGGCCACATGGCCGGATGTGGTCCAGGCGGGGAAGGACGCACGGCCTTTCGCCGTGAAGTGGAAATGGTCAAACGCCGGCGTGGCGCCATGCTATGCGGACGCATTCCCATGCCTGACGGTGAAGGACTCGAAGGGCCGCATCATGGCCGTGCTGGCGGACGAAACCTTCAACCTGCGCGAGCTCAAGGTCGGCGCGCCCGGTTCGGCGCCGGTTTCAGATCATGAATTCCAATGCATTCTCGGTCGTTGGGGCGCGCCCACGTTCAGCGCCGGCGAAT
>JAEEGI010021302.1_pt1 | contig 12893 bp, 9 predicted proteins | sample 8958751 | NCBI WGS metagenome assembly JAEEGI01 (sample SAMN16246545, study PRJNA631951) | gut metagenome | biome: gut microbiome; feature: rumen; material: KS-attached | host: Bos | place: Iran: Karaj | collected 2018-10 | reverse complement strand
CAGGTCATCACCACCTTCGGGCGCTTTACCGTCTTGTACTCCTCGATCGTAATAAGGTCTGCAAAGGCCTGGCATGGATGCACGGTGGCCGACTCCAGGCTGATGACCGGCTTGCCGGAATAATCGATGAACTGGCGCAGGATGGTCTCCGCATAGTCGAATTCCCGGTCCTGCAGTCCTGCAAAGGAGCGCACGCCGATCAGGTCGCAATAGCTTCCGATGACGGGAATCGCCTCCCGCAGATGCTCCGACTTGTCGCCGTCCATCACGACGCCCAGTTCGGTCTCCAGTTTCCAACTGTCAGCACCTATGTTGAGCACGATGGGGTGCATGCCGAGGTTGAGCGCTGCTTTCTGGCTGCTCAGGCGCGTGCGCAGGCTGCTGTTGAAGAAAACCAGCATGATGGTCTTGTCCTCTCCCAGCGCTTTCCAGGCCAGCGGCGTCGCCTTGACCTGTTTCGCTTCTTCCAATGCAGCGCTGAGGTCACCGATATCTTGAACGTGGAAAAATGTCTTCATAAGATTTCTTTCAATACATTGATAAAATGCGCGGCTTCCTCCATCGACAGGCAGAGCGGTGCGAGCAGGCGGATCATGTTGGTACCGGCGACACCCGTGAAGATATGCTTGTCGTAAAGGAGCGTCTGGCGCAAAGGAGCGACCGGTTCATTGAACTCTATGCCGATCATCAAGCCCCGGCCGCGCACTTCCTTGATACGGGACGAAGCCGGGATGTTCGCCTTCAGGTATTCCCCAACCTGCCAGGCATTCATGATAAGCCCCTCTTTTTCAATGATATCCAGCACGGCGAGAGCGCCAGCACAGGCGAGGTAGTTGCCGCCGAAGGTCGTACCCAGCATACCCTTGACCGCATGGAACTTCGGTGCGATCAGGATGCCGCCGCAAGGGAATCCGTTGGCGATGCCCTTGCCCATCGTGATGATGTCAGGCCGGATATTGGCCCATTGGTGCGCGAAGAAATGGCCGCTGCGGCCGTAACCGCTCTGCACCTCGTCCAGAACCAGGCAGGTCCCGTATTTGGCACAAAGGGACTCGAGCGCCTGCAGGAAAGCGTCGGAGGGGATATGGATGCCTCCGCAACCCTGGATACCTTCAATGATGACAGCGGCGACGTCGCCCTTCTTCAACTGAGCCTCAACACCTTCCGCATCCTCCAAGTCACAGAAAGTGACTTTATGGACGGCATTGAAAGGCGAAACGATCTTGGGGTTGTCAGTCACCGCCACGGCGCCCGAAGTGCGGCCGTGGAAACTGCGCCGGAAGGCAACCACCCGGTCGCGGCCGGTGTGGAAGGACGCCAACTTGAGGGCATTCTCGTTGGATTCGGCGCCGCTGTTGTCCAGGAAAAGGGAATAATCCTCATATCCGGATGCCTTGCCCAAACGCTGCGCCAGTTCCGCCTGCAGCGGATTCACGACGCTGTTGGAATAGAAGCCGATCTTGTCCAGCTGGTCCTTAAGCGCCGCCACGTAATGCGGATGGCAGTGGCCCACGGAGATGACGGCGTGACCGCCATAAAGGTCCAGATACTCCGTGCCTTTGTCATCCCAAACCTTGCAGCCTTGCGCCCGCACGGGGACGACATTGAAAAGCGAATAAACGTCAAAAAGTTCCATATCCTAAAAAGCAGAAGCCTTCAATTGGAGCCCGGTCTTCTCAGGAAGTCCGAAGCAAAGATTCATATTCTGCACTGCCGCACCGGAGGCGCCTTTCAACAAATTGTCAATCACCGAGGTAACAAGGAGCATCCCCTCGTGCGATTCCAGGGATAACAGGCATTTATTGGTATTGACAACCTGCTTTAAATCCACGGCGCCGGGATAAACGGACGTAAAGGCGGCATCCTTAAAATAGTCTTGGTACAACGCCGTCGCCTCTTCAGCAGACAAAGAGCAAGGGACGGTAACCGCCGCGAGGATTCCCCGGGCGAAATCGCCCCGAACGGGGATGAAACAGACAGCGTCTCCCAGCCCGGGCTGAAGGAGGTTCAGGTTGCGATTGATTTCCAACAGGTGCTGATGCGTAAATGCCTTATAGACAGATAGATTGTTATTGCGCCAGCTGAAATGGGTCGTCGCGCCCGGCTTGACGCCCGCGCCGGTCGATCCGGTGATGGCCGTCACATTGACCGGCTCCGTCAAAAGTTTGGCGGCGGCCAAGGGCAGGAGCGCCAGTTGGATCGCTGTAGCGAAGCAGCCCGGGTTGGCGACGAGGTCGGCCCCGGCGATCTTTTCCCGCTGCCACTCGGGCAAGCCATATACATAACCGTCATGCTCATCCCGGAAATCCTGGGCAAGATCGATGACTTTCAGTCCGGCAGGACGGGGATGTTCTGCCCAGAAAGCACTGCTCTTCCCGTGACCGGAGCAAAGGAATACCACATCCACCGCGTCCAGCGGCGCATCCGCGCAGAAATGAAGATCCGTATCACCGAACAGGCCGGAGTGGACCGCCCAAAGCGGATTGCCGGCATTGCTGGAGGACTGCACGAAGATGATCTCCGCCTGGGGATGATACAGCAGGATACGCAGCAGTTCGCCTGCCGTGTATCCCGCTCCCCCGATGATGCCGACCTTGATCATAGCTCCTTCTCCAACTGTTCGCCTTCGTCCTTATGGTTGAGATAATAGGCCCGCAGCGGCGTGGAAGTGACCTTGATGAAGCCCTTGGCCTCTTCGGAGGTCCAACCCGTCGCACCCTCGCCGTATTCGCCCAGCTTGTTTTTCACCAGGTCGTCCGGCGAATCCACACCGACCGTGTCGAAGCCGTAGGGACGCAGTTGCATCGTGACCGTGCCGTTGACATGGCGCTGGCTGCTCTCGAGCATGGCCTCGATGTCCCGCATCACGGGTTCGAGATACTGGCTCTCATGCAGGAACATGCCATACCAATTCGCGACCTGGTCCTTCCAATATTGCTGCCACTTGCTGAGGGTGAATTTCTCCAGGAACTTGTGCGCGGCGATGATGAGCATCGGTGCGGCGGCTTCGAATCCGACCCGTCCCTTGATGCCGATGATCGTGTCGCCCACATGCATGTCACGGCCGATGCCGTACGGGGCCGCGATGGATTCCACTTTCTGGATGGCGGCCACCCCGTCGGGGAAATGCTCGCCGTTGACGGCGACCAGCTGCCCCTTGCTGAAAGTCAGGGCGATGGTCTCGCTGCCGGTCTTCTCCACCTGTTTCAGGTAAGCGGATTCGGGCAGGCCCTGTTTGCTGTCAAGGATCTCGCCTCCGCAGATCGAAGTGCCCCAAAGACCCACGTTGTAGGAGTACTTGAGTTTCTTGAAATCAGCCGGGAAGCCGTTGGCGTTGAGATAATCGATCTCCTGCTGACGCGAGAGGTTGAGGTCGCGGGTCAGAGTGATGATTTCCACTCCCGGAGCCATCACGAGGAAAGTCATGTCAAAACGGACCTGGTCGTTGCCGGCACCGGTCGAACCGTGGGCGATGGCGTCCGCGCCGATCTCTTTGGCATAACGGGCGATGGCCATACCTTGGAAAATCCGCTCCGAGGAGACAGAAATCGGGTAAGTACCGTTACGCAGGACGTTGCCATAAACCATGTAGCGGAGGCTCTTGTCGTAGTACTCCTTCGTCACGTCGAGGGTGACATACTTCTTCGCGCCCAACTTGTATGCATTCTCCTCATTGGTCTTAAGTTGCTCCGGGGAGAATCCGCCCGTGTTGGCGCAGGCCGCATAGACTTCATAACCTTTCTCCTTGCTGAGGTATTTGATGGCAAAGGAGGTGTCGAGACCGCCGCTGTAAGCGACGACGACTTTCTTGGGAGCGGGAGTATACAGCATGCCGGTACAGAGACAGCGGGTGAAATTGTTACGGGTCAGGACATCATAGTTGACACAACTCTCGCAGCCTTTCCAGAAAACCGGATCGGTCGTGAGGGCGTCGAAAGTGACGGGGACATAACCAAGCTCCGTATTGATCCTGAGCACGGCGGCTCCCGTCGTAAGGCCAAAGAGTTTCGCATTCGGGAACCTCTTCCGGGACAAGTCGAAAGCGGTCTTCTTGATCCGTTTCGCGAGGCCGTGACCCCGGTATTCGGGCTTGACGATGAGACCGGAATTGGCCACGAACTGTTCGTGATCCCAAGACTCGATGTAGCAGAAGCCGGCGAAATCGTCTCCGTGGAGCGCGATGATCGCCTTGCCTTCCAACATCTTCTTCTTGACATATTCGGGATTCCGTTTCGCAATTCCGGTCCCTCTCACCTTGGTCGCATCCTCGATGGTCTTTAAGATTTCGGGGATGTAATGAATGTGGCTCTCATTCGCCACCTCAATGACAAAATCTTCCATAGGTATGATACAACTAACTGTTTTCAATCAATTTGGAGGCGAAACCTCCGATATAAAGAGAAATCTCGGAAACCAATTGCCTGATATCCGTATGCTCGCGCAAGATGACCAGAACGGCATCATCGCCGGCGATCGTCCCCATGATCCCGGAATGGACGTTATCGTCGATGACCGAAGCGACGGCCCCGGCGAAACCCGGGTAGGTCTTGATGATGCCCTGGGTCCCGGAGAATTCGACGCTCTTGATGGTTTCAACAGTGAAACGGTTGCGGCGGGGATCGATGGGAAGGATCTTTCCCCGGCGAGAATCCACATAACAGTATCCACCCCGCTCCGGATCATGGGATTTGACAATCCCCAACTCTCTCAAATCCCGGGACAGGGTGGCCTGGGTGACAGAAAAGCCCTGTGCTTCAAGGAGTTTCTGGAGTTCGTCCTGATTCTGGACGGTCTCCCGCGCGACGATGGCTTTGATGGCTTCCAGCCTGCTGCTCTTCATAGGTTCCGTATTTTTATTCAATCACTTTTGCAAAAATACGGAAAATATGCAAACTTCCAAATAAATATGGAATAAAATATGGAATATTCAGTTATTCAAGCCGCGCTTTAGCGTAATCCAGCGTCAACTTGAAGGTCTTGGACCGGGAGGACGGGGACTCATACATCGCATCTGACATGATGCGTTCACAGATGGAGCGCAGACCGCGCGCCCCCAATTTATTCTTGATCGCCGTATCCACGATAAGGTCCAAAACGCGGGGCTCGATCACCAGACGCTTGCCGTCCAGTTCGAAAAGTTTCTCATATTGGCGGAGAATGGCATTTTTCGGTTCGGTCAGGATACGCTTCAGCGACTTGCGGTCCAACTGATCCAGATAGGTGATGACCGGAAGCCGGCCGATAATCTCGGGAATAAGCCCATATTTGCGCAGGTCCTGCGCCTCCACATACTGGAGCAGATTGTCCTTGTCCACTTTCTGCCTGGCATCGGTCCCATACCCGATCACCTGGGTATTGAGCCGCTGCGCGATATGGCGGTCGATACCTTCGAAGGCTCCCCCGCAGATGAAAAGGATGTTCTCCGTGTTGACATGGATAAACTCCTGCTCAGGATGCTTGCGACCGCCCTTGGGAGGGACATTTACCACGTTGCCCTCCAGCAACTTGAGCATCGCCTGCTGGACACCCTCTCCGGATACGTCGCGGGTGATCGAAGGATTGTCGCTCTTCCGGGCAATCTTGTCGATTTCGTCGATGAACACGATGCCCAATTCCGCCTGACGGACATCGTAGTCAGCTTCCTGGAGCAAGCGGGAAAGGATGCTTTCCACATCTTCACCCACATAACCGGCCTCTGTCAGGACCGTCGCATCCACGATCGTGAAGGGCACATAAAGCATCTTGGCAATGGTCTTGGCCAGCAAGGTCTTGCCTGTGCCGGTAGGGCCGACCATCAGGATATTGGATTTCTCCAGTTCGACGCCGTCGTCTTCCGGCGACAGAACATTGTGGATAACGCGCTTATAGTGGTTGTATACCGCCACGGAAAGCAGTTTCTTGGCCCGGTCCTGACCAATCACATACTGATCCAGGAAAGCTTTGATCTGCTTGGGTGTGGGAATCTGGAACTCTTTTTTGCTTGCTGCCATTATTTCTTACGCTTCGTCAGGATCCGGTCGATCATGCCATACTCGAGCGCCTCGGGCGCGCTCATCCAGAAATCGCGGTCCGCATCGGCGAACACCCGGTCAAAGGGCTGTCCGCTGTGGTCCGAAATGATGGTGCAAAGCTCGGTGCGCAGCTTCTCAATCTCCTTGGCTGCGATCAGGATATCGGAGGCCTGCCCCTTCGCTCCGCCCAGCGGCTGATGGATCAGCACGCGGGAATGCGGCAGCGCCGAACGTTTGCCCTTGGCGCCCGCGCAGAGGAGGACCGAGCCCATCGAGGCCGCCATCCCGGTGCAGATGGTCGCCACATCGGGTTCGACCAGCTGCATCGTGTCATAGATACCCAGTCCGGAAGAGACCTGGCCTCCGGGAGTATTGATATACAGGGAGATATCTGCAGAACTGTCGGTCGATGAGAGGAACAGCAGCTGAGCCTGGATGATGTTGGCGACGTCGTCGTCAATCGGGACACCCAGCCAGATGATGCGGTCCATCAATAGGCGGCTGAATACATCAAGCGCAGCCACGTTCATGCGGCGCTCCTCGATGACGGTAGGGTTGATATAAGCGTCGAGGACGGATGCATAGCGATGCAGCGTCATCGGACTGATATGCCGGTCCAGGCTGGCAAACTTCTCAAAATCAGGATTCATTATGATTCGTCGTTTCGTTTCGGGTAGGCGACCCTTTCGTGATAGACTTGGCCGAGGTAGGCCTTGAGCACGTCCTTGACCGTATTGAGCTCCCGGATAGTAATATCAGCCTGGGAGAGTTGTCCCTCGGCTTCCTTGGCGCTCACCATATTCTCGACAAAGTCGGAGAAACTCTGGGGAGAATGGTCTTTCAAGGTACGGGAGGCGGCCTCGATGCTGTCACAAAGCATCAGGATGACTTCCTCTTTGGAGACAGGCCGTTCACCCAGATAGCGGAAATCCTTATCTTCAGACGGATCGCCGCCTTCATTGAGATACTTGTTGTAAAAAGAACGGACGAGATTATCTCCGTGATGCGTCAGGATAAAGCGGATGATCGGTTCCGGCAGATGCTCTTTGCGGGCCATCTCGACACCGTCGGGGACATGGCGCGTGATGTCACGGGCGCTCTGGCGGGGACTTAGGCCGGCATGATAGCGGGCGCCTTCTTCGCCGGAAGCGACCAGCGACTCGTTCTCGATAAAACACTGCGGATTGGCCATCTTGCCGATATCGTGATACATCGCCCCCGCGCGGATCAGGTACACGTTTGCACCGATTGCCCGGGCAGCGGCATCCGCCATGCTCATCATCTGCAGTGAATGCTGGAAGGTGCCGGGCGCCTTGAGTTCCAGGGAGCGGAGAAGCTTGTTGTTGGTATCCGTCAACTCTTCAAGCCGCGTGACCGAAAGCAGGCCGAACAATTTCTCAAAGATAAAGATCAGTTGATAGAAAGCAACGGTGAGGAACGAGCCGATGAAAATGAAGACAAGGTCTTTCACCAATAGACCGGACAACAAGCCGGAAGAGCGGAGGACAAGATAGCCTCCTCCCACAAGAGCGAAAATCGCCAGAGCCATCAGGAACTGTTTCCAGCCCCGGTTGAAACGGCTGAACAGTTTGATCGAGACGGAACCGGCCAGTGCATATAGCAGGTAATTGGTCACGCCCTGCGGCAGGAACACAGCCATCGGCAGCAGCGAGACCAGATAGATAGGAGCGATGGTCCGGTCCGGGAAGAACGCCTGCAAGTACAGGGCGAACAAGGTGAACGGAATCAGGTAGACGACGTCGTTACTGCCGAAACGGTCCAGAAGAAGGATGGTGACGGCACAGAGCAAAGCGACAAAAACGATATACCAGAGCTCTTTCTTCCTGGAGAACAGGCTGCTGTCGGCATAAAAGACCGTCCAAAACAGGAGAACGGTCAAAATCAGGGCAAGGACGACCGTGGAGAGCCAGATCAGGAAGGAAGGGACATCACTTCCCATGTTGGCGTCATACTCCCGTTTGTACGAATCCAGCATTTGCGAAACCTCAGCCGTCACGATCTCCCCCTCCGACACGATCAGCGAGCCGGCGGGGACATAGCCCTGCGTCGGCGCAATGTCATGCTGCTCGTCCGAATGGACCAGTTCCGTCATCTGCCGGTCGAACCTCAGGTTGGGCTCCATCACGTCCAGCAGGCCGCAGGCTGCCAGGGCCGAATCGACCGGAGCCTTCGGATAGGCGTGCCGCAAGTCATTGACCAGATGCGCCTTAGCCTGCGAAAGACGATAAACGTCAGAAATGGGAAACTTGGTCACACGCTTTCCGCGCTGGATATAGATGACATCATCCGAAAGGGCGAGCCGGCGGTCTTCCTTGGAGAAATCGTCCGGAATGATGCCCTGACGGTAAATGCGCCGCAGGGAATTCAGCAAAGCGGTACGGATGGTATCCCCCGCCCCGAGCGACACGCTCTCGGCAGCCTGAAGGTTCTTCGCCGTGACCGGTTCCGAATACTTGAAGTATGGGATCGCATTCAACTCCGCATCCGCAAGCTCCTTCATCATCTGCTCATCCGTCTTGTAAATCGGGAAGTCGAACTCAGAGACGAGGGAACCGTAACGCCAGGGGGCGCCGCTCCGGTATTCGTACTCAAACTTCTTGGCCTTGGGCATTAAAAGCACCAAGGCCAGAAGATAGACCAGGAACGGCAGATAAGGCCGCAGGCCGGATGGGAGGCGGCTACCCATTACTCGACTTTCATCGCGGCGATATCGTCGCCGTCATACAGGCCGGCATCCAGCTTGGCCTTGATTTCCTTGAAAGCGTTCAGCGTATAAGCGACGTCCTCCATCGTATGCGCAGCCGTGCATACGATGCGGAAGATAATCATGCCCTTGGGGATGACGGGATAGATGACCATCGAGCAGAAGATCTTGTAGTTCTCCCGCAGGTCCTTGGCCATCTTGGTCGCCTGGGCGACGCCTCCCTTGATATGGACGGGCGTGACACAAGCCTGGGCCTCGCCGATGTCGAATCCCTGGGCTTTGAAGCCATCCTGGATTGCATGGGTGATCGCCCAGCATTTCTTGCGCAGCTCGTCACCCTCCGGGGAATCGATGATCTCCATACGCTTGATATTTCCGATCACGAGCGGCATAGGAAGCGACTTCGCATACATCTGCGAGCGCATGTTGAAGCGCAGGTAGTTGATGATCTTGCGGGGACCGGCGACAAAACCGCCGATCGAAGCCATCGATTTGGCAAAGGCGCCGATGTAGAGGTCGATCTCGTCCATCACGCCGAAATGCTCGGAAGTGCCGCGTCCATGCTCACCGAGGAGTCCGAATCCGTGGGCGTCATCGATCAGGATGCGGAAATTGTGCTTCTTCTTCAGAGCGACGATCTCGTCCAGCTTGCCCAGTGCTCCGGTCATGCCGTATACGCCTTCGGTAATCAGCAGCACGCCGCCGCCATTCTCCTCAGCCTCCGCACAGGCGCGGGTGAGGATCTTGTCGCAGTCCGCCATGTTGTTGTGGCGGTATTTATACTTGCTGCCGATATGGAGACGGATGCCATCCAGCAGGCAGGCATGGCACTCCGCGTCATAGACGACCACATCGTGGCGGCTCAGAAGCGCATCGATCGTAGATACGATGCCCTGATATCCGAAGTTGAAGAGAAACGCATCCTCCTTCTTCTCGAATTCAGCGAACTTGCGTTCCAACTGCTCGTGGTAACGGGTGTGTCCGGACATCATCCGGGCGCCCATCGGATAAGCCAGGCCCCAGTCGGCCGCAGCCTGCGCGTCCGCCTTGCGGACCTCGGGATGATTCGCCAGGCCGAGATAATTGTTAAGGCTCCAGTTCAGGACAGGAATGCCGTTGAAAACCATGTGCGGGCCGAGTTCGCCCTCCAGGCGGGGATACATGTAATAACCCCAAGCCTGCTCGAAATATTGTCCGATGGGGCCGCCGCTATCCCGGGCGATCCTGTCAAAAATATCCAACATAACGGTTTATGATTTAAGTTTATACGTTCAGTTTAAGCATCGATGTTCGCGTAATGGGCGTTCTCCTCGATGAATTGACGACGAGGCGGGACATCGTCGCCCATCAGCATCGAGAAGGTACGTTCCGCCTGGGCGGCGTTCTCGATGGTGATCTGGCGCAGGCGCCGTTTTTCCGGATTCATGGTCGTATCCCAGAGCTGCACGTCCGACATCTCACCGAGACCTTTGTAGCGCTGGACGGTATAACCCTTGTCCGTACCCTTGCCGAGCCGCATGGCCGCATCCTCGCGCTGCTCTTCGGTCCAGCAATAGATTTCTTCCTTGCCCTTCTTGACCAGGTAGAGCGGCGGAGTGGCCAAATAGACGTAACCGTTCTTGATCAGGTCGAACATATAACGGAAGAAGAAGGTCAGGATGAGGCAGGCGATATGCGAGCCGTCGACATCGGCATCGGTCATGATGACCACCTTGTGGTAACGTAAACGGCTGAGGTCCATATGTTTCTCACCGGATTCATCTTCCTTGGCGATGGTCACGCCGAGGGCGGTGTAGATATTGCGGATCTCCTCCGAATCAAAAGCACGGTCGCCGGCGGCTTTCTCCACGTTGAGGATCTTGCCTCGCAACGGGAGGATAGCCTGGGTGCGGCGGTCACGGCCCTGCTTGGCGGTTCCACCTGCGGAGTCTCCCTCGACGAGGAAGATCTCACACTTCTCGGGATCACGCTCGGAGCAGTCGGCCAGTTTACCCGGCATGCCGGCGCCCGACATCACGGTCTTGCGCTGGACCATTTCGCGAGCCTTGCGGGCGGCGTTGCGCGCCGTGGCGGCAAGGACAATCTTTTCGATGATGAGCTTGGCCTCCTTCGGATGCTCCTCCAGATAGTTGTCCATCGCGGCGGCAGTCGCCTGAGAGACAGCGGAGGTCACTTCGGTATTGCCGAGCTTGGTCTTGGTCTGGCCTTCGAACTGCGGCTCCGCCACCTTGACGGAAATGACCGCGGTCAGTCCCTCGCGGAAGTCCTCCGGAGCAAGCGGATCCTTGAGCTTGGCTAGGAGGTTGTTCTTATCGGCATAGCCCTTCAGGGAACGGGACAGGCCCATCTTGAAGCCCTGAAGGTGCGTTCCTCCTTCGATCGTGTTGATATTGTTGACGTAGGAGTAGATTTTCTCCGTATAACCGTTGTTGTACTGAAGGGCGATATCGATCGGGATGATCTTGTCGGAATTGACACAGATCGGTTCCGGGACCAGGTGCTGCGCACCGGCGTCCAGATAGCTGATAAACTCGCGAAGACCTTCCTGGGAATAGAAAGTGTCGCTGCGGAGAACCTGCCGGCCGGTCGGCTTGGACTCGCCGTTCTCATCCTTGACAAATTCTTCGACCATCTGGCGCCTGTCGGTGAGGACGATCTTGATGCCCTTGTTGAGATAAGACAGTTCGCGCAGGCGGTTGGCCAGGGTCTCGTATTTGTAAACCGTCGTCTGGATGAAGATGGTAGGATCCGGATGGAAAGTGATGACCGTTCCCGTATCGTTGCACTCCCCGATCACCTCCACTTCGGTAATGGGCTTGCCCTTTGAGTATTTCTGCTGGAAGACCTTGCCCTCGCGGTGAACCTCGGCGATCAGCAGGTCGGACAGGGCGTTGACACAAGAGACGCCGACGCCATGCAGGCCGCCGGAGACCTTGTAGCTGTTCTTGCTGAACTTACCGCCGGCATGGAGGACGGTTAGGACCACCTCCAGGGCGGAACGGTGCTCCTTCTCATGCATGCCGGTCGGAATGCCGCGGCCGTTATCCTGGACCCGTATGGAATTATCTTCATTGATCGTCACGAGGATCTCGTCGCAGAAACCCGCCATCGCCTCGTCGATACTGTTGTCAACCACTTCGTACACCAGGTGGTGAAGACCCCGCTCGGCGATGTCGCCGATATACATCGAGGGCCTTTTGCGCACGGCCTCAAGTCCTTCGAGCACCTGGATACTGTTAGCGGAATACTGCTCTTCCGCCCGCTTCATCTCTTCGTTTTCTACCATTTCAGATTATCGTTTATAAACGAACAAATTTACAAAATTAATTTTACAAATTAAAACTGACTCCGATGGTCCCGTAAGGGCCTTTTTCCGGGTGCAGGAAGTAATGCTGCACACTCTGTCCGAGCAGGTTGCCCGCCTTGGCCCACACAGCCAGCCAGGGCTTGACCACATAACGGCCATACAGGCCCAGGTCCACCCATCCGGCGACTTGCACGTCATGGGAGGAGATCATTCCCGGACGGAAAGCGATGGCCGCAATGCCGTTGCGGCGGGAGGCTGCCTCCACGGAGAGTCCGGCAAAGGCCTGGCGGTTCCAGTTATAGACGGCACGCAACTCGCCGCTGAAGCGGGCGGGACTTACCGCCAGGTACCCACGCTTGACAAGGTCGGTGTCCTGATAGAGGAAATGTCCGTCGATATCCAGTCTGGGAGACTTCCAGAGGAAAGAGAAATCCCCGTACCAGCGGTTGTAATCGCAATAGTTGAAATAACCGGAGAGATAATCCCCTTGCCAGCGGCCTTCCGGATCCTGATACCACCGGCTCGTATATTCGATGGCGTCGCATCGGCCATTGTGGATGACGGCATATCCGCCGTGGAGGTCGAACTGGAAACGTCCCGCTATGTCACCTTCGAAACCGGCTGCGGCATTGACCCGCTCCGACGAAGAGTCCATATTGAAGATGACAGCCAGCGGGTCGGAGAAAGGATTCTCCCGGAGCAGATCCGAATAGTTGTGGATCTCGTCCCCGCCGACAGCCTTGGCATAGACAGCCAGTTGTTCGGGAATCAGATACTGCTTGACCTTGACGGCCGGATAAATATAGTCCGATTTGTGGCCGAACACGGCGTCCGAGAAGACCACGAAGGT
>JAEEGI010021299.1_pt1 | contig 12894 bp, 11 predicted proteins | sample 8958751 | NCBI WGS metagenome assembly JAEEGI01 (sample SAMN16246545, study PRJNA631951) | gut metagenome | biome: gut microbiome; feature: rumen; material: KS-attached | host: Bos | place: Iran: Karaj | collected 2018-10 | reverse complement strand
AACTTCCACCTCGTCTTCCTCATGCGCCTCAGCCGTTTTCTCGGCTTCTACCCCAACCTCGACGACTACCAGACGGGCGACTACTTCGACCTCCGCGAGAGCGTCTTCTGCGACACGCCCCCACTCCATCGCGACGTGCTCCTACCCACCGAGGCTGACAAGCTCCAACTGATGATGCGAATGGACTATCCCACTATGCACCTCTTCCGCCTCTCCCACCTCGAGCGCGACCGTCTCCTTGAAGTCGCCGTCATCTACTACCGTCTCCACCTCCCCAACTTTCCCGATCTCAAGTCTCTCGCAGTCCTTCAGCAATTGTTCTGACACTTATACACCCCCCGTATCAATAATCCCAAAAAAATTTGTTTGGTTGGAGGAATTTGCTTACCTTTGCAACTGGACAATATTTCAGGCCTTGGAATATTTATCCCAAGGCTTGGTATATATATTCCAAGGCCTGAAACATAGACCACTCAATATAGGAGTAAATAATAGCACTAAGCACAAGAAAAAAAGATAGCGATTATGGCAATATTTGTCAGCGACCCCACCTCTGGAATCAAGACCAGTGGCAGCGGCCCCCTGAAATTTCAAAAGTCTGACATCTGCCCCTATCAAGAGAGAATTTATAGTCGATCGCGCTCGCTCTGGCCAGCGTGGCTTCCCTTGTAGCGACTCTTGGCAGCGTTGAACTTCCAAGAGAGGTCAAGGCCCACACGGCGCTGATCGCGATAGACATCAACCTCACAACGGTAGCCGATTCCGTTGTATTGTATGGTTTTACTGTTACTTGTGTGCAGAATGTCATTTGCCACTAAGGCTACACTCAGACTCTTGTCTTTCAGGAACTGCTTGCTGAGGCGGAAATCCAGACTACCTGTAGCACTATTTTGGTTATACCCCTGATCTGCAGCTGGCGAGATATTTGCCTGTATGTTGAATAGCCAAGAATGGGGCAGCGTTAAGGTGTTGTCAAGATTGAACTCTATTTGGACCCCCTTAAAATTCTGAGTTATTCCCATTGGTTCCAGTTCCCAGTCGCTGAAGTCGAATGCGGCGGTATAGTTTATCTGCCATATCCAAATCTTTGGCGACACATTCAAAACAAGGGCAATGGTCTGGATGGAGGGTATCATCCTGAAGTCCATCAACTCCACGCCTGGATGTTCGATTTCATCGTAGATGGTGTGGAAGTCAGTATAAACATTTCGGGTATAATCATATTTTAACATTGCATACAACCATTTCCATCGAGATTCCCATGAGATGATATCGTGGGTCTGAGGCTGGAGGAAAGGATTGCCTGTGCGGTATTCGTATTTACCAGCATAATCGACAGAAGAGGTAAGCAAGCTATAGGAAGGGTTCAGACGATGACTATTGTATGACAGTGTATGGTTCCAGTTCCCTGATACGCAGCTGGCGGAGATTCGAGGAATGAGGACATGATAATTGCGACTCACCTCGTCAATATATTGACCATTCTGCTCATAGCTATTGTGCTCGTTCTGCCATCGCAGACTGGCGTTGAGCGTAAATTCCTTGATGTTCAGGCCATAGTTGGCGTAGAGCGACCATGTGGTTGTCTTTTGATGGATCTGGTTATCAGCAGAGAATCCGTTCTGCGTGAAGTCGCTGGTGCGATCTACGTTCGACACCTCCTCACCAAAGGTCAGACTTCCCTTAGGCACGGGAGCCGTGACGGTCAGCTTCTCCGCCAGAAGTCTGTTCTTGTTATGGGTGGTGCTGCTTGCACTAAGTTGCCCATTGTCGTAACCACTCATCTCGTCCAAGTTTTGATTCCGATAAAAGTCTCCACTGAAGTCAAACTTCCATTTGCCAATCTCTCCAACATAATAAGCATTTATGCTATGCGACAACTTGGGTTTCCCATTTGTGACGCCAGAGGTGTGGACATTATCTGTCAGTAGCCCTTCCTGCCAAACCTTCTCATCCTGCTCATTATTGGAACGACTGCCCTTGATAAGGCTGTTGAGAGTGTATGTTACACCAACGGAATGATGCTCATTAATCTCCCAGTTCCATCCGAAGTCGGTATAATAATAGATGAAACGATTATGCCAATTCATGTTATTCTCATAATTCCATGTGCTGGAGCCTATCAATTCGCTTTTGCTAGGATAGGTCATCAGCGAGTTGCTTTCCGTTATGTTGCCTTTGGCAAAGAAGTCCATACCGTTGCGGGTGCGGTAGTTCAGGGCTGCGTTCAGTCTGCCGTACCATTGTTCGCCCTGACGGTAGGTGCCAGCGAAGTTGCCGCTCCAGCCCTCACCGGCCTTGCGGACTGTCTTCAATCGGATGACTGACCTGATTTCAGCACCATATTCGGCCCCAGGATTGGTGATAATCTCCGCTGAGAGAATCTCATCTGCACGAAGGCGATCTAATTCCGATTCATCGCGTACCTTCTTATTGTTGATGTATATCTCGGGCTTGCCCCGACCTGCCACACTACCGTCGCTCATCATCAAAGGCAAATGGGTAAGCATGTCGCTGACGGAGCCGAACTGCTCCAGAACCGTACCTTGAACATTAGCCACGAGTCCCTTGTCCGTCGCATATACTAATTTCTTGCTTCCTTTAACGGTGATACCTTCCAGGGCGTATTTATCGGGCAGCATCCGTATTATACCGATATCTCTGATGTCATAAGTGGCCTCAATGGTCTTATAGCCGATGCAGCTGATGCGGACCATCACCTTAGGTATTGCACAGGGGATGACGAAGTCGCCAGCCTCATTGCTCACGCCGCCCGTGATGAATACGGAATCAGCAAGAGAGAGAAGCGTGATGCTGGCATAAGAGATGGGCTGGCCACTTTCGTCGATAATATGTCCTGAGAGTTTTGAGTCGGCCTTCTGCATACACTCGATATAGATGTCCTGATTGTCGAAGGTTAGGTGCATGGGATAGAAGCCGCACACCTGACGGACGGCATCGCGGACTGAGGCGTTCTTCAACTGGGTGGTGACGGTAAAGTCCTCCAACTCGTTGAAAAGAAAGTTGAGCTTATAGCTATCCTGGGCATTGTCTATCCAAATAAGCGCCTCGCTGAGTGATACGTTCTGGAAGTCGTGCGTCAGTCTTTGTGCCCTTGCGCTCATGGCGATAAGGCACAATAAGAGGATACTGAGTCTTTTCATGGTGCTGCTACTCGATAATGATGGTTTCTTCGTTGAGGGTCAAGTGAACTTTCTCGAAGTGGTTAATCTTGTCGATGATTTCTTGCAAGGTGTCGTCGGCCTCCCATTGCAGGTAGAAGCGGAGGGTGCGGGTGGCCTCGTTCTTGTATTCCACTTTCACGCCATAGCCGTCGGCGATATACTGCATGATCTGTTGCAGTTCCACATTATTAAATATAACGGGTGTCTGCTTCGTGGGGGCTGCCTCGATGCCATAGGTTTTCTTCACCTTCTTCACGTCAGGCTTACGTTCGGTAATGGCTACCTTCGGCTTCGAGTCCATCATGATAAGGTGACTGATAGCTGCATACGAGATGCCAGAAAGCATCAGTACGCCGATGATTGAGGCTGCTATCTGCATCCATCCCCATGAGCGGCGCTTAGGGCCGAAGTGCTTGGCTTCGAACTTCTTCCATTCCTCGTCGACGATCTCAGAGGTATCTGTCTCCTCAGTATACATCTGCCTAAGGAGCTGTTCCAGTTTGTCATTTGATTCCATAACCTAACGATTTAAAATAGTCCTTTAATTCTTTCAGCGACTGCGACAGATGATGAAAGACAGTAACTTCACTCACCTTCAACTCATCGGCTATCTCCCGATACTTCATTCCTTGCTGGTAGCGAAGGAGCAGAATCCTTTGTGCCATTTCAGGCATGTGCTCGTCGATGTAGCGATGAAGCGTGTCCAGCTGCTCTTGCTCCGTATTGTCATCTTCCCCTGTCCGCAGATCTACAATTGCTGCCTGTTCTCTCTGCTTGTGCACCAGCAGATTGAGGCAGCGGTTGCGGACACTCATCAGCAGATAGCTCTGAAGCGTATCAGAATGCAGGTCGGCATGGCTATTCAGCAGTTGGGTGAACACGTCACTCACCACGTCCTTGCTTTCCTGATCATCTCCCAGCATCTTGCGAGCCTGTCGGAACATTCCGCCGTAATACTGTCTGAAGATTCTTTCGAACTCCCGTTTGTCTGTCATCTATTGCTTGTCACTTTTTACCTATAATACAATCAGGTATATGGTTTTCCTAAGCAAAGTTAGTGTTTTTTTCCCAAATACATGTATTTCTTCTCCTTAAAAGGACATTTTAACAATTGATCATGGGGACGGAGAAAGTTATCAATTCTCATTTTTCTCGCATAAATATTTGGTGGAATGGGAAATAGTGCGTACTTTTGCAGAGATATTAATCACATAAAGAAAACCAATTATATTATACACAATATGAGTACAAAACTGAAATCCTTATTGCAGCAGTTGTTGCTTAGTCCGCGGAGATTCCCTGTAGAGTTGGCTCTGGGTATTGCATTCTTTATCATTTCCGTTTGGGATATTGAGACCAGTGAATGGAGTGAGACTACTACACGGTATGAGAGTGCTGTGAATGGTGATATTCTATATTTCTTCGTTCCCTTGATGGCGCTGACTTTCTGGCTCCATCGCGTTAATCGTTGGGCATACCTCGCCTCGTTCTTCATATTCTTGCCTCTGATGATGCTCAACCTACAGCCATTCCTGTGGACTTACGGGTTCACGTTCACATACGTCTTGGCTGCCATTCTGCTCATTATCGGCAATAGACGATTAGACAATCGCTCATTTGCGGCTCATGCGTTACATGTGGCTACTCAGATATTCTTCGGTTTACTCATATCAGGTCTCCTATATATGGCGATGTTGGCTATCTGTGCATCATTCTTCTATATTTTCGGCATCGACGAACCTAAGAATTTCTACGTGCATATCGCCCATTTCATCTTCTTGGTGCTTGCTCCGCAAATATGCTGTACGCTGGTTCGACAGAACGAGGACAATGTCGAGGAACCCTTCAAGATACTTCGAATCATCCTCAATTTCATCCTTTCGCCTGCTGTCATCATCTATACCGTCATCCTATATACCTATTTTATAAAGATAGCATTCGAGTGGGATCTGCCCAAGGGTGGCGTAGCTTGGATGGTGATGGGATTCATCACGGTGGCATTGATAGGTCGTGTGGCCCAGTCGATACTCAACCAACGATATTATGACTGGTTCTACAACCGATTCACATTTATTGCCATTCCACCACTCATCATGTACTGGATTGGTTCCATCTACCGCATCCGTCTCTACAGCTTCACCGAGAGTCGCTTCTATCTGATGGTGGCAGGTGTGCTGATGACGCTCTTCGTGCTGATGCTATTCCACGAGCGTACCCGTCGCTACCAGCTTATGGCGCTCATCTTTGGTGCTGCCATCATTCTCTTCACCTACATTCCTGGCATATCCGCCAAGAGCATAGGCCTACACTGTCAGAAGCAGCGACTCACAGAGCTTATTAGCGAACTGAAATTGACAGATACCAAGACTGGCAAGCTGAACGATGATCTCGACACCTGGAGTATCAAGCAAGATAGTATGCTGTGCGAGCGATACAAGGATGTATGCAGTGTCATCAGGTATGTACGCGACGAAATCGGCGACAAGGAGTTTGAGGTAAAATACGGCAAATGGTCGCATTCGGAGTATAACTTCTACTATGTCAAAGCTAAGGATTCCGATGATGGTAATTACGTCGATACTTATAATAGAAGAAAGCCCGTAGAGTTGGGCGAATACACGATTATGCTACCTCAAAAAGCGTACGAATATAACTATAATGACACGACAGTCACTATCAGACAGGGTGAGAAAACAGTTCTCGAATATCCGATTAGAGAGGTTGTCCGCCAGGACACATCGCTCCTGCATTATCCTGAAAGACTTCTCACCTACCGCAATGACTCACTGATGCTGGTACTCGAAGGTGTCTGCATTAAAGATACCGTCGTTACAGATGTCAGGTACTATGGTCTCCAGTTATTCAGGAAGAAGTAATAGTCAAATCTAAAACAGAATAATAAATATGTGGCGCATAATTACATTAATTATCATCCTTACGAACTATTATAGTGTAGCGAGTGCTCAAAATGATTGGTATGAGAAATATCTATCGTGTGTTAATGACAGCGACGTACATGCGTGGAAGGCGATAATTGAACAATGGGAACAGGCTGAGCCAGAATCACCAGATGTGTATGCTGCATGGTATAACTATTATATAAAGTTGGCTATGACCGATGTCGTAGCCCTCACCACAACAGCCCCAGAAGATAACCAAGAAGCGCTTCAATTAATGGATAGTACGGGAGTTGTGGCAGGATACATGTATGGCATTGAGTCATATAATGATTCTATCTTACAGATAGGTTACCAGAAATTGGATACTGCCATCAGGCTCTTCCCTGACAGGTTGGACTTACCTTTTGGCAAAGTGGCAATGTTATTCAGACAACTACTATATTCTGAGGTCATGCAGGAATTGCGTCAAATTTTAGACCGTTCGGAGAAAAACGGAAACAGATGGCTTTGGACTTTAAATCAACCATTAGATGATGGTGAATACATTTTAAAGGATAGTATGCAGGACTACTTCGCACAGTTGTTTGATGCAGGACAAAGCGATTATGCGTCGCAATTAGTTGAATGGATGTTGCGATTATATCCTACTGACATTATCTTTCGTTCTGACAAAGCGTCCTTACTTGCCATCGCTAAGCGTTATTCAGAAGCATTGCCTATCTACCTATCTATATATGAGGACAATCCTGATGATATAATTGTAGCATCAAACATTGCTCATATTTATTACACTTTAGGCGACAAAGAGGCAACATTGAAATATTATAGCAAACTTGTGCAATGTGGTGACAGCGAGATTGAGGACATTGCCAAACAGCGGATTAAGGAAATAAAACAAAAAACAGACTGAAGGACAAGAAGACCTCTATTGGTGGCAAAGATACGCCAAATTGTTTATGGAACGAAACGCTTGATGAGGATGTGGGGGCTGCAGCGGAGGAAGACGCCGAAGCAGAAATTGTTTGTGAGAGACTCGTGGGAAGGAGCGCAGAGGTAGGTGTCGAGTTTTGCGCCGAGGACGTAGCCTGGAGCGAAAGTGTGGCTCCACTCGGCACCGATGTGGGAGGTGAAGACACTGGAGAGGTCGTGACCCGTCTCGGTAGAGAAGGTGGAGAAGAATGGCGAGCCGTAGAAGGGGCAGAAGTTATGCGCCCAAACGGTAGTGGCGAAAAGGCGCACCTGACGGAGGAAGTTACCACTCAAGGTAAGCCCGCCACCCAGGCCTTTGTCGAAAGGCCATAAATGTCCCACCTGCTGCCAACTATAGAGCACCAGGGCTTCGGCTGTAAGGCCATTGAAGAACCTGCCCCCTCTGTTCCATCGCAGACCGAGGCCGAGAGCGGCATTGTCAAGCGTCTGCACGCCCGTATCGGTAGAATCAATCTCTCCACCGCGATGCTGGAAGAGAATGTCGATGGGGATATAGAAGGCAAGGGGCCTCTCCGGAGCATTGAGGGCGATGCGCTGGGAGATTCCTACGGTGAAGGCCTCCTGATGGGTATCAGCCCGGAAGATGAAACTCTGCCAATTGATCCAGGCATCAAGGCGGTAACGGGGACGGTCGACGAGGATATGGAAACCCATCTCTGGGTCCTGCGTGAGATTCACCTCGGCATTCATCAGAGGCTCAACGACGCCGTGATTGGCACCACCGTAGATATTGCCAAGAACGAAAGTGACGCTGCCCAACTGTGCCTGAGCCCGCAAGAATGGAAGAATATGCGCACCGCTCTGATACTGGTCGCCTTTCCACTGGGCGATGTCGTGATAGGCGAAACACGGGTATTTGTTGGCTCCATCATAGACGGCAGCATGAAAACCAGCCTCAAGACGTACGTTGTCGAGAGGCTGATAAGAGAGGCGCGGTTGCAGCCAGAAGCCTGGGAGAGTGTATCCCGTAGCCTGCTCGCCGTCGAACTCATTGTTCTTGAAGAACGCAAGCGCGTCGGCATCAACGGCGAGCACCCCCGTATTCTCGGAGGAGAGCCGATGGTCTAAGCCAACCAGTTTCGTAGCCAGATCCTGAGCCTCGAGGCTCAGGAAAGAGACTGAGAGGATGATGAGGACGACAAGACGGGCCACGTTAAAACTTGATAACCCCCTGAACGGGTTCTAAGGGTTCTATCGGGGGCACGTCATAGTCAGCCGCAGCATCATTGCTGGCCTGGGAGTTGATGCTGTCGAGGATCTCACGGGTACGCTTGTAGGTGGGCGTCTGCTCCACGGCTGAGATGACATCGTCGTTGTCGAGGTCCTCAGGACGGAAAAGGTAGATGTTCGGACGACGCTTGTAGCGCTTCGTAGCACCCTCGCCGCCATAGTAGCGGTTACGGCGGTCCTGACGCTCGGCGGCCTTCTCCTGCTCGGCGGCGATGCGGTTGATGTCTTCCTGGCTCTGTTTCTTCAGGTGGCTGTTCATACCGTCGATGCTCTCGATGCCGAAGCCGGTGGCGAGGATGGTGACCTTCACCTTCTTGCCCAGCTCGATGTCGGTGGCGAGACCCCACTTGATTTCGAAGTCGTTGCCGAACTTCGCCATGAAGTCGTTCACGTCGTTCATCTCCTCCATCATCAGCGACTGCTGACCGTCCTTCGAGCCGGCAAACGAGATGCTGAGCAGGATCTTCTTCGAATTGAAGATATCGTTGTCGTTGAGCAGCGGAGAGTTGAGTGCGTCTTCGATAGCCTTCTTCACACGACCTTCGCCCTCGCCGTAACCAGTAGACATAATGGCGACGCCTCCGTCCTTCAGAACGGTCTTCACATCGTTGAAGTCGAGGTTGATGAGTCCGTGTACGGTGATGATTTCCGCGATGCTCTTGGCGGCTACAGAAAGCGTATCGTCGGCCTTGCCGAAGGCGTCGAGCACAGAGAGCTCAGGATAGATCTCACGCAAGCGTTCATTATTAATGACAAGCAGGGCGTCGACATGCTTCTGCATCTCCTCCACGCCGTCGAGGGCCTGGTCGATCTTACGGTCGCCCTCAAAACGGAAGGGGATGGTGACGATACCGACGGTGAGGATGCCCAGCTCTTTCGAGACTCGGGCGATGACGGGTGCTGCACCAGTACCGGTGCCTCCACCCATACCAGCGGTGATGAACGCCATACGGGTGCCGTCGGAGAGCATAGAACGGATGTCCTCGATGCTCTCTTCAGCAGCCAGGCGGGCCTTCTCGGGCTTATTACCTGCGCCGAGACCTTCCTTACCTAACTGCAGGTGGACGGGTACAGGCGAGTCGTTGAGCGCCTGGTTGTCTGTGTTGCAGAGTACGAACGTGACATCGTGGATGCCCTCACGATACATGTGGTTGACGGCGTTACCACCTCCGCCACCGACACCAATCACCTTGATGATACTGTGTTCCTTCTCGGGTGCTCCGAAATCCAGGATCTGAATATTATTGTTATCCATATTTGAACTTTTACCTTTTTACTTTTTTACCTTTTCACCTTTATGATTACTCTTCTTCGATCATAGACTTACCGAATTTCAGGATGCCGCGCTTGGCCTTGTTCCAGATGCTGTTGGCCTTCTTCTCGGCAGCGATGCGCTGACGCTCTTCCTCTTCGATCTCCTGCTGACGGCGCTCTTCTTCCTCCTGCTGGCGACGCTTCTCCTCGTCGGCTGCTTCCTTCTCCCTCTCGGTGCGAATGACACCCTGAGGAATCTCTGTGGCCTGACGGGGCTGACGCGAGTCTGTAGCCGTCGGAGTGGTCTCCTTTTTCGTGCTGAACAGGTCGCCATGAGGATCGACGCCATCGCCAGCGCAGTTGATGTCGCCCTTGGCCAGCAGTCCGAGCACGGTGTTCATCATGCCGTTGTGGGCCTTGATGTCCTCGTTGTTGGAGAGGATGGTCTGTGTGACGAACTTCGCGATGCGAATCTTGTCGACGTGGGTGTGGTTGGCGAAGGCGCGCTCAATGTTCTTCATGTTCGAGCCACCACCAGTGAGGATGATGCCGCCCAGCAGCTTATCGTAGAACTCTGACGGCACCTGGAACCACACGTTCTCGATGATCTCTTCGAGGCGGCCCTCGACGATCTCGATGAACTTACGGCTCTCAATCTGACGCTCGGTGTCGATGGAGTATTTCAAGTCGTTGTCGATGTCATTATTGTCTGTGAAGGCCGAGGCGTATTTCAGTTTCATGCGCTCGGCATCGCTCTCCTCCATCTGCAGGGTGGCGATATCCTTGGTGATGTTGTTGCCTCCGAGGGGGATGACGGCGAGGTGGCGCAGGATGTTCTTCGAGTAGACGGAGACGGTGGTGGTGTCGGCACCCAGATCGACGAGCACACAGCCTGAACGCTTCTCTGCCTCAGTGAGCACGCTGTCGGCGAGTGCCAGCGGGGCGAGATACATCTCTGCCACGCGAATGCCAGCGGTCTCGAAGCATTTGTTCAGGTTCTTGTAGAAGCTCTTACGCTCGAGGATGTTGAGGAAGTTGCCTTCCAGACGGGTGGCCTGGATGCCCACGGGGTCGAGCTGCAGCTGCGATCCCACCTTATATTCCTGTACGGCAGCATCGAGGATTTCCTGGTCTTGATAGGTCATGTTACGATTAGCATCCATCAGCTCGATGACCATGTCCTGTGTGACGATCGTCTCGCTGGGCAGGTCTTTGGAGATGATGTTACGGACGCCACGGATGGACTGTCCGCCCACACCTACATACACCTGTGTGATTTCAGTCTTGAGTTGGTTCTCCAGCTTTTTGATGATGCTGGTAAGGCATTGGGCGGTCTTGTCGATGTTGTAGACCACGCCCTTTCTGATAAATGAGGACGAGCTCTCCTTCACAACGGCGAGTACGTTGATGCTGCCGTCGAGGTTCTTCTGTCCTGCGATACCCGTCATCTTGGATGATCCGAGTTCGATTGCTACGATAAATTCCTTTGCTGCCACCATATTATATTTGAACTTTGAACTTTAATCTTTGAACTTTGAACTTTATGATTACTTTTTTACCCTTTTACTTTTTTACCTTTTTACAGATGATTTGATTGTCGAATTCGACGTTGATATACGAGTATTTGTTCCAGCCCGCCTTGTTCAGGCCGTAGAGATAGAACTTACGCATGCGGTCCAGCTTCTTTTCCACTCCCTCAGGGGCGCCGATGTAGATGATGTGGTCACCCACACGGGGCACGAGCTCCATCGTGAAGTCGGGCAACACGTTGATCTGCACGATCTGACTCTGCCAGAACTTGTCTTGCATGATATAGTTGGCCACATGACTCAGATTTTTCTGGGCATACTTGCGGTTGATGTGGCCCGTGGCGATGATCAGGTCGTTGACGAAACGGTTCTCGGGCATCACGCTGGCGTGGGAGTCAATATAATAGTTCTCGCCGTTGTCGGACATCACCTTGACCACTGGCACACGCTGGCGCACCTGGATGCAGACCAGTCCGCTCTGCGTCTTATAACACTCTGCCCGCTCAACGAAAGGACTCTTCAGGAGTGTCTCCTCAATCTGACGGGCACTGACGTCGTGCATGGACTTCGAGAGGGGGTAGACCTTCTCCTGCCGCAGCATCTTACTGATCTCATCAGCCGTCAGGAAACCGTCGACGATGTTCTGCTCGATATCCGTCTTCACCTCCGTGCAGTGGGTGGCGGCCATATCGGGCTTATTGAAAGCCGTCACAGCCATCACCAGATAGCCGGCGATGACGATGTCGCAGAGGACAATGAGGGTCTTCTTCCAGTTGATGGACATTGTATGATTGACGTTTTACTTGATTTTTGCTTTGAGAATCTTTGTGATCTCAGGGACGAGGTTGTCGAGATCGCCAGCTCCGAGGATGACGAGCACCTCGAACTGGTGTGTCTTGACGTAGTCGAGCACCTGGTCTTTCAGGATCATCTCCTTCTTGACGCCCTCTTTCAGGTTGTCGTAGATGAGCTGCGAGGTGACGCCCTCGATGGGCAGCTCGCGGGCAGGATAGATCTCAGTGAGTATGACCTCATCCAACTGACTCAGTGCCTCAGCGAAGTCTTTGTAGAAATCGCGGGTACGGGTATAGAGATGCGGCTGGAAGATGGCCGTGATATGCTTGCCCTTATACAGCTCGCGGATGCTCTTCGCACTCTGGTAGATCTCCTTCGGGTGGTGGGCATAGTCGCTGAGGAACACCAACCGCTCGTTCTTGATCTTGAAATCGAAGCGGCGGTCTACGCCTCCGTAGGTTCTCATACCATAGCGCAGCTCGTCAGCCGTACAGCCGTTCAGCTGTGCCATCGCCATCGCAGCAATACCGTTTTCGATGTTGATGGGGATGGGCTGTCCGAGTTCCACGTCCTTCACGCTCTCGATGGGAGAGACGAAGTCGAAGGTGATGCCGCCATTGACGATGCGGATGTTCTCTGCGTGGAAGTCGCCCTCGTTGAGACTGTAGTCATAGCGACGCACACCATTCTGCAGGTTCTCCTTCATCTCCAGGTCGCGATGGATGATCAGCGCACCACCAGGCTGGATGAGTTCTGAATAGTGGCGGAAGCTCTCCAGATAGGCCTCTTTCGTGCCGTAGATGTCGAGATGGTCGGGGTCTGTAGAGGTGATGACACTCATCCAGGGGCGGAGCCAGTGGAACGAACGGTCAAACTCATCGGCCTCGATGACGACAAAGTCGCTGTCGGAGAGGATATAGTTGGTGCCATAGTTCTTCGAGATGCCGCCAAGGAAGGCGTTGCAGTCGAGATGGCCCTGGTGCATGATATGGGCACACATCGTCGAGGTGG
>JAEEGI010021295.1_pt1 | contig 12896 bp, 10 predicted proteins | sample 8958751 | NCBI WGS metagenome assembly JAEEGI01 (sample SAMN16246545, study PRJNA631951) | gut metagenome | biome: gut microbiome; feature: rumen; material: KS-attached | host: Bos | place: Iran: Karaj | collected 2018-10 | reverse complement strand
GAGGTTGTTCATGGCATCTTCAAGGTACAAACTATTGTAGGCGCGGGTCTTCATTGGTCCATTTTTGTCTGAGAATATCAATCATATAGATGGCATCGGCAGGTGAAACCACCGCTTTTTCATTCTGGAAATCCTCTCTGGCCTGACGGTCACGAGCTTGTCGTTTGGGATAGTATAGGCTGCTATCGACAGGAATGCTCTCTTTGAATACAAGTCGAGAAAATGCCTCCTTGCTTTTCAGCACCACTTGTTCGCCTAACTTCCCCAAAAACATCGCTTTGCGCAACTGCTCCAACGAAATGGTGTTGTTCAGAAATGCATTGGCGAAAGAAAAGTAAGAATCGTCTGCACGATAGCCAATAATAAGGTCATAATGCTCGTATTCGGGTAGGAAGTTGTCAAGCAGATAGGCTTTTGCTTCGGATGGCAGTCCTTGTGAAATTACAAAAGTCCTGTTTTGCAGCAAAATTGATAGCCAGTTTAGTATATGATAGGGTGCTTTGTTCAAATAAAGGATGTTTAATCCCTCAAAGCCGATTTCATAGCTGTTGGCAAAGCCGTCGCTGCGTTCCGTACTGGCCCATTCTTTTGCAAGTTCCAGGTTTTCAGTGCAATAAAATCCTAATCCATAATCATTTTTCGGATTTCCTAGGCCTAAAACAGGCTTTTCAATGACCTTGGTCGAGCCGTGATATAATGAAATTTTTTCCATAAACTATCGTTATAACGAGACTTTGCAAAAATACTACTTTTTTTGAATATGCAAGCAAGGCGAACGATTATTTTTCAGCCTAAACCACTTTTTCCCTATTTTTGCCTCAACAAATCAAACATCACAACTATGAAGCAATACCCTATCCAAGAAGGATACATGCCCTTTCTGGGCTATCAGACCTATTACCGCATTGTCGGTGAACCCTCAGACAAACCCGCGCTGGTGCTCCTGCACGGCGGTCCAGGCAGCACGCACAACTATTTCGAGGTGCTAGACCGCATTGCCAAAACGGGCCGCCAAGTGATTTCCTATGACCAAATCGGCTGCGGCAACTCTTACCTCGACGGCCACCCCGAGTTGTGGACCCAAGAGACTTGGATCAACGAGCTCATCGCTTTGCGCGAGCACCTGCATCTCGACCAACTCCACCTCCTGGGCCAGTCGTGGGGCGCCATGCAGGCCATCGCCTACATCATCGACTGCCAACCCAAAGGCATCAAGTCGGTCATTCTTTCCTCGGGCCATGCCTCCAGCTCGCTTTGGGCTAGCGAGCAGCACCGCCTCATCAAATACATGTCGGAAGAAGACCAAAAAGCCATCCGTCGCGCCGAAGCCACTGGCAATTGGGACGACCCCGACTATCTCCGTGCCAATGAGCATTACTTCGAGCGTTACGTCATCAGTGTCGACGAGAACTCGCCCGAATGCCTCCGCCGCCCCAAACGCGCAGGCAACGAAGCCTATCTCTATGGCTGGGGGCCCAACGAATACCAACCCTTGGGCAATTTGGCCGACTTCGAATACACCGACCGCCTCGGCGAAATCAAGCAACCCTGCCTGATTTGCAGCGGCACCCGCGACATCTGCACTCCCGTGGTGGCCGCCTCGCTCTACGAGAACATCCCCAACAGCCGTTGGGAAGTCTTCAAAGGCGCACGCCATACCTGCTTTGTGGAACAGACAGATAAGTACTGCACGATTCTTGAAAAGTGGTTGGAGGAAAACGACTAACTCAATACTTTTTTCTATTTTTGCCGTTTAATTCGCAACAAAACTAACCTTCACTATGACACGCTATATTTTTGTGACGGGAGGCGTGGTCTCCTCCCTTGGAAAAGGCATTATTTCTGCCAGTATCGGCAAACTGTTGCAAGCCCGTGGCTATTCCATCACTATCCAAAAAATCGACCCTTACATAAATATCGACCCAGGGACGCTGAACCCTTATGAGCATGGCGAGTGCTATGTGACCGTTGACGGCACGGAAACCGACCTCGACCTCGGCCACTACGAGCGTTTCACGGGCATCCGCACCACCCAGGCCAACTCGGTGACCACGGGCAAAATCTATAAGACCGTCATCGACAAAGAACGCCACGGCGACTACCTCGGTAAGACCATACAAGTGGTGCCTCACATCACCGATGAGATCAAACGCCGCATCTTGCATAACGATGACGTTGACTTTGTCATCCAAGAAATCGGCGGTACCATCGGCGACATCGAAGCGGCACCTTTCCTCGAAGCCATCCGACAGCTGAAATGGGAACTTGGCAACCGCGCCCTCAGCGTTCACCTCACCTATATTCCTTACCTCAAGGCCGCCGATGAATTGAAGACCAAGCCCACACAGCATTCAGTGAAAGAACTGCAAGCTGCTGGTATCCAGCCAGATATGCTCGTGCTCCGCACCGAAAAGCACCTCTCCGACAATGTCCGCCAAAAGGTGGCCTCGTTCTGCAACGTCGACCTGGAATGCGTGGTGCAGAGCGAGGACCTGCCCAGCATCTACGAGGTGCCCGTCAACATGCAGCGTCAGGGTCTCGACGCGGCACTTCTTAGGAAGTTCGGTCTCCCCGTTGGCGAAACTCCCAAGATGGAAAACTGGAACCGTTTCTTGGAGTTGCAACGCACCGCCACCAAGGAAGTCCATGTGGGCCTGGTGGGCAAATACGACCTTCAAGATGCCTACAAAAGCATCCGCGAGAGCCTGAATCTGGCGGGCATCTACAACCACGTGAAGGTGAAAATCGACTTTATCAACAGTGAGAACATCACCAAGGAGAATGTCGCCAAACAGCTCTCAGGCGTGGCAGGCATTTTGGTCTGTCCTGGCTTTGGACAGCGCGGCATCGAAGGAAAGATTGTCGCCGTGGAATATGCGCGTGTCAACAACCTTCCCGCCTTCGGCGTGTGCCTCGGTATGCAGATGATGGTCATAGAATTTGCCCGCAACGTGTTGGGCTACAAAGACGCCAACTCGAGCGAGATGGACACCAACACCCCGCATAATGTCATTGACATGATGGAGGAACAAAAGACCATTGTCAACATGGGTGGCACCATGCGCTTGGGCGCATACAATTGCGAACTCCGCGAAGGCAGCCGTGTAGCTGAGATCTACGGTACGCCCCAAATCAGCGAGCGTCACCGCCACAGATACGAATTCAACAACCAATACAAAGACGAATACGAGAAGAATGGCATGAAATGTGTAGGTGTGAACCCGGAGAGCGACTTGGTCGAGATCGTCGAAATACCCAACCATCGTTGGTTCATCGGCACCCAGTTCCACCCCGAATACTCCAGCACGGTGCTTCATCCGCACCCCTTGTTTATGAGTTTCGTCAAAGAAATCGCCCAATGAGAATGGAAGAAATTCGTATTTTTGCAGCCTAAAGTAATCAACCAATGAAGAGAACGCTCATCATCATAGCCTTTTCGTTGCTGCTTGCCTCCTGCGGAAACAAGCAACCTCAAGGAACAACCACTACCACTGAAAAGCCAAAGAAATCAGTGACCGTTCCTAATTTCAACGCCGACTCGGCTTACCAGTTTGTGGCCAGGCAGACCAACTTCGGGCCGCGTGTGCCTGAGACGCAAGCTCATGCCGACTGTGCCGAATGGCTTGCCGCCAAGCTCGGCGAGTATGCCGACACGGTCATCGTGCAGGACTTCAGGTCGCGTTTGTTCAACGACAAAGGCATCGACGGTCAGAATATTGTCGGTGTGTTCCATCCCGAGGCCAAGAAACGTATCGTGCTATGCGCCCACTGGGACTCGCGCCCCTTTGCTGATCATGACTCCGATGTGGCCAACTCTCGCAAACCCATCGATGGGGCCAATGACGGTGCTAGTGGTGTAGGCGTTCTCTTGGAATGTGCTCGTCAGTTCAAGTTGCAGGAGTTGCCTCAAAACTTGGGCATCGACATCGTTTTGTTCGATGTGGAGGACTATGGCCCGCATCAGGAAGAGGCTGAGTTGTATTATGATGAGTCGGTCAACCACTGGGCTTTGGGCTCACAGTATTGGTCGAAGCACCCGCATGTGTATGGCTACAAGGCATATTACGGCATCCTCTTGGATATGGTGGGTGGCAGCAATCCTAACTTCCCAAAAGAGTATTATTCACAAGGCTATGCCGTTTGGGTGAGCAACAAGGTATGGCGCAAAGCTGCCGATTTGGGTTATCGTCCGTATTTCACCAACGAGTTGGGCACCATGGTCAGTGACGACCACATCCCGATGAACCAGATTGCAGGCATCCCGACGATAGACATTATCGACCTGCAACCCTCAAGCAGTAACGGCTGCTTCCCCGAAGTGTGGCACACCTTGAACGACAACCTTGAGCACATCGACAAGTCGACTCTCGGCATGGTGGGCGATTTGCTGTTGCATGTGATATATGAAGAATAAATGTTTTAACCTATTATTAATCAAATTCTTACAGAAATGAAAAAAGTATTGTTAATCATGGTGGCAGTCTTAGGTATGGCCTTTGCTGCCAATGCACAGGACAATTTGGGCGTCCGTCTCGGTACGGGTAGCTATGGTCATGGAGCTGAACTCTCCTGGCAACATGCTCTCGGCGATAACAATCGTTTGGAATTGGACCTTGGCTTCAACGGTTTGTTCAACAACACCAACGCGTATCAGTTCATCAATTTGACGGGTGTTTATCAATGGCATTGGTACATCGCTGACAAGTTTGGCTGGTACGTTGGTCCTGGTGCCACCATTGGCATTTTCCCCGATGCTGACAAGAGCTTTGGTATCGCTGTCGGTGGCCAAATCGGTATCGACTATGAGCTGCCCATTCCTCTGCAGCTTTCGTTGGATGCCCGCCCAATGTGGAACTTCCTTGGAGCCTATAACGGCTTCGGCTGGGGCGCTTGCTTAGGCATCCGTTACATGTTCTGATGGGCTAAAGCCAAGCAATGAAAAAAAGACCGCAAAACTGCGGTCTTTTTTCGTTTTTATCTTTCCATTAGATTACTCTACAATGACCTTTTGGGTCACCACCTTGCCGCCAATGACGCTCACGAAATAGAGGCCTGCCGGCAGGTCGCTGACATCAATGGTGGCTTGCTTGTCCATCACGAAGCCGCGCACCTCTTGGCCTTGGGCATTCATGATGTGGACACAGAGTTTGCCCAACTCATAATCCGTAGCGATGGTCATCTGGTGCTTCACTGGATTGGGCGAAATGGTCACCGTGAACGGGTCTTTCTCGAAGTCCACATATTCCTTGACATCGACCAAAACGCCGTCGCTGTTGGAACGGCTCACCACCATGCCTGAGACCCTCAAAATCGGGTTGTCGGGGTTGCTGCATTGGATGCAGGAATTCACACCGTCTTGACAGCCAGGATAGTTGGGATGGCACTGGTCGACGTAGTTCGGGTCGAACTGGTAGAAGAGATGTGCTCCGCCTTGGGGTAGGTATTCGTTCAGGTCGTAGTCCCACACCATGCCCATGCTGCCGGGACACCATCCACTGCGGTTGTAGGTCCAGGTGCCGTTTTGGGGCTGACAGCCTGCAGGATTGGGGGTGCAGGTCTGCCAGAGGTGTTGGTCGAAACGATGTTCGCCGTTCACGAACACATGGTGCGTGGCTTCATGGAACTCTGCCGCATTGCCGGTGTTGTAGGCGCCGCCCGAGGTATTGCTCCAGTTGTGGCCCGTGGTGATGATTTTCAGATGGGCTTCCTCGGCACTCTCGGCAAACTCGAAGTCCATCTCAGGCACGGGTTGCGGGTTGGCATAATCACCGAAGTCATACTTGCCGAACCAGATGGGCTGCACGTCACTGTAGAGGTAATCGGGTGTGCCTTTCTGCATGTTGAAGGTCAGGATGGGGTTGAAGCTCCAGTTCTGCCAGATTTCGTAGTACACCTCAAACTCGACCAAGCCTTGCAGGATGGAGGTATAGTCGGTGACGTTGATGTCGTCGTCGCACTCCACACCGAAAGGAGAACAGTAGCGGAACAACTCCACCCACTCGCCACGATGGTTCTTGACGCGCACATAACCGATATGGTCGTAAGGATCACAGTTGCCGTTGACGCATTGATGGTCGTAATGTGCGTTGATGGAGGTAAAGGCACCCACATGGGAAGGCAGGGCATATTCGCCGAGGGCAATCTGGCTTGGGGCACTGACGACGAGGTCACCGTTCATGGCCACGACGTCAACATTGTTGAAGTCGTTGGTCACGGTGAAGCGGTTGCTGACGGTGGTCGTCTTGCCGCCGCTTTGGGTGATGCTGGCTGTCATGTCGAAGTCACCGAAAGAAGTGGGTTCCCACATGGCAAACCAATAGCCGTTGTCGGGGTCGTCGGGATAAGCGGTTTGCAGTTGAATGGTCTGTCCGTCCACGTTGCAATGCACATCTTCAAACTTGATGACGTTGCCGTGCTCGATGTAGGCGCTCAACACCAGCATCATAGGCTTCAGTTCGGTCATATAGACGTTGAGGCCTTCGTAGGGTCTGCGGATGGTGATTTCGGGCGTGAAGTTGTCGGGGTCGACCACCTCGAAAGTGCGGTTCACAGCAGGTGCGGCTTGCCATTGCGTGCCGTCGCCAGGTTGGATGGCACGGACTTTCACGATGCCTTCCTGACCTGTCAGGGTGACGGTGTTACCCTCAAGTGTGGCGGGACCTTCCACCAGCTCGAAGCTGACAGGCAGTCCCGAGGTGGCGGTGGCATTGAGTTGGAAAGGTTGGTCGAAGACGAGTTTGTCGGGGATGGCGTCAAACTCAATGAATTGCGAGGCCAGTCCAGCGGGGATGTGTCGCACCACGACATTGTCGAAGCCACCGTGTGAGCTGCTGAGGAAGAACACGCCGTCCCACATGGCAGGGTCGAAGCGGTTGCCGCTGCCAGGGGTGAGGCCAGCGTTGATGCCTTGCACCTCGGGCACGGGTTCAAACTCGCCCGTGCAGCCATGGTCGGCGAAGAGGGTGACGGAGCCTTGGCGTTCGTTGGCTTCAAGGTCGATCATGATCTTCCAGCGTGTCCAAGCGGCCTCAGGGGTGTCGTAGTTGAACGAGGCCGCGATTTCGTTGTTGGGCAACACGATGCCTGTGACGAAGCTCGGTCGCGGGTCGACACCTGTGGTGACGAAGTAGATGCCACCGTCTTGCGTGGGCAGGGCAGGGTTGGGGTGTGTGGCCTCATAGCTCATCGGAGGCAGCACGGTGCCGTCGCCGTCGGCGTCATAGCCGATGCCGAAGCAGGTGCCCCACCAGTTGCGCATCATGTCGATTTCCACCTCGATGATGCCGCCCGTTGAGAAGTCGAACTCGAAGCTTGCGGTCGATTTATGGGTGGCCACCTCGCCGTAGTTGGTGTTGGCGTTATCGAAGAAGGCACCCATGGACTCATCGGGCGTGGTGTGGCCGCCACCGCCGAGGTATTCGGTCTTCAGTTGGCCGCCGCCCGCGCTATGGGCACGCGCCACCCAGCCACCTTGGCCATTGAGCGGTGCACCTTCAACGTAACTATTGAAATTATCGGTGGCCTCGGTCTGGGCCGTTAGGCCCAAGGATAAGACCATCAAAGCAAGAAGTAGAGGTAATTTTTTCATGGAGTAGTTTTTTAAGTTGATGTGACAAAAGTACATATTTTGTGGGAAACCGCAAAAGTTTTCCTAAATTTGCAGGCATGAAAGCGATGTCATTCGTCATAGGATTTTTGTTTGCCCTTGTCGCCTGTACCGAAAAAACGCAGGTCCCTGAGCCTGAGGTCGCTGAGCCTGGTCGAAGCGTCGAAGGGCCGTCCCCCGAATTGTGTGCCATCGATAGCCTCATGTGGCACCAGCCCGACAGCGCGTTGATGTGCCTGTTGCCCTATTTCAACGACACCTGCTGTAGAGACGTTTCCCGAAACGGCTCGGAAAACGCAAATAATGACACATTGGAAGACGTAGCACGCTACGTCTCTACAACAACGGCATACAACCGCCATTACGCCCACCTGTTATTGGCCGAATTGTTATACAAAAACGATTCCGCCCAAACCAATCGCAGGGAATTGTTGCAGGCGGTGGCCTATTTCGATAGCCTTGTGCGGCAGGCTCCCCCTTTGAAAGGGGGGCGGGGGGATTCTCCCCCTTTGAAAGGGGGTGCCCGAAGGGCGGGGGATTCAAAAACAACCTCCAACCTAGCCTTTCTTGACGCCCGTGCCCATTATATTAATGGTGTGGGTTATTATGAGCAAGGCGAAATGGTGCCCGCTTGCAAGGAATACCTGAAGACCTTGGAGGTGATGGAAAGCCATTTTTATGAAAATGAATTGATTGGACATAAAGCGCAGTTTATGGCGTTGACATATACACATTTGACAGGTCTATTCTCCGATTTTTATCTTCATGAGCAAACTATCTATTTTGGGAAAAAATCATTGTCGTATTATCAAAGATTCGATGCTCTTTCATGGTATAAGGCTTGGATATTGAATGAATTAGGCTCACAATATGATATGTTAGACAACATGGATAGTGCCACTATTTATTACCAAACGGCAATTGATATATTAAATGATACATGCAACACTATTTATAGGGATATCAATACACATCAGACCTATTTAAGCTATAAAACAAATAAGCAGACTGACTATGCAATAATACAAATGCATCGCATATTGTCAGAAGCAGAGAACGATAAAGAGTTTTTATCGCGTTGTTTAACAATTGGTGAGATATATTATCACGAACAATTGTTTGATTCTGCATGGCATTATTTGAATAAGGTGTATCAAGAAACAATAGATGTAAGTTGCAAAAAACAGGCAGCTGAATGGTTGTTAGAAATCTGTAAAGCACGAGGTAGAGACTCAGAAATACTTGAATATGCCACTTTTTTGGCACCGTTTGCCAATCAAGAAGAAAACCAAAGTGCAATTAAATCACATTTAACCGAGCTTTTTAATGTATTTTGGCAAAGAGAAATGGAACTTCAACATCAAGCGGTTGCAAGGAGAAATATGAAACAAACCATGACAATTGTTTGCATACTCTTAAGCTTTATCCTGACGCTTCTCATCCTACATCTAAAACGAAAACAAAGTTTTAAAGCGCAGCTGGAAACCGAGAGCTATGCTCATAAAATGCAGCAGAAAGCCTTATCAGGTCGGCTAAAAAAGAGTAATGATGCTCTACGCGACTCCCTAAAGAAGATAAAAGAGCAAGAAACAGTGCTTGAAATCATCAAAAATGATAGCTCCAACAATTTGGCCTTTGAGAGTTATGAGACATTCATGCAAACGCAGATTTGTCAAGAGATAATGAAGACAATTGATAGATTACATTCCGATAAGCGGAAAACGCTTAAAACGAATATATATATAAAAGATTATAAAGATTTTGCCTTGTCCGTAACACAATTGAACACGCTTACAAAAACAGTTGAATTACATTTCACAAAATTTTATTCTACGCTAAAAGCGCTTAATCCCTATCTTGACCGAAATGATTGGCTACATTGTTGCCTTTATCTGATGCAAATTGACAAGATGAGCATTTGTGTGTTGTTACAGGAATCCTATCAGTCTTGCAGGAGACGTACCATAAAACTAGAGCAAAAATTCAATGCAAAGGAAGATATTACAAGTTTCTTACTCAATATAGTTTTCAATTGAAAAACAAGTTGTTATAAGAGAAAGTGAAAAAATTGTTTTTATTATTTTTGATTTCATTCACAAAAAACGTCATAGTATTGCAACGTCAAACCTAAAAAACGTTGTAATTATGCGACACACAAAAATTAAACAGTTTGTTTTGCTGCTAGGTCTTTTATCGCAGGCAGTATGGTGCAATGCTGTTGGCACTAGTATTATTGATGGTCATAGTCATATTGCTATAAAGGCGGCAAATGTCCAAGGTATGCCCAAAGGCTCCACCATCCATGCCTCCATCGACGGACATACGCTCACCGTGGTCTTCACCGAAAGCCTCGGCCAAGTGGTCGTGGAAGTGACCACTGCCTCGGGTGCACCGGTAGATGGAACTCTTCCTGCAAAGAGGAAAACTAATGAATTTTAACGACAAAGAATACATTATTAACAAAACAAAGAATCTCAAAAATTAAACGCCATGAAAAAAGTATTATCAATCATTTGCCTTTTGGCCTTGGCCATGATTGCTTGCCAAAAGCAAGAACAAGAAACAGCCCAAAGCGGCACCAATACCAACAACGACAACCATGTCGTACATAGTGCAAACACCTTTGATATTCCAGTGAAGAAATATCTGGAGAAAGAGTTTTACGGGGATGATTCCATTCATCCCGTAAGGGTTATTGAGTGGAACGAGGATTTCACCAGAATAATGCACATCACCACACAACAAAACACTTGTTGGCAAGTTGACTATGATTTCGTGTATTACGAAAACGACAGTATGCAAGTAATCTTCTCAAAACCCGATGATTCGTTTGTTATGGTGCTTTTCACCAATTACACTTGCCATTTCAATGAAGAAGGAAGGATTTCAAGCGTCGATTACTACTGCAATTCCAACTACCAGTCTTCGGCAAAGTACAACTATGACGAGTCGGGGAAACTTATAAGCGTAGAGGATGAAGAGCACAATACTGGCCTCCGTTATATATGGGAGGGTGACAATGTGTGTGAGGTTCGTAGTATTCCTTCTGATGAATTACAATACAGTTTCGGTTGTTTTACCGAACACTTCCATCCAGATTGCACTTTGCCTTATCTTCTTGAAGATGGAAACGCGTACGCTTTTTGGCACTTGACGCAACCGTTATGGAAAAACTGGTACAATGAAACTCCCGACATGCACTATGAGTATGACGAAGACGGCTATGTAACTTGCTCGTATCGCATTACCGAGGAGGGAGAACGGACGGCTATAACCCATTATGAATATGCACAAAAACGAAACTGACATGAAAAAAACAATCAAATATACAGAAAACACTATTGTTGTTGTCTTTCGTTTTGTTATGTGGAAACATTTTTGCTCAAATGCATGATGGAACACCCCGTTCTTTCGGATTTGCAATCCGAAAGCTTAGAATATTAGCATTTGCAATGCGAAACACTTGCACGACAACATATAAATCCATTATCTTTATCGACAAAACCAGCTTGTGATGGGAAGCCGAGCGGCATATATCGGGAGATTAGACAACATTACGAATTAATAAAAAGGGCCACGGAGGATGAAATATGAAATTTGGCCAACAGGTGCTCAGCGTGCAGGGCAAGGGCAACGAGCTCCGCATCGATATGGCCGCGCTGCCCGCGGGTGTTTACTTTGTCACCGTCACCAATGAGGAAGGACAAAAGTGCGTGAGGAAGGTGGTGAAGGAATAGAGATTCCCCTTCGCTTCGCTCGGAGAAATCGAAGATTAGCTACGCTGAATGCAGTGCATTTCGACGAAGTCAATGGAGTTAGGGTAAAAGTCGCACGCGGCGGCTGTAAGTGTTACAAGTGAGTAACGGTTACATGCCGCCGCGGTTCACAAAACGACAGTCCATTCCTGTATCTGCTTTCTGCAAGTAGTACAGACGAAAATGGACGCAAATGTGTACACAAGGTAGTGAAAAAACCATAGACAATCCTATAGACAAGGGTGGAATTTGAAATCTCCAAAAAACAGAAATTCAGCTCCTTACAAAATTCTTTCCTTGTCACTTGATAGACAAGCCATCAGAAGGACTTGACATGACGTTTTTTTCATGCAAAAAAGACCTACTTTTGCAATGCAGTTTGCATCGAAAAATTCAATGATGTAAGCATTGGCGACATTTGCCCCAATACCAAAACATTAACTTTAAATCATAATCATATGAAAACAAAAATCTTAGCTTTGAGTCTTGCACTCATCGGAATGTTGGCCTTCGTCTCTTGCACCAAAGAGAAGGCTGGCGGCACCTTCACGTTCTCCGGCAAGGTGCAGAAAGGTCCTTTCGTGACCGGCACTACCATCACCGTTAATGAACTCAACGAAAACCTCGGACAGACCGGCAAGTCGTTTACCACCTCCATCTCTTCTGACGACGGCAGTTTCAGCCTAAGCAATATTGAGATGGAATCAAATCTGGCACTGCTTTCCGGCAATGGCTTCTATTTCAACGAAGTGCTTGGCCAGCTTTCGTCATCACAGATTACCTTGCAAGCCCTCGCCGACCTAACTAATAATGTGACTGTCAACATCAACGTGCTGACCCACATCACCAAGGCCCGCATCGAAACGCTTGTCGGAAAGGGTATGAGCTTCCCCGATGCCAAACTACAGGCTGAAGGTGAATTTCAGGACTTTCTCGGCGTGACCCAGCATTTCAATCAAGGCTTCGAACAGATGTCCATCGCCTCGCAAGGCGACTTCAACGCCATGCTGCTCGCCTTCTCCGTCATCCTTCAAAGGCCATCCAACAACATTGCGGTGGTTCCCACCCTGCCGGCCGAACTGACCTGGCTCATGACCAGCCTTTCCACCGACTTCGCCGCTGACGGTGCCGTCAATGACCAAGCCTTGGTTGATACGCTGTTCTACAACATCTCAATGCAAAACCAAAGGTACATCAGGCAACGTATCCAGAGTTACTATGCCGGATTAGGCCTGAACGTGGAAATCCCCGACTTCGAGTCCTATATCTCAATGTTCCAAGCCGCACATCAAGAATTGGTCACCGAATTCATCTATCCCGACGAAGCCACTCCAGTCCCGGAAATTGGTCCTGGTGGTGAAGTGCCCAACATCCTTGTGAAAAACGTGACGCAATTCGACGGAGAACGCGCCTATGTAGTGGCAGCTATCGCTCCTTTGGGGAAGAGCCTCAAGGTGAAAATCACAGGCGGCGTTCGCCCCGACACAAGTCTCAACAACGGATGGGTCATTACCGAGAATACAGATGATAGTTTC
>JAEEGI010021294.1_pt1 | contig 12897 bp, 9 predicted proteins | sample 8958751 | NCBI WGS metagenome assembly JAEEGI01 (sample SAMN16246545, study PRJNA631951) | gut metagenome | biome: gut microbiome; feature: rumen; material: KS-attached | host: Bos | place: Iran: Karaj | collected 2018-10 | reverse complement strand
CGTAAAACATTTTGTGATCTATCTTATCGTCTTTGCAGCCCTGATAGTTCCTTCATATATGGGATACAAAAACACCAACGCAGAAGTTTACTACGATATGGGTAAATGCATCCCCGAAAACATGGAGGCAGCCATAGCGGACAAAAAGCTTTCCGATACTTTTGAAGTAGCGTCCACTCATATGATATTGATCGATAAAGAAACCCCTTCGGATAACGTAAGGGAAATGATAAAAGAGATCGAAAACGTTCCCGGTGTCTCAAACGTATTGGGAGAAGAAGCGTTTATAGGTTCTCTGGTGCCCGAAGAAATAATACCGGATTCGGTAAAAGAGATGACAACAAGCGAAAACAGAAAGCTCATACTCATCAATTCTGAATACCCGGTTGCCAGCGATAACGTTAACGCACAGATAGGTTCGATCATTGACATCGTAAAAAAATACGATAAGAACGGAATGCTTATCGGTGAAGCACCCTGCATGAAAGACATGATCGAGACCACCGACAAAGACTTTAAGGTCGTAAACACGGTATCAATAGCAGCGATATTTGTGATCATCATGCTTGTTGAGAAGAGCTTGTCGCTCCCGTTTATCTTAATAAGCGTTATAGAACTGGCCATATTCATTAACCTCGGACTTCCGCATTACATGGGCCAGAGCTTACCGTTTATAGCACCTATATGTATAAGTACGATACAGCTTGGTGCGACCGTGGATTACGCGATACTTATGACCACAAGGTATAAGAGCGAAAGAGCATCCGGAAAGAATGCCAAAGAAGCAATATTAAAAGCGCTTTCAACATCGATACCTTCCATCCTGGTAAGCGGCGCGGGTCTTTTTGCGGCAACCTTCGGTGTAGCCCTTTACTCACAGATCGACATCATAAGTTCCATGTGCATGCTGATGGCAAGAGGTGCGGTGATAAGCGTATTGATGGTTATATTCATACTTCCGTCGTTACTGAGATTATGTGACAGGATCGTGTGTGTGAGCACACTTAACATGAAAAGAAAAGAGGCATAAAGAAAATGAAAAAGACAATAAGAAGATTAACCGGTTTAACACTTATGGCAGCGCTTATACTTACAACGGCCACTTTGCCTGCCAATGCGACACCCCAAAAGGAAGATGTCATGAGCGATGAAGTCGTATACGTATTTGCCGATGAGAGCGGTAACGTAAACAAAGTAATGGACAGCGTATGGATTGAGGAGGGAGAAGAAAAGGAAGTCACCGCAAAAGAGGCCGACCTTCCCGTATCTTTAAAGCTTGCTTACACACTGGACGGTAAACAGGTTAAGCCTGATGACTTAAACGGTAAGAGCGGACATCTTGTCATTAAGTGTGAATCAAAGTCCCTTAAGTACGAAACGAGAACAATAAACAACGAAGAAACAAAGATATATGTTCCTTTCATGGTAGCGGGCATATCGGTATTTGACGGAGAGCATGCAAAGAACGTAACCGTATCACAGGGTAAGGCGATATATGACGGTGCAAGATATGCCGTAGCGGGTGTTTCGTTCGCAGGACTTAAAGACGATCTTTCATTAAAAGATTTCAGTATGGAAAATGGGGATAAAGAAACCTCTGAAAAGTTAAAAGACACATTTTCGGATGCTTTTACTATCGAAGCCGATGTTACCGACTATGAAGACAACGGCATGTATGTGGTCGTATCCAACGACATCTTCAATGCTATCGATGTCACATCCTTTACCGGCGAAGATTCTGTAAAGGAAGCTCTCGATAAGTTAAATACGGGTATGGATGAACTTTGTAACGGCAGTGCAGAACTTACCGACGGAATAGACAAGCTTTATACCGGTACCGTTAAACTTCAGAGCGCCATGGGAGAGCTTTCTGACGGACTTGGTCAGATCACGGATAACAATGAAGCGCTTGTGCAGGGGGCATATGATACGTTCAATGCCATACTTGCTACTGCCAATAAGGAGATCGCGGCAGCGGGACTGGATGTACCTGCTCTTACCATATCAAATTACGGTGATGTTATAGACGGTGCCATCGCGGCACTGGGCGGTACCGATGTTTACGGTAAGGTTAAAGCCGGAGTAGACGAAAAGGTCAAAGCAAACGAAGCAACCATAAGAGCCGGTGTTACCGCAAAAGTTGAAGAAGGTGTTACCGCCAAGGTTAAACCTTTGTTTGATGCGGGCATTAATCAGAAGTACGGTCACAGTGCAGAAGAACTCATAGCTCTGGGAATGTTAACACAAGATCAGTACGATGCAATGCTCAAAGTCGAAGTCGACAAGCAGATGGGAAGCGATGAAGTTAAAGCGATGATCGATCAGAATACCGAACAGCAGATAGCACTCATAGCTCAGGAGAAGATGAATTCAAAAGAAGTACAGGATATCATCAATTCCTCGAATGCTCAGGTTAACGAAGGCGTGGCAAAACTGTCGGCATTGAAAGGACAGCTTGATGCATACAATCAATTCTACAACGGTATCATCGAATACACTTCCGCAGTCAAGAAAGCTTCCGACGGTGCGGGAATGATAAGTGCCCAACTTCCCGAACTTGTTGACGGAGCAAAGCAGTTAAAAGACGGCAGCGTTAAATTACAGGACGGTCTTAATACTTACGATGAAGAAGGTATCGGCAAACTCACCGCATTCATAGAAGACAATACCGAAGGACTTCTTGACAGACTTACCGCAATAAGCGAGGTTTCCAAGGGATACGAAGCTTATTCTGCAGACAATAAGAATGCCAAGGACGGTGTGAAATTCGTTTATAAACTTAATTGATGATGCTGTTTCATCTTCTTAATCTTTTTCTTTTTGAACAAAGCGTTTTGCAAATTGTATTTGCGGGACGCTTTGTTCTTTACTATGCGCGAAAAAAGCCATATAATAAGATATTATTTATTATTTTGCCAATAGGCGGAACGGAGAAGATCATGAAGAAATTGGAAGAATATGTAAGAAGCATACCTGATTTTCCCGAGAAAGGGATCATCTTCAGAGACATTACGAGCGTGTTACAGGATGCAGACGGACTCGGTCTTGCCATCGATACCATGAAGGATCTTGTTAAAGACCTTGATTTCGATGTTGTCGCAGGTCCTGAGTCAAGAGGATTCATTTTCGGCACACCGCTTGCTTATTTATATCATAAGCCTTTCGTTCTTATACGTAAGAAAGGCAAACTTCCCTGCGAGACCGTTTCTCAGCAGTACGATCTTGAGTACGGCACTGCGACGATAGAAATGCACAAAGATGCTATCGTTCCCGGACAGAAGGTCCTTATCGTTGATGACCTAATCGCAACCGGCGGTACAACGGAAGCCATGATCAAACTTGTTGAATCACTCGGCGGCGTTGTTGTTGGCGTTGTTGTTCTTATGGAGCTTGCAGGATTGAAAGGAAGAGAGAGGATCAATAAAGTTCCGCTTTATTCAGCAATAACTTACGAAGGAAAATAACATTAAGAGGCAAAGATGGTTTCAATACAAGACACCGAATTTACAATTGATGACGGTAGAATTGAATCATTGGAAGAATACCTAAGTCCCGAGAAACTCTACGAGGACTTGATTTCGCGTGTCAAAAAATACCATCCTTCCGACGATATTTCCATAATCGCAAGAGCCTACAGAGTGGCAAACGAGGCACATCAGGGGCAGGTCAGAAAATCCGGAGAGCCCTACATTGTCCATCCTTTATATGTGGCTATCATCTTAGCCGATCTTGAACTTGACAAAGAAACAATAGTTGCAGGTCTTCTTCACGACGTTGTGGAGGATACGATCCTCACAAAAGAAGAGATCGCTTCGCTTTTCGGCGATGAAGTGGCACTGCTTGTTGACGGCGTCACAAAGCTGCAGCATTTCGATATGGAAGATTCACATGCCAATGTGGACAAAGAAAAGATCGAGATCCAGGCGGAGAACCTTCGAAAGATGTTTCTTGCGATGGCAAAGGATATCCGTGTCATCATGATCAAACTTGCCGACAGACTTCACAACATGAGAACTCTGTCGCACATGCCGCCTGAAAAGCAGCAGCGTATAGCAAGAGAGACACTCGACATTTATTCGCCGATCGCCGACAGGCTCGGTATATCGCGTATAAAGGTCGAACTCGATGACCTTTCGCTCAAATACCTCCATCCCGATGTTTATGCCGATCTTACAAGGCAGATCGCGGTAAGAAAGGTTGAACGCGAAAAATATATTCAGAGTATAGTAAACGAAGTCAGTGCTCACATTAAAAATGCCGGCATCGAAGCAAAGATTGACGGCAGAGTAAAGCATTTCTTCAGCATATACAAAAAGATGGTCAACCAGAATAAGACCATCGACCAGATATACGACCTCTTTGCGGTCAGGATAATAGTTGATTCGGTCCGCGACTGTTATGCGGCACTCGGTATCATCCATGAGATCTATAAGCCTATCCCGGGCAGATTCAAGGATTATATCGCCATGCCAAAGCCCAATATGTATCAGTCTCTCCATACGACGCTGATCGGTTCCTCGGGACAGCCTTTCGAGATACAGATCAGAACGTACGAAATGCACAGGGCTGCTGAATACGGTATCGCCGCCCATTGGAAATATAAAGAAGCTTCCGACGGCAGAAAAGCCGGGGCCGGGGAAGAAGAAAAACTTGCATGGCTTCGTCAGATACTCGAGTGGCAGAGAGATCTGTCGGATAACGCAGAGTTTTTAAATCTGTTAAAGTCGGACCTTGATCTGTTCTCGGACAGCGTATATTGTTTTACACCTACGGGTGAAGTTAAAAACCTTCCCGCAGGTTCGACCCCGATCGACTTTGCTTATTCCATCCATTCCGCGGTAGGTAACAGAATGGTGGGTGCCAGAGTTAACGGTCAGCTTGTAAACATTGACTATGTCATCAATAACGGCGACAGAGTCGAGATCATAACAAGCCAGAACTCAAAGGGACCTAGCCGCGACTGGCTTAACATCGTTAAGTCCACTCAGGCGCGTAACAAGATCTCTCAGTGGTTCAAGCAGGAGTTAAAAGAAGAAAACGTTGCAAGAGGCAAGGAACTTATCCTTGATTTCTGCAAATCAAGAGGTGTCAATCCCGCAGATATCAGTAAGCAGGAATATAAAGACGCCATAATGAGAAAATACGGATTCCATGACTGGGATTCGGTTTATGCCGCTGTCGGTCACGGCGCCATCAAAGAAGGTCAGGTGGTCAACAAGCTGCTTGAACTCTTCGACGCCGATCACAAGAAGAACATGACCGACGAAGAGATACTTGAAAGCGTCAGAGCTTCGGCAAAGAAGATCACCAAGATACGTCCCGGGTCGGCCGGAATACTCGTAAAAGGTACAGACGATCTGGCAGTAAGGTTTTCAAAATGCTGTTCGCCCGTTCCCGGTGATGAGATAGTCGGCTTTGTTACACGCGGAAGAGGTATTTCCATTCACCGAAGCGACTGTGTAAATTTGGCTTCTCTTTGTGAGCACGACAGAGGCCGTATAATAGAAGCCGAATGGCAGCAGGAAGAGGAGATAACCGGAAAGTATCCGGCAGAGATCATGATCTATGCCACGAACCGTACCGGACTTTTGGCTGATATTTCAAGGATACTTACGGAAAATAATATAGGTATCATCACATTAAATACCAGGGTTAACAAACAAAATCTCGTAACAATGAATACCACGTTCGAGATCTCCTCAAGAGAGGAGTTAAGCCGCGTTATCGAAAAGATACGCGCCGTTCCGAATGTGGTAGATATAGAAAGAACAAAGGGTTAAGTATGAGCGATATTAAGATCGGAAAGATCACACTGGGTATGTACGGCACAAATTGCTATTTTGTTTACAAAGACGGAAGCGATGAGGCAGTTGTCATCGATCCCGCAGATTCGGGAGATTATATATTCAAAGGTCTTTCGGACAAAGGATTTAAAGTTAAAGCGATACTGCTCACCCACGGTCATTTCGATCATATTTACGGAGTCGACAAGTTAAGACGAGCAGCAGAGTGCGATGTTTATGCTTTTGAAGCCGAGAAAGAGCTTCTTGGCAACTCTCATATAAACTGCTCCGATTCAGTCGGACGTCCTGCTGTCGTGGAAGCCGATAAATGGTTAAGAGACGGCGATGAACTTAATATTGCGGGAATAACTTTTAAAGCGATACTCACTCCGGGTCATACCGCCGGAAGCGGTTGCTTTTACATTGAAGAAGCCGGATTTCTGATCGCCGGCGACACATTGTTTGAGGGAAGTGTGGGAAGAACGGATCTTCCGACCGGAAAGAGCAGGGATCTTATCGATTCCGTCAAAGAAAAACTGTTCATACTCCCCGACGACACGAGAGTGTATCCCGGACACGGCGGATCGACGACGATAGGGTTCGAAAAAGAAAACAATCCGTTTTTCTGATATAGGCGATTGTTTATTTACTAAGGGTGGAAATGATTTTAGCAGCTAACAATGAATCATCATTTGAATATGACGTTCATTCTCTTATAAAGGCTTTTTATCCCGGCGAAGATGTGAAGGTTTCAGGAGATATTTCGGAAAGCGAAGCCGATTTCACGATAAACTTTTCCGGGAATAAATTTTGCTTTTCCGACAAGGCGGGAACTTTTGCAAACGAAGCAAAAGTTATGGAAGGCACCGACAGGGCGGAAGTTAAGAATATCCTTAAAAGGCTCATCTACCAAAGTCTTTCAAAGAGTCTTAACGTAACGCTTCCGTGGGGAGATCTTACGGGAATACGCCCCACCAAGATCGCAACCAAACTTTTAAATGAGAAAAAGAGCGACAGCGAGATACTTGACTACATGAAGAAAACCTATCTCGTCAGTGATGAAAAGGCGCTTCTTTCTATCGAAATAGCAAAGCGCGAAGCGCGCGTTATCGATCTTATCGACAAGGATAAAGGCTACAGCATCTACATCGGCATTCCTTTCTGCCCCACGACATGCCTGTACTGCTCGTTCACATCCAATCCGATCGTTAAGTACCAAGAACGCATTGACGAGTATATAGGCTGCATCGAAAAGGAACTTGCCTTTACAATAAAGGCAAGACAAGGTAAAATCCTTGATACGATATATATAGGTGGCGGAACGCCGACATCGCTTGACGCAGGCAAGCTTGATAAGCTGCTTGGCATGATCGAACGGTATGTCGATGTGAGAAAACTTAAAGAGTTTACAGTGGAAGCCGGACGACCCGATTCGATTGATATTGATAAGCTTAGAGTATTGAAAGCCCATCACGTATCGCGTATTTCGATAAATCCGCAGACGATGAATCAAAAGACGTTGGATATCATCGGAAGACGACATTCGGTCGAAGATGTTGTCAAAGCTTTTAAGCTTGCTAGAAAAGTCGGAATGGACAATATAAACGCCGATATCATACTCGGACTTCCGGGTGAAGGTGAAGAAGAAGTCCTTCATACGGCGGAAGAGATAAAGAAACTGTTTCCCGAAAGCCTTACAGTCCATTCACTTGCGATAAAGCGGGGATCGAGACTTAACGAAACACTTTCGGATTACAAAGATATGACGGTCAATACGCCAAGGACGATGCAGATTGCGGAAGAGCTGGCATATTCTTTGAATCTTAAACCGTACTATCTGTACAGACAAAAGAACATGGCCGGAAATTTTGAGAATACCGGTTATGCCAAAGAAGGCGCTTACGGAATATACAACATCCTCATCATGGAGGAGGTCGAACCGATAATAGCGCTCGGCGCGGGGAGCGTCACAAAGATAATAGACAAAAACACCAAACCTCAAAGATGCGATAATGTAAAAGACGTAAGTCTTTACATGGACTCGATCGATGAGATGATAGAGCGAAAAAGAGTTCTTTTTACATTGGAGGATAAATAAATGGCACTTGTAAAAAAGCCGGTCACCGGCATGAAAGAAATAATGCCCCGAGAGATGGAGATCCGCGATTATCTGCAGGGCATAATCAAAGACACATACCGTTCTTACGGATTTAACGCTATCGAGACGCCTTGTCTTGAGGACATTAACAATCTTTGTTCAAAGCAGGGCGGCGAGAACGAGAAGCTTATCTTTAAGGTACTTAAAAGAGGCGAAAAGCTTAATCTCGAGACGGCAAAGAGCGATGCCGATCTTGTGGATATGGGCCTCAGATATGACCTTACCGTACCGCTCGTAAGATTTTATTCCAATAATCAGGCAAACCTTCCGCAGCCCTTCAAGGCACTGCAGATCGGAAACGTTTGGCGCGCAGACCGTCCGCAGAGGGGAAGATATCGCCAGTTTACCCAGTGCGATATAGACATTCTCGGTGAAGCAACCAACTCAGCAGAGATCGAACTTATCCTGGCAACTACTGAGACGCTCGGAAAACTTGGATTTAAGGGCTTTGAGATAAGGATAAGCGAGAGAAGACTGTTACGTGCGATGTCAAACTACGCAGGCTTCCCCGAAGAAAAGTTTGACGTTGTATGTATCATACTCGATAAACTTGATAAGATCGGTGTTGAGGGAGTAAAAGAAGAACTTGCTAAAGAAGGCTTTTCCGAAGAGAGCATCGCAAAGTATTTGAAGCTCTTCGAAGATAACGACAATACTCTTAAGACGCTTAACAGAATGAAAGAACTTCTCGGTGACTTCCTTGAAGATGAAGTCGTAAAGAGCCTTACCGAGATCATTGAAAGTGTTGAAAAGGTTAAAAAAGCAGATTTTAAGATGGTATTCGATCCCACTCTCGTAAGAGGAATGGGATATTATACCGGAACCATTTTTGAAATTTCCATGCCCGAGCTCGGAGCTTCCTGCGGAGGCGGCGGAAGATACGATAAGATGGTCGGCAACTTCACCGGTCAGAACGTGCCCGCGTGCGGTTTTTCAATCGGGTTTGAAAGAATAGTCCTTATCCTTATGGAAAGCGGCTTTGTAATTCCCGGTTCAAGAGAAAAACTTGCATTTTTGGTTGAAAAGAGTATTCCCGCCGACAGATTTGCCGATATATTAAGCGAAGCATCCAAAGAGCGTGAGGCCGGAAAGCAGGTACTTGTCCTTAGAATGAACAAGAACAAGAAGTTCCAGAAGGAGCAGCTTAATGCCGACGGCTACACAAACATAAAAGAGTTTTACAACGATTAAAGGAGTTTTATTTTGGATACCACAGGTGTCATACAGCTTATAGTATTACTTTTGCTTATAATGTTTTCCGCTTTTTTTTCTTCGGCGGAGACCGCTTTTTCACGGATCACAAGAGCCAAGTTAAGGGCTCTTGAAGAAGACGGGGTCAGACATGCAAAGACCCTTTCAAAGATTTTTGAAGATTACGACAGGATGATAACCACCATCCTTATCGGGAACAACATCGTAAACTTAAGCGCATCTGCGCTTACGACCGTGTTTACCATGAGGATATGGGGAAATGTTTACATTTCGATCGGTACGGGTATTCTTACTCTTATCGTTCTCGTGTTCGGTGAGATCGTTCCCAAGACAGCTGCGAGACACAACAGCGAGAAGATGGCGCTTTCTTTTTGCGTGCCTATAAGATTTTTAATGACCGTTTTATTCCCGCTCGTGTTCGTGATAGATATCCTTGCGGGTGCGGTGCTTAAGATTTTCGGTCTTAAACGTGAAAGAGACGAAGTCATCACCGAGTCGGAACTTCGTTCGTATGTTGACGTAAGCCACGAGGACGGCGTTATCGAATCGGATGAGAGAAAGATCATAAACAATATCTTCGATTTTTCCGATTCTGTCGCAAAAGACATTATGATACCGAGAATAGACATTATGTCCATCCCCGAGGAGGCTACATACAAAGAAGTCATGAAGGTGTTCCGTGAGACGATGTATACGCGTCTGCCGGTATACAAAGACGATAACGACAACATCATAGGTTTTATCAATGTAAAAGACCTGATAAGACTTAAGGATGTGGGATCTTTCGCCGTATCAAAATTCCTGCGCGAAGGATACTATACGTACGAATACAAAAAGACAAACGATCTTATGATCGAGATGCGTTCAAAATCGCAGAACCTGGCGTTTGTAAACGACGAGTTCGGTAATACGGTCGGCATGGTAACCATGGAAGACCTTCTCGAAGAGATCGTGGGCGAGCTTCGTGATGAGTACGATCAGGACGAAGAAACCCAGATCGTAAAAGACGGAGACGGTTATCTTATCGAAGCACGCATGCGCCTTGAGGACGTAAACGATGTTCTCGGTACCGAATTCGAATCGGAAGATTACGATACCATCGGCGGCCTTGTTCTGGATTCCATCGATCGTATCCCCGAGAACGGCGAGACTGTCACCCTCGAAGACGGCACAACCCTCACCGTAAAAGGTATCAAATCAAACCGTATTGTTTCGGTTTATGTTGTACTTCCCGGGAAAGAGACAGAGGAAGAAAACGAGTGATCAAATAATTTTTTTGACATGTAAAAACATGTCAACCATGCTATCTGCAGACTTTCAGCGCGGCTTTCGCCGCGCTTTTTTCGTTATAATGTCAATTTACTGTGCTCTAAGCTCATGCTATCGTCTGTTTATCGATCAAACAACTTTATCTAATAATTTATTATCTTTTTTGGGATCTATTAGGCAAAATTCATTTTCCCGATTGCTTTTTTTACCGTTGCGTAGCAGTTATTGATTTAGTGGCGTAATTATATTATAATTATTACGTGAATACAGGGGGTTAAATGTATTCTTTTGAATTGGACGAAGAGAAGAATAAATCAGGATTATCTCATCACGAAAAGCAACCAAAAACGAGGTAAACAGTTATGAAAAACGTAAACGATAAGCTCCAAAACGACTACTTAGAAAGAGAATTTGACTTTGATAATGCCGTAAGGAATCCATATGCCAAAGAATTGAAAAAGCAGGTGACGATAAAACTGTCACCGATAGTGATCGACTATTTTAAAAGTGAATCAAAAGAAAGCGGTATACCGTATCAGACATTGATTAATCTTTACCTTGTCGATTGTGCAAAAAACAAGAAAAAACTAGAGATGCATTGGAATTAAGATTGAGCGGTTTTATCATTGGAACTTTCGGCGCGGCTTTTGCCGCGCTTTTTATGTTTTACTGTCGTTCGTCAGATATTTACTGTTGTTTGTCAAAAAGAAGTTGATTGTTCTTGAAAATTGAATTAATAATTGAATTGGTTATCAATGCTGGAATGAATAAAGGATGATAATGTGAAAAAATGCTTATTGTTGATAATAATGTTTTGTATTACATTCTCTGCATGCAAAACCGTTTCATCTTCGGGTCAAACGGTTCCAACAGAGGAGGCGGATACTGAAATTGCGGTATCTGTGGCAAGTGATAGTGTTGTTAGTAAAGAAACAGTGAGCCCGAAGACGGACGACACTACTGTTTCTGTTAAACCTTCGAAATCAAAAAAGGAAAGCGAAGAGCCCACAAGCTATGTGGAGGTATATCCGGACACTTCCGAACTGCCTACCGAAATTATGCAGGTCTTCTACGAGGATAAACCTTTTAAATATGTGTTTAAAATATTCAAGATCGATGATGACAGCGAAATTACACCCCGCGGGACGATTGAAACTACTGTAAAAGATTTTGTGTATGACGTTTTTTTTGACGAGACAGAGGACGGAAATCTTTCTTGGCTCGAATGGAACACGAAGTGGAAAGAGTATACCGTCATTGATCTGGATGATGACGGAGTAAATGAATTGGTATACCTCGTTGATCCGGGTAGCGGAGGATTCTATATCATATTTCATGTGATCGACGGAGAAGTGTATGGTTATTCGGAACTATATCGTTTCATAGGATTTCTATATAAGGACAGGACATTTATATCAGAGTCCGGCGCAGGGTGGTATAACTTTAATAGAATAACTTCTTTCAATAAAGAAGGATATACTATAGAGGAACTTGCGCGAGCAGAGCACCCTTATGCTGAAGAACTTTACTATATCGGAGATGAAGAGGTTGATGAAGCGACGTTTCGCAATTATACCGCGCAATGGGGGGATAAATACTGTGAAATGGCAGTGAAATGGATATCTGCCGACTCGGATTGATCAATCTTTACCTTGTAGATTGTGCAAAAAAAATAAGAGAAAATTGGAGATGCATTGGACTTAAGATTGCACTGTTTTACCAATGAGACTTTCGGCGCGGCTTTCGCCGCGCTTTTTTGCCTTATAGGAAATCTCTTTTTTATCGTTCGTCCAAAAGTTGTTGATTTTTTTTTAATACCGGTTGACAATTTGATTAATCATTGATGTCGAAAAAACGAATGAGTATTGATACATGAAAATTGATTCATCAAACCACCTCATAAATTACAAAAAATATGATGAAAACAATATATCAAGTGAAAAAGGTAAATAAAATGAAAAAAAACTTATTGTTGATAATAATGGTTTTTATCACCTTTTCTGCATGCAAAACCGTTTCATCTTCGGATGAAACGGTTACAACAGAGGAGGCGGATACTGAAATTGCGGTATCTGTGGCAAGTGATAGTGTTGTGAGTAAAGAAACAGTGAGCCCGAAGACGGACGACACTACTGTTTCTGTTAAACCTTCGAGATCAAAAAAGGAAAACGAAGAGCCCACAAGCTATGTGGAGGTATATCCGGACACTTCCGAACTGCCTACCGAAATTATGCAGGTCTTTTACGAGGATAAAACTTTTAAATATGTGTTTTATTTATTCAATACCAGAGATGACAGTGAAATCATACCACGCGGGACGATTGAAACTACTGTAAAAGATTTTGTGTATGACGCTCATTTTGACGAGACAGAGGACGGAAATCTGTCTTGGCATGAATGGAACACGAAGTGGAAAGAGTATACTGTTATCGATCTTGATAATGATGGAGTTAATGAACTGATATATTTGGTTGA
>JAEEGI010021290.1_pt1 | contig 12899 bp, 9 predicted proteins | sample 8958751 | NCBI WGS metagenome assembly JAEEGI01 (sample SAMN16246545, study PRJNA631951) | gut metagenome | biome: gut microbiome; feature: rumen; material: KS-attached | host: Bos | place: Iran: Karaj | collected 2018-10 | reverse complement strand
TGTTCCACGTAAAACATTCAGGGATAAACGACCGCAGGGAGGCGACGAACGGTGACGAACGATGAATTGACGATCGATATGAACCAGCCGGAAGAACAGCTCGCGGCGCAGCTGAGCGCGTTTCTGCCGCGCGCAGCGAAGCTCGCGAACGTGCCTGTGAGCGGCTTTCGCGTCGGCGCAGCGGCGCTGGGCGCGAGCGGTCGCGTGTGGCTGGGCGCGAATCAGGAGTTCGCGCAACTCCCGCACAACTTCACCGTCCACGCCGAGCAGGCCGCCGTGCTGAACGCCAGGAGCCACGGCGAGACGAAACTGCTCATGCTGGCCGTGAGCGCGCCGCCGTGCGGGTACTGCCGCCAGTTCCTGCGCGAGCTGAAGACCCCGCTCGAGACCGTTCTTGACGGCCGCGTCGTTTCGCTTGACGAGCTTCTGCCCGAAGCGTTCGCGCTCTCCGCCGACGAGGAAACGCTGCTGTCGGGGAAGGCCCGGCTTTCGTTTTCCGCAGGGAGCAGCCTCAAAGAAGCGGCGCTCGCAGCAGCCCGCGCCTCATACTCGCCCTACACCGGCACTAAAAGCGGCGCGGCCCTGCTCTGCGAGTCGGGCAAGATCTTCTGCGGCAGCCTGCTCGAAAGTGCCGCCTACAATCCGTCGCTCTCCGCTCTGCAAAGCGCTTTCACGCTGCGCGCTCTCGGCGGCGCAAGCGGCGATCCCGTACGCCGGTGCGTGCTGGCCGAAACGGGCCCGGCGGCGATGGGCGAGATCTTCCTTCCACTGATGCGCAGTCTCGCCCCCGGAGCCGACTGCGAACTGTTCGATATCGACGACTGACTGAAGGCCGCGCCGGCACGCGCGGCCTTTTCACGGCGCATGTTTTCTGAAAGGCGGTTTCACGATCCATGGCATTCACGCAGCGGCAAAACGAACTGATGGACAAATACCAGTCTTTGCCTGGCTGGGAGAAAAACGCGTACAACCTCCTTGCCGTCTGGTTTGGTCCGACAAACGAGCCGGAATTTCAGACGCTGCTGCGCACGACGGCGTGGCGAAAGTTCACACGCGCGCAGGGGCTCGACGCGCAGTACATGCACGACCACTGGAACCGCCTGGAATTGATCGAAGAAGAACACGACCCGCTTTCCTGGGGCGACTGGCGGGCGGCGGCCCCGATCCGCGAGCTCATCGCCCGGCAGACGGTCGAAGCGGGAGATTTCAGACCTCTGTGCGACGTCGCCGAAACGCAGATCAAAATGCCCGCAGTCCGCAGCGACGGCACGCGCCGCTTCCGCAGACTGTGGCACGTCGTCTATTTCGCTCGAAAGGCCCTGTACCTTCAAAACGCCGCGGGGCTCCGCGAGCTGGGCGTCGGCGAGCTGCGCCAGTTTCTCGGCGCCGACTGGGCGTACCGGCTGGCACGCGAAGTCCTGACCGCACCGTTCGACGTATCTCTGCTGGAAAAGCTGTCGCCCGACCTGCGTTTTCCGCTGTGTCACATAGCCGCCCGGTACGCCGAGGACCGCGAAACGCGCAGGACGGCGACACTGAAGGAACTGGAAATCTGTCTGGCCTCACCTGACGAGGACCGCGCCACGGTCGCCGCGCACATGCTCTGCCGGACGGGTGCGTTCGAGGACGCTCTGCGCCTTCGGGAATACCTGCCCAAGACCGAACAAAACTGGCTTGCCGCCGTTGACGCGCTGACGCGGGGGAAACAGGCCGAGGCGAAAACATATTTTGAACGTCTTGCCCGCACTCCCCGCGAGAGCGCCTCCTCCGGGCTCATCGCTGCCGATCCGTGGGAATTGTTTTACGTGCCGCTTCTGGCTTCGCTCGGCGAAACACCGGCAAAGATCGAGAGCGCCTGCCGCCGCGCCGCCAAACGCCCGGATAACGGCAACGACGGGCTGCTGTACGACCTGCAAACGATCCTCGCGGAAACGACGAGCGACACGGAAGCGCTCTTCCGACAGCAGCCGCTCGTGCGCAAAACCGACAGTCTTGTCGAGACGGCGCGCCAGGAAGCGGGTAAACTGGACGGCGCGGCAAGCGCCTCGGTCCTGCAACACACCGGTTTGCTGCTGACACCGCCGGCGATCGCGCATCTGCTGTTTCTGGCATACTGGCTCGCGCCGGAGCTGGCAAAAAAGTGGCTGCCGCTCTACGAAGAACTGGCGTCACAGCTTGACGCCGCAGGCATGACGTTCTTCGCCAGCGAACTGCTCGCCGCGGCACGGACGATCTCAGGCAACGCGAAGGAAGACGAATGGCATCCGCTGCGTGACCTGCTGCGCCGCAAGCCCGCCTGGGAGAAATCCCTCGACGCGATCGAACACCTGGCCGGTCTTGCTCCCGGTACACGCGGGAAAAAAGGCGCGCGCCGCCTGCTCTGGCTGGTGGACTGGACGCCCGACGAGAGCGCCGGCAACGGCCGCGTCGTTCCCGGCGTGACCGCGCTGGAACAGTCGTTCCAGGCCGGCGGCACGTGGTCGAAAGGGCGCAAAGTCGCCCTCAGCACGATCGCAAGCGGCTTCGCGCGCATCCCCGATCTGCCCGACGCCGACCGGCGCGTTCGCGACGCCGTGATCGAACACGCCGATTACAGCGGTTACGGCTATTACGACTCGAAAAGCTACGAGATGGACGACGCCAGGGCGCTGTTGCTCCTCTTCGGCAATCCGAACGTCGTGCGCGCTGCCGACTTCGCGCCGCTGGAGATCGTGCGCGCGGAGCCGCGGCTGGAACTGACCGAAAAGGACGGTGTCTGCGAGCTGCGGCTGCTGCCCCGGCGCATCGGAGAGGAAGACATCGTCGTCGAGGAGGAAACGCCGACGCGGTTGCGCGTGACGCCGTTCGACGATTCGCAGGCGCAGCTGGCCGCGCTGCTGGCACAAGGCGTGACGGTCCCTGTTCAAGGACGTGCGCGTCTGCTGAAAGCCGTCTCCGCGCTGTCCGGCCTCGTCTCCGTGCAGTCCGACGCGGCCGAACTGGCCGAAACCGTTCCCGAGGTGAAGTGCGACGACACGCTGCGAGCCCGTCTTTCGCCCGCCGGTGACGGTCTGACCGTCGAGTTCGTGACGCGGCCGTTCGGTCCCGACGGCATGTCGTGCCGTCCCGGCGGCGGCGCGGCAGTGCTCTTCGGCACGGTCAGGAACGGCGACGGAACGGTCGAACGGGCCCGCGTCAGCCGTGATCTGGCAGGCGAAGCGGAAAAGCTGAAAGCGTGCGCCTCCGCCTGCCCCGTCCTCGAAAACTGCGAGAACGAAGGCGGCGCCGTCTGGACCGTGCCCGATCCCGAAGACTGTCTGGAGCTGCTGCTCCAGCTCAAATCCGTCCCCGGCCTCGTGCTGGAATGGCCGCGCGGCGGCGCGATCACCGTGCGAGCCGAACTGGACGGCGCCACGCTGGCAGGCGCGGCGCAGGCGTCCGGCACCGACTGGTTCGCACTGTCCGGAACGCTGAAAGTCGACGACGAACTGACGCTTTCGCTGAAGCAGCTTTTTGGCCTGCTGAAGTCGCGCAAAAGCCGCTTCATCGAGCTGGGCGAAGGCCAGTACGTCGCCCTGACACGCGAGTTCGAGCGGCGGATCGAGCAGCTGGCCTCGCTCGCCGACGAAAAAAGCGGAGCCCTGCGTGTCTCGCCGCTGGCTGCGCCCACCGTGGACGAACTGTTCGGCGAAGGGGCACTTGCCGCCGACGCGAACTGGCGCGCGATGTGCGACCGCTTCCGCGAGGCCGCGCGCATGGAGCCGGAGATCCCGCGCACGCTGCACGCGACGCTGCGCGCATATCAGACGGAAGGCTACCGCTGGCTGGCGCGCCTCGCGTACTGCGGCGCCGGCGCGTGTCTGGCCGACGAGATGGGGCTTGGCAAGACGGTGCAGACGCTGGCGCTCCTGCTGGCACGTGCGCCCGACGGCCCCGCGCTGATCGTTTCCCCTACGTCCGTCTGCGGCAACTGGCGTGACGAAGCCGCCCGCTTCGCCCCGACGCTGAACGTCATCGACTACCGCACGTCGGGCCGAGAAAAAACGCTCGAACAGCTCGGTCCGTTCGACGCCGTACTCGTCTCCTACGGCCTGCTGCAAAGCGACGCCGAAGCCTTTTCGCACGTGCACTGGCACACCGCCGTCCTCGACGAGGCGCAGGCGGTCAAGAACATGGCCACCAAACGGTCGGCCGCCGTCATGGATCTGAAAAGCGATTTCCGCATGATCATGACCGGTACGCCGGTCGAAAACCGTCTGTCGGAGCTGTGGAACCTGTTCCGCTTTCTCAACCCCGGCCTTCTCGGTTCGCTGGAACGCTTCAACCGCGTTTTCGCGTCACCGATCGCCGACGGCGACGAGCGCGCCCGCGCACGGCTGCGCCGCGTCGTCTCGCCCTTTTTGCTGCGGCGCACGAAGGAACAGGTCCTCGACGATCTGCCGCCGCGGACCGAGATCACGCTGAAAGTGGACCTCAGCGAACAGGAACGCGCGTTTTACGAAGCGCTGCGCGCCTCGGCCGCCGAAGCGGTACACAGCGCCGGCGAAATGCAAACGCAGGACAAGCGCTTCGTCATCTTCGCCCAGCTGATGAGACTGCGCCGCTGCTGCTGCGCAGTCTCGCTCGTGAGCGAAGCCGCGCAGATCGGCGCGAACATCCCCTCGTCCAAGCAGGCCGCGCTCCTGGAACTGGCCGCCCGCCTGCACGAAAACGGTCACCGTGCCCTGGTTTTCAGCCAGTTCACCGACCATCTGGCGCTCATCCGGAAGACGCTGGAAGGGGCCGGATTCGAGTGCCTCTATCTCGACGGCGCCACGCCCGCGGCGAAGCGCACCGAGCTGGTGGCGCAGTTCCAGTCCGGCCGGGGAGACTTCTTCCTGATCAGTCTGCGCGCCGGCGGCACGGGACTGAATCTGACCGGCGCCGACTACGTGATCCACATGGATCCGTGGTGGAACCCCGCCGTCGAGGATCAGGCCAGCGACCGCGCCCACCGTATCGGCCAGAAGCGTCCCGTCACCGTCTACCGCCTCGTGGCGCGGGACACGGTGGAGGAAAAGATCGTCGAACTGCACCGGACCAAACGCGAGCTGGCCAGCGACGTGCTCGACGGAGCGGCGTCCCCTGCCTCGCTCGACCTGGCCGCGCTCTCGGCCCTGCTCCGCGATGACGATTAGGACAAAGGAATACAAAAGCGCGGGGACGCGAAGGCCTGCAAAAGGTCTTTGCGTCCCCGCGCTGTCGTATCAGAGCCGGGAACAAAGCAGTTCGAGCAGATGGACGACGTTTGCGCCGCCTTTCTTCAGGCCCGCTTCGCAGCCGTTGCAGTAGGCAGCGACGCGCACATCAGGGAGGAACGTCGCGTGGGCTTTCATGCGCGCGGTCTGCTCGTCGGGCGGCAGGACTTCGACGAAGCGCGACAAGCCCGTGAAGGCCTTCGGCGCAGCGTTCATCGTGACGGGAGAGATCGGGTTCATCAGGAACGTGCCGTCGAAACAGCTTGTCTCACCGCGGGCGGGAAGTTCGACGACCTCCGCGCCGCTCCTGCGCAGGCACTCGCGCACGGCCTCCCGGAGACGGGGACGGTCGCGGGCGCGCAGGCAGTCCTGTACGGCGATCCGTTCTCCGTTCAGCTCCGGCCAGGGGAAATCGGGCTGTTCGAGCAGATACTCCCAGACGGAACGCACGCTCACGGAAGGAGAGTTCTCTTCAGTGATGAGCATACAGCTCAGGCAAGCAAAAAGCACCGTGTCGCCTGCGGCGAAGCATCCGAGGCTGGCTTTGCAGCAGCCGAGGACGCTCACGCCGCGGCCGGAGAGCCAGTCGCTCAGGCGCTCGCTCGTCTGCGGATGATTTTCGGTGAATTTGCAGCTTGGCAGAGAGTAGATCATGAATGGACCTCCTTTACGATTCCTGCTGTGATTGTAAAAAATCGCCCGCCGTTTGTAAATCTTTTTAGGCGATAAAAATCTTTTTGGGCGTAAAAGTTCTCAAAAGCCTTTGTCATTTTTGAAAAACGCGTTATAATACAGCCAGACGGATTTAAAAATTATCCGTGAAGGATAAAAACATTTGAGGAGGTCGTTTTATCATGAAAAAGTTTTTCGCGCTGTGCGTTCTTCTTTCGCTGTGCCTGTGCTCCGCGGCGTTCGCCGAGGAAAAGCTGGTGATCTATACGACCGTGTCCAAGGGCGTCGTCAGCGAGCTTGTGCCGATGTTTGAAAAAGAGACCGGCATCAAGGTCGAGATCGTGCGCGCCGGCGTGGGCGAGCTGATCAAGCGCATCCAGTCGGAGAAGGACAATCCTCTGGCCGACGTGCTCTGGGGCAGCGCACTGGCGTCGCTTCAGGCAGCCGGCGAGCCTTATTTCGAGCACTATGTGTCGGCCAACAACGACGCGATCGTGGACCGTTACAAGAACGTCGAGGGCTGGGTGACGCGCCACTCGCTGGCCGTGCGCTGCCTGCTGGTCAATAAGAACCTGGTCGGCGACATCCCCGTCACCGGCTATGCCGACCTGCTCAACCCCGCGCTCAAGGGCAAGATCTCGCACGTCGATCCTTCGGCCTCGTCGTCCGGCTACGGTCACCTCTGCAACATGCTCTTCGCCATGGGCGGCAACGACCTCGACAAGGGCTGGGAGTACGTCGACAAGTTCTGCGCCAACCTCGGCAACAAGCTGCTCAACAGCAGCTCGGCCGTGTGGAAGGGCGTCAACGACGGCGAGTACACCGTCGGCCTGACCTATGAGGAAGTCGCGCTCCAGTCGGTCAAGAGCGGCGCGCCCGTGAAGATCGTCTACATGAAGGAAGGCTGCTTCGTCGAGGCCAACTGCACCGCGATCGTCAAGAACGCCAAGAACCTCGAGAACGCCAAGAAGTTCATCGACTTCCTGACCGGCAAGGAAGCGCAGTCGATGCTGATCAACAAGCTCAACCTGCGCAGCGTCCGCAAGGACGTGGAGATGGGCTCCGACTTCACCGCCACGGAAGACATCCCTCTGTTCAACGCCGACACATCCATGTCCGGCAAGATGAAGAAGGCCTGGCTGGCCAAGTTCAAGGATCTCTTCATCCAGTACGAATAAACCGTTTCCACGCGGCGTTTCGTAGCCATTTACACAGGCTCACTCCGGCTCCCGCCGCGGGTGAGCCTTTTTATTTACGGCAGGGAGGGCAGCTTTTAATTCAAAGCCGACACAAAGACTCTAAGACACAAAGACACGAAGAGAACCAACAGGGAAAAACACCAGTTATAAAAGATTCAACACCGTATTTAAAAATAGGGCATCCACATGTTTTATGATTTTCTTTGTGCCTTCGTGTTATAGTTTTGAACTGAAAGCCCCCTTTGCCTGGGAACCATGAAAGGAAGATCAGAGACAGCATGAGCGAAGAGATCATCATAAGGGACGCGGTCAAGCGCTACGGCGACAACACGGTCATCCCCGCCCTGTCGGCGGATATCCGCAACGGCGAGTTCTTCACGCTGCTGGGGCCGTCCGGCTGCGGCAAGACCACGCTGCTGCGCATGATCGCCGGCTTCAACACGATCGAGGGCGGCACGATCAGCTTCGGCGAGCAGGTCATCAACGACGTGCCCGCGCACCAGCGCAACATTGGCATGGTGTTCCAGGATTACGCGCTGTTCCCGCACATGACCGTGGAGGCCAACGTGCGCTACGGCCTCAAGTTCCGCGACGTGCCGCGGGCCGAGGCCGACAAGCGCGTGAACGACATCCTGAAAGTAACGAGAATCGACCAGTACCGTGACCGCCTGCCCGAGCAGCTATCCGGCGGGCAGCAGCAGCGCGTGGCGCTGGCGCGCGCGATCGTCATCCATCCCACGGTGCTGCTGATGGACGAGCCGCTGAGCAACCTTGACGCCAAACTGCGCATCGAAATGCGCACGGTCATTCGCGACATCCAGCGCGACATCGGCATCACCACGGTCTACGTCACGCACGATCAGGAAGAAGCGCTGGCCATCTCCGACCGCATCGCCGTCATGAACGCCGGCGTCATCCAGCAGATCGCCACGCCGCGCGAGATCTACTCGCGCCCGGCGAACACGTTCGTTGCCGGCTTCATCGGACACTCCGACTTCTTCCGCGTCAGGTGCGACAACGGACGTGCGTGGTTCAACGATCATTATTCGGTCGAGATCCCGACGCTGGCTGACGGCGCGAGCGGCACGGCGACAGCCGGCGTGCGCCCGGAAGACTTCTGCATCATGCCGCCGACGGACGACGCAAGCGCCGGCCTGAAGGCGAGGGTTCTGAAAAAGGTCTTCCTCGGCCGCTACATCAACTACCAGATCGCCGTGGACGGCTGCGAGGCGCTTGAATCGCTCGAACCGATCGAGCTGTCGCAGGACATCAGCACGGCCCGGCACGAGTTCGCCGAGGGCGACACCATGTCCGTGACGCTGCGCGGTGACCTCATCAACATCTACGCGGCCGATACGGGCGTGAGCCTGATGAAAGGGGTGGCGGCGCGGTGAAAGTGCGCTGGAACTTCTGGAAGACGGTCACGGTGATCATCTTCGCGCTGTTCGCCGTGTTCCTCGTCGCGCCGCTGCTGTCGCTGTTCGTCAGCGCTTTTAAAGACGCCGACACGGGAACGTGGACGATCGCCAACTTCGCCTCGTTCTTCACGAAGAAATACTATTACCGCACGCTGTTCCGCTCGCTGGCCGTGAGCAGCTGCGTGACGCTCGCGGCCGTGGCGCTGGGCGCGCCGGTGGCGTATTTCATGGCCTGCTACAACATCCGCGCCAAACGGTTCGTGCAGATCCTGATCATCATCTCGATGCTGTCGCCGTCGTTCATCGGCGCCTATTCATGGGTGCTGCTGCTTGGGCGCAGCGGCGTGGTGACGCAGTTTTTCGCCTCGCTGGGCATCACGACACCGTCGATCTACGGATTTTTCGGCATCGTCCTGGTGCTGGCGCTCAAGCTGTACCCGTTCATCTTCATGTACGTTTCGGGGGCGATGAAAAAGCTCGACCCGTCGCTGCTTGAGGCGTCGCAGAGCCTCGGCTGCGGACCGGCGCGCAACGTCGCCTGCATGGTCATCCCGCTGATCCTGCCCACAGTGCTGGCCGGCTCGCTGCTCGTGTTCATGAGCTCGCTGGCCGATTTCGGCACGCCGATGCTGATCGGCGAGGGCTTCCGCGTCATGCCCGTGCTGGTCTACCGTGAGTTCATGGGCGAGATGGGCGGCAACGCCAATTTCGCCGCAGCCATCGCCGTGGTGATGGTGTCAGTGACGACGAGCATCTACCTGACGCAGCGCTGGATCGTCAACCGCCTCTCCTTCAAGAGTCGCTCGGTGCGCCGCATCATCCCGAAGGACATCGGCAGCGGCGCGAAGTCGCTGCTCATCCACGGCTGGATCTATCTGGTGGCGTTTCTGGGCATCTTGCCGCAGGCCACTGTGGTGTACACGTCGTTCCTAAAGACGAACGGCCCCACGTTCGTGCGCGGTTTCTCGCTCGACAGCTACCGCGCCATCTTCTCCGACATGGGCGCGTCGATCATCAACACGTACTGCTACGGCGGCCTCGGCATCTGCGGCATCGTCGTGCTGGCGTTTTTGATGGCCTACCTGTCGGTGCGGCGCCGCAACGCGCTCACGTCGCTGCTCGACCTGTGCAGCATCTTCCCCTACGTCATCTCGGGCTCCGTGCTCGGCATCATGCTGCTGATGGCGTTCAACAAGCCGCCGCTGGCGCTTTCGGGCACGGCCGCGATCATCGTCATCTCGTTCATCATCCGCCGTCTGCCGCACACGCTGCGCTCGAGCGTCGCCATCCTGCATCAGATCAGCAAGAGCAGCGAGGAGGCCGCCGTCAGTCTCGGCGCTTCGCCGCTGCGGTCGTTCCTCGACGTGACGGCGCGGCTCATGCTTCCCGGCGTGATGACCGGCGCTACGCTGAGCTGGGTGGCCGTCATCAACGAGCTGAGCGCGTCGATCATCCTCTACACCGGCGCGACGAAAACCATGTCGGTCGCCATCTACTCGGAAGTGCAGAGCGCCAGTTACGGCACAGCCGCAGCGCTGGCCACGGTGCTGACGGGAACGACTGTCCTGTCGCTGCTGCTCCTCTTCAGCCTGTCCGGCAAGCGAGAAGTGAGCTTCTGATACCCAAAACAAAAGCCAACGCGGAGACGCAACTGGAAATGCACTGCGCAATGCCGTCGCAACCGGGAAAATGTTTTTTCATGCTCCTTTCTTCGGGGCTTCGCGTTGGGTCCGGTTTTGATTCTGCCTATAAGGAGGAAAATACAATGACTGAAATCGTCAAAAACGCGATCGAAAAAGAGGGCGTCATCGCCATCGTGCGCAAGCTCTACGGCAACAACCTCATGAAACTGGCCGAGGCGCTCTATGCCGGCGGCGTCACGCTGATGGAAGTGACCTTCGATCAGGCCGCTCCCGACGTGCTGCCCAAGACGGCCGCCGCCATCAGCGAGCTTGCCACGCGCATGGAAGGCCGCATGCACGTCGGCGCTGGCACCGTGCTCACGCCCGAGCAGGTCCGTACCGCGGCCGACGCGGGAGCGAAGTTCATCATCTCGCCCAACACCGATCCGGCCGTCATCGCCGAGACGAAGAGACTGGGCCTCGTCTCCGTGCCCGGCGCGATGACGCCGAGCGAAATGGTCACGGCCAACCAGGCCGGCGCGGATTTCGTCAAGGTCTTCCCGTCGATCGACCTCGGCACCCGCTTCCTCAAAAACGTGATGGCCCCGCTCAACCACATCAAGTTCGTCGTCACCGGCGGCGTCACGCTGATGAACTTTGAGGAATGGCTGCGCGCCGGCGCCGTCGGAGCGGGCATCGGCAGCTATCTCCGCGACAAGGCACTGATCGAGGCCGGCGACTGGGCCGAGTTCTCACGCCGTGCCAGCGCCTTCTGCGCCGTCGTCAAAAAAGTGCGCGGATAATATCTGATACGCAAAAAACTCCATTTCCGCCGCGTCACGGGCCGGAAATGGAGTTTTTTGCGTCTTCTTGGTACAATACGGGTTGAGAATCATCTTCGACAGGAGGCTTCGCGCATGTTCGCCGGGAAAAAAGTGATCATCTTCGATATGGACGGAACGCTCATCAACTCTGTCGGCGTGTGGAACATGGTGGACGAGGAGCTGATCGCGCGCATCCGCACCGACGGCAAAACAGGCACGCCGGGGCTGCAGCAGATGCGCGACGCCAAGATGCGCGAGCTTTCCGCGCATCCCGATCCCTACGTCGCCTACTGCGGCTTTTTAGGGGAAACGTACGGCTCGACGCTGACGCCGGAGCAGATCCACACGCTGCGCTACGACATCTCGAACGACTTCCTCGAACGCATCGTCGATTACAAACCGCACGCCGACGAGCTCGTCAAGCTCCTTCATGCGCGCGGCCTGAAACTGGCGATCGCCACCACTACGCGGCGCCGCAACATCGATATCTATCGCACGCGCAACAGGAACATCATGACCAAGGCGCCGCTTGACGATTATTTCGATCCCATTTATTCCAAGGAAGACGCCTCGCGACTCAAGCCCGATCCCGAGGTCTTTCTGCGGGTGATGAACGATTTCGGCGCAAAACCAAAGGAGTGCCTGATCTTCGAGGACTCCCTCACGGGCATGATGGCCGCCCGCAACGCCGGCATCGAAGCCGTGGCCGTGTACGACGAGTTTGCCGACGCCGACCGCGAGCAGATCAACGCACTGGCGACGTGGAGGATCGATAGTTATGCAGAGGCGATCGCCGAGTTGGAGCGCGAACTCGGGTAAACCGTTTGCAATCAGTCAAAAGGAGAAAACATGATGAGAAAACTTTCAATCTACGAATCCCTGCGCACCTGGTTCGCGGACGATCCGGCGCTGGAGGACCTGGCAAAATCGCTTGACGTGCTGCGCGATCAGAACATCGAAGTCGAGCGCTTCGACATCGAAGCCGCGCCGGAGGCGTTCGAGCGCAACGAGTACGTGTCCCGCTATCTGAAGACGTTCGGCGAAGAGCGGCTGCCGCTCGTGCTGGTGGATAGATTTCCCGTCATCGCCGGACACTATCCGGAGGATTCGGAGCTGATCGACTGGCTGGAACTGCCGCCGGAAGTGTTGGGCTACGAATGGGCCGACGAAAGCAGCGGGGATGACGGCGCGTCCGAAGTCGACGTTCCCTGCCCGTGCGGCTGCGGAAAGCCGAAATCGAAGCACGGTTTTTTCTGGATGTAGGGCCAATAAGAGAACATCGGGCTTCCCCAATTATCGTTTTGGGGAAGCCCGATGTTTTTGTTTGCACGTTTTCCGTCAGGACGCGGCTCGTCTCAGCCACCGTCCCAGAAATTCCATCTGCTCCGGCGTGTGGAACCAGTGTTCGCCGCCGGGCATCACGGTGAGGCCGGCATGGTGGGCAGCGACAAAGGTTTCGACGGTGTCGCGCGGGATCAGAATGTCGCCTTCGGCGTAAAGGATCTCCGTCGGGTGGTTCCAGCGCAGGGGGCAGCTGCGCACGAAATCCAGGTATTTCCACGACAGCGCCGGCCCCGCCGGCTGGGCGATCTCGCCGCGGACCCGCAGTTCTTCCTCGCTGACGCCGGCCTGCTTCATCATGCCGAGGATCAGGCGTTCCAGATCGACGACGGGCGAGATGAAAAACGCCTTTGCGACGGGTTCATCGCCCAAAGCGAGCATCGAAAAGTACGCGCCGATGCTGTTGGCCAGGAGCGACACGCTTCCGTGCTGCCGGCGCAGCGCAGCAAACGCGGCGCGGATCGGCCCGATCGCTCCCCACGGCGTGAGATCGGTTATTTCCGCGCCGACGACCTCACAGCCCGGGCAGAACGGACGAAACTGCTCCGCCTCGTCGGCGCTTCCGCCCATGCCGTGAACGTAGAGCAGAGCTTTGTTCATGTTTATT
>JAEEGI010021289.1_pt1 | contig 12899 bp, 11 predicted proteins | sample 8958751 | NCBI WGS metagenome assembly JAEEGI01 (sample SAMN16246545, study PRJNA631951) | gut metagenome | biome: gut microbiome; feature: rumen; material: KS-attached | host: Bos | place: Iran: Karaj | collected 2018-10 | reverse complement strand
AAAAGTGCCGATTGACTTTTTTCCGCGCGGGGCGTAAACTGATTCTGTTGAGAGACAAGGGCGTCTCGCAGATGCTGTTCTGCGCGCTCTTGTTCTTTTATTTTGCTGGGAGGTCGACTCTTATGAGCAAGTATATCTTTGTCACCGGCGGCGTCGTCTCCGGACTGGGCAAGGGCATCACCGCAGCGTCGCTGGGCCGCCTGCTGAAGGCGCGCGGTCTGAAGGTCGCGGCGCAGAAGCTTGACCCGTATATCAATGTTGACCCTGGGACCATGAGCCCTTATCAGCACGGGGAAGTCTACGTGACGGAAGACGGCGCAGAGACGGACCTGGACCTCGGGCACTATGAACGCTTTATTGATGAAGATCTGAACCGGTACTCCAACCTTACCACCGGCAAGGTTTACTGGAATGTGCTGAACAAAGAACGGCAGGGAGAATACCTTGGGAGCACGGTTCAGATTATTCCGCATATTACGGATGAGATCAAGGCATTCATTTATAACGTTGGCCGGACAGCCGGCGCTGATGTTGTCATCACGGAAGTGGGAGGAACGATCGGCGATATTGAAAGCCAGCCCTTTCTGGAAGCGATCCGCCAGGTGAGCCAGGAAGTCGGCAAGGAAAACGCCATGTTCATCCACGTGACTCTTGTTCCCTACCTGAAAGGCAGCAGAGAACACAAAACAAAACCTACGCAGCATTCTGTCAAGGAGCTGCAGGGCATGGGCATCAAGCCGAATATCATCGTGCGCCGTGCGGATGAACCCCTGGAGACTTCTATTTTCCAGAAAATCTCTCTGTTCTGCAATGTCAAGCAGGACTGCGTGATCGAAAACCTGACTCTGCCGAATCTTTACGAGGCGCCGCTGATGCTGGAAAAATCCCACTTTTCGGCGGTTGTCTGCCGTGAGCTGGGCCTTGACCCCGGCGAGGCGCACCTCGAGGACTGGACCGATATGGTGAGAAAAATCAAGGCGCGGCCCTACACGGTGCACATCGGGCTTGTGGGCAAGTACGTGGCGCTTCACGACGCGTATCTGTCGGTGGCGGAGGCCATGCGGCACGCGGGTTACTTCCACAACACGCACATTAAAATCCACTGGATCGACTCAGAGAACGTGACTCCGGAGAACGCGGAGGAGGTGCTCGGGGCCTTGGACGGCATTATCGTTCCCGGCGGCTTCGGAAGCAGGGGAATCGAGGGAATGATCGTGGCGGCACGGTACGCGCGCGAGAAGAACATTCCTTATTTCGGGATCTGTCTCGGAATGCAGATAGAGGTGATCGAGTTTGCGAGGCACGCGGCGGGAATCGCAGACGCCAACTCCGGTGAGTTCGACGAAAACTGCAAAAACAAAGTGATCGACTTCATGCCCGGTCAGAGCGACACGGTCGACAAGGGCGGCACATTGAGGCTCGGCGCGTACCCCTGCGAGATCGTGAAGGGAACGACCATGGAGCGGCTGTACGGCACGGGTAGCATCAGCGAGCGCCACCGCCACCGCTACGAGTTCAACAACGACTACCGCGAGGTCCTTCAGGAACACGGCCTGACCCTGAGCGGCATGTCTCCCGACGGCAGGCTTGTCGAGACTATTGAGCTGACGGACAGGCCGTTCTTTGTGGGCGTCCAGTACCATCCCGAGTTCAAGTCGCGCCCGAACAAGCCCCACCCGCTGTTCCTGGGATTTATCGGGGCCGCGTTCGAGAAGATGAAAGCCGGGAAGTGAACTCCAAAAAGTGAAAGCCGGGAAATGAAAGCCGGGAAGTGAACTCCCGAAAGTGAACTCCTTAAGCGGGGGAGAAGGCCATGCTAAAACCCAACATAAATTACGCGAATCTCAAGGATTCGTATCTTTTCTACAATATTTCGCAGAAAATCGCATCCTATCTCGAGGCGCACCCGGGTTCGCGGGTTTTGAGGCTGGGAATCGGCGACGTGACGCTGCCTCTCTGCGGCGCGGTCATAAATGCGCTCAAAGACGCGGTGGACGACCAGGCGGCGGCGGAAACGTTTCACGGCTATATGCCGGAGTGCGGGGCGCCGTTCCTGCGTGAGACGATAGCGGAGCACTACCGGAGCCGGGGAGTCGACCTTCAGGCGGACGAGGTGTTCGTGTCGAGCGGCGCCAGCGACGAGCTGGGGGACATTCTCGACCTGTTCGACCGCGGGAACACCGCGCTCGTGATCGAGCCGGCGTACCCGGCCTACGTCGACGCGAACGTCATGGCGGGAAGGAAGATCATTCACGTGCCCTCGGGGGAGGAAAACGGATTTCTGCCCGCGCCGCCCGACGCTTCAGCCGCCGGTGAAGACGCCGGAGCCGACATCATCTACATCTGTTCGCCCAACAACCCTACGGGTGCGGTGTTCGGCCGCGAGCTGCTCAAAAAATGGGTGGATTTTGCCAACGTGAACGGTTCGGTGATCATTTTCGACGCCGCCTACGAGGCGTTCATTGAAGACCCTTCGCTGCCCCGCAGCATTTTCGAAATCGACGGCGCAAGGACCTGCGCGATTGAAATCTGCTCGCTCTCGAAGACCGCCGGCTTCACGGGAACCAGGCTGGGCTACACGGTGATCCCGAAGACCCTGACCCGCTGCGGCATGAACCTGAACGCGATGTGGGTCCGCAACCGCACCACCAAGACGAACGGCGTGTCGTACATCATTCAAAAAGGCGGCGCAGCGGTGTTCACGCCCGAGGGCAGAAAAGAGATCGAGGCCAACATAAACTATTATAAACAAAACGCGCGGATACTGACGGAGTCGCTCGACAAAGCCGGAGTACGCTACTTCGGCGGCAGGAACGCACCCTACATCTGGATGCAGGTTCCCAACGGCGGTGACAGCTGGTCGTTCTTTGATTTTCTCCTAAACGAAGGGCAAATCGTCGGCACGCCCGGCTCCGGCTTCGGAAGCTGCGGGGAAGGCTGGTTCCGGTTTTCGACCTTCGGCAGCCGTGAAGACACCGAAGAGGCGGCGAAGAGGCTCGCGCGGCTCATTCCAAATTTCAAGCCTTGACAAAAAGATTTTCCGGAAATAAAATCAGCGTTGCAACAAAGCTGCGAAAGGACGGAAAAAACTATGCTTCAAATCGGTACCGAGGCGCCGGATTTTAAACTGAAAGACCAGAACGGCGACGAACACACTTTGAAAGACTACGCTGGCAGGAAGCTGCTGGTTTTCTTCTACTCCAAGGACAACACCTCGGGCTGCACGAAGCAGGCGGTAGCCTATTCCGGACTGAAGGAGCGCTTCGCGGAGAAGGGCATTACGGTCGTTGGCGTCAGCAAGGACAGCGCCGCGTCGCACAAGAGGTTCGAGGAAAAGCAGGGCCTCACGGTAACGCTGCTGGCGGACCCGGAACTCGAGATGATCAAGGCCTACGACGTCTGGAAGGAGAAGAAACTCTACGGGAACGTGTCGATGGGCGTCCTGAGGACAACCTACGTGATTGACGGGAACGGCATTATCGTCTTCGCGAACGACAAGGTGAAGGCGGCGGAGGACGCGGCGAAAATGATCGAGCTGTAAATCCGCGGGAATGAAAGCCTTGACAAAGTCTATATTAGTGAGCAAGTCCGGGGCACGGACAAAAACCAAATCCGTGCCCCGGGCTTGCTTTTTTTATGCGCGTTAATGTTGACACCGGCGCGGTTTTAAACTACAATTCAAGCAGACGCTGACCAATAAACAGCCATTTCCACACTCTATTTATACGGAGGCTTCCGGAACCATGAATAAAAGCATGACTCAGACGAAAAAAACTTCATTCCAAAGGATCTTAGGCGCCGCGGCGGCGTTCCTTGCCGCGCTGGTTTTTGCCGGGACCTTCCCGCTTAACACGGTTAACGCCGCGGAACCTACCGCCGTCTACACGCTCGATTACGACAGATACACGATGAACGAGATCGACGAGCTGACGCCGGGAGTCGACGTCGAGGTGCAGATCCACGTGAAGTATGCGGTAAAATCCGTCGCGCTTTTTCTGACGAATCCGGACGGCACCGAAGAGACGCGCGCGCAGCTGGACGTCAAGGTGTACGATTGGGACACGAATATCCTTAAGTCGCTGGCAGGCGCCGCGATCCGCGAGGGCTCATGCGAGGGCCCGGTTACCGAAGGCGAGGCGGTTTTCGATTTCGGCGGAGAGCCGCTCGAGGCGGGGCAGTACGTCGTGAGGTTTGAAATGACCGGGGGCGGACGCGCTTTGATCGAGAGAAGGAAGCCCGCGCCACTCGGAGTCAGGTTTTATTATAAAGAAAAATGCGGCTACGGCTCGCCGGTAGGCAGCGTTGTGTTTACCGAGGAGGTGCTCTCGCCGTTCAGGCTTGCGAGCAGCAACGTTGATCTCGTCTACCACGAGGCGCCGCCGGAGCCGACTCTCGACCCGGAAGGAGCTATCGTAAAGCTTGACGTGGACTCGACAAAGTGGGGCGCCGTCGACGGTCTGGGAAGGACGCTTCCAAGCTACAAACAAGCGGGCGGCAAAAAGCAGAAGCTTGTCGGCATTTTCTACTGGACCTGGCACTGGGGTCAGGGCTCAGGCAACGGCGCGCCGCCGCGCAACATCAACAATATTCTTACCGAGTACCCGGAGGCCGTAAACGACTACAACCACGAGGTTTGGCAGCAGCCCTCGGGGGGCAACTTCTGGAACGAGCCGATCTGGGGCTACTACACCGAGGAGGACGACTACGTGCTGCGGAAGCACGCGGAGCTGCTCGCGGACGCGGGAATCGACTTCGTGATGTTCGACTGCACGAACGCGGACGCGGTCTGGACGGAGGCGTATCTCAACCTTTTGAAGGTGTGGTCGAAGGCGCGCGAGGACGGCGTCAACACGCCCAAGATCGGATTCATGATGCAGTTCGGCTACAGCGGCAACACGCGTTCCTCACTCTGGCAGGTGTACACGACGATCTACCGCGACAACAGGTATCAGGACCTCTGGTTCTACCTGGACGGCAAGCCGCTCGTGATGGCCTGGGACACGGGCCTTGACCCGAACCAGGGCGACGAGCTCGAGCTGAAGGAGTTCTTCACGTTCCGCCACCCGTGCGCCTCGTACTGGGAGCCGGAGCACGACGACACCTGCTGGGGCTGGCTCAGCGCGTACCCGCAGGCGCTCTACAAAAATGAAGACGGCACGGTCGAGTTCACGACCGTGGGTATCGCCCAGAACGCGAACTACGAGACGCAGTCCCTGAGCGCGATGAACAGCGGCGCAAATATGGGACGCAGCTACGCGGGGCAGAAAAACTACTCGTACAGCTACAAATACCGCGGAAAACGCATCAAAGTCGACTCTAAAATCGAGAATTCGAAGTTCTACGGCAGGAATTTCCAGGAGCAGTGGGACTACGCGATTTCCGTCGACCCGGAGATCGTTTTCGTGACAGGCTGGAACGAGTGGATCATGGGCCGCTACGAGGAATGGTGCGGCGTCTCGAACGCGTTCCCGGACCAGTGCGACGACGAGAATTCACGCGACATCGAACCGACAAAAGGCGATCTCAAGGACTACTATTACTATCAGCTCGTCGCGAACGTCCGCCGCTTCAAGGGCATGTCCGAGCCTGATTACCAGCCGGAAGCCGTCTCAATGACGCTCGAAGGCGATATTACAAGCGGCTGGAACGACCCGCAGATAATCACGTACAACCACTACGCGCACAACACGCTCGCGCGCGACTACAAGGGCTTCGGAAAGACCCACTACACCGGCGACGCAATACGCAACGATATCGTGAAGGCGAAGGTTGCGTACGACGACAGTAACGTCTGGTTTTACGTGGAGACTCTCGACGAACTCACGCCCTGCACAGACCCGTGCTGGATGCGGCTTCTGATCGACTCCGGCGCCGCGACCGCTTCCTCGAAGGACTGGGAGGAGTTCGAATATATCGTCGGCCGCGAGGGAACGACAGCAGAAACGATGCGCCTCGAAAAGTCGACCGGCGGCTGGAACTGGGAGAAGGTCGCGGACGTAAAGTACAAAGTGAGCGGAAAAGTTCTCGTGCTTGAGATTCCGCGCAAGCTGCTCGGAAAAGCCGGGAAGAGCCTGAATTTCGGCTTCAAGTGGTGCGACAACAACATCGCAGACGGCGACATTATGACCCTCTACACGGACGGCGACGCCGCGCCCGGAGGACGTTTTACGTTTGTGTTCGCCGCAAAGCCGGCGCCGAAGGTGTGGCCGTATGTGATCGCGGGCGCTTGCGTTGTCGCTGCCGCGGTTGCAGCGGTCATAGCCGTTGCGGCGGTGAAAATGCGGAAGGGGAAGGACGCCGGGAAGAATGCCCCGGAAGCAACCACTGAGAGCTTGAAAACAACTTAAAAACTCAAAACCTGCAGTAAACTGTTGACATAAGTCAAAAAAATATACTGGCGGCGTCAATAAACTGCGGCAAAACACCGTAAACGGTGCAAACGCAAAAGAACCTCAGGAGTGACTATGAAAAGCGGATTGTGGAAAAAACAGATAGTTACAGCCGTTGTCGCGGCCGCATTCGTTGTCGTCGGTATGGTCATATGCCTTATTCTTTCCTGCTGCGCGCTCCCTGTGAGCATTGAGGTAAGTTCAAGGCTGGCGGATGTGGAAATGACGCTGGACACGATACCGCAGTTCCGGTACAAGAGTGCCGGCAGGAACGGAGATTATGAGGTGTCGTTTACGGTCAGCGACAGAGAGAAATTTGTAAAAGGCGTGAATGCGACAGGAAACGCCGGTGAGATTTCAAACAGACTAATTGCGTCAAAAACCCAAAAGGGGAAGTACGACGATCTCAGAATATACGTCAGAAACGGGATGTATTTTTATTTTCTGATTCCCTCGGACAAAGAACAACCGATGCTTTTCTCCGAGATGTCCGGGACGCTGACCGCGGGCGGTGAAGAGTATTATTTTCCGTGCTCGTTTGTCGGGGCGGCTCTCGATTTTGAAAACGGGAATCCGATCCGCATGAAGTGGCTCGATCTCTCGTATCCCGGAGTTCCGTTTGGAAACTTTGACAGCCTTGCGTGGTTTTACTCGGGGATGCCTCAACTCGCGGAAATCGACTACGACGGTCAAACCGTCACGCTTGCGGCCGTGAAAGCAATTCCCGAAGAGAGCGAACCCGGGAACGGCGAACGTCAGGTTGAGATTTCGGACAAGTATTGCGTTACAGTAACTTGCGATGAAGAAGGCATCACGGTTAGGGCGGTTCGAAAAGGGGAATCTTAAGAATGAATCTGATTGAACTTAAAAACGTGACAAAAAAGTACGGGCGCCAGACTGTCGTCGACAACGTCAGCCTGTCTGTCGGAGAGGGCGAGATTGCAATCGTTTACGGTCGCAACGGCAGCGGCAAGACCGTTCTGCAGAGGATTATTCTCGACCTTGTCAAAGAATATGACGGCGTTAAAAACACACGCTGCGAAGTATACGGAGAGGTCGACGGTCCGGCGCTGTTCAGACATATGAACGCCCGGGAGAATATCAGAAGTATTTTAGGGGAGTCCGAAATTGTGAACGCGGAGCGCTACGCCGGGATTTTCGGAGTTAACGAATTCGGAGACAAACGCGTTGTGAATTATTCCACCGGAATGCGGCAGAGACTTTTCCTTGCAATTGTGCTTGCGAAGAATGCCGGACTGACCGTTCTGGACGAACCTTTTTCCGGGCTGGATGCCGAAGGCGTCAACATTCTTAACAAGGTGCTGACCGAGGAACGGGCAGGCGGAAGGAGCTTTCTGGTCGCGACGCATATTCTGACAGGGCTTGAGGACGAGGCGGACAGACTTTACCTGATGGAAAACGGAAGGTTGAGAGACGCCGCGCGCGAAGAGCTTCCGGTGTTTACCGAAAACGGGGATTGAGGTGCGGATATGAAGAGAGAATTGTTCAAGCTGTCTCGAAACGCCGTCTCCGCGGTTCTGTTCTTTGTTGTTTTCGGCTGCTTTTTCGCGGTTATGCTTGTTTATCTTCTAAACGTAAACGTGAGAGATACATACGAGCTGGATCTGGTTCCGCACTATGAATCGCCGGAAGAGCTGAAAAGCAACACCGAAGCGCTGAGGGAGCAGCTTTCGGATGCGGAAATACAGGGACGCCCCGCCAACACGATTGCGTGGCTGAAAAAGCAGATCATCTACAGCGAATTTCTGGAGAACAATTACGTCCCGTACCCGCAGGTGGTGGTAACTTCGTTTCCGCTCTACGCTGCCAATATTATCCCTGTTTTCGGCAGCGGTGTCGCGACCGCGTGCACTCTTTCGCACGTAGTGGCGGTGACGCTTGCGCTGGTTCTGTTCAATTCGGAATACATCGGGGGAACTCACAAGGCGTTCTATGCGGGAGTTTCCCGCAGGCGGAAAATCGCGGTGCCGAAATGTTTAACGGTCCTGCTTTTAACGGTGCTTACCGCGGCGGTCATTCCCGCGCTCTCGCTCGTAATCGGTATTCCGTTCGGGGCGCATTTTAAGTACGTGTTTTTTGTCACGGAAAGGAGCGCTTATCTGATGCGGACGTGGTACTATCTGGCGGTCAACTGGCTTATTGTGATGTTTCACGCGGCGTGCGCGTGTGCGGCGGCATGCGGTATATCGCTCCTTATCAAGAACGTTTTTGCGGCGGGGGCGGTTTCGGCTGTGGCGGTTATCGGACTTCCGGTCGTGGCTCAGTCACTGAACTTGCCTGCCCTGACCGCGGCTTTTATTCCCGTTATTGACACCGGTGTTAATATTCCCGTGACGCTGCTCTGCAAGGCGGCGCTTGCGCTGTGCTGCGCAGGACTTCTGCTGGCAGGGGCGGCTGTTCACAGGAAGCGCGATCTGTGAGAATAATAAGTGTGACCCGGCGTGACGAACGCGCGGGGGGCCGGCTCAAAGACTGATTCAGTTCGGGTCTTTGAGCCGGCGCTTTATTATTTCGCGGGCGGCGCGGAAATGAGCGAAACCGCCGCGAAAATCCATTTTTCTGTTGTTTTCATTTTCGAGAAGTGATATCATTAAAGATTAAATATCATCACTTGCCGGGGGGGAGAGGCTCCCCACAGGAGGTTTTATGGCTAAGGTAACTTTTGACGTGGACAGGTGCAAGGGCTGCAGACACTGCGTTTTCGCCTGCCCGAAGAAAATCGTTGTGATTCGCGAGGACGTTCTCAACAAGAACGGCTACCACCCCGCGGGTGTGCTTGAGATGGAAAAATGCATCGGGTGCGCGTCGTGCGCGACAATGTGCCCCGACTGTGTCATCACGGTGGAAAGGTGAGGTGAGCCGGAAATGGGTGAAAGACTTCTTATGAAGGGCAACGAGGTTATCGCGGAGGCGGCTTTGAGAGCCGGATGCAGACATTACTTCGGATACCCGATCACACCTCAGACCGAGGTTGCGCACTATATGGCGAAAAAAATGGAGCAGCTCGGCGGCACGTTCGTGCAGGCTGAGAGCGAGGTCGCGGCCATCAATATGGTGTACGGTGCGGCAAGCGCCGGCGTTCGCGCGATGACGTCTTCTTCAAGCCCCGGAATTTCCCTAAAACAAGAGGGAATTTCATATTCTGCGGGCTCGGAGCTTCCGATGGTGATCATCGACATCGTGCGCTGCGGTCCGGGTTTGGGCGGAATCCTTCCCGCGCAGTGCGACTACTTCCAGATGGTGAAGGGCGGCGGCCACGGCGACTACCACCTTCCCGTTCTTGCTCCGTGCAGCGTTCAGGAGATGTACGAGCTTGTCGTCGAGGCGTTCAATATCGCGGACAAATACCGGAATCCTGTCGTCGTAATGGGCGACGGATATCTCGGCCAGATGATGGAAGCCGTGACGTTCAGGGACGAAGAGCCTATTTACAAGGCGGACAAGTCGACGTGGGCGGCGTGCGGCAGCGAGCTTAAGCGGCCCCACCACACGATCACTTCGATCTACATCGAGGCGGACGTTCTCGAGGCGCACGTTCAGAAGCTTCAGAGAAAGTACTCGGAGATCACCGCCAACGAGACTCGCGTTGAGGAGTTCAACTGCGAAGGCGCGGACATCATCATAGCGGCGTACGGCACGATTTCGAGAATCGTGAAGAACGTCATCAAGGACGCGGCGAAGGAGGGAATCAAGGTCGGACTCATAAGGCCGATCACCCTCTGGCCGTTCCCGTCGGCGTCGTTCGCGAAATACGCTGACAAGTGCAAGCGCTTCCTGTGCGTCGAGATGAGCACCGGACAGATGCTTGAGGACGTGAAACTGGCCGTAAACGGCAGAAACGAAGTCGAATTTTACGGCAGAACCGGCGGCAACGTGCCTTCCCAGAGCGAGATTCTGGAGCAGGTGCGCAGGATCGCGGCGGAAAACTGAAAGGGGGTTTGAAACATGGCAATAGTATTTCAGAAACCTCACGCGCTGACGGACAAGCCTTTCCATTACTGCCCGGGATGCACGCACGGAATAATCCACCGCCTCGTGGCTGAAGTTCTCGACGAACTCGGTATCGAAGGCACCACGGTCGGCGTCGCGAGCGTCGGCTGCACGTACAACAGCTACGACTATTTCAACTGCGATATGGTTCAGGCGGCTCACGGGCGCGCTCCGGCCGTCGCTACAGGCCTCAGAAGGTCGCTCCCCGACAGACAAGTTTTCACGTACCAGGGCGACGGTGACCTCGCGGCGATCGGAACGGCGGAGATCGTTCACGCGGCGACAAGAGGCGAAAAAATCACCACCATTTTCGTAAACAACGCGATCTACGGCATGACCTCCGGTCAGATGGCGCCCACAACGCTGATAGGCCAGGTCACCACAACGACCCCCTTCGGCAGGAAACCGGAGCTCCACGGCTACCCGATCCGCGTCTGCGAGATGCTCTCCACACTCGAGGGCGCCGCTTACGTCGAGCGCGTGGCGGTCAACAACGTCGTGAACGTCAGAAAGGCCAAGGCGGCAATCAAAAAGGCGTTCAAGGTCCAGATGGCTGGCCTCGGATTTTCGATCGTCGAAGTGCTTTCGATCTGCCCCACCAACTGGGGTATGAGTCCGCAGAAGTCGCTTGAGTGGCTCGAGCAGAACATGATGGAGCACTACCCGCTCGGCAACTACAAGGGCAAGGACCTGGAGGTGTGACATGCAGGAAATCATTCTGGCCGGATTCGGAGGACAGGGAATACTGTCCATGGGTAAATTTATCGCGATGGCGGGCCTCGAGGAGGGCAAAAACGTCTCCTGGCTGCCTTCGTACGGACCCGAGATGCGCGGAGGCACCGCGAACTGCAACGTTATCGTCGCGGAGGAGGAGGTCGGCTCGCCGATCGTCAACAAGGCGACCACGATCATCGTGATGAACCAGCCGTCGCTCGAAAAGTTCGAGAAGTTCCTGGTTCCGGGCGGCGTCGTGATCCTCGACAAGTCGCTGGTGCCGGTGATGCCCGAGCGCGAGGACGTCGAAGTTTACGCGATCCCCGCGACTGAAATGGCTTACGAAATGGGCAACGCGACATTCGCGGGAATAATTCTGCTCGGAAAGCTCATCGAGGTTACCGGCGTGGTTTCGCGCGAGAGCTTCGAGAAGGCGCTCTACAAGATCCTGCCGCCGCGCAAGCACTCGATGATTCCGGATGAGATGAAGGCGCTCGAAACGGGAGCGAAGTATTAGTAAGCGCAGCTTTAATGCTCTTTACGCAAGCGGCGGACGGTGATGTGATTTTGCGGGGCTTTCTAACGTAGTTCGTTAGTCAGACGGCTTCTGCGAGAACGAGGGGTCTGGCGACGATTGCTCACCGCTTGCTTTTCGAGAAACCGCGGATGTCTCCACTCGGTCTCCAGTTTAGCTACCGCTAAAAGTCGCCCTTGTGCGAGACATACGCGGTTTTACGCAATAATCGCCGCCGCAGTTTTATGTTGGCGGCATGAACGATTCCGCGAAGCGGTCAAGTGAGGGCCGCAACATAAAATGCGGCTTCGGGGTCGCGCTCGAAAAAATAGCTCTTAAATCAGCGCTTACTTTCTTTTCGCAAGTGGATGCAATCAGTTAACAGAAATGATCAAAAAGATTTGTCTTGCTTCAAATTCGCCGCGCAGGCGGGAACTCGTAAAGTACCTTGGGCTGCCTTTTGAGACGGTGTCGGTCGAAACCGACGAAACGAACCACCCGGAGGACCCGGAAAAGGCCGCGGTCTGCATCGCGGAGAGGAAGGCGCTGAAATGCCTTGCCGACAGGGGCCTCGCGGACGGTGAAGTGATAATCGGCGCCGACACGGTGGTCGTTCTTGACGGGCTGATCCTCGGGAAGCCGCGGGACCGTGAGGACGCGTTCGCGACGCTCAAGCTGCTGTCCGGGAAGAGCCACTTCGTCTACACGGGCGTCACGCTTGTGTACAGGGACGCGGAAGGCGCTGAGAAAGCGGTGGAGTTCGCCGAAAAGACGCTTGTTAGATTCGCGGACATTTCCGGTGCGGAGATAGATGCGTACCTCGATACGGGCGAGTACGCGGACAAGGCGGGCAGTTACGCGATTCAGGGCGTGTTTTCGCGCCACATCGAACGGATCGAAGGCGACTACAACAACGTGGTCGGTTTTCCGGTGGCGAGGATCTACGCGGAGCTGGCGAAAATGTAAAAGTCCCGAAAAGATTTTTGATGATATGAAGAAGGCGGCGGCCCCTTTAAATGATGAGGGCCGCCGCCGTTTTGAAATTTAATGATTTATACAAATGATTTCAATAAAGAATAACCTTCTCTTTAGGTTTTCGTATTCCGTCATAATTCTTTTTTCCTTTCAATCACTCAATTCGAACCCACAGGGTATTACGCCGGCTTTGTTTTCGAGCGTCGGGCATCATGACCAACCTGCGGGGGTTCGATATTAAAGCGATTTTATATCTTGTCGTTCAGGTCCGAAAAATCGGTGTTGAACAGGATCTC
>JAEEGI010021285.1_pt1 | contig 12900 bp, 9 predicted proteins | sample 8958751 | NCBI WGS metagenome assembly JAEEGI01 (sample SAMN16246545, study PRJNA631951) | gut metagenome | biome: gut microbiome; feature: rumen; material: KS-attached | host: Bos | place: Iran: Karaj | collected 2018-10 | reverse complement strand
GCGCGCCTGTACGGCTTCATCCGCAAGCTGGCGGGGGAGGGACGGCAGTCCTTCGTCGTCTGTCCGAAGGTGGAGGACGACGAGGAGGGCGAGAGCGAGCTCAAATCCGCCGAGGAGCACGCGAAGGAGCTGGCGAAGGAGTTCCCGGAGCTGAAGGTCGCCTGCGTCCACGGCCGCATGAAGCCGAAGGATAAGGACGCGGTCATGGAAGCCTTCGTGCGCGGCGAGACGGATATCCTTGTCGCCACGACCGTGATCGAGGTCGGCGTGGACGTGCCGAACGCCGCGCTGATGATCGTCGAGAACGCCGAGCGCTTCGGCCTCAGCCAGCTTCACCAGCTGCGCGGCCGCGTCGGGCGCGGGGCGTTCAAGAGCTGGTGCATCCTCGTCTCGGACAACAAGAGCGAGGACGTGAAGGCGCGGCTTTCCATCATGACCAGAACGAACAACGGCTTTGAGATCGCGGAGGAGGATCTGCGCCTGCGCGGCCCGGGCGACTTCTTCGGCTCGCGCCAGCACGGTCTGCCGGAGATGCATGTGGCGGACCTCGGCGCGGACACGCAGGTGCTCAAAATTGCGCAGGAGGAGGCCAAAGCCCTCCTCGCCGCCGACCCGCAGCTCGCTCTTCCGGAGCACGAGGCTCTGCGCGCCCGCATCGCGGAGCTGTTCAAAAACAATACGGACAGTTTTAACTAAACGCCGTATTCCTTGATAACCTGTAAAAAATCAGGCCGGTTTTTCCGGCCTGATTGATTATTTATACTGTTTGTAATCATCGCTTTCCGCCATGCTGTCGGGCGGGAAGAACTCCTCGACGGGGAAGCTGATGCGCCCGAAGAGCGCGCAGGGATCGTCCTCGCTGGTGCCGGGGCACTCCTTATCCGGCAGGAAGTAGTCGTAGGCCGGGATCAGCAGCTGCGTGTCGCGCTCGAGCCGCACCATCGAGAACTGGCCGATCGTGACGTACCAGCGCCGCACGTTGTCCACGGTCACAAGGTCCTCGCCCATGGCGTCGAGGATGAACTGCGGGATGATGATGTTCTCGCTGCCTGGCGTCTCGGCGGCGTCGGCGAGCGTGCAGTGCAGGCAGATCGGATCGACCGCGCTGACGACGGCCTTCGGCTGGTCGTCGGCGGTGACGACGCCCTCCTCGCTGTCGGAGGAGAAGGTCTTGACGCTGCCCTCGCTGCCGAAGAGCATCACGCGCTTGTCAAAGACCGCGAGCCCGCGGCAGAGCTGCCCGCCGGGGAAGGTCTCGGCCGTGACGAGGTAGAAATACGTGCAGTCCACCGTGTAGTAGCCGCGGTTGAAGCCGACCGGCTCGACGTTCACGTTGACGAACAGCAGCTCGGCGGATTTCGGGCGGATGCTGATCGCGTTGTCTATGTAGGTCTGCGAACTGATCGTGGGGTAAACGCGCAGCTCGTCGACGCAGTCCTTGTCTCGGCAGCAGTCGAAGATCTTTGCGGTATTGATGGAAACGGCCTCTCGGATGCTGGCGTTGCCTCCGACGGGCCCGGGAACGGCTTTGTCGGGCATAAGATGACCTCCTGGATGAGAAACTTCAGTACAGTTTATGCGCCCGGCGGCTCCGTGTGACAGAGATCTGAGACAGGGGGGCGTGCGCAGGGGCGGCAGAAAGCCGCGAAAGCGGATAGCTCCTAACCATTTTCCACTTGAAAAAAAGCGCGGGAGAAGTATAATTGTTATATTATCGTACGGAGGGTGATATGCCATGGACCACCACGGTTTTATCCATGAAAAGCTGGACATCAAGCTGCTCATCCTGTTTATCTTAAGCCGCCTGCCCGCCCCGGTCGACCGCGGCACGCTCGACGAGCTGTGCCAGCAGTGCGACGACGGCGTGGGCTATTTCGACTATTCCGACTGCCTGGGCGAGCTGATCGCCACCGGCCACGTCGTCGGAGAGGACGAGGAATACGCCGCCACCGAAAAAGGCAAGCGCGACGGCCGCGAGGTCGAGAGCAGCCTGCCCTACTCCGTGCGCGCCCGCGCGCTGAAGCTGATTGCCCCGGTGGAGGAGAGGCTGGCGCGCGCGGCCATGATCCGCACCGACAGCGTGACGGACGAGGAGGGCTGCCACGTCAGACTCGCCATGTCCGACGGCAAGGGCGAGATCATTTCCATGTCCCTGCTCTGTGCGGGCGAGGAACAGGCGAAGACCATGAAAAAGACCTTCCGCCGCAGCGCAGAGGAGATCTATCAGCGGATCGTCGAGATCCTGTGCGAAGAAGGAAAGTGATCCACATGAAATACGCGATCCCGAAAGGCTACGTCAGCTATCTGTCCATTTACGACACGCAGAAGGCCATCAGCCTGCTCAAACGTCTGTTTGAGGACCGGCTCGGCGCGCTGCTGAACCTCCAGCGCGTTTCCGCGCCGCTCTTCGTCGACGAGGCCTCGGGCCTGAACGACAACCTCAACGGCTACGAGCGCCCGGTCAGCTTCGATATCCTGCGCTCGCCGCACCGCGCCGAGATCGTGCAGTCCCTCGCCAAGTGGAAGCGCCTCGCGCTCAAGCGCTACGGCTTCTATCCCGGCAAGGGCATCGTCACCGACATGGACGCCGTGCGCCGCGACGAGGACGAGCTCGATGCTCTCCACTCCGTCTACGTCGACCAGTGGGACTGGGAGAAGGTCATCCTGCCCGAAAACCGCAACCTCGACTACCTCAAGTCCACGGTCATGGACATCGTGACCGCGATCTGCGACACGCAGGACACCATGCAGGCCATCTATCCGCAGCTCCAGGCTCTCGGAAAGCTCTCGCGCCGCGTGAGCTTCGTCACCGCGCAGGAGCTCGAGGACATGTACCCGGGCTTTACGCCGAAAGAGCGCGAGAACGCCTATGTGCGCGAGCACCCGACGACCTTCATCATCGGCATCGGCGCGCCGCTGCGCTCCGGCAAGCCGCACGACGGCCGCGCGCCGGACTATGACGACTGGGCCCTCAACGGCGACCTGCTGTTCTGGTACGAGCCGCTCGGCTGCGCGATGGAGATCTCCTCGATGGGCATCCGCGTCGACCCGCGCTCGCTCGACTTCCAGCTCCACGCCTCCGGCTGCGACGCCAGAAGAGAGCTGCCCTACCACAAAATGCTCCTGCGCGGCGAGCTGCCGCTCACGATCGGCGGCGGCATCGGCCAGTCGCGCGTGTCGATGCTCCTGCTCGGCAAGGCGCATATCGGCGAGGTGCAGGCCTCCATCTGGGACGAGGAGACCGTGCGCGAGTGCGAGGAAGCGGGCGTCGTCCTGCTGTAAAAAAATATAAAAACAAGACCGGGAACGATTTGTTCCCGGTCTTGTTTTTGTTAACATAATAAAATTTATGTAAACTAAATCCCGCGCGCCCGCGTGACCTTTGCCCGGATCCGTCCCTCGTTGGCGGCGCGGCGGCATTCCAGCAGCGCCTTGCGTCCGGCTTCGTTTCGCGTATAGACGAGCTCAAAGCGATCGCCGTGCTTTTCCAGATGCTTTTTCAGCAGTTCCGCCGTTTCCTTCTTTGTCCCGAGCAGAGAGGGACAGGCGTAGCTCTGCGAGGGCATCCGGACCGCGAAGCCGAGCAGAGGCAGCCTTCGGATCAGGATATAGCGCGGATTGTCCAGCGGCGAGAGCAGCTCGCCCATCGCCTCGGCAAAGCGGTTCTTCTCCCGCAGGGAGGCGTTTTCCAGCGCGCATTCCACGCCCTGCCCGCTTTTGTCGATCTGCAGCGAGGCCTCCTCGCTCGTGATCGAGCCGGTCTCACGCATGGTCTCCACCAGCGCCGTACCGAGGCGGCGCAGGGTTTTCTCCGGCGTGACGCTGCCGAGCGTGCGGCGCAGATCGCCCGCCAGCCCCGCTGCGGAGACGCCCATCAGCGGCAGCAGCACGCACAGCGCCGCCGTCGGCGGCGAAGTAAGGCACACCGCTCCCATCGCGCCGAGCAGCACGCCGTGCAGCGCGGCGGAGCCTCCCGCGGCGGCCGTGTAGAGCCGCGGCCGGATCGCCTTGTCCGCCCGGACGCCCTCGCGTACGCGGCTTCCCGGCCGCTTCATCAGGGCTTTTTCCCAGATCTCGGCCATGCCGCGTCGGTCCGCGGCGCGCGCGAGCATTTCGCTGTTGATCTCCGCCACGCGCTCGCGCGTGAACGGCGGCTTCACAATATCCACGCGCTCGAGACCGCTCTCGATGCGCTCTCCGTCATAGGACGGCGCCATGAAGCAGTCGAAGCGGCGGCGCAGCAGCGCGAGGTCCTCGCCGCCCTGCTCCTCCTCCGCCGCGGGGGAGAGGAAGGACAGCCGCCGTTCGGGAGGCAGCACCGTCACGAGATGCCAGATATTCGCCGCCTTTTGCGGATCGCGCTTGTCGATGCGGATCGCGCGGCCGCGCATCTGGTTGGAGCTGATAAAGCTGCCGACGAAGCTCGCGAGGATCAGCGTGTTCACGCAGGGCGAGTCCCAGCCCTCGCCGAGCAGGGCCTTTGTTCCGACAAGGATGTTGACAAGACCTTTTTCGAAAGCCTCCGTCAGCAGCAGCACGGCGTCGCGGCTGCCGCCGGCGCAGCTGAGCACGCTGTACCAGGTCTCGCCGAGCGGCGTGACCGTGCAGGAAAAGCCGCGCGCGTCCGCCTCGGCGAGCAGCTCGCCCAGGATCGCGTTCGGCACGATGACCAGCGTCCCCGTCAGCAGCGCAAGACGCGTCTCATAAGGGCAGACGCGCCGCACCGCCTCGAAGACCGTGACCGCGCCCATGACGTTGAGCGGCTCGGCGCTGCCGACGAGGGAGAGAAGGTTCCCACGGATATGGTCTGTCAGGATCAGCATGCGCAGCCCGCGCCCGCAGCCCGCGATCTCGCTCTCGACGATCTTCGGGATGCTCTCGAGTTTGCCGAGCGAGGAGAGCATCTTTTTCTGCAGCTTGGGGCTTGCGCTCAGATAGAGCTTTCCGCTCTCGATCAGGCCGTGTGCGCTCAGGATCGCGTGCATCCGGGCGCAGAGCTCCGTCCCGAAGAGCTCCTCGGCGCTCATCGCAAAGCGCAGCGCGCGCTCGGCCTCCTCCTCTCCGCAGAGCGGCAGACGGCCCGAGGGCAGCAGCAGACGCACCCATTCCTTCTCGGGCGTTGTTCCGAGCGCCTCGGAAAGGGAGAGCATCGCGGCGAGATCGTCGGCGTATTCCAGCAGCTTTTCGCGCCGCGCCGCCGGATCCGGTCCGAATGCCGCCCGCAGCATTTCCGTGAGGATGCCTTCCGCGCGGATCTGCGCGGCGGCGGCCTCGGCGCGCGCCTCATACTGGGCGAGCATCTCGCTCTCGTCCGCGCTGGGGTAGTTGAAACAGATATAGTCCTGGTGCGGGCACAGCGTCTTCTGCGCCACCAGCTCGGGCACGAAGATCTCCGCGTCGATGGGGCCGCACACGCGGATATAGCGCTCCCACTCGGCCGCGCTGCTGTCGTAGGGCGGCGTCGCGGTCAGCGCGATGACGGTGACCTTGCCTTCAAGCGTGTCCAAAAGCGCTTCGAGCGATTTCTGCCACTCGCTGCGCAGATGGTGCGCCTCGTCGAGACAGATCGTGCCGATCCCCATTTCGCGCACGGCCTTTGCCCACTGCGGCGCGCCGTCCGCGTCCGGCTTCGAGGCCATGTGCAGCGCCTGATAGGTGATCGAGCAAACCGGGGCTTTTTTATCGAGCGCTTCGGAGAAATACTCCTCCACGCGCTCGCCCTCGGGCAGGAACAGCTCGCGGAAGCGCTCGCCCCACTGCCGCCGTACGGTGACGGTGGGGGAGAGGATCAGCGTCGGCGTACCCGTGCGGCGGATGAGCTCAAGACCCAGCACGGTCTTTCCACTGCCCGGTGCGGCCACGATGTGGATCCGCCCGTCCGCGAGGTACTGATCGGCCCCGTCGAGGACCTCCTGCTGATAACTGCGGAAGCTGCCGCGGAAGGAGACGCGGGAAAAGACGTTTTCCACGCTTTTTCCCCCTTTCCGTATCAAAGTGTTTTTCTGATACCATCATACCATTCCCCGCGCCGCATCACAAGAGCGGGAAAAAGAAAAGCGCCATCCTTAGGCGCGCTCACATAGGGAGACGACAGGTTTTGAGCGGCACTTTTCCGCCCATGCTTCATAGAAAAAACCGGAAATACATCAAGTATTCCCGGTTTTTTCTATTTTGCCTGAACAAAAACGCTCTCGCTCAAAACTGCGCAGCACCTCAAAAGAGAGATTTTTGTGTCGGGCGAGGCGAAAAGCGCAGGAATACTGGCTATGTATTCCGAGCATTTTCAACGAAGCCCGGCGCGAAAAGTTCCTTTTGAGGCTGCCGTGTCCCTTTGTGAACGCGCCTTTCGGACTGCTGCTTTTTGTCCGGAAAAACGCGCGGAGAAAAAAGTTGTTGACTGTGGTCGGCGGTCGGGTGCTATATTAGAAAGCGAGGGGACCGTCTAAACGACGGGGATCCGCCGGGAAAGCCTTTTTGGGAAGCCGAAGGGAATGCAGGCCGCGAAACGACCGCGCGGCCCCGAATACGCACAGGGAGAGATCAATATGAACAAATCCGCCGTATACTTCACCGACTTTCACGTCTCCAACGAGACGCTGCCGCAGAAGCTGCGCCGCCTGATGAAGCGCGCCGGCTTTGAAGAGATCGACTTTACCGACCGCTACGCCGCGATCAAGATCCACTTCGGCGAGCTGGGCAACCTTGCCTATCTGCGCCCGCAGTACGCGCGCGTCGTCGCGGACTATGTGCGCGCGCTCGGCGGGATGCCGTTTCTGACCGACTGCAACACGCTCTACGTCGGCAGCCGCAAAAACGCGCTCGACCACCTGGAAACGGCCTATCTCAACGGCTTCTCACCGCTGCAGACCGGCTGCCACGTCATCATTGCCGACGGCCTCAAGGGCACGGACGAGGCGCTCGTCCCGATCCATCTGCCCCTGGTCAAGGAGGCCAAGATCGGCCAGGCCATCATGGACGCCGATATCGTGATCTCGCTGAGCCACTTCAAGGGCCACGAGGAGGCGGGCTTCGGCGGCGCGCTGAAAAACCTCGGCATGGGCAGCGGCTCGCGCTCCGGCAAGATGGAGCAGCACTGGGAGGGCAAGCCCGTCGTGGAGACGGAAAACTGCGTCGGCTGCGGCTCCTGCGTGCGCATCTGCGCGCACGGCGGCCCCGCGGTAACCGACGGCAAGGCCCGCATCGACCACGCCAAGTGCGTCGGCTGCGGCCGCTGCCTCGCGGTCTGCCCGAAGAACGCCATCGTGCCCAGCGACGCGAACTCCACCGCGATCCTCTCGCAGAAGATCGCCGAGTACGCCTACGCCGTCGTAAAGGACCGCCCGGCCTTCCACATCAGCCTGATCTGCGACGTCTCGCCCTTCTGCGACTGCCACGCGGAAAACGACGTCCCGATCATCCCCGACGTCGGGATGCTGGCCTCCTTCGACCCCGTGGCGCTCGACCAGGCCTGCGTCGATCTGTGCAACAGGATGCCCGTCAACCCGGGCAGCCGTCTGGACCGGCACATCAAGAGCTTCTGGGACGACGATCCCAACCACGAGTATTTCCACCTCAACCACCCGGACGCCGAGTGGGAGGCGGGCCTTATCCACGCCGAGGAGATCGGCCTGGGCACCAGAGCCTACGAGCTGATCCGGATCTGAGCGGAAAGCGCCCCTCCCCCGCGCGGCAGGCATACGAACGACGATACGGGCCGGAGGCCCGGAAACGATACCGCCATGGAACAGAACATCACGGAGCTTCAAAAGCGACGCGCCGACAACATCATATGGACCTGCGCGGACGACTACTCCTTCGCGCCGGACTTCAAGGCCTATGACAACAGCGGAGACGCGGACATCTACTGGAACATCATCTTCGGCGCGGCCAGACGTCACTATGAGTACGAAAAGCTCGAAGGGCTCTTCGCCATGCTCGACAAGTACAGGGACGCCGCCGTCTACGAGAGCCTGTTCTGGAGCGCGCTCGAGCCGATCCTGTTCCGGGCGGAGCTCTCCGAGCGCCCCGTGCTGGAGAAGATGCGCCCCGCGCCCGCGGAAACGGAGCTGAAGCTCGACGCCGATATGACGACGGACGAGATCGTGGCCGAGGCCAGACGCTTTTTCCTTGAGCGCTACGGGCTCTGCGGCGACGGAAAGATCCGCCTGCAAAACCGCCTGAGGCATCCCAGAAGGATGTCGGTCGACAGCTTTCTGCAGCGCGGCCCGATCTTCGCGCACGAAAAGGGCCTGTATCACGGGGATATCTCCGGCTGGAGAGGCGACTTTGTCCAGAGCGCGAAGATGAACGAGTCGGAGCTGCGCGCTTTTCTCGAGACGAAATTCGGCAGATCGATCTATTCGACCGAGCAGGTCGTCCGGCTGGAAAAAAAGCTCTGCGGCGGCAGCCACAGGTTTACGCACCTGTTTTACACGAAGGGCGAGGTCGTCGAGCTCCGCGGCGTTTACAGCACCTTCGAGCTGCATCAGAGACGGCGGCAGGCGGAGCTGATCGACAACAACCGCGCCTTCTACCGGGAAAACCTGCGCCGCAACAGGCTTCAGATCGCCAAGCTCAGCACCGACATCATGAACTCGATCCTCCTGCACATGCAGCCCGAGCGGCTGAGATCCAACGCGGGCGCGCTCGATCCCGCCCTCGCGTGGAGGGCCGCCGTGCTGGGCGAGGAAAAGGTGTTCGCCAGGCGGGAGAACGAGAACGCCGGAGACATGAGCGTGGACATCCTGCTCGACGCCTCCCATTCGCAGGTCAACCGCGCCGCGAAGATCTCCACCCAGGCCTATATCATCTCCGAAGCGCTCGCGCGCTGCCGCGTGCCCTGCCGCGTGATGGGCTTCTGCTCGATGAGCGGCTTTACCGTGATGCGCCTGTTCAGCGACTATTCCCCGGCGGACGACGGGAGCGGCGTCTTCACCTACTGCCCCGAGGGCTGCAACCGGGACGGCCTGGCCATCCGCGCGGCGGGCGAGCTGATGTCCCGCTCCCCGTACGAGCACAAGATGCTCATCGTGCTCTCGGACGTGAAGCCGCTGGACCCCGCGGCCAAGATCCGCAGGGACGAGCGGGACGTCGGGCTGAGCTACGACGGGATCCGCGCGCTCCGGGACACGGCCCGCGAGGTGCGCCGCCTGCGCGCGGACGGGATCGCGGTCATCTGCATCTTCACCGGCGAGGACGACAATCTGCCCTCCGCAAGGATGGTCTACGGCCGCGACTTTGTCCGCATACACGATCCCTCGCTCTTCGCCGAGGCCGTCGGCAAGCTCATCGTCGGGCAGATCAAGCAGCTCTCGACCTGAGCGGAGCCCGGCCCTGCGCGGAAAACATGAACAGCGCCCGCTCCCCGAAAACGGGGAGCGGGCGCTGTATTTTCTGTCGGGAAAGGAAGCGGGCGGCGTTCAGATCTCCCGCAGGCGGACGCGCTCCGTCAGCTGCAGGCCGAGCTTTTCGGCAAGAGCGAGCGCCTTTTCCTCGCTTTCGCGGTCGAGGAGATGCTCGGGCCGATGGGCGTCGCAGCCGATGACGACGGCGTTTCCCTCCTCCGCCGCGATGCGCCAGAAGCGCTCGTCGGGATAGCTGCGGCCCTCGCGGATGCCCAGGAGATTGATCTCCAGCGGCACGCCGCCGTCCTTCGCCGCGCGGCAGAGCCGGCGCATCTGCCGGCGGTATTCGTCGTCCCCGCCCGTGAAGCCGAGAAGATCGGGGTGGGCGAAGTAGCTGAACAGGCCGGTCTGCAGCGCCTCGATGGACTGGGAGACGTAGCGCTCAAGGATCGCGGGGTCGTCCGTGGGCCGGCCGCAGTAGGGCTCGCCGATCTCGTTGCCGAGAAAGTGCTGGCCGAGGATCATGTAGCGCACGCCGCTCCGGCGCAGCAGCTCGAGAAGACGGGCGAAATGCCGCGGATAATACTCCGCCTCCACGCCGAGAAGGATCTCGAGCCTGTCCCGGTATTCCGCGGCGAGGCCGCGGATCGTGTCGGCGTAGGCGGGCAGCTCCTCGACAGCCATGCGTACGCGGCTGTTCCGGTACGGGACGCCGTAATCATAGGGCGTGTGATCGGAAAAGCCGAGCGTCCGGATGCCCGCGCGCAGGGCGGCTTCGACGTATTCGCGTTCGGTCCCCGCGGCGTGGCCGCAGCGGGGCGTGTGCGTGTGATAGTTGGCGATCATGCGCAGGAATACTCCTTTTTCGGAATGTCGGCGGGGCGGAGGCGTCTTCAGCGCCGAAGGGCCGTCAGATCTTCATGCAGTCCTTCAAACGCTTCTGCAGCCGCTCCGCGGAAAGATCGCCGGGCTCGATCACCTGGATGTTCAGCTCCGCGGCGCGGTTGCGCATGCGGGCGTTGCCGCGCTCGGCCGTGACGATGACGGCGCGGGCCATCTCGCCGCCGAAACGGTCGCGCAGGACGGCCAGCTCGTTGAGCGCCTCGGTCTTCACGTCGCAGGTCTTGCAGCTGATGAAAAGGGGCACGACGCCGCGGCAGCACATGACGTCCAGCTCGTTGCTGACGGAGCCGTCCCTGTTCTCGCCCTCCCAGTCGACGATCACGCTCAGACGCACGTCGTCGAAGACGCCCGTGTCCAGACAGGCCTTGTAAACATAGGTCTCCAGCACGCTGCCCACGTCCCGCAGCCAGGAGCGGATCTGCCCGTCGCGGAAGCGGAAGGAGACCTGCTCGGGCGTGATGCGCAGCTCGCGGATAAAGCCGATGGCGGCGAGCTCACGCAGCGCGTCCTCCGGCGCGTCGATGCGCGAGCCGCGCTCGCCCTTGACGGTGTAAGGGCCGGAGGCCTCCCATGTGATCGCGCCGTTCTCGCCCGCGGCGGATACGCGCTGGATGTAGGTGACGATCCCCGTCCAGTCCCGCCTGTGGCGGAAAAAGACCTCGAAGAAGGGATCAAAGTCCGGAAGATAGCGCTCAAGCACGCCGTTGTTCACGCGCCCCTCGCGCACCGAGCCCCCGGCCATCAGGAAGAAGTCCTCGACCTCGTAGCGCAGGGAGCAGGAAAGGCCCTCGGCAAAGTCCGCGTTGCGGATATTGTAAAAGCTGTTCTTTTTCCGGCTGTACGTAAAGACCGGGATATTCGCCTCCGCGCAGAGCAGCCCCGCGGCGAAGAGCACGGCGTCCGTGCCGCCGGTGATGTCCATCGCGCAGTCGTCATAGCGCGCGAGGATGGTCCGCAGCAGCGCGAGCACCGCGTCCGCGTCGTAGACGTCCGCCTTGAAAAAGATGAGCTCCACCCGCTGGCCGCGCCGCTCGAAGTAGGCGCGCATTTTCTTGTGGAGCGCGGCGCTGCGGGCCGCGAATTCCGGGCAGATGTACACGACCCGCTTCGGCCGGAACACTTCCGCTCCCAATATGTTTTCCAGCGGTCGCCTGTCAAGCAGTTCGATCAGCGTTTCCATGCCGCGCGTCGCTCCCTTCCCGCTGTGCTTTCATGTTGAATTATAGTGGAAGGAGCCCGGGAAAGCAAGAGCGGAGCTGCGCCCGCGTCCCGCTCCCGCGCTCTTTCCAGTATTTGACGGGCTTGTCTTTTTCTGCATTCTGCTTTATCATAAAATAAAATAAAAAATAACCGTGAAAAGGAGCTTGCCGCCGTGAAAAACATACTGATTGCACTTGAGACCGGAGAAAAGGAACAGGCCGCCTTCCGCCGTACGGCGGAGGAAGCGGGCGCCGACTGCGCGTTCACCTTCACGACCCCCGCCGCCGCGACGGAGGAGCAGATCGCGCGAGCCTGCTTCATCGTCGGCAACGTGCCGCCGAAAAAGATCGCCGCGTCGGAAAACCTGGACGTCCTGCAGCTGTTTTCCGCAGGGGCGGATCCGTACATGCCCAGGGGCGTCCTGGCGGAGAAAACGGTGCTCTGCAACGCGACCGGCGCCTACGGCCTCGCCGTTTCCGAGCACGCCTTCGCCATGACGCTGATGCTGATCAAAAAGCTCCACCTGTACCGCAGCTCCCAGCTCAGCTCCCGCTGGGAGGACCACGGGATGGTCTCGTCCCTCAACGGGGCGACCGTGCTGGTCGTGGGCCTGGGCGATATCGGGCTGAGCTACGCAAGGCTCGTGAAGGCCATGGGCGCGCGGGTGATCGGCGTGAAGCGCCGCGGCGGTCCCTGCCCCGAGGGCGTGGACGAGCTGGTCCTGACGGAGGAGATCGACCGCGTCCTGCCGCAGGCGGACGTGGTCATGTCCGTCCTCCCCAGCACGAAGGAGACCGCGTACTTCTACACGGCCGAGCGCTTCGGACGGATGAAGAACAGCGCCGTTTTCGTCAACTGCGGGCGCGGCAACGCCGTGTCGAGCGAGGTCCTGCTGCAGGCGCTGCGCAGCGGCGAGATCGCGGCGGCCGCCGTCGACGTGTGCGAGACCGAGCCGCTCCCGCCCGACAGTCCGCTGTGGCGGGAGGAAAAGCTCGTGATCACGCCGCACGTGGCGGGCAATTTCCACCACGCCTCGATCTACGAGGGCATCATCGACATCGCGCTGGAGAACTTTGCAAACTATCTCGGCGGCAGGCCGCTTCGGAACGTCGTCGACCTCTCGACCGGCTATAAACGGTAAAGAGCCGACCACGGACGGCCCGGAAAGGAAGGATGGAACATGCTGCTTTTGATCCCCCTGTGCCTCGCTCTGGCCTGGCTTTTCCTCCGGCAGGAGAGCCGGGAAAAATACGTGCCCGCGGTCGTGCTCAAGGGCCTGGCCTCATGCTGCTTCGTGCTGCTCGGCCTTCTGGCCTCTCCCGGAACGCCGCCGGCCCGTCTGATCGTGCTCGGTCTCGTGCTGGGCTGCGCCGCGGACGTGCTGCTCAATCTCCGCTGGGTCTTTGAAAAGAAAGGGAAGCTGATCTTCCTCGTCGGGATTCTGGTGTTCCTC
>JAEEGI010021284.1_pt1 | contig 12900 bp, 16 predicted proteins | sample 8958751 | NCBI WGS metagenome assembly JAEEGI01 (sample SAMN16246545, study PRJNA631951) | gut metagenome | biome: gut microbiome; feature: rumen; material: KS-attached | host: Bos | place: Iran: Karaj | collected 2018-10 | reverse complement strand
TTGAAAACTATGGCGATCTTCAGAAGGCGAAGCAGTATGAAGCGCTTTCCCTGATCGTCCCGGTACTCATACATGGAACGTATGACTACATCGCGACGATGCAGACCGGCAATCAGAACTATCTGTTCATCGCCTTTATCGCGGTCCTCTTCTTTGTGAGCTACCGGCTCGTCAATGAAGTCGCGCGTCACGATCGCTATATCAACTGAGCATTCTGAAAACGAAGACAAGGCCTCTGTGGAAGCAGAGGTTTTTTATTTGGTGCGCCTTGGATTAAAATAATGTATAGCAGATCTTCGATATAATGAGGGATAACGATGAAACTTGAACTGAAAAAGATCAGCGGGTCTGAAGGGATCGTGGCGGACAGTGTCTATCAGGCGGCGATGCTGCTGGAGGGTCGTGATCTGATCATGGTCGCATCCATCGATCCGGCTTACGCCGACGGCCAGCTCCTGCATGAAAAATATGAGACACCGCTGGAATGGGAACTCAACTGCATCGTCCTTGAAGGAAGAAGAGGAGATCTTTCCCGCTATGCGGCAGTCCTGCTGCCGTATGGAAAGAAAGTATCCACCGGTTCGATCATGCGTCAGCTGCTGGATGCCAAAAAAGTGTCTTTCGCGGATCTGGGTTATGTCGTGGAAAAAACGGGGATGGAATTCGGTTCGATCACACCGCTGGGTCTTCCTGAAGACTGGAAGATCCTGATCGATGCCAAAGTCTTCGAACAGGAAACGGTCATCATCGGCGGCGGGAAGGTCTCAGCCAAGGTCGTGCTGCCTTCGGCAGTACTGAAACAGCTGAGGAACGTCGTCGTATCGGATGGTCTGACAAAGGAGCAGATATAGAGATGGAAAAGAGTATTGAAAGGATCAGGACAAAAGAAAGTCAGCTGGACAGATGCAAAGAGATCGTGAGCGATGTGGAAGCCGTTCTGGCGGAGCTGGATCGTTCCAGAGATGAGATGATCTCTCTGTTCAGGTACTATGGTTCACAAGAGTGGTATGAAGACAGAGAGCTCGATCTGCCGGAAGATGTCAAGGCGGGTGTCCTGTCGGAAGACGAGGTCTATGATGTGATCACGCATCTGCGCGATGAGGCTTTCAGGATGCTGGAGAGCGCAACGGACATCCTGAAAAACAGGATCTGATCCCTTTTCTGAAGGAGGATCATGAGAGTACTTTCTTACAGCGGTACCGGCAACAGCCGTTTCATCGCGAACAGGATCGCGGAAGCGCTCGGCACGAGGATCAGCGATCTCAACGGGATGATCAAAGGAAAGAAAAAAACAGTCTTCGATGACGAAGATCTGGTCCTGGTCACGCCGACTTATTGCTGGCGGGTGCCAAGGATCGTCACTTCGTTTCTTTTGGGTTGCGATCTTTCGGCTGTGAAAAGGATCTGGTTCGTGATGAGCTGCGGCGATGAAGCCGGCAATGCGCCTTCCTATAACCGGAGCTTCTGTGAAGAAGTTCAAGCGGCGTATATGGGCACGGCACCGATCGTCATGCCGGAGAACTATATCGCGATGTTTGAGGTACCGGATAAGGACGAGGCAATATCCATCATCAGAAAGTCTGAGGGAAGGATCGGCGAGGTGATCGAAGCGCTCCTGAAAAGAGAAAAGATCAAGGATCCGGATATCTCTCTGATCGACCGCATCAAGAGCGGTCCCCTCAACCCGGTCTTCTATAAAGTGTCTGTGAAAGCGGACGGATATTGGGTGAATGACGGGTGCATAAGCTGCGGGATCTGTGTGAAAAAATGTCCATTGAACAACATCAGACTGGAAGATGGCAGACCGGTGTGGGGAAAGGACTGCACACACTGCATGGCATGCATCTGCTACTGTCCGAAAGAGGCGATCGAATATAAACGCATCAGCAAGGGCAAGTTCAGATATCATATCGAGGCCCTTGATCTGAAATGATATGGTGAAACTTGAGATCAAAAAAGCGGGGATCAATGGAGAAGGGATCGGCTTTTACAAAAGGAAGCCGGTCTTTGTCGATGGCTGTTTTCCGGGAGAGGTCGTGGAATGCGAGATCCGCGATGAAGGAAGACACTGCCGCGGCGATCTGAAGAGGATCGTAAAGAGGAGCCCGCATCGGATCAGAAGCAGCTGTCCGCATCATCGCAAATGCGGCGCCTGTGTCTTCTGTGAACTAAATTATGAGGAGCAGCTGAGGATCAAGAAGGAACTGCTGGCTTCCGCTTTATACAAGTACATGGGTTATGAGGAAGAGCTGAACGACGTGATCGCTTCCGACAGGATCCTTCATTACCGCAACAAGTGCAATCTGCCGGTGGTCGAAAGAGATGGAAAACTGGTCAATGCCTTGTATAAACAGGGATCCAACCATCCGGCTCTGATCGATGAATGCGAGATCCACGAGGAAGGCGTCGAAAGGATCAGGAAGGCGATCCTGGATGTCTTGAACAGACACCATCTCAAGGCCTATCGGCATTCCGAAAAAGCGGGGATCCGCCAGCTTGTCGTGAGAGGCTTTGAAGGAAAGTACCAGGCCGTCATCATCAGCGGCAGGGATCATCTCGATGAGGAGGTGATCGCTGACCTGAAGAAGATCGAAGGGCTTGTCAGTCTCTATCAGGGAGTCAATATACACAGGGATCCTGTGCAGATGATGCCGGACAAACTGAAGCGGCTTTTCGGTCAGGAGAAGATCAGACTGAAGAACGGATCATACGAGATGAAGCTGAGTCCGAAGGCTTTCTTTCAGCTCAATCACGATCAGGCGCAAAGGATCTATGAGGACGTCAGTTCATCGATCGATGGAAAAGCGAAGCTGCTCGTTGAAGCCTACTGCGGCATTGGTGCCATCTCTCTGTATATGCACGACAGGGCTGAGAAGCTGACCGGCATCGAGATCATCCCGCAGGCGATCGCGGATGCCAAAGAAAACGCAAGGATCAACGGCATTGACAATATCGATTTCATCTGTGACGACGCAGCTAAGGCGATCAGAAGGATCACGAAGAAAGACAGGATCGATGTTCTGGTGGCCGATCCGCCCAGGACCGGCCTTGATGATGAACTGATCGAAACGATCATGAAAACGAAGATCAGGGAAGTCATTTATGTTTCCTGCAACCCGTCGACGCTGGCCAAGGATCTGGCTGTGCTGCAGCAGAAATATGAGATCAGAAGCATTCAGGCTTACGATATGTTTCCGAATACGCCACTGATCGAAACTGTATGCTGCTTGTACCACCAAAAACGAGACTTCATTTCAGTGCCTTACGAGCCGAGGAATGCGGACTATCTGAAAAAGAATAAATCAGAATGACAACTATATATTTGTGGAGAAGAAGTCATGAGTTATCTTGAAGAATATTACAACAACTATGATGAAGAAGGGCGCCTTCTTTCCCGTCATGGGCAGGTGGAATACCTGACCACAATGAGATACATAGAAGAATGTCTGGAAGGCATTCCAGATCCAAGCATCCTTGAAGTCGGAGCTGGCACAGGACGCTACAGTGTGACATTGGCAAAGCAAGGGAAGCACGTGACCGCTGTTGAGCTGATTGAACATAATCTGGAAATACTGAAATCCAAATTAGATGGTACGGAACCTATCACAGCAATCCAAGGAAATGCTCTGGATCTGTCCCAGCTTTCTGACAATTCTTTCGATCTGACCATGCTGCTCGGTCCGATGTATCACCTATACACGAAGGAAGAAAAGTTTAGAGCTCTTTCCGAAGCAGTGCGAGTGACAAAATCAGGCGGTCATATTCTGGTGGCTTATTGTATGAATGAACCGACCGTTATTCAGTATGTATTCGGTTTAAACCATCTGCACGAAGTGATGGACCTCAATATGCTGACCTCTGACTGGCATTGTATCAGTGAGCCGAAGGATCTTTTTGAGATGGTGCGCACAGAAGAGATAGCGGACTTGGATTCGGCGTTTCCTGTGAAAAGAATCAAACTGGTCGCTACAGATGGAGCTACGAATTATAAGCGAGAGTACATTGACGCCATGGACGATGAGACTTTTGAAAAGTGGATGGATTATCACTTCACGATCTGTGAACGTCAGGATCTGATCGGTGCTTCCCATCATACACTGGATATCCTTCAAAAAGAGTGACAAATTCCAGTCTGTTGATTTGTTTCATCAAATCCGTTTTGTCGAGACGGTATGCCTATTGTCCGGACCTTCAGAAGCAAAACACCATAGTTGACCCGGAAATGCACCGGCTGTGCTCATGGGGAACTGCGGAAGCTCTGCGGATCCCGGGCGGAAGGAGTTTCCGCCCCGTGAAGCGGGAGAGCAGAGCGGACAAGAGAGGGGGGAGAATGCGATGACAATCTACATGGGCGCGATCATCCTGACGGAGCTGCTGATGCTCACCATGACGTTTCACGTCCTCTATTACCCCGGCTTTACAAGGGCGGAGAAGCGGTGGTATCTGATCACCTTCGTTTCGATCTTCCTGTGCGCCGGGATGGAGCTGATCGCCATTCACTTTGACGCCCGGGGCCCCGCCTTTTCCCTGCCGCTGACCGTCCTGACCGTGGTCCAGTTCTCCCTCACTCCCATGCTCCCCGTATTCTTCGCCGGCGCCCTGGGCATGCGCCGTCCGGCCGCCATCGCCGCAGCGGGGTTCTGCGTCCATGCCCTGGCGGAGATCGTCTCAGCGCCCTTCGGCTGGATCTTTTGGTATGACGAAGCGGGGACATATATCCGGGGAGAATACTATTTCATTTACCAGGCGTTTTTCATCATCAGCCTGGTGGTGCTGATCGTCAGCCTGGTCATTGTGGGCAGGCGCTTCAAAAAGCGGGACCTGATCACCATCGTCATGGTGTTCGTGATCATGGCCGCCGCCCTGCTGCCCCTGCTCCTGTTCACGGTCTACACCGATTATCTGGGCATCGGTATATGCGCCGCCCTCTGCTACATCTATTACAATGATCTGGTCCAGGAGGACAAGCGGGAAAAGCTGGTCGCCGATCAGAAGAAAATGTTTCAGATGCAGGAGCACACCATCTCCGGCATGGCGAACCTGATCGAGAGCCGGGACCTGGAGACCGGCGAACATGTCACCCGCACCAGCCGTTATGCACGGACCCTGGCGGAGTGCGCCAAAAGGGACGGGGTCTATGCGGACAAGCTGGACGAGCGCTTCATATCCACCCTGTATATGATGGCGCCCATGCACGACATCGGCAAGATCGTGGTGCCGGACCATATCCTGAAAAAGCCGGGGAAGCTGACGGAGGAGGAATTTGCGCAGATGAAGCGCCATGCTTCCGAGGGCGGCCGGGTCGTCCGGGAGGTGCTGAGCGGCGTCGCGGAGGAGGATTATGTGGCGCTGGCCTCGGACGTTGCCGCCTGCCACCATGAGCGGTGGGACGGCACGGGCTATCCTGCGGGCCTGGCCGGCGAGGCGATCCCCCTCTCCGCCCGGATCATGGCCGTCGCCGACGTGTTCGACGCCCTGATCTCCGAGCGCTGCTACAAGAAGCCCATGCCCCGGGAGCAGGCCTTTGCCGTCATCCGGCAGGAAGCGGGCACCCATTTCGATCCGGGGCTGGCCGAGGTGTTCCTCCGGCACAGGGAGGAGTTCTGACGATGACCTTCTACACCGGGATCACGATCCTGACGGAACTGTTCATGCTGGCTTTGGCGCTCCACGTCATCCGGTATTCCGGGATCACAAGGACGCAGAAGCTCTGGTTCCTTCTGACCTTTTTCACCGTCATGCTGTGCGCGGGCGCGGAGTATGCGGTACACTGCGGCGCCTACCACCCCAGGTTCGCCTTTCCGCTGACGATCCTCACCGTCCTGCAGTTTTCCACAGCGCCTCTCCTGGGCATCTTCTTTTCCGGCGCCCTGGGTCTGCCCCGCCAGCGGAAGATCGCCATCCTCTTCCTGGGTCTGAACCTGCTGGCGGAGATCGTCGCCGCCCCCTTCGGCTGGGTCTTCCGTTTCAGCGGATCGGGCTATTCCCGGGGGGATTATTTCCTCATTTATGAGCTGTTCTATTCCTTCAGCCTGATCTATCTTCTGATCAGCATGGTGCGGGTTGGCAGGCGTTTCCGGCACAGGGACACGGGCACGATCGTGATGATCCTGGTGGTCCTGGGCGCGGGGATCCTCCCGATGACCCTTTATCAGATCAACATCACCTACCTGGCCATCGCCATCAGCGCCAGCCTGTGTTATATTTATTACAACGACCTGATCCAGCAGGATATCCAGGCGGAGCTTATCGCCAATCAGGAAAAGATGTCCCAGATGCAGGAGCATATCATTTCCGGGCTGGCCAACCTGATTGAGAGCCGGGACCTGGAGACGGGGGAGCATGTGGCCCGCACCGGCCGCTATGTCCAGGCGCTGTCTGAGTTCGCCCGAAAGGACGGCGTCTACGCGGATCAGCTGGACGATCATTTCATCTCCCTGATGGTCCGGGCGGCGCCCCTGCACGACGTGGGCAAGATCGTGGTGCCCGACCACATCCTGAAAAAGTCGGGCAAGCTGACGGAGGAAGAGTTTGCGCAGATGAAGCGCCATGCCTCCGAGGGCGGCCGGGTCGTCCGGGAGGTGCTGGGGGGCGTCGCAGACGAGGAATACCTCTCCTTTGCCTCCGACGTCGCCGCCTGCCATCATGAGCGGTGGGACGGTAAGGGCTATCCCGCTGGCCTGGCCGGCGAGGCGATCCCCCTTTCTGCCCGGATCATGGCCGTCGCCGACGTGTTCGACGCCCTGATTTCCGAGCGCTGCTACAAGAAGGCCATGCCCCCGGAGAAGGCCTTTGCCATCATCCGGGAGGGAGCGGGCACCCAGTTCGACCCGAAGCTCGCCGGGGCGTTTCTGGAGCATGGCGAGGACTTCCTGGACAGGACTTCCTAAAGCGGCGGACAGGGGGGAAGGTGAGAAAGCAGATGGAAGCGGAAGAAGAAATGACGCTGCAGTATGTGACCCTGCGCCGGCGTCCGGAGCTGGAGGACGCGGCGGCAGACTGGTTCCATTCCAAGTGGCGCGTGCCCAAGGAGGCGTATCTCGCCTGTATGGACGCCTGTTTAAAGGACGAGACGCCCTACGACTGGTATCTGTGCCTCCGGGAAGGCCGGATCGTCGCCGGACTGGGCGTCATCGAGAATGATTTTCATCCGCGGAAGGACCTGGCGCCCAATGTCTGCGCCGTGTATACGGAGGAGGCGTACCGCTGCCGGGGGATCGCGGGAAGGCTGCTGAACGCGGCGGTCTCGGATATGAAGGCCAGGGGCGTCAGCCCGCTGTATCTCCTCACGGACCACACCGGCTTTTATGAGCGCTATGGCTGGGAGTTCCTCTGCCCGGTCCTGGGGGACGGGGAAGAGACCCCGAGCCGGATGTATGTCCACCGGTGAGACGGAGGGACCCATGAGCGGCATGGACTGCAAAACAAAATACCCCGTCCTGATGATCCACGGGGCTGGCTTCCGGGATCTGAAATGGCCGGTGTACTGGGGGCGGATCCCCGGCGTCCTCCGGGCGCGGGGCGCAGACCTCCATTACGGGCAGCAGGACTGCTGGGCCAGCGTGGAGACCAATGCCCGCGCCCTGTGCGCCCGGGTGGACGGGATCCTGGAGGAGACCGGGGCGGAGAAGGTGAACATGATCGCCCACTCCAAGGGCGGCCTGGAGGCGCGCATGGCCGCCTCCTCCCTGGGTTGCGGGGGTAAGATCGCCAGCATCACCACCGTCGCCACCCCTCATCGCGGCTCTACGACCCTGGACAGGCTGATGAAGCTGCCGCGAGGGGTGTTCAGCCTGGCCGCCGTGGCCGTCAACAACTGGATCCGGCTGGTGGGGGACAAAAAGCCGGACTTCCTGCGGGTGTGCGAGGACTTCACCACTGAGAGCATGGCGCGCTTCAACCGGGAGAATCCCGACGTGCCGGGGGTGTACTATCAAAGCTTCGCCTGCATCATGTCCCATCCCTTTTCCGACCTGAACCTGTCCACGGCGAACTTCATCCTCAATCGGATCGAGGGACCCAACGACGGGCTGGTCTCGGCGGAGTCCGCCGCCTGGGGGGAGAACGTTCACATTCTCCGTTCCCATGCCTTTCGCGGGATCTCCCACCTGGACGCCATCGACCTCAGGCGCGCGCCCTTCACGAGAAAGGGCGGGGAGGGCGTCTCCGATATCTGCGACGTCTATGTGAATATCCTTCGGGACCTTCGGGAGCGGGGCCTTTGATACCTTCACCTTTTAGTCCTTTGCGTCCTGCATCGCGGCCGTCACTGCCGGGCGGAGGCTAGGCCGCTTCCTCCGCCCTGTCCGGCGCAGATCCGCCTCTGATGGCCTTGAGGGCGGACTTCCGAAAAACGGGAGGCATCATGGAAAGAGAAAATGAAGAGCTTCGGCTCTCCCTGCGGGACATGGAGTGGCCCTTCAACGGGACGGACCACGAACGGGTGATCGTCCGGGCCGTGGTCTATGACGACGAGGGCTGGCTCTATTTCGTCCGGGTCAGGCGGGACGACGAGTTCGGCAAAGCCGTCCTGATCGAGACCTCCGGCGGCGGCGTGGAAGCGGGGGAAGACCTGGGAGCCGCCCTCCTGCGGGAGCTGCGGGAGGAACTGGGGGCGGAAGCGGAGATCGTGGGGAAGATCGGCGTCGTCTGCGACTATTACAACCTGATCCGCCGCCGCAATCTCAATCACTATTTCCTCTGCCGGGTCCGCTCTTTCGGGGAAAGAAAGCTGACCAGTGACGAGGAAGAACGCTTCCACCTGTCCACGCTGAGACTGCGGGGGGAGGAAGCCTTGGAGGAATATGCGCTGCGCCGGGATTCCCGGCTGGGGCGTCTGATCGCGAACCGGGAGCTTCCGGTGCTGCGCCGGGCGCTGGAAATGCTCCGGGTGATCGGAGAGAAGGAGGTCACGCCGTGGAACTGAATTGGGTGGAAGGCTTCACCATCACCGTCCGGGCGGAAAAGGGTCTGGCCGTCGTCGCCGCCAACCGGGAAGGGCTGCTGTCCCTGGCAAACCATCTGACCGCCCTGGCGGAGCAGCCGCCGGGGCATCACCTGCACCTGGACGGGCATAATTCCCTGGAGGAGGGTTCGGCGGAGCTGATCCTGGAAGTGACGGAATAGAAGAAACCCCGGCCTGCGCGGGCAGAGAGCCCCGGCGCAAAGAAGAATACAGGGAGGCGGAGCTATGGTCCAAAAGTCTGACCTCTGGGTGATGACACCCTTTAACGCCCTTTACTGCGCGGTTTTCGTGGGCTTCCTTCTGCTGCTGGCGGCGGCCAGCGTGCTGCTGCGGGGAAAAAGCGAGAAGACGAAAAAGACGGTGCTGGTGACGGCCTGTGCCGTGACCTTCCTGAGCTTTGTGTATTATAAGTATGCCCTCTCCGTGGACCGGGACTATGCCCAGATCACGGCGGATATGGGCGGCTTCAACTGGTGGGGGGAGCTGCCTCTGCACCTGTGCAATATCAATATGATCCTCATTCCCATTGCGGTGCTGAAAAAGAGCCGTCCCCTGCTGTGTTTCGGCTTTTTCGTGGCCCCTTTGGGAGCGCTGATGGCGCTGATCATGCCCGCCAACGGCTTCGACGGCTACAGCCTGCTTCTGCCCCGGATGCTCTGTTACTACGGCATCCATTTTATGATCATCATTGAGGGCCTGGCCATCGTGACCTTCGGCCTTTTCCGCCCCCGCCTGCGCGATCTGCCCAAGGCCGTCCTCGCCGTGCTGCTGGTGGCCTTCGGCGCCTTCCTGGTGAATCTTCTGCTGCGCGTCTCCGGCCTGCACCCCAAGGCGAATTATTTCTACTCCGTGGAGACCGAGGGAAATTTCCTGCTGGAACTGTTCCACCGCTGGATCCCCGTGCCCTTCCTCTATCTGCTGCCCGCCGTCCTGATCCTGGCGCCCTATATGCTGATCGTCACCCTGCCCTTCGCCCTGGCGGAGAAGCGGGACAGAAAACAAAACGAGAATAAGGAAAGGATAAAACGATGGAATTAACGACCGATATTTTCAGCCTGTTCGACCAAAAATGGGCCCTGCTCACGGCGGGGACCAAAGAGAGCTTCAATTCCATGACCGTCAGCTGGGGCAGCCTGGGTACCCTCTGGGGCAAAAGCGTCGCCACGGTCTATGTCCGCACCAGCCGCTTTACCCATGAGTTTATGGACCGGGAGGGCTTCTTCACCCTCAGCTTTTTCCCGGAGGAACAGAGGGACAAGCTCCTGGCCCTGGGCACAAAGTCCGGCCGGGATATGGACAAGATGAATGCTTCCGGCCTGGAAGCCCTGGAATGTGCCCACGGCGTCACCTACCGGGAGGCGGAGCTGACCCTGGTCTGCCGCAAGCTCTTCATGGAGCGGCTGGACCCGGCGAAGCTGGTCCCGGAGCTGAGGGAGAAGCTCTATGCCCACGACGCCCCCCACGATATGTATATCGGGGAAGTGACGGAGCTGATCCGGCATTGAGCATTGACGCTCCGTGGCGCGCCTGCTACAATGAAGCCGGGTCCAAACCATGACCGGGAGGAACGGGAAATGAAACAGGAGCCCGGGCGGTACGGCATCAATATGAAACGGTGGTGCCGGGAGCATGAGCGCTCGGTAAAGGAAGCCCTGGAGGCCGGGCGGGGAGACGTGAAGCTGTTGGAGACCCACCTGGAGAAGACCCGGTGGCTCCAGCATGAGCGGCTGGTGCATCTGATCGTGACGGTGATGACCGTGATGGCGGAGCTGCTGGCGGTGTGGCTGACCCTCACAAGGCCGGAGCTGGCCCCGTATTCCGCTGCGGTGGTGCTGCTTCTGGCGGTGCTGTTGGGCTTTTATTTCTACCATTATTTCTTTTTGGAAAACGCCGTCCAGCGCTGGTATAAGCTGGCGGAGCGGATGATGGATCTTCAACAAGACAGAGAGAGGAAGTAATCACCCATGACGAGAAAAGGGAAGCTCTGCGTGGCGGGGCTGTTTTATGTCCTTTGGCTGGTGCTGATCGTGCTGCTTTGCCTCACGGACCGGCAGCCCGTCGGCCCGGAGGGGACCACCGTGGGCCTGGCGGCGCTGAATGTGACGATGATGACCCTGATCGGGGTCTATGGCGTCGACGGCTCCGGCGTCCGCATGGGGGTCTATGAGCTGACGGAATACCTGGGCTACTTTTCTCTGCTGATCGCCGCCTGCTTCGCCCTGCTGGGCCTTGTCCAGCTGATCCGCCGCCGGAGCCTCAAAAAGGTGGACAGGCAGATCCTGGCCATGGGAGGCCTGTTCATCGCCCTGGCGGTCCTGTATGTCTTTTTTGAAAAGGTGATCGTCAATTACCGCCCCTTCGTCCTGCCGGGGGAGAGCGGGCCGGAGGCCAGCTTCCCCTCCAGCCATACCATGCTGACCTGCACCATCCTGGGCAGCGCCGCCATGGTGCTGAAAAGCTATGTGAAGCGCCCTGCCCTCTGCACCCTGCTGAAGGCCCTCTGCGTCCTTCTGATCCTGGCCATGATCTGCGGGCGCTTCCTTTGCGGCTGCCACTGGTTCACGGATATCCTCGGGGGCGTGCTGGCGAGCCTGGCCCTCCTGGCCCTCTTCGACGCAGTGATCGACGGGGCGGATAACGGGAATCAAATCGGTTGACAAGCCGCTGAGGTGCAGGATATACTGACGGAAAGAAGAGCATTTCTGCAATAAGGAAGGAAGCACACACATGGAGATTACCAAGGACATCCGCTATATCGGCGTCAATGACCATCAGATCGACCTGTTCGAGGGGCAGTACGTCGTGCCTCTGGGCATGGCCTACAATTCCTATCTCATCTTGGATGAGAAGATCGCCGTCATGGACACGGTGGCCGAGGGCTTTGAACGCCTCTGGCTCGAGAATATGACCGCCGCCCTGGGGGGCCGGAAGCCGGACTTCCTCATCGTGCAGCACATGGAGCCGGACCACTCTGCCAGCATCGGCTGCTTCATGCAGACCTTCCCCGAAGCGAAGATCGTCTCCTCCGCCAAGGCCTTCACCATGATAAAGAACTTCTACGGCGAGGACTATGCCGACCGCCGCGTGGTGGTGGGGGAGAAGGACACCCTCAGCCTGGGGAAGCACACCCTCACCTTTATTACCGCTCCCATGGTCCACTGGCCGGAGGTCGTCGTCACCTATGACGACGCCGACAAGGTGCTGTTCTCGGCCGACGGCTTCGGCAAGTTCGGCGCCCTGGACCGGGAGGACCCGGAGGGCTGGGCCTGTGAAGCCCGGCGCTATTACTTCGGCATCGTGGGGAAATACGGCGCCCAGGTCCAGGCCCTGCTGAAGAAGGCCGCCGCCCTGGATATTCAGATTATATGCCCCCTCCACGGCCCCGTGCTCACGGAAAATCTGGGCTATTATCTGGACCTCTACAACACCTGGTCGAGCTACGGCGTGGAGAGCGAGGGCGTCGTCATCGCCTACACCTCCGTTTACGGCCATACCAGGGCCGCCGCCGAGCTGCTGGCCAAGAAGCTGGCCGACCGGGGCTGCCCCAAGGTGAGCGTCACGGATCTGGCCCGGGACGACATGCCCGAAGCGGTGGAGGACGCTTTCCGCTACGGCACCCTGGTGCTGGCCTCCACCACCTACAACGCCGAGGTCTTTCCTCCCATGCGGGAGTTTATCCAGCATCTGGCGGAGCGGGGCTATAAGAACCGCACCGTGGCCTTCATCGAAAACGGCTCCTGGGCTCCCACGGCGGCCAAGGTGATGAAGGGCCTGCTGGAGGGCTGCAAGGGCCTCAGCTTTGCCGAGCCCACCGTCCGCATCCTTTCGGCTCTGAACGAGGAGAGCGAAAAGCAGCTGGACGAGCTGGCCGACGCTCTGTGCAAATAACCTGAAAAGGAGAAAATGATATGAAGTACGGTTGCGACATTTGCGGC
>JAEEGI010021279.1_pt1 | contig 12901 bp, 10 predicted proteins | sample 8958751 | NCBI WGS metagenome assembly JAEEGI01 (sample SAMN16246545, study PRJNA631951) | gut metagenome | biome: gut microbiome; feature: rumen; material: KS-attached | host: Bos | place: Iran: Karaj | collected 2018-10 | reverse complement strand
CGCACGTTTGAAACGGCGCAGCGCGCTTTCCAGGGACTCGCCTTTGCCAACTTTAACTTCTGCCATCTGATCTCCCTCCCTCCACACACTTAGGGAAGTGTTCGGTTTATTTCATCATATCCAGATGCCATAAAACACCTGTACATAATTTTACCAGTAGATTATATCGCAAATGGCAGAATCTGTCAATAAATCCGAATCGCCAAATCCTGTTCTTTTCACAGTTTTTTGTGAAAAAAATGAAAAGAAACAAGTTATGTGGAAGTATGACACCTTACAGGAAAATCTCCGCAAGTGGAATGACAAAAGACAGTCCAATTATTTATTCCTTCGGGAAAGGCGGCCATCCCATGGCTTTCCCACCAATCAGATGAATGTGCAGATGCTGTACGGTCTGTCCCCCGTCTTTCCCGGTGTTGATGATAAGACGGAATCCGCTTTCCTTTATTCCCAGCTTTTCCGCAATCTCCGCAGCCTTGCCCAGCATATAACCTACCAGAGCCGGTTCAGCTGCCATCACATTGTCAGCATGGGTCTTGGGAACTAAAAGCACGTGTACAGGGGCTGCCGGTTCCAAGTCCTTGAATGCAACCATCTTGTCGTCTTCGTACACTTTGTTGGAAGGAATCTCGCCTGCCGCGATTTTGCAAAAGATACAGTCACTCATGATAATGCCTCCTTAAAAAATTCTGTCAAAATTATAAAATGATGCCTTTGCACTTGTCAATTAACGCTTCCGTGATTTTAATATTAACTACTTTTCCACAAATTTCGACTCTGCCCGGCAGTTCCACGCGGATATAGCTTTCCGTCAGTCCTTCTACAAATCCGGTCGCGTTCTTATCTGTTATTACAGGTTGTTCCACCAGCACGGCATGATTCGTTCCCACATTCTGTGAAAAATACGCTTGCTGCATTTCACGGTCCAGTTCCGCCAGTTTTTCCGCCCGCTGCTTCTTCACATTTTCCGGAATCTGGTCCTGCCTTGCTGCTGCCGGTGTACCCTTCCGTTTGGAGTATGGGAAGATATGCATCTTGGCAAAGCCGCATTGTTTTACAAAGTTGCAGGTTACGTCAAAGTCCGCTTCCGTTTCGCCGGGGAATCCCACGATAACGTCTGTCGTGACTGCAATGCCCGGTACTCTTTTGCGAATCTGGTCCAATAACGCTTTAAACTTTTTCGTATCATACGGCCGGTGCATATCTGTTAAAACGTTGTCGCACCCGCTCTGCAGGGGTAAATGCAGATGAGGACACAGGCGTTTATCTGTCTCCATCAAATCCAGCAATCGTTCCTCCACTTCCACCGATTCCAGGGAACCCAGACGCAGACGCTGCAGAGCCGGAACGGAAAGAGCCGCCTGCACCGCGTCATATAAAGTCGTTCCATCTTTCATTTCTTTCCCGTAACAACCAAGATGGATACCTATCAGGACGATTTCCTTATATCCCGCTTCCGTCAGGCGCTGCACTTCTTCCCGGATGCTTTGCAGACTCCGGGAACGGATTGGTCCCCTTGCATAGGGAATGATGCAGTAGGAACAATACTGGTTACAACCTTCCTGAATCTTCAGATAGGCGCGGGTCTTGTCCGCTTCGTTACCTCCTGACATTTCCTCAAACTGCACGCTTTGTTCCCAGGGTCGCACTTCGTCGTCTATTTGATTTCGCTTTTTTGCCAGCGCCGCTTCCACCAGCATCACGATTTTCGCCCGGTCCTGGGTACCAATGATCAGGTCTACCCCGTCGATGGCTTTCACTTCCTCCGCGGCAGTCTGAGGATAGCAGCCCGTCACTACGATCAGCGCGTCGTTCTCTTTGCGGATGGCCCGCCGTATCATCTGTCTTGACTTTTGCTGTCCCGTGTTAGTCACCACACAGGTATTTACCACATACACATCGGCCTCTTCCGTAAAATCGCAAACGGTGTATCCCGCCTGCCGGAACAGTTCCTGCATGCTGGCCGTATCCGCCTGATTCACTTTGCAGCCCAAGGTCATAAACGCAATTTTTTTCATTGTATTATCTTTCCTGTTTTTTCCTTTTTTATATTTCGCAAATTTATTATTATTGTATTTCACAGGTCAATTGGAAGCTTTTTCCATCAGCAGTCCCACCCAGTCTTTGATGCGGGTCACTTCTTTCACCCGCAGTCCCACTTTTTCCGCGGCTTCGGTTACGGCCTTCTGATAATCTTCAATGATACCACTGGCGAAGAACCGGCCGCCCTCCTTCAGCTTTCCGGGAATATCCGGCAGCAGCAGGATGATGATATCCGCCAGAATATTAGCTACGATCACATCAGCTTTGCCTTCCGTGCCGTGAAGCAGGTCGCCCTGTTTTACTTCAATGCGATCTGCCAGTCCGGCTTTTGCAATATTTTCCTTTGCCGTCCGCACCGCAACTCCGTCTATATCCACTGCTTTGATAGTTTTGGCTCCCAGCTTTGCCGCCGTCATGGCCAAAATGCCGCTGCCCGTTCCCACGTCAAACACCGTGGTGTCGGGATGAACCATTTTTTCCAAGACTTCCAATACAAGAACCGTCGTCGGGTGCGTGCCCGTACCGAAAGCCATACCGGGATCCAGTTCCAGCACGATGTCCTCCGCTTCCGGCTCGTAACATTCCCACGATGGTTTCACTACAATATGTTTCCCCACCCGTGTCACATGGAAGTACTGCTTCCATTCATCCGACCAGTCCGTTTCACTGACTTTTCGGAACAACGTGGGCCCGATACGAAAGCGTCCAATCCGTTTTTCCACCGCGGTCAGTTCCGCTTCGATGCGCTGCAGTCTTTTCTGAAGTTCTTCATCTTCCGGATAATACGCCGTTACCGTTACCACAGATAAATCCGTTTCTTTCGGCAGTGGGTCGCAAAGTTCAAAAGGCAATGACTTGCGCACCGTTTCATACAGCACCGGGTCCTCTATGACCACTCCGTTCCGGGCGCCGGCCTCCCGTAAGATTTCCGCCGTTACTTCTTCCGCTTCATGTTTCACTTTTATACTGACTTCCAGCCACTGTTCCATGTTCATATCCCCAGATTATCCGTTTCATACAAAATCGCCGTGGCCGCCACCAGCCCGGCCGTTTCCGTTCGTAAAATCCGCCGCCCCAGACTTACCGCAATGCCACCTGCTTCCTGCGCAGCTTTTACCTCTTCATTGGAAAGCCCGCCTTCCGGCCCGATGATCACGCCGATGCTCTTTGCGTTTTTGTGAGCCTGCAACACTTCCTTCAGACTGATCCGGTTTTCGCTTTCATACGCAATCACCAGCAAATCCCATTTTTCTTCCTGCAGAACCTGAGACAACTTCATAACCTCATGCACATCCGGAATCATATCCCGTTTGCTCTGCTTGGCCGCCGCTTCCGCAATTTTCTGCCATCGCTCTGTTTTCTTTCCCGCTTTGGAACGGTCCAGCACCACCACCGAATGATCCATAGCCAGGGGGAAAATTTCCGCAACGCCAATCTCCACAGCCTTCTGTATAATCAACTCCATCTTCTCGCCTTTGGCCAGACCCTGCAACAGGGAAATCCGCACATCCGGCTCATGGGTCTCCCGCAGGATTTCTTTTGCCGAAACCGTCACTGTATTTGTACTGACAGCCGTAATCACCCCCAAAAAGCTGATGCCGTCATCCGCTACCACCTGCAATTGATCTCCCACACCCATACGCAGCACATCCATAATATGGTGGGCGTCCCTGCCGGTAATCTGCATTTCCTGTTTATAAGGCTTCGGAATGAAAAAACGATGCATAAAAAGACCCTCTATCCATAATAATTTGTGGTTGATTAAATTATATCACAGAACCGAAGCTATTTATAGTTTTTACCCTCTCACATTGAAAGTGTCACCGCCTGACATCAATCCCAAGCCGGTGTTCCCGGTCACTTCAGTGACCGGATTTTTTTCACAACTTCAGTGGTGGTGCGGATTTTGAGCCTGCTCTCTGTTAATAATATAGACAATATTATAATATCTGTTTTAACTATAAAATAACTACCCAGCATTTTATTGCCTTGTTCGGGAGAGCTGTCACTGCACCGACACGCCAAAACAGGATATTTCTAAAACAGCGATGCAAAGGATGACTATCGGACAAAACCATAAAAAAGTACGGCCTGCATTCTCTGCAGGCCGTACTTTTTCATTTTCACTTTGAATTTAACTTTTATACAGTTTCTTTACTTAAACAAATCCTTGATTTTATTCAGGAAACTCTTCTCTTCAGGGTTGATGTTGTCCCTGGCCACGTCAGCAAAATTACGCAGCACTGCTTTCTGCCGTTCCGTCAGCTTCGTAGGTACTACGACCTTGATGCGAACCAGCTGGTCGCCCCGGCCGGTTCCCCGCAGCCGCGGAATCCCTTTGCCACGCAGTCGCATCACGCGGCCCGGCTGGGTTCCTTCCGGAACCTTCATGACAACCTTGCCGTCCAGGGTAGGCACTTCCACCTCGGCGCCCAGAGAAGCCTGCACAATGTTGATGGGCACTTCGCAGTACACATCATTGCCGTCCCGTTCGAAGAATTTGTGAGGTTTCACGAACAGGTACACGTACAGATCGCCGTTCGGTCCACCCTTGGCACCGGCAGCGCCTTCGTTAGCCACACGTAAACGTGAACCGTCGGCCACGCCGGCCGGAACTTTTACCTTCAGGTTCTTCTGTTTCTTAATAGTTCCTGTACCGCGGCATTCATGGCAGGGGTCGGAAATAATCTTGCCTTCCCCATGGCATTTCGGACAGGGCCGTACGGTCTGCATCTGCCCAAGCACCGTGTTCTGCACCACGCGGATCTGGCCGGTCCCATGGCAGTCCGGACAGGTTTCTACTTTGGAACCGGGTTCCGCGCCGTCACCGTGGCAATGGTCACAGGTTTCATCCCGGTACAGGGAAATCTCTTTCTCTACGCCAAAGGCTGCCTCCTCAAAGGTCAGGTTCAGGTCAAAGCGGAGGTCACCGCCCCGCTGGGGTCCTCTGTCAGCCTGGCTGCCACGGCGTCCGCCGGCGCCGCCGAAGAACATATCGAAAATGTCCTCCATGCCGTTGCCGAATCCGCCGGCGCCAAAACCGCCAAAACCGTCAAACCCTCCGAATCCGCCGGCGCCACCCGCGCCGCCGTTTTCAAAGGCCGCCATGCCGAACTGGTCATACTGGGCACGCTTCTGTTCATCCGAAAGGACGCTGTATGCTTCGCTGCATTCCTTGAACTTTTCAGCGGCTTCCGGATTATCCTTGTTCAAATCAGGATGGTACTTGCGTGCCAGCTTGCGATATGCTTTTTTGATATCATCGGCGCTGGCGTCTTTGGAGACGCCAAGCACCTCATAAAAATCTCTTTTTTCAGCCATTCTTTTATCCCATCCCGCTGATTTTATTTCTTATCGTCAACAACTTCCGCGTCAACCACATCGTCGTCGGCTTTTTTGCTTTCGCCGGCGCCCTGGGCGCCGGATGCACCGGCAGCGCCTGCGTCGCCTTTGTTGGCTTCCGCCTGCTTGTACAGTTCGGCGGACAGTTCGTATAACGGTTTGGTCAGCGCTTCGGTAGAAGCTTTAATCTTGTCGTTGTCATTACCCTTCAGATCGGCTTTCAGGGTCTCCATCGCGGATTTAACTTTGGCAATCAGGTCGTCCTTGCCTTTGCCTTCCATATCTTTGATGGTCTTTTCCGCCTGATAAATCAGGGAGTCGGCCTGGTTGCGGATCTCTACGCCTTCCTTGCGTTTCTTATCTGCTTCCGCGTTGGCTTCCGCTTCTTTCACCATGCGGTCTACTTCGTCCTTGCTCAGGGTACCGGAAGAAGTAATGGTAATCTTCTGTTCCTTGCCGGTGCCCAGATCTTTGGCGCTTACATTTACGATACCGTTGGCATCGATATCGAACGCAACTTCGATTTTCGGTACTCCGCGGGGAGCTGCCGGGATGCCGCCCAGTTCGAAACGGCCCAGGGTCTTGTTGTCTGCCGCCATGTCGCGTTCGCCCTGCAGTACATGGATATCAACAGAAGGCTGGTTATCCGTTGCCGTGGAGAACACCTGCTTCCGGGAAGTCGGAATAGTGGTGTTGCGGTCGATGATGCGGGTGAACACACCGCCCAGGGTTTCAATGCCCAAGGACAGCGGCGTTACATCCAGCAGCAGTACGTCTTTTACTTCGCCTGCCAGTACGCCGGCCTGGATAGCAGCGCCGATGGCTACGCATTCGTCCGGGTTTACATTGCGGGTAGGCTCTTTGCCCATCACCCGTTTGATGGCTTCCTGTACCGCCGGAATACGGGAAGAACCGCCAACCAGAATTACTTTGTTGATATCACTGGCGGACAGGCCTGCGTCGCTCAGTGCCCGTTTGGTGGGCCCAATGGTCCGTTCTACCAGATCTGCCGTCATTTCTTCAAATTTGGCGCGGGTCAGGTTCATGTCCAGATGTTTCGGGCCGTCAGCGCCAGCCGTGATGAACGGCAGGTTGATGTTGGTGGTTACCATGCTGGACAGTTCGATCTTGGCCTTTTCCGCTGCTTCACGCAGACGCTGCATGGCCATCTTGTCGTTGGACAGGTCAATGCCGCTTTCCTTCTTGAATTCCGCAACCATCCAGTTCATGATGCGGTCGTCGAAGTCGTCGCCGCCCAGATGGGTATCGCCGTTAGTCGCTTTTACTTCGAATACGCCGTCGCCCAGTTCCAGGATGCTGACATCGAAGGTGCCGCCGCCCAGGTCATATACCAGGATGGTATGGTCGTCGGTCTTGTCGATACCGTAAGCCAGGGAAGCCGCCGTCGGTTCGTTGATGATACGCAGTACTTCCAGACCCGCGATCTTGCCTGCGTCTTTGGTAGCCTGACGCTGGGAATCGGAGAAGTAAGCCGGAACGGTGATGACCGCCTGGGTTACGGTTTCACCCAGATATTTTTCCGCGTCTGCTTTCAGCTTCTGCAGGATCATGGCGGAAATTTCTTCCGGGGAGAATTTCTTGTCGCCAATCTCCACACGGTAACCGGCTTCGCCCATGTGCCGCTTAATAGAGCTTACGGTACGGGCCGGGTTGGAAATCGCCTGACGTTTTGCCATCTGGCCGACAAGACGCTGGTCGTCTTTCGTGAAACCGACTACAGAAGGAGTCAGGCGGCTGCCTTCCGGGTTCGTGATAACGGTGGGTTCGCCACCTTCCATTACTGCAACAACAGAGTTCGTAGTACCTAAGTCAATACCAATTACTTTAGACATGATGTATTCCTCCTTAAATTTTGAACTGAATTAATTAAACGCTTTATAAATCTTTGAACCTTACGGTTCATAACTTAAACATTTTTTGTTGCCGGCGCCAGCTCTTTTTATTGCAGTACCGGCACCCGCTTTTGTTTAAAGCCGTTACTCATTGCTGATGACGCGCACCTTGCTGTGACGCACCACCTTGTCGTGGAGCTGGTAGCCTTTTTCAAAGACCATGTCGATGGTCTCGTCTTCCATCTCCGGGTTCTGTCCCCGCATCACCGCTTCGTGGAAATTGGGGTTGAACTTTTCGCCCTGGGCGGGGATCTCCTTCACGCCCAGATCTTCCAAAGTTTTTACGAACTGCTTTTGGATGCCGGCCATGCCATCCACCACGCTCTGCACGTCTGTCGCGTTTTCCGCCGCGGCTTCCGCCCGTTCGAAGTTATCCAGAATCTGTAAAAACTTGTTGACCACACTGATGGTCACATACGTAGCCAGCTCTTCCCGCTCCGCTGTGTTACGGCGGCGGAAATTATCGAAATCCGCCTGGAGTCGCAGCAACCGGTTTTTGGTTTCCGTTGCTTCTTCCTCTTTTGTTTTCAGCAGGGCCGCCGTAGCTGTCAGTTTGGCCTGCACCTCTTCCAGCGTTTCTTCCGTTACTTCTTCCTGCTTAGTTTCCTCCGCAGCATTTCCGGCCGTCCCTTCCCCGTTTCCAGTTCCCGGGGTTTCCGCCTCTTCCGGCGCGCTTCCGGTTGCGGTTTCCTCTCCGTTCGACGCAGTTGCGTTCAGATTCGGTTCAACCTCTTCCCGGATCTCTTCTTCACTCTTCCTGTTAAACAACGCTGTTCCTCCTTTTGGGTTCCTTGTCTGTCAATCTATCAATCACTTCGGGTCTTTCAATATGGTTTCCAGATATTTGTGCAGATAATTCATCACCGCGATGACCTTGCGGTATTCCATCCGGGTGGGCCCCAGCACCGCCATGGTCCCTACAATCTGTCCGTTCAGCCGGTAAGTGGCCTGCACCATACTGCAGTCCTTGATGCCGGTGAACTTGTTCTCGCTTCCGATTGTCACCTTCAGTCCGGAGTCATCCCCGGCGTTCAGGATATCCTTCACCACTTTTTCCTCTTCCAGAATCCCCAGCAGGTTCTTCACCCTGCCCACATCCTGGAACTCCGGCTGGTTCAGCAGCTGCTTGGCGCCGCCCAGGAACACTTTCTGCTCGCTGTTCTTGGCGGCGATGTTGCTGATGGCTTTCTTCAGGGAAGCCAGCATCACTTCATCTTCGGATACGGCGGAGTACACTTCCTGCAGCAGGTCGCCGTTAATTTCCGTGAGCCGTCTGCCTTCCAGCAGGTTGCTCATCTTGCCGGAGAGGTAATCCAGTTCACTGCCGCTCATCCCCGCCGGGATATCGATCAGTCCGTTGTCCATGGCCCCGTCGTCCGTGACGATGCACATGATCGCCTGGGTATCGCTCAGGGGTAAAAACTTCAGATACTTGAACCGGGCCGTGGATTTTTTGTTGGCCAGCACCAGCGAAACATTCTGGGTCATGCGGGACAGAATCTTGGCAGTGGATTTAAAAATGTCATCCATGTTGCGGATGCGTTCTTTATACCAGCTGTTGATCAGCGCCCTGTCGTTTTCCGTCAGCACGCCGGGTTCTTCCTTCATGGAATCCACCATGGAATCCACGTATAGGCGGTACGCCTGCGCAGAAGGAACACGCCCTGCCGAGGTATGGGGCTGCTCAAGGTAACCTAACAGTTCCAGATCGCTCATCTCGTTACGGATGGTGGCCGGACTCAATCCCAGATTATGTTTGCGGGCAATGGTACGCGAACCCACCGGTTCCGCAGTTTCAATGTAGTCTTCGATGATGATCTGCAGGATTTTCCGTTTACGGTCGTTTAACATAATCCCACCTCATCTTTGTTCAGGAGGCTTTTGCTGCCGGCCTCCTTCATGTTTCCGTATTTGTTAGCACTCATGCACACAGAGTGCTAACATCTTTCACAATGTAAGAATAGCACCGGACCGGAAGAATGTCAATAGTCAAAAAGTAAATTTTTTATGTTTTGACCTTTTGTCACACAAACTTCAAAATTTGGAAATGTTTCCGCCGCAAAAATAATCGCCGGAACTGTTAAACACCTTCTGGCGAACAATTCCGGTGATTGAAATATTATGATGGGATTATGGTTCTCTATAAATGTTTAAACGAAAAACCTATTTACATATATAATTGTGATAGCGGTAACGGTTTTCAGACAAATGTTTCAAACACCCTGTTCCCAAATCGCATACCGTCAGGTGTCAGACGCAGGTATCTGTTTGAAATATCAATCATGCCCTGCGCCTTTAATGTTTTCAATTTATTCTGATACAATTCCTGCACAGAAATGCCAAAGCGTTTTTCAAATCTGCTCATTTCGATTCCTTCTGTCATGCGCAGTCCCATGAACAATGCCTCGCTTATCTGTGTTTTGCGGTCAAGGCGCTCCGGTTCCCATAGCGTTCCCTCTCCGGCCTCTCCATCATCTTCAGAGTCACCCGTTCCTTGCGTTACCGTCCCACTGTTTCGTGATACCACTTCTGCCATATTCCAGCCTTTTATGTATTCCTGCACATCAGTCGTATTTGTCCGCCGTTCTTTTCCGTTAAACGTACAGGCGCCTGCTCCGAAGGCTGCGTAAGGTTCGTAATGCCAGTATACAATATTATGGAGAGATTCCTCTCCCGGAACAGCGTAATTGGAAATTTCATAACGTTGCAGGCCTGCCCTCGCCAAAACCTCCGTTGTCATTTCGTACATTATAAAAGAAGCTTCTTCATCCGGCAACTGTACCTTGCCTGACGCAACCAAACATTCCAGCGGCGTTCCCTCTTCTAAAATCAGACTGTAAGCAGAAATATGTGAAAGGTTCAACTGCAAGATCTTAGTAAGTGTGTTGCGGAAAGATTCCACGGTCTGGCAGGGAATACCGGACATCAGGTCCGCATTAATACGCCGGAAGCCTGCCTGTTTCGCCTCTTCTGTTGCACACAGAGCCTGCTCCGCCGTATGGATACGCCCCAGCGCCCCCAGTTCCTTATCCTGCAGCGATTGTACGCCTAAACTGATCCGGTCAAAGCCAAGCTCGCGCAAAGCCTTCAGTTTTTCCGCATCCACCGTCCCGGGATTGGCTTCGATGGTTGCTTCCGCCGGCTCTTTCCACCAGCCGCAGTGTTTAAGGGTTGAAACGATTTTTCCAATCTGCTCTACGGTCAGAACCGTGGGCGTACCCCCGCCAAAATACGCCGTCGCTTTCTCCGCAACAGGCAGCTCACGCTGCAAAGAACGAAGTTCTATTTCCCTGCAGAGCGCATCCACATATCGTTGCTGCACTTCTTCCGGAAATCCGGCATAAGACGGAAAATCACAGTATAAACATTTTTGCAAACAAAAAGGGGTATGTACATATACCCCTTGAAACTGTTCCCAACGTTCCATTATTTTACTTCTTCTTATCCATGCTTAAAATTGCCATGAAGGCTTCCTGGGGCAGTTCCACCGTGCCCACCTGTTTCATGCGCTTCTTGCCGGCTTTCTGTTTTTCCAGCAGCTTCCGTTTCCGGGTGATGTCGCCGCCGTAACATTTGGCCAGCACGTCTTTGCGGAGCGCCGCCACATCTTCCCGGGCGATGACCTTGTTGCCGATGGCCGCCTGCACCGGGATGGAGAACTGCTGGCGGGGAATCAGGCTCCGCAGCCGTTCCACCAGCCGGCGTCCCTGTACCTGGGCATTCTCCCGGTGTACGATGGCCGACAGGGCATCCACCGGATCCCCGTTCAGGAGAATATCCACTTTCACCAGGTCGCTGGGCTTGTAGCCGGACAGTTCGTAATCCAGGGAAGCATAGCCCCGGCTGCAGCTTTTCAGCCGGTCAAAATAATCGTAAATGATTTCCGACAGGGGCAGCGAATAATGGATCATGACCCTGTCCTCATCCAGATAGGTCATGTTCTGGTATTCCCCGCGCTTTTCCTGGGACAGTTCCATGACCGCCCCCACATAATCCTTGGGCACGATGATCGTCGCCGTCACGTAAGGTTCCGATACCGTCGCAATCACCGTGGGATCCGGGAACGCGGAAGGATTGTCCACCAGTTCAATATCGCCGTTGGTCTTGTCGATCTGGTACACTACGTTAGGCGCGGTAGTGATCAGGTCCAGTTTATACTCCCGCTCCAGCCTTTCTTTGATGACATCCATATGCAGGAGCCCCAGGAAGCCGCAACGGAAACCAAAACCAAGCGCGGTAGATGTTTCCGGCTCAAACAGCAGGGCCGCGTCATTCAGATGAAGTTTTTCCAATGCGTCCCGCAGGTTGTCATAATCCGTATTTTCTACCGGATACAGACCGCAGAATACCATGGGCGTAGCTTTCCGGTAGCCCGGCAGCGGCTCGTCCGCAGGATGGGCGGCATCCGTAACCGTATCGCCAACCCTTGCCTCGCCAACTGTTTTGATGGCGGCCGCCAGAAAACCTACTTCACCGGCAGTCAGCACGTCCACATTAACGGGAGCAGGCTTGAACACCCCTACCTCCGTAACTTCGTAAGTGGCGCCGGTTGCCATCATCTCTATCTTCATGCCCTTGCGGATCGTTCCGTCATAGACACGGAGATATAAAAGCACGCCTTTGTAGGAATCAAACTTGGAATCAAACACCAGTGCTTTTAACGGTTTATTGTCGTCACATTCCGGAGCGGGAATCCGTTCCACGATAGCCTCCAGGATATCTTCCACCCCTTCCCCGGTCTTGGCGCTGCAGAGCACCGCCTCGCTGGCGTCGATGCCGATGACGTCCTCAATTTCCTTTCGGACCTTATCCGGATCGGCGCTGGGCAGATCAATCTTGTTGATGACCGGGACGATCTCCAGATTATTATCCAGCGCCAGATAGGTATTGGCCAGGGTCTGGGCCTCGATACCCTGGCTGGCGTCAATGACCAGCAACGCCCCTTCGCAGGCCGCCAGGGCACGGGACACTTCGTAGTTAAAATCCACATGGCCCGGCGTGTCGATAAAGTTCAGCATGTAGTCTTCGCCGTTTTTTGCACGGTAAATGCTTTGCACCGCCTGGTCCTTGATCGTAATGCCCCGTTCCCTCTCCAGATCCATGGAATCCAGGATCTGCTCCTCCATCTCACGCTTGGATAAGGTGCCGGTCATTTCAATCAAACGGTCAGCCAGGGTCGACTTGCCGTGATCGATATGGGCAATAATTGAAAAATTACGGATGTGGTCTTTCTGCATATAATCTTTGCGGCTTATGCCGTTCCTTTCTGTAATAAGCTGTTTCTCTTCAAAGCAGACAGCCCTTGGCCGGAAGAGGCGCATTATTCAGCGGTTCCTTACGGTTTATCATGCCTGCCGGTTCTTCATTGTTTCTTAGTTATTATATACGATAATCAAAATTTATAAAAGAAATATTTCAGGAATTGCAAAATCATCTTGCATAAACTAAACTCACGTGGTAAAATACTCTGGTAAATGTTATAGTAGGAGGTGAATCTGTTGCCTAACATTAAATCTTCTATCCGCAGCGTAAAGACCGACGCTGAACGCCGCGCCACCAACGCAGCCAAGAAAAGCGCCGTACGCACGGTTGCCAAAAAAGTA
>JAEEGI010021276.1_pt1 | contig 12904 bp, 9 predicted proteins | sample 8958751 | NCBI WGS metagenome assembly JAEEGI01 (sample SAMN16246545, study PRJNA631951) | gut metagenome | biome: gut microbiome; feature: rumen; material: KS-attached | host: Bos | place: Iran: Karaj | collected 2018-10 | reverse complement strand
CATAATTCATTCGTTGCAAATTGAGTCGCGCTTCGCGCGAGAAATTAAGCAAAAATTTGTATAAAAATTAAGCAAAATACATTTTTATTTTAATTTTATTAATAATTTTGTTTAATTTGGCTTCGCCGAGCTAAAGGTTCTCGGCCGTCAGGCCGATTAAAAATCACGAGGTGAATTATGACACAGCCTCAAAGCGGATGAATTCAGCATCAACGCTTTTTTTCACTGAACTCGCGTTGGCGTTAGATATGTAAGCTGAATAAAAGACAACGAGGACGCCACGCTCTTTGGGCATCCTCGCTATTTCGATCTGTGCTATTTCGTCAGTTCATTATTGGTGTGAAAGCAACAGGTTGATGAGGTCGGTCACGTCCTTGATGGAAATCTTGCCGTCGCTGTTCACGTCGGCATTGCCAAGGACGATACTCTGCTCGTTTTCGCTCAGCAGATAGTTGATCAGGTCGGTCACATCCTTGATGGAAACCTTGCCGTCACCATTCACGTCGCCAGTCTCATGCTCTGGCGCCTCGGGGAAGACGATGGTGTAGTATGAGGAGCCCAAGAGGTTGATTTTCTTTCCGTTGCTGTAGTAGAAGGCATAGGCAAAGTACTCCCAGCCGTTGAAAACTTCATCAAAGTCAACCTGCAATACAGTGCTCTCCCCTGGAGCTAAGGTAATGACTTGGTTTTTGGCCTGCATGAAGGAGCCATAAGTCCCGTCCAAAGCTTTGTATAACGATATCGAGAGATCCTCATGATAGGTCGTTGTGCCACTGTTGGTGATGGTGAAGATGGCGCTGAATTTGTCGCTGGTGATGATCATGTTGCTGGCATCGGTGACGTTTAGCACCTCAACGCTGGCCGTTAAGGTCGCTTCGGGCATCTGGGTGATTGTGAGCGTATGAGTGGCAATGGGGGAGCTACCGTTCTCATTGAACGAGAAGGTGAGCGTGTAGTCGCCGGCGACAGCGGGAAAGTAGGTAAAGGGGATAACTCCAGTTTCGCCGTGATTAAGGCTCACATAGCCGCTGGCAGCGAACGTGCCGTTGACAAACATGTGCAGGACGCGGTTGCTCCAATCCCCTTCGTTGGTAAGTGTCACACCGATGTTAAAGGGGCGGCCATGGTGCATCAGACCTTCACAGGTGATGCTATCCACCCGGTAGTCGGGAGAGGATGCTGATCCATAACCTTGAATGGTGCACTCGTTGCCGTCGATGGTCACTTCGATATAGTTCTTGTCGGAGCCTATGCACGGGCGCCAGTTACTCGTATAGCGTTCACTGTATATGGGCATGATGCGATAGGTACCGCTAGTGATTCCGTTTCCGAAATACAGTTTCTGGTTCCTGGTATAGAGACAACGATTGGTTCTCAGAGCATCGGTGTAGCTGTTGAATAGCGTGGAGACCAGTGTCTCGCCATCAAAGAGTCCCCAACCGATATTAGCACTGACGGTTTGGGAGGTGTAGTTCCAAAAGCGACCAGTAACAGTTATATTGAAATTGTAGTTGCTTGATGAACGTGTCGTGGTGGCACTGCTAAATGTGACATCACTTGCTGTGAGGGCTAGCTCGCTATTGTCTTCACCTGGCTCGATGCCCACCACGGCAATTTGTTCATTGATATAACCGTATGCACCGCTTGCACTGCCCGTCCCCTGAATGTCCGGGTCCAGGACATTGAGCAGGAAGTAGCCGTTGCTCTGGCCGTTCCAGCCCCAGTTGATGTGGAACAAGCCGTTGCCGTCATAACCATCGCACACAAAGGCGTGACCTCCTGTTGCTTTCTGTCCACCATAGATGACGGGGCGGTTAGAAGCAAGTTCGTTGTAAATGATTTCGGCCCATTCTTGGGCAGTCCAGTTCTCTCGGTCCAAGAGCTGAGCGCTGGCTTTGTAACCGAAGTAGGTTGACAGAGCGTGATTGGTGATGTTGGTGGCTCCGGAACCGTAATCTTGGAAGTCCATTTCAACCGATTGGGCGCAGTACTTGAGCAGCGTGGCAACGGCAAGTGCCTCTTCGCTGGCGGTGTCGTTAGTCAGATAGGTGTCTTGCATCTTGTCCCATTCAAAGTCCACGGGTGACAACTCTGGCATGTACATGTGGTAGTACGGGGTGGTGTAGGCCGGGATAGTACAAGTGGGGCGAGCTGGCCATTGCCAGTAATGCATCACTTGGGCCATTGCTGTGGCAACGCAACCCGTATAGGCATGATAGCTGTTAATGAAGGGAAGCATCAGATTGTAGGGTGCTTCTTGGTCCCACTGGGCGCGCAACAGTGGGCTGATGGCTTGTCCCAATGATTGCTGTGGTACAGCCTTGGCGCCTTGCTCAAGAGCATTGATTTGTGCAGCATAGCCTTCAAGCAAGTAACTCAATTCATCAGGAAGATGATCAGCGTCAAAAGTGCCCTTGTCGCTATAGCCCAACACGGCAGGCGAACGGTCGTCTCCCGCTACGATGACAAAACCGCTGGCTTGCACATTGTTGAAAACGTAATACGAGGCATTCTCGCTGCCTTTACTGGGGGCGTTCAAGGCAGGAGCTTTGTGCGCCATCCTCAGGTTAGTGGATGGCATGTGATGACTTGCCATGAAGCGTGATGCGATAGTTCTTGCCTTGTTTTCACTGATGGACTCGGCCTGTGATGTGCTAGCCATCACTGCCAATCCTAAAACTAATAATAAGGTGTAAATCCTATTCATTCAATGGTTTGATTTGAGGGTTAATAATACTAGTGTTGCAAAAGTAATACTTTTTCCTAAAATGAATAGTCAATACTAAATTATTATGCAAGTTCTCTTGGGCTTTCTCCCTTTACATCCTGTTTGATTGGAAAAACACACGTTAGATGGAGATTAAGAAAAAACAGCGAGGATGCTCTTTTTTTTTGGCATCCTCGCTATCTCAATATAGGATTAGGATCTTGTATAAGTTTTTTACGGCTGTGTCAGCAACAGGTTGATGAGGTCGGTCACGTCCTTGATGGAAATCTTGCCGTCACCGTTCACGTCGGCATTGTCAAGGATGATGCCCTCCTCGTTTTCACTCAGCAAATAGTTAATCAGGTCAGTCACGTCCTTGATAGAAACCTTGCCGTCACCATTCACGTCGCCAGTCTCATACTCTGGTGCCTCGGGGAAGACGATGGTGTAGAAAGAGGTGCCTATGATCTTGACCTGTGTGCCGGCATTATAGAAGTAGGCGTTGACAAAGTATTTCCAGCCGTCGATGACGTTGTCAAAGTCTGCCTGCACCGTCTTGGTCTCGCCCGGTTCCAGAACGATGGGTATATTGATGCCCTGTACCGAGGTGCCGGTGTTGCTATACGTGTGCTTGTAGAGTTTGAACGAGAGATCCTCATTATAGGTCACGGTGCTATCGTTGGTGACAGTCAGAGCCACGCTGAACTTGTCGCTAGTAACAATCTTGTTAGCGGCATCGGTGATGTTCAGCACCTGCATGGTGCCGCTCAGCGAGGCTTTGGGCATCGGGTTGATAGTAACGGTGCGGGTCGCAATGGGATCACTGCCGTCATCGTTCCACGACCAGGTGAGGGTATAATTGCCAGCTTCGGTCGGCATGAAGCGGAAGGGGATGTCGGCGGTCTCGCCGTTGGCGAGATCTACCATGCCCGACGCCTTGAAGGTGCCATCAACAAACATGTAGAGCAACCTGTTGTTCCACTCGCCGTTGTTGGTCAGGTTGACGTTAATGTCAACTGGGCGGCCGTTATGCATCATTCCTTCCATGGTGATGTCGTTGACCTTATAGTTGGGCTCGGAGGCATTGCCATGGCCCGTGACAGTGCACGTGTTGCCGTTGATAACCACCTCGAGATAATTCCTGTCGGCACCGATGCAGGGACGCCAGTTGCCCGCGTAATACTCGCTATAGACAGGCACGATGCGGTAAGTGCCGCTGGTGATGCCGCTGCCGAATTTCAATGATCTGCTGCTGGAGGTCAGGTAAAAGCCCGGCCTGAGTGACGTGTGGTAGCTCTCATAGAGCATACTCTTGAAGGTCGAGCCCTGATACAAGGCCCACCCGAAGCTCACGGTCATCACTTGAGAAGTCAGGTTGCGGAATCGCCCTGTAACAACTGCCCTGAAGTCATAGTTGGTACCACTGCGCGTTGTTGTCGCACTGTTGAGCACGAGATCGGTGGCGGTCAGGGCAAACACATTGGCGCCCTCACCTGGCTCGATGCCGACGATGGCGGCTTGGCTATAGACGTAACCATATACTCCGCTGGCGCTACCCGTTCCCTGCATGTCGGCGTTGAGCACGTTGAGCAGGAAGTAGCCATTGCTCTGGCTGTTCCAGCCCCAGTTGATGTGGAAGAGGCCCTCGCCGTCATAGCCGTCGCAGATGAAGGCATGACCTCCAGATTTCTTGCTGCCGCTGTAGATCACGGGGCGGCTGGCCTCCAGTTCGCTATAGAGCATGTCGTTCCATTCCTGGGTCGTATAGTTAAGACGCCACAGGGTGTGGACGCTTGCCTTGTAGCCGAAGTAGGTGCTCAGCATTTGTGTCGCACGTGAGGTGGTGGCTGCCGAAGTGCCGTCCTGGAAGTTCATCTCAAGTGACTGGGCGCAGTACAGCGATAACGTTGCGGCAGCAAGGCCGGCTTCGCTCAGCGTGTCGCTGCTCTGGTAGTTGTCCTGCATTGCATCCCAGTTGAAATCAACCGGCGGCAGTGCTAGCATGTAGATGGAATAGGTCGAAGTGGTGTACTCGGGTATAGTCATTGATGGTCTTGCGGGCCATTTCCAGTAATACATGATTTGGGCCATGGCTGTGGCAGCACAGCCCACTACAGCGCGACTACCTGCAACAAAGGGCAGCAGGTGGTTGTGGGGTGATTTCTGGTTCCAGCAGGAGGTGAGCAGGGGAGCAATAGCAGGGCCAGATGTTGTCGTTGGTGCTGACTTATGGCCTTGACTCAGCGCCTCGATCTGCTCGGCATAGCTGTCCAGCAGTTCCTGCATAGCCTCAGGGACAGCCTGGGTGTCAAAGGTGCCCTTGTCGCTGTAGCCCAGCACTGCGGGAGCACGGTCATCGCCGGCAATGATGACATAACCGCCCTGGGACTGACTGCTGTTAAAGACATAGTATGCGGCTTTCCCAGCCTGTGAGGGTGCATTGAGTTGTGGCGCCTTCTTTGCCAGTTTCAGCCCAGTGGCGGGCAAACGGTGGCTGGTCATAAAACTCTCGGCAATGCGTATTGCCTGATTCTCATTAATTGATTCGGCCCATGCGGTGCTACTGGCTATCGCCAGACACATCGCAAATAATAAGGTGTAAATCTTGTTCATTGGTTATGATGTATAAGCTGAAGAATTAATAGTATTGGGCAAAGTTAACATTTTTCTGTTACTTCAAGTGCTTGATTTCACGAAAAATAACTGCTATTTACCGATTATGGCAGATAGCAGTTATCTCATGGAGGATATTACGTCATTTGGGGCTCATGGGCGGCAGAGTAGTAGCAGCGTGCGGGCGCGGTGCAGGCGCCATGCCGTGCCGTAGATGCTGTCCTCGTCGCCATAGAGCGACATCAGCGTGTAGTTGGCTAGAGCGCTGACCATAGCATTCTTCACGTCTCGGGCCAGCGATAGCAGCGGTCGCTTGTCGATGGCGAGTCCCAACACGATGTTCTGGCTCTCCAGATTGAAGTTGATGTTCTGGCTCACGATGTAGCCACTCATGCGCGCCAGTAGGTCGTCCAGACCCTCCCGCACGCGGCGGTCAACGATGGGTTCATTATTGCGGTTCACGCCCCAGGCGGTAGCGTTCTCGGCGGGGTGCCATACTCCCTCGGTGTAAATGGCTTGCTGGATTTCATCCAGGTCAATCACGATATCAATGCGGTATTTCATGGTTTTTTTCTGGTTTTAAAAATAGATTATACTTCTCTAGATCTCCTAGATGCTCTAGATATTCTAGAAAATCTAGAACTTCTCACTCCTAACTCCTAACTTCTAACTTCTAACTCCTCAAGGCTCGGGTGCGGGCTTGGGGACAGATTTTGGTCAGGGCAGTCGCGGGGGTGATGAAGAAGCGCGAGGCGCGGCAGTGCTCCAACACGTGTTCAAGGGCTCTTTCCACGCTCATGCCTCGGTCTCTCAGGTTGGAGACGTGCTGCGCGATCTCGTACCACATCTGTTGACGCAGGCGGCGCTTGGGCAGACCTATTTCCTCGCTGGTGCGGTAGGTGCGGGCGTTGTGCGCCTTCTTCTGCTCGGCATTCAGCAGGTGACACACGCAGCGGTAAGCACAATCGTGGTCCACATGGTAGTGAGGATGGCCGTTGGCGATAGTGAACTCCACGGCCGCACGTCGCGCCTTGCTCATGGGCATGCCTTGCTCAACCAGAGTGTCTAGAGTAGGGTGATAGAGTTCCAGGAACTCCCTGTCGCGCTGCTGGCACAGCTCGCGGTGCTTAATCTCAGATTTCATGTCTTTCATGGAAAAAAAGTGTTTAAAATGGTAAAACAATAATTTTGACGTTGCAAAATTACAACAAACTTGGTATTTTGTCAATACTTTTGCCCGTTTTTTTTCAAAAATAATTTCAACAGCAACCACAGCAACCATTCAAAAACCAGTTCTCTTCACGCGCGTGCGCGTTGCTATTGGGAGAGAATAATAAATTATTTCTTGTTTTTTATTTTTTTCTTCTATAGGGGGTATGGGGGAAATCTTCTTTTTTGTTTTTGTTCTTTTAGGGGTTTTGTCTGGGTTTTAGTTGGGTTTTGGATGGTTTTTTCGGTTTTTTGCAGTTACCAAAAACTTGTTGTAACTTTGTCGGCTCAAGATATAAAACTAGATAAGAATGATGAGACATTTCCTATTGACAATCATGATGGTCTTGGCTGCTTTGACTGTGACGGCGCAGTCTAACCGCATCTTTATTGAGGATTTTGTGGTTGACAGGGATTCTGTTGTTAGTGCCCCTGTGGAACTGGTCAACGAGATACCGATGCGTGGCCTGCAATTTAAGATGACGCTCCCCGAGGGTCTCAAAATTGAGAGTAGCCACCTGACCAACTATAGCGAGAAATATGAGATGAACCTGGTGTGCCGTCAAACGGATAACGGTGACTATGCGGTTTTTATTTATCCGTTGGGTCGCGTGTGTTATCCGGCCGATAGTGTGGCTATTATGATGCTGGATTTTGCTGCCGGCCCCGACTTCAAGGGCGGCGACATCATCCTGTCTAGCGCCAAGGGCTCAACAATCGACAACAAGTCAATCACCATCGATGGCGATACCGCGACCGTAACAGTTCCCGCCAGCTCGCTCATCGGCATACCCATCGATCAAACCCAAGACAACGGCAAGTTCTTTTAAACCAATCGCCACAGTAATCGTCTAATGTTGCAAAAACAACATTTAAAACCAATAGCGATGAAAAAATTACTGGCAACGGTATTGCTCGTGGTGGCCATGATGCTGCCGCAGCAGGTGGAAGCAAAGGACTTCAGCAACGAGGTGCTGAACTATGAGGTGGTGTATCACTGGGGCGTGATCTGGAAACATGCCGCCGATGCTACTCTGACCACCCGCAAAACCAAGGATGGCTATTTTGCCCAGCTCACTGGCAAGACGCGTTCGTGGGCCGACAAGGTTTATCCCGTGCGTGACACCCTCAAGTGCACCATGAACAATGACCTCAAGCCGCTGCAGTACGAGAAGCTGACCCACGAGAAGGACTATTATGCCCGCGACGTGATCAAGTTCTCCTATAACTATAGCCACACCAAGGCTCACTGCACCCGCTACCGCAAGAGCGGAACGACGAGTATCGACTTGAGTGCCAAGGCTCAGGCCTATGACATGGTGAGCGTCTTCTACATGCTGCGCAATCTGGACTATGACGAGTTGAGCCGCAACAAGAACTACACGACTATCATCTTCTCGGGCAAGGAGAAGGAGTACCTCACCATCAACTACAAGGGCGTGGAAACCATCAAGATGCGTGACGGCACCAAGCGCAAGGCGCATCGTATCGATTTCCGCTTCACCCAGGAGGGCGGTAAGAAATCCAGCGACAACCTCACAGCCTGGATGTCCACCGAAGCTGACCGCATCCCCTTGTTGCTGGTCGGTAAGCTCCCCGTCGGCGAGGTCAAATGCTACTATAAAAGTTAGGAGTTAGGAGTGAGAAGTTAGGTGCGAGAAGTTGTCATCGACATAGCACTTCTAACTCCTAACTCCTAACTTCTAACTGACAACAGCTGTTCCAAATTTCACTTATTGTGGACAATTTGGGACGGCTGTTGTTTGTTTATATAAATTATAGTACTTTTGCAGCGTTAAAACAGACCTAAAAAGTATGATAAAAATGCGAAATATCGTTCTCATAGTGCTCAGTATCATATCCATGACGATGTCAGCCCAGGTAGTGACTCTGGACTCATGCCGTCACATGGCGCTGCGCAACAATAAGGAAATCCAGCAGGCCTCTCTTGCCATAGAGAAAGCTGGCTATCAGCGCAAAGAGGCTGCAGCGGCCTATCTGCCCCAGTTTGACCTCACGGCGGGTTACATTTATAACTCCCGCAAGGTTTCCCTGATCAAGGAGGACCAGCTGCTGCCCACCAAGTCGTTCAACCTGCAGACGGGTTCCTACGACTACAACCTGGTCATTGACCCGCGCACGGGAGCGCCCCTGCAGCCTGAGAACGGTCAGTATGTCCCCTCTACGGTGGCCTTGTTGCCCAAGAGCGGCATGACCTATAACATCCATAATCTGATGGGGGGTGCCTTGACGGTGACCCAGCCCATCTACATGGGTGGCAAAATCACCGCGATGAACCAGATTACCGACCTCGCCCAGCAGCTCGCCCGCGAGATGCGCGAGAGCAAGGTCGAGGACGTCATCTATAATGTTGATGCAGCCTACTGGCAGGTGGTCTCGCTGTGCGCCAAGCAGAAGCTTGCCCGCAGCTATGTCGAGCTGGTGCAGAAACTTGATGATGACGTCAAGGCGATGGTAGGTGAGGGCGTTGCTACTCGTGCCAACCAGCTCGCCGTTGACGTGAAACTCAACGAGGCCAATGTCGATCTCACCAAGGTGGATAACGGCGTGACGCTGTCGCGCATGTTGCTGGCCCAGTTGTGTGGCCTGCCTGTCAATACCATGATGACCCTTGCCGACGAGGGCCGTGACGATTTGGACATGATTCTTGCCCCGTCCAACTTTAATCTGAACGAGGTGTTCAATAAGCGCCATGATGTGCGCTCGCTGGAATTGGCCACCAAGATTTATGACCAGCAGGTCAAGGTCGCCCGCAGCGAGATGATGCCCAAGCTTGCCGCCGTGGCTGCCCTGCATGCCACCAATCCCAACAGCTACGACGGTTTTGAAAACCGTTTTGGGGCTGCCTTCAGCGTCGGAGCGACGCTCAGGATGCCGCTGTGGCACTGGGGTGGACTGAGCAATAAGGTCAAGGCTGCCCAAGTCGAGGCTAACGTGAAACGCCTGGAGTTGGACGATGCCAAGGAGAAAATCGCTTTACAGATTAGCCAGGCCGCTTTCAGCTATCAGGAGGCCTATAAGACCTATGACGCCACCAAGGCCAACTTGGCACAGGCCGATGAGAACTTGCGTATCGCCGACATCGCCTTCAAGGAGGGCATGGGCACCATCGACGAGGTGCTTGCCGCCCAGACTGCCTGGCTCAAGGCCAACAGTGAGAAAATCGATGCTGAAATCAACGTGCAGCTCACCCACGAGTTCCTGACCAAGGTGATGGGTGACATGAACTATTGATACAATAGACGATATATTCTAGACCATCTAGAGCCTTTAGAAAATCTAGAGTAACCACGACAACAACTAAAAAACAAGATATAACGATATGGAAAAAGACGAACAGAGAACTGTGGTCCGCAAGAAGGACAAAGCGTTGCTGGCAGCGCTGGCAGTGTTTGCACTGGTGATGGCAAGTATCGCCATCGTGGGCATCCTGCTCATCCATCCCGCCGACACGACAACCCAAGGCCAGGCCGACTGTGACGCCGTGCGCGTCAGCGGCAAGTTGCCCGGGCGCATCGTGCGCTTCTATGTTCACGAGGGTGACACGGTGCACAAGGGCGACAAGCTGGTGAGCATCTACTCCAGCACCGTCGATGCCAAGTACTATCAGGCTAAGCAGATGCAGCAGGCTGCTGCTTCCCAGAACCAGAAGGCCGAGAAAGTCACCCGCGAGGAACTGAAGCAGAGTGCCTATAACCTGTGGCAGCAGGCCATTGCTGCCCAGACCATCGCCGAGAAGACCTATCAGCGTGTAGAGAACCTCTTCAAGCAGGGTGTTGCTACACAGCAGAAGCGTGACGAGGCCAAGGCCGCATTTGATGCTGCCACCGCTCAGGTCAAGGCTGCCAAGGCGCAGTATGACATGGCCGTGCGTGGTGCTCAGCAGGAGGATAAGAATGCCTCCAAGAGTATGGCAAATGCTGCACGCGGTACGGTGATGGAAGTCGAGAGCCTGCTCGAGGACCAAGTGCTCGTGGCTCCCTGTGACGGTGAGGTAAGCGAGATCTATCCGCAGGAAGGTGAGCTCGTGGCGATGGGCACTCCCATCATGTCGATTGCCAAGTTGGATGAAATGTGGGTGAGCTTCAGCGTACGTGAGGAGATGTTGAACGATCTGCCTATGGGCAAGGAAGTGAACGTACGCATCCCCGCGCTGAACAACATGCCGACCAAGATGTCGGTCTATTATATCCACGACATGGGCAGCTATGCCGTTTGGCAGGCCGCCAAGGCCCAGGGTCAGTATGACAGCAAGACCTTTGAGGTCAAGATGCGTCCGTTGAGCAAGGTGCCTAACCTGCGTCCTGGCATGTCAGTCATCCTGGAAAAATAAAAAACAATATCTAGACCATCTAGATCATCTAGAATATCTAGAAAGCCTAGACAACTGACAACTAAAAACTGGCAACTAATGATAATGAAGTACATAGGGCGTTCTTTCAAGCGCGGGTGCATCCAACTCGTGCGCAGGCCCATGTATTTCCTGTTGATCGTCATCATGCCGTTGCTGTGCAGCTGGTTCCTGATGGATTTGATCAAGGACGGCTCGGTACAGCGTGTGCCTGTAGGCATCGTTGATTTGGACAACAGTAGCTTGTCACGTCGTATCTCACGCAACTTGAACGGTTTCCAGCAGGTGAACATCTGCCAGCGTTACAACAACTTTGCCGAGGCGCGTGATGCGGTGCAACGAGGTGAGGTGTATGGTTTCTTCTTCATTCCCGATTACCTGGAGGAAGAAGCTTTGGGTGGCCGCCAACCTGTGGTGAGTTACTATGTGAACTATGCTTTTTATGCTCCCGCATCGATGCAGTACAAGGGCTTCAAGACCATCTCGCTTCTCGTTAACGGCGGCATCGTCCAGACGGCGTTGCGCACCGTTGGCCTCAGCAATGAAAGGATTGAATCTGCTCTTGTGCCCTATCAGACCCATGTACACATGATCAGCAACCCCTTTGTCAACTACAACTACTACCTGAACAGCACGTTCGTGCCCTGTTTCCTGTCGCTGTTCATCCTGCTGGTGACGGCATTCTCGTTGGGACTGGAGTTGAAATCGGGGTTGAGCCGCCAGTGGCTCAAGACCTCGGGTGGCAGCATGTTCCTGGCCCTGATAGGCAAACTGGTGCCGCAGACGGTGCTGTTCACCGTCGTGGGCTGGTTCATCCAGTGGATGATGTACCGTTGTTTTGATTTCCCGTTGAACTGTAACCCGTGGAATATGCTCATCGCGATGTTCCTCCTCGTGGTGGCTAATCAGAGCTTTGCGGTACTGATGTTCTGTTTCGTGCCCAACTTCCGCTACGGCACGATGTTGTGTACGCTGCTGGGCATGGTGTCGTTCTCGTTCTCGGGCTTCTCTTTGCCCCAAGAGTCGATGTACCCGTGGGTGACGTCGCTGGGGTATGTGATGCCCATCAAGTACTATTTCCTAATCATGGTTGATCAGTCACTGAATGGCATCGACCTGTATTATTCAAGAGTTTATTATGCTGCACTCATCGGGTTCACGATCCTGCCCATGCTGCTGTCATGGCGCTTGAAGAAGGAGTGCATGAACCCTGTGTATGTGCCCTGATGATATGACCGAGAAACTGAAACATAGCAGATTTTTCCTATGGTGCATCCAGGTGTTGAGGGTGTGCGGCCGCGAGTTGCTGCTCGTCTTCCGTGACGAGGGCGTAGTCATCTTTTTCCTGGTCCTCAATGCGGTTTACCCTGTCTTGTATGCCCTGATCTACAATCCCGAGGTGGTACGCAACGAGCGTGTTGTGGTTGTCGATGACAACCGCACCCATGCGAGCCGTGACCTCGTGCGCCGTCTCGATGCAACCCAGGAGATTGCTATAACCGGATATGCCGCCAACATGCAGGAGGCACAGGAGGCTATGCACCGCAAGGACTGTTATGGCATCCTGCATGTGCCGCGTGATTTTGGCCAGAGTGTCGGTCGCGGCGAGCAGGCGCATGTGTCGCTCTACTGCGACATGAGCGTGATGATGCGTTACAAGGCGATGTTTACTGCTTTGTCCAACGTTACTCAGGCGATGGGCAATGAACGCATGGCTGCCGTCGTCGAGCCCGTGGTGAATATGGGAGGATCTATCGTCGAGAACCATCAGGTACCTGTGGGCAATCCCGCAATTGGTATCGCCAGTGCCGTGCTGCTGTTTATCCTGCCGCTGGTACTGCAACAGAGCATGATTCTGGGTATTGCTATGCTGCATGGCGGCAGCATTGAGCGCCGTCGTCGCAATGGCGGCCGTGACCCGATGGCTGTCGAGGCTAGCCCCGGTGCCACCATCGTGGGTAAGATTATGTGTCACCAGATCATTTATGTGCTGCCCGTCATCT
>JAEEGI010021273.1_pt1 | contig 12904 bp, 10 predicted proteins | sample 8958751 | NCBI WGS metagenome assembly JAEEGI01 (sample SAMN16246545, study PRJNA631951) | gut metagenome | biome: gut microbiome; feature: rumen; material: KS-attached | host: Bos | place: Iran: Karaj | collected 2018-10 | reverse complement strand
CAGTTTTCTCTGGATGCATAGATATCCTTAAGATTATCTGCCGTATATAATGCCGCATCACACACCAGGTACGGCGACTTCACTCCTTTTTTCAGTGATGTCAGCAGTGATTCCACCTCATTTAATGAATAGTATGTGTTGAGAGGGGAAACTCCATACTGCACCGGGCTGCAGCATATTCTCCCCGATCAGCAGGTACTTCGATACAAGCTACACAATCCTAGGCACAGTGCAGCTCGCGTTGAAGCTGACATAAATCTTCTTATATCAAGGAGCAATTATGAAAACAGGCAGTAAACTGAGCGAGGATGAGATCCAACTGTATAAGGCTTTCGTAGCGTCTAAAAAAGCACAGCCTGTGGCAGTAGATCTGGCGGCACGAGTCTTCCAGGTATGCTACATTGAACAGGACACCGGCAGACTGCATAACAGAAAGTTATCGCGAGCAGACTTCTTCAAATTTATCACTGAGCAGAAAGGCAAGGTGGTTTGGGGTTTTGAAGCCTGCGGCGCCTGCAATTTTCTGGCAAGGAAGGTTGCTGAGCACGGACATGATTCGAAAATCATGCCGGCGGCATCAATCAAGTCATTTCTCGGGATCGACAAAAGCGACAAAATTGACGCTATGGGCATATTCCGTGCGTTGATTACACCGACAATCAGGGAGATTAAACCACGCTCCGCAGGCAGCCAGATGCTGATGTGGCTGTTTACAGCAAGAGAGCAGCTGAACAAGCAGATGGTGCAGACAATAAACATGGCACATGCAATTCTGTATGAGTTTGGCACTGTTGCCGACAGGGTCTGCACCCAAAATGTCAAAGCGCTGAAGGACGGCTTTGCGGAGATGAGGAATAAATACCTGCAGATGCCGGAATATCTTCACATGGAGCTGACTTTGAATGCTGTAGAAGAGCAGATGGATGCCCTCAGTGAAAAACTCGAACAGATAGATGACAGACTTGAAGCCATCGGAAAGACGGACAGCATGTGCAAGGCTCTGTGCACCATTCCCGGCATCGGGCCGAAAACCGCGGTGGCTCTTGTAGCCTATGCCGGCGATATTGGCAGATTTCCGTCATCCAGACACTTCTGCGGTTTTATCGGTGTAACCCCGAGGGTAACCGGCACCGGCGGCAAAATCATAACTGTCGGGTTTAAAAAATCGGGAATTAAAACCCTTAAACGGATGCTCTACATGTGTGCATTTTCTTATTTCGGCAGTTCTGTCCGTAAAGGCGTGATGTCATCCTGGATTAAGTCCAGATTGAACCGCAAAGGGTACAGCAAACGCAAAATCATCTGTGCCATCATGAACCGGCTGTGCCGTATAGCATATTCTGTCATGAAAAACGGCAAAACGTTTGAACCAGGCAGATGCAGCATGATTGCATAAGGCATAAGCCGTAAAAAATACCGTAGCTTCGGCTCAGTCCGTTCCGGCAGCTCTGACTCAGTCAGAACCTGAAGAATGAACAGCGTGCTGAATGGTGTGAATGTATGTGGCGGTCTTCTGCCCGGAGAATGCCGTTACCGTACACTGTGCCTCTATGCAAACGGTGATGTCGTTCTGTGCCCGTTTGTTTCATTCCGGTCTCCGTTCGGAGCCGGACTGAACGGTGGTAAACAAATACACACGAACTCCCGGCAGTCCCGCAGGGATTGCTAATGTCAGAAATGCATGACAGTCAGGGATGGCACACCGGTGCATACACCGGGTGCATTTCAGTGCCGGCAGTGACAGGAAAGTGCAAAACATACCTGAGTCTGCAAGCGCCAAATAAGACACAGCGGACAAGTTTGATACATATGTATCAGTGTTCAAAATGAATTATCCGTCCCTGTCGGTACTGAAGTGCATCCGGCACTTTCTCAGATAACTATTTTGGTTTGGCCGGCATTAAGTCCCGGCTGTATCCGGATATAGATATGGCCGCATCAGCCGGCACGTCAGTCGAAAAAGCAGTGTTGTACAAAGGCAGTCAGATACTGCCTTTTTTGCTTTCTTACCCCATCAGACTCAGAACAGAATCTTTATTTCCATTTCTGCTTTTTGATATGTATTTCAGTGTTTTTGATATGTTCGACAGAACTGCACAGGCATGAACGTACTAGAATAGATTTAAGTTCGTGGTACTTTTGTACAGATTTGTTTTTGTGGTCTTTGGGGGAATGGTACCGGACTGAAATCTGAAACCCGGGCGGTAACCTGTCTGACAGCAGGTCGCGGGTGTCAAACGCTGAATACAAAAAAAAGTAGAATGCCAGGCACTCTACCCTTCCCCCAAAAAATAAAAAACCAAGTGAGGATAATATGATATCTAATACGTTTAGTACATACAATATTGATTTTAACAGTGATATTTTCGACTCATCTCACATTGCATCTCTTGCTACAGTCTTCGCCGGCATTCCCGGTCTGAATTCTGCCGGTCAAACTGCAGACGATATGGAGCTTAAGACGGATAGCAGAAAAACGGTAAAAGGCAAGCTGCAGGACCCGCCGCTTCTTCAGAATAACGGCACTCAGCCTATGAATATCGGAGTAGACCTTTCACACAAGTACTATCAGGTGGCAGTTGCTGATGATACCGCTTTCTACAATATCTGTCTTACACGGGAGGCATTCACGAAATTTATCAGGATTAATGCCGGACATAATTACTGCATAGCCATGGAGGCCTGCGGCACCAGCAATTACTGGTCAGACTTCGCCAGCAAAAATGGATTCAGAGCTTATGTATTCCCTGCCGATGTGTGTCGCGGATTCGCCACCGGATTTAAGGATGATGCCACCGATGCACTCGGAGTTCTGCATGCTCTTACCATGTACCGGACTTATTCCGGCAATGTTGATTTCAATGAGTGTATTCAACGGGATCAGGACTCTGTAAATTTTCGTTTTGCATTGAAATACTACTGGGATACGAAAAATGAGTGCGAGGCACTGATCCGCAAGGCTATGGCTTTTCTCAGGGAAAGAGATCCGCTTAATCCCGAATACAGCCTCAGCGTCTCTGTCTACACAGCGGTGGCAGAACTGGAAAATGTTCTGTTTGAACTTGCCAAAAAGGAGCAGAAGTCTCTAAGTGAAACCTGTATAAGTGCCAGCATTATGGGCATAATCAACTCCCTTCAGAACAAAATGAGAACTATCCAAATTTTCGATTGTGTTCTTTTTCCCGAGTACGTCGAACAAAACAAAATCTGCAATCTGATCATGGATTGTCCGGGTGTTGGTCCGGCACTGGCTGTAGCCGTAAGCATAGCAATAAATGACGATTATTTTCGATTCAAAAATGCACGTGATTTTGCTGCATTTTTCGGAGTCATTCCCTCCCATTCCGGAACCGGCGGCAAGAACAGAAACGGTCGTATGAGCACGAAGGGTGATCCCACAGTAAGACGACTCCTGTACGAAGGTGCACAGTCAGTTGCAACAGCGGAGATGAAAGCAGAGATGGCGAAAAGACGGGACGAAATCGATAAAAATCCTGAACTAAAGGAGGAAATCCAGAAGAAGTACTTTGGCAGTAAAAAATATCGCTGTAAATTAAGCAACCAAATCATTCAAAATATTTGGGAGCGTGTACATACGGCTGCATGTAACTCTGAAGCTCTGATTCAGAAACTGCATGAGCAGGGAATGACACTGGAAAATTTAAGCAGGCTTGATCAGCCTGCCCGCCGGCAATTATACGATATTATCACCGGATTTGATGCCATCAAAAAGTTTGAAAAGGCAAAGGACCATATCAAAAAGAACATTGAAAAGAAGCTGGCACGCTTCCGCAGCAGAACCGAAAACAAAATCAAACGCATGAGCAGTAAGCTTAACAACAACTGTCTGCTTTCTCTGATGCAGTTCATATTCGGCAGGGAAAAGACAGACAGTCTGAAACAGTCGTATAACATAGAAAACCGCCCGCTGACAGCTGATGAGCATGATATGTTAAAAGGGTGCATGGAAATCTTCAATACAATCAGTACGTATATCAGCAAGAAGAAAAAAGACTGTGAGTTTTACCTGAAACACTGTAGTGGAAATGAGAATTTTCGAATAATGGCAAAGGCGGTAAAAAAATGTTCTGACTGTGATGTGTTTGATGCATTGAGTTTGTTTGATTTAAAGAATGAATAGAGTGTTTTAATTATTTTTTTAGATCTGCTGTTCCCTTTGTGGATCACCGCTGAACCGGAGCTTACCAAACCTTATTGCTTCTCAGAAGTCTCTGTGCGCAAAGAAAAAAATCAGTCTTTTAGACTTCGAAATGACCCTGACACAGAGGTATAGAAACACCAGATGCTTTGCGAATAACGATGAACATTGCGTTCGCATACTACAGCATAATATAGAAACTTCGCGGTTTAACGGGCGAAAAGAAATGAAGGGTGACCACAAGGGGTGCAGAGATATTTTTTTGAGGGCAAAGACACCCGGATAAACACGAAACAGTACAGATGAACAGACAAGAGGCCGGTCGAGTTCAGCTACATCTGTAAGATTGGATATAGTGCCTCATTGAAGCGACTCTGCAAAAAAAACTTTTTTACGCGGAGGAATTATTTTTTGCTTTCAGCAAAAGACAGTTTTAAGTAAAAATCTAAAAAAATCTTGCTATAATCAACATGTTAGGCGATGGTTAGATAAGAGCAAAAATTTTTCTGCCTTAGACAAAAAAGTGCTTGCATTCTACCCACTCTCAATATAGAGATCTGTAACCTTTATGTGATTTCAGCGTTTTCTCTACAGATACAGATGGAACAGTCAGATGACATGGAGGTGCAGAAATGAACAGGTTGGCAGCAGTTCTGGCAGTTGTAATTCTTGCAGGTTTTTCCGGTAACGCTTGCGCCATGAACCGCGGTGATGTGGAGCTTGATTTTGATGCCTCTCTCCGCAGCAGTGGCGGATATTCACCAACATCCATGGACGCAAATTACGGAAATGCATTTATATACAGAGATGATTCAGCAGGTGCTTCAGTAACCAGCAATACAATCCGCAATCCGGACGGCTCCGTCACAGTAAAGATTATCAAGAGAAATTTCTAGTTTCCCATATCGGGAGAGGCCGGTGTTTCTGAAGAGTCAGCAGGATGTTTCGTCTGGCATCCTGTTTTACGGAAATTTCATCACTGTCTCATTTGATTTTCTTCTTTTCTTTTCTTACTTTTCCCATACTGATGCCGATTCAGGCATTTTTGACAGTTTTCTTCATCTGTTTTCTTTCAATTCTGATTAACAGGTCTGATTATTAAAGTGGTATAATCTCACAGATTTTTTGTGAGACAGTTCAGAAATTTTATTTCGTGGACTGATGTTTTTTTCGCTTTGATTTCATGTGGCACTTGGTAGGTGTCACCACTGATAAGGATTTTACAAATGCCAGTTATTACTCTTCCTGATGGTAGCAAAAGAGAATTTGATCATTCAGTTTCCGTTTATGAGGTTGCACAAAGTATTGGTGCCGGACTTGCCAAGGCATGTATTGCGGGCAGGGTAAACGGAGTCCTCAGAGATGCATGTGATCTGATTACTGAGGATGCCGAGCTTTCCATCATCACATCAAAAAATGATGAGGGTGTGGAGATAATCCGTCATTCCTGTGCTCATCTTTTAGGTCATGCCATTAAACAGCTCTGGCCTGAAACAAAGATGGCTATCGGTCCTGTTATTGAAAAGGGTTTCTACTATGACGTGGATCTTGATCATACCCTTACAGAAGAGGATATTGCCCGTCTTGAGGAGAGAATGCACAAACTGGCAGAACAGAATTACCAGGTGGTAAAGGAGCAGGTCGACTGGCAGAAGGCTTACGATGTGTTCAGGGATCGGGGTGAAACCTACAAGATGGCAATCCTTGACGAGAATATATCAAAGGATGATCATCCTGCACTTTATCATCACCTTGAGTATATTGACATGTGCCGCGGTCCTCATGTACCGAATATGAGCTTCTGTCACCATTTCAAACTTCTCAAAACTGCAGGTGCATACTGGAGAGGCGATTCCAAAAACAAGATGCTTCAGCGTATTTACGGTACTGCCTGGGCGGATAAGAAGCAGCTTGACGGATATCTTCAGCATCTTCAGGAGGCTGCCAAGAGAGATCACCGTAAAATCGGAAGACAGATGGATCTGTTCCATATGCAGGAGGAAGCTCCGGGAATGGTGTTCTGGCACAATGACGGATGGACTCTGTTCCGTCAGCTGGAGAGTTTTGTCCGCTCCAAGCTTCTGGAATACGGCTATCAGGAGGTCAAGGGTCCTTTTATGATGGACAGGGTTCTCTGGGAGCGTTCAGGTCACTGGGCCAAGTACAAGGACGCCATGTTCACCACCAGTTCGGAAAACCGTGAATATGCCATCAAGCCTATGAACTGCCCGGGGCACGTTCAGATTTTCAATCAGGGTCTCAAGTCATACCGCGATCTTCCTATACGCATGGCCGAGTTCGGCAGCTGTCACCGCAACGAGCCTTCCGGTTCGCTTCACGGTCTGATGCGTGTCAGAGGCTTTACACAGGATGATGCCCACATCTTCTGTACTGAAGATCAGATTATGGATGAGGTAAGCGGATGCATAAAGATGGTTTATGATCTGTATGCAACATTCGGATTCAGCAACATTGATGTTAAACTTTCAACCCGTCCGGAAAAGCGTATCGGTGATGATGCCATGTGGGACAAGGCCGAAGCAGATCTGGCCGAAGCTTTGAAGCAGAACGGTCTTGAGTTTGAGTATCAGCCCGGTGAAGGTGCATTCTACGGTCCGAAAATAGAGTTTACATTACACGACTCTCTGGACAGGGCATGGCAGTGCGGTACAGTGCAGCTGGATTTCGCTCTTCCCGGTCGTCTTGGAGCTACCTATATCGGCGAGGATAACGAAAAGCATACCCCTGTTATGATCCACCGTGCAATTCTCGGTTCGATTGAAAGATTCATAGGTATTCTTACTGAAAACTTCATCGGTTATTTCCCTACCTGGCTTGCTCCAATTCAGGTTGTTGTAATGAATATAACTGATGCTCAGGCTGATTATGTAAAAGCAGTTACTGAAAAAATGCTTAAATCCGGCTTAAGAGTTAAAACAGACTTGAGAAATGAGAAAATAAGTTATAAAATTCGTGAGCATACCTTAATGCACATACCTTACATGGTGGTTTGCGGTGCAAAAGAGGTGGAAAGTGACGTGATAACGTTGCGTACACGAAAAGGTGTCGATCTCGGTCAGATGAAGCTTGATGATTTCATCAGCAGGGTGCGGAACGAGGTTGAGACACGCAGTCTGAAACTTTTGGAGGAATAAACCATAAACAATTCAAAGAAAACCCCGCGCGGAGCACCGAAAACAAGAATTAACGGTGAGATCCGTTGCAAGGAAATCCGTCTTATTGGCTTTGACGGTAATGCAGTAGGTCTTGTATCGGTGGATGAAGCACTGAGAATGGCTGCTGATGCAGGTGTGGATCTGGTTGAAATCAGTCCTAATGCGGAGCCTCCGGTATGTCGGATAATGGATTATGGTAAGTTCCTTTATGAGAAGAGCAAGTCTCAGAAAGAACAGAAGAAAAAGCAGAAGCAGGTTCAAGTGAAGGAAATCAAGCTCAGACCTGCTACTGATGAAGGCGACTATCAGGTAAAACTACGCAACCTGAAGCGCTTTATTGAAGACGGCGACAAAGTTAAGATTACTCTTAAGTTTAAAGGCCGTGAAATGGCTCACCAGGATCTGGGTCTGGAGGTTCTCAAGAGGATTGAGAGTGATGTGGCTGATATTGCAGCTGTTGAAACTCAGTCCAAGGTTGAGGGCAAGCAGGCTGTAATGGTTCTGGCGCCAAAAAAGAAGTAGTAGTCAGGAACCTAAAGTAACGTTTTTTCGTTCTCCTGATTACCTGTTATTAATTTTCCAATTGCGGAGTTTATAATGCCAAAAATTAAAAATGACAAGGGTGCCTGGAAGCGTTTCAAGAAGACCGCCAACGGTTTCAAGCGCAAGCAGGCCAACAAGCAGCATATTCTTACCAAGAAGTCTACCAAGCGTAAGCGTCATCTGCGTCCTATGAGCATGATCCATCATAGTGATCTTCAGAGAGTTCTTAAGTGCTTGCCAACTGTTTAAGATTAGGAGATATAGAATATGCCAAGAGTTAAGCGCGGTGTTACTGCCCATGCACGTCACAAGAAGGTTTTAAAGGCTGCCAAGGGTTATTACGGTGCACGTTCACGTGTATACAGAGTTGCAGTCCAGGCTGTTACCAAGGCCGGTCAGTATGCTTTCCGTGACCGTCGTCAGAAGAAACGTCAGTTCAGACAGCTTTGGATCGTTCGTATCAATGCTGCTGCACGTATGAACGGTATTTCCTACAGCAAGTTTATCAACGGTTTAAAGAAGGCTTCGGTTGAAATTGATCGCAAGATCCTTTCCGACATTGCAATTCAGGACAAGTCAACTTTTGTTGCTCTTGTTGAGAAGGCAAAAGCTGCTTTAGCCTAATTTTTTTTGACTCCCCAGGGAGATCCCGTGATCTCCCTTTTTTATTGTTCAAATTTTCAGAAGATTTTCCGATGCTTCGATTTTTTCTCTGTCTTGTACTGGTTTTGTTTTCTGTTTCAGTCAATGCCATAGAGACCATAAGAATTATCGATCATTTTGTTGACGAGAATGTAGGTTCCCGTCTTGAAAGTCTTTCCACCTATCAGGATTTTACGTGGACCTGGCAGGTTGAGCATATGACAGAGTGGCGTCCCAACGGATACGGTTACATGAAGGTTGGCGATCCGGGAAAACACTACTGGTCAAGAGTGAGACTGAGTAATGATTCAGGAAGTTTCACCCTTGTAATGCTGGAACTTGACAGCTTCATGCTCAATAAAATCGAGGTCTTTCTTGTAGATACCCGTGGCAGACAGCTCCACAAGTTCTGGTACACAGGCATGGATCTCGGTGTTAAATCAAAGCCGTATCCTGCAGGAAACTTTGTTTTTCCTATCTACATGAAGCAGGATGAAAGTTTTGATGTCTACATCAAGGTGATAAATGATACGCCGGCTTTTGTGCCTGTCCGTCTGTCCCATATGGGAAAGTATGTTTCCCGGGCAGCCATGGCTCAGAATTTTTCCGGTGTGGTGTATGGCATTATATTTCTTGCCTCGCTGTTCAGTCTTCTGATGTTCGGATTCATCAGAGAGAAGCGATTCCTCTATTACGCCCTTTTCTGTCTGTGCACCCTGGTTCTGCTGCTCCATTTAAGCGGTCTGATTTTCATGAGCGGCCTTCTGCCGGGATCTATCAACACACAGAAACTTTACCTCTGCATTTCCAACCTCTTTTTTGTGGGTCTGATTTTTTCGTTCGGCGACGTTTTCAGACAGATATCCATGGTGAGGCATTTCAGTAAAAACAACCGCCTTCTGATCTTTTTCCCTCTTTTTATGGCGGTTGCATGCTGGTTCATAGATGTAATCTACTCAGTGTACGCAAATCTCTTTCTCATGACTCTGCTTTTCATAGTTTATATGTACATGGGATTTGTAATCTGGAAGAGATGTGTGCTGTTTCAGAAGCTGAGCCTTGTTTCCGTACTTTTTTTTCTGGTGTGCTGGCTTACAAATCTGCTGGTCAAGTTCGGACTTCATTACATCAGCTTTGCTACGGATTCTGTCATGTTCTGCTTTGCAGCTCTTGGATCCTTCTCTCTCAGTTTCGCTCTTGTCTACCGCACCTATGTGGAAAAGAGCAGCAGGATTGCGGCAGGCATAAAGAACCGTTCCATTTCCCAGCGGTTTATTGATATGTATCATCAGGCCTCTGAAGGTTTCTTTTCCGCTGATCTTGACGGCAGGGTGCTGACTGCAAACAAGGCTTTTTTTGCGATGCTCGGCTTTCGCAATCTTGAGGACATGTGCTCGTCCGTCGGTCCGTATATCAGTGCGGTGCATGTAAATCCGATGGAATCGAATGATCTGCTTTCTGATCTGGTTCTTTCCAATCAGAGCGGATTAAAGCGAGAAATTGCAATGAAACGTAAGGACGGATCAAGTTTTATTGTTCTGATGTCTCTCAGAATTGCCGAGCGTAATGAGCATTTTGATGCCGACAGGGGTGATCATGTAATTGAGGGCATCATTATTGATATTTCTGAAAACAAGCAGATCAGAACCCAGATAGACTATGTTCTTAATCATGACTCGGTGACCAAACTTCACAACAGAACCTTCATGCAGCACCGCCTGATGCAGGTCAAGGAGGCGGGAGACAGAAACCGCGGCAGATCATCCTCTGATTTCTTCCTTTTTATTGACATCGATCATTTCAAGGTAATCAACAATTCCTGCGGATCTCTTGCGGGCGATACTTTTCTACAGATGGTGGGGAGTTCTCTTCATAAGCTGGGTATCCCGGATGACAGCATTGCAAGACTGGGCGGAGACGAATTCGGTGTTATCCTTACTGACTGCTTTGTGGACAATGTGGTGCTCAAGGCCGAAGAGATCCGTTCTGCGATACAGAAGCTCAGATTTGAATGGAATCACAGCTTTTATTCAGTTACGGCAAGTATCGGTATTATCTCCTGCCAGTCAATAGATACGAGCTCCATTCTGTCTCTTGCTGAAACTGCCTGCGGCGCTGCCAAAATGCAGGGTCGCAATCGCGTGTATCTTTATTCTGATCTCAGTGATGACGTTCTCAACTACAAGAAGGAAATCGGCTGGATTGCACAGATTTACAACGCCATTGAGCAGCATAAGTTTGTACTTTACAAGCAGCATCTGAAGTTTAAGGATGCGGCAGGGGATGAGTATCTGGAAATCTTTGTACGTCTGCTTGGTGACAACGGAAACATACTGCCTGCCAGCACTTTCATAGGCGCCGCCCGCAAGTTCGGTCTGATCACCCATATTGATTCCTGGGTGCTGGAATCACTGATGGACTGGATTGGCACTCAGGATCTGGAGCATCTGGGAGCGGTATTCATCAATTTTTCCGCATCTACATCCTGTTCACAGCATATGATCAGAAAGATGCAGCGTATGTTTGAAAATGCATCATTTGATCTTCATAAACTGTGCTTCGAAATTTCTGAAAATACGATCAGGCAGAACAAAAAGGCCATGGAAGATATGGTCAAACTCATACGCACCCACGGGTGTCAGCTGGCAATTGATCATTTTGAAGGCGGTATCGGCTCCTACGCTGTTATTGAAGCCCTCCTCCCTGAGTATGTAAAACTGGACTGTGAAACTGTTGTCATGCTTCATCAGACATGTGGCAGCAGCATCATAAATTCAATTTTGGACAAACTGCATGACAGCAGGCGAAAGATTATCGCAATGCATATCAGAAACCCGGAGCATTATAAAATTATTTCACAGTACAATTTTGATGCCTACCAGGGATTTTCTGTGGACAGACCTATGCCTATCAGTCTTAATGCCGAGCAGAACTGATTCAGATTATGTAAAGTTATACCAAAAGATCCATCAGTCATACTCTCTGAGATATGACTGTTTTTGTGTGCTCGGCATGCACATTTTCTATAGGGTGAAAGTCCCGAACTCGGCATCTAGCGGCAAGAGTCAGCGAAATCTCTACTCCGAATTTGATACCGAGCCTTGCTACATAAGGCTTTAGGCTCGTTTGGTTAGCTAGGCTTGCTTGTACTTTTATAGCTTGATAATTTGAATTTGATTCAGTAATTTTCCTGTCGTTTTTTGTACTATTTATATAGGTTGCAAGAGAGGAAAATATGAAAACTAATAATTTTAGATTTGCTCAAATCGTTGATTTTTTTAGCAAATATAGTGGAGCTGAATATATAAAACCGTGGAAAGATAGTTCCCCTGAAGAAAAACTCGATCGTGATAACGGTCTTCTGATGTGCCCGGGCCATGATCAACTGTTTGATCGTGGATTAATTTCATTCGATGATAATGGAAATATTCTAATATCTTCTCATCTTACTGAAGAAAGTCGTAAAAGCTTAGGCATTAAAGATGATCTGAAAATACAATTGTCGGAGCTAAACAAAGAGTACTTGCAGTATCACAGGGAAAAAATATTTCAAAAATAGTTTTTTGGGCGTGTCAAGCTAAATGTGTAAGTTCCTCTTTTTAACAGAAAAATGTAAATTTTTTCAACCATCAGTGGCAGCACGAGCCTTTTTCAGCGTCCCCAGGTTTAGAAAAGAATTACCTTAAGCAAGATTTTTAATACTCCCTATGACTTTAACCACCGCGAACACAACGTCAGCGGCAGACATTTTATCACTGCACCTAATTTTTAATCCGTAAAATCTACGCTTACTTCCTGATAAAACGTTCTTCTGATTTTGGCGTCTCTTTGCTGACATACCGTTCAACGGTCATATGGAGATCGTACTTTTCTCTCAGCGTCGCAATGGTTTCCATCATAGGTGACGCGTGATGAGCATCAATAGCTTCCTGATCAGTCCAACTGTCTACCAGCAGCACCGTTTCAGGATCCTCCATAGAAACATAATACTCGTACCGAAGATTACCTTTCTCGGCGCGTATCTTATCTACAGTCCCGGAAGACATCATCTCTTCCGCAAAGGCACGAGCATTTCCACCAGTACCTGTGTAACGTAGATTTACAGTTATTGCCATGTTCAATCCTTCTTTATTATAGTTATTTATGTCTGATTTTTCTTTTGACTCGATATCACCGGCATATACGTTACAAATCATGCATAATCCGAAAAATATCAATAATAATCTTTTCATCTGATTGCCAAAACTCATAATAATTTTTTACTGCACAGAATTTTTAATCGTAATACAGGATGTTTCTTACTCACCGAGCAGGAAGACATCCGCCCATGGAGTATTAAGTTATTAACGAAAACAATCCGGATTCAGCGCGTTCATGAACCTGT
>JAEEGI010021266.1_pt1 | contig 12907 bp, 9 predicted proteins | sample 8958751 | NCBI WGS metagenome assembly JAEEGI01 (sample SAMN16246545, study PRJNA631951) | gut metagenome | biome: gut microbiome; feature: rumen; material: KS-attached | host: Bos | place: Iran: Karaj | collected 2018-10 | reverse complement strand
CTTGGTGATAACGCCGGTGCGGAGAAGCGTTCCGGAAAGCGGAGCGTATGCCATGCTTTCGGTCGTGCCGATAATCGGCGTGTGGCGCGGAGAACTCTTCTTGATGTCGGTGTAAATTGCTCCGTCGTAGTCGCCAATGGCCGTGACAAGCGGGCCGCCGGGAATGCTCACGACGTCGAGCGGGACCGTTTCTTCGATGCCCACGGATTGGAATTTCCAAACAGGAACCTTGGCGGTGATATCGTCGGTCTGGAAAATGCCGTTGCCGCTAGTGACCCAAACTTTCTTGTTGTTGAACGGGTCGAACTCGATGGAACCTGCCCAATGAATGGCGTTGCCGTGAATCCAGTTGTTGCCGTTTTCGTCCATGTTCACGCCGTCATCGTAGTGCTGGCCGTGTGTCCAGTTTTCGCCGCCGTCGGTCGAAACGTAAATGCGGTCGCCGTAGTTTTCGGTCTTGTCCTTGAAGTAGTGGCGTCCGGTATATTGCCCGAGCGTGGAAACCACGATGTGCTTGGAATCCTTCGGGTCAATTGCGATGCCGCCGTAAGAACAGTCGTTCTTTTCGTGGGCGATGGTGCCGTCTTCTTTTTCGTTGTCGTCAAACGGGGTGATGTCCGTCCAAGTGCCGGCCTTGATGTTGTACTTGAAAACGCCACCGCGAGAAATATTGTACGGACCCGGGCCGTCGGCGAACGTGACGTACATGTTGCCGTCCACAATCTTTGCTCGGTGCGGCATGAGTCCGCTCGGTGCTCCCTTGATGACTTCCCAGGTGGCTCCGCCATTGTGGCTGACCTGCAGATTGTCCTTCGTTTCGGAAGTGCCGATGTAAATCGTGGCGGTGCTGCCGTCCGCGAGTTTGCCTTGCGCCGGGTCGAACATCACGAAACTTACGCCGTTCACGCCGTTGAGGCTGCTTTCGGTCGCGGTGGAGAGGGCGACTTTGTAGAGGCTCGTCCAAGTCTTGCCGGAATCTGTGCTTTTATAGACGCCCTTCGTGCGGCTGCCGCAGAGAATGATGTTCCCTTTGTTCGGGTCAACGGCGAGTTTTTCGCCGGTTTGGCGGCCCATGCCATTGCCGTGGGCGAGCATTTCCACATAGCTTGTGTCCCAGGTGGCGCCCATGTCGGATGAACGCAAGATTGCGGTGCGGCCCTTGCTGAAGTAACCGGTGCCACCCAGGACGTAAATCTTTTTCGGGTCTTGCGGGTCAAGCGCAAAAGCTTCGGTGCCGTAAAGGCCCACGTCGTTTTGGCTGATCCAGTCCATCAACGGAATCCAATGGCTGCTTGTTGCGTCCCAGCGGTAGATACCGCCCACGTCGGTGCGAGCGTAGATGAGCCCTTCGACAGTCGGGCTCGGCATAATGGCGCTGACAAATCCGCCGCCGTCAAAGCGCACATTGCCCCATTCGTACTTCTCGGCGCTTGCTGTCGTGGCGAGTGCGGTCAAGGCGGCAATGCCGATTAAGGACGTTCTGAACGAAATTTTACCAAACATATTGTCTCCGTTGAAATTTTGAGAACAATTAAACCCTTACAACTATTGGTAATATACATAAAAATTCGGAAAAGAGGTTCTTATATAAACCTTAAATTAATAAATTTTTTGAGAACATTTTGAAAGAAACGGTCATGAAATGTGTTGACCACCTTTTTGTGTTTAAAACATTTTACGCGAAAATCAAAAAAGTTTTGGACAAAACGAGTCAAAAAAGCGTGTTAATAAATGGGTAGGGATGTTCCTTACTGTTATATGAGGGAAAAATGATAAGAGAAGAATTTGCATTGTTTCTTAAGGGACTCAAAAATGTTCAGGAAAAAGGTGGCGACGGTGATGCTTATTTTAAACAGTACGAAAATCGGAATGTCTATTTTTTCAATGACGGCTGTATCAAGAAAATTCTTGCGAGCGAGAAAAATCTTGCGCTGACAACGGACCTGATTAATGCGGCGCTGAACCTTGTCGGTTCAGACCGTATCGAAAATCCAAAGCTCGTGAACCCATATGTTCCTGGAGAACTAGGGCACCGCAGTATTGAACCTGACCTGTTGCTGACGAATGAACGTGGTTGTGGAATTCCTCGTGACCGCATATCTATCGAAATCCAGCATGAAAACCACAAATCTTTGTATAGCGATCGTTTGGTTTTTTGCGTGGCTCGCCTTACGAACAACATGGTGTCGAAAGGTGCTGTTCCGCAACTGGAAAACCTGCATGTGATCAGTTTCCAGTTTTTCGACACGTTCAAGGATTCCCCGAATTACCGCCATACGGTTCAGTTGCGTAATCAGGAGCAAATGGTTTATTTTGACCGTCAGACGGTTACTCTTGTTGAGGTGGGCAAGTTCTTGAGGCTGGCGGAAAAGTTTGCGAGCGACAATTGCCGCATCGCGTTGTGGCTCCGTGCGATTGATGCGCTGAATCGTGAAGCCGATTTCAGTAGGTATGAAAGCGACCCGATGTTCAAGGTGTTGCAAAACGAAGTTAAAATGTGTAATTTTAGTCCTAGAACTATGTCAAATTCATGGATGAAAGATTACGATGACGCAGTCCTCAGGTATGAGGGCTTTCTAGATGGTGCACAAGACAAGGCTCGCGAAATGGCTAGAAACATGCTAGCGGAACATCTTCCTTTGGATTTGATAGTTCGGATTTCGAAACTCCCAGAATCAGAGATTCTTGAAATCAAGGCTTCCCTTGATCAGGAATAATGAATGCTTGGAAATCGAAGCTATAGCTTTTTATAGAATACAAAAAAGACCCTCGATTACAAGTCGAGGGTGATTTTAAAATTAGTAAACTAAGTTCTAAGCTCTAAGTGCCGTTTACTCAGCTCCGATACCGAGTCCTCTGAACGGAACATACCTAATTTGGTTCTTGTTGTCGATGATGACAGCGACACCGGTCAAGAAATACGGCCAATGTCTCGAAGCCGGGTCGTGGAATCTGTAATTTACGGTGCCGTTCGAGGCGAAAACGGAGAGCGGGAGGATGAAATCGTCGTGGGAGCAGATGACGCGGAACTTGTTCATGGATGCGTAATCCGGTGCAATGTGCGTCTTGACGATTTCGGTTGCTTTTTCCTTCAGGTCGTAGAAGGCGTCGGCGTACAGATTGTCGTAGGCCCAACCTGCGATGACGAGGCGGACGTTCGTGGTAGAATCTTCATAGAAGCTGTAACGTTCCTTGTCCTTCTTGAACCAGCTGATGGAGTAGTAATCTGCGGAATCGTGGGGGAATGTTGCCTGTCCGCGACCCTGCGCGATATAGAAGCAAGTCTGCTCTGTGCGAAGGTACTTGGTATGCGTGTATGTGAATTCGTCGGCGCTCACGAGCTTTTTGCCGACAGCGATGGCTTGACGGACGCCGTCCGAAGGCTGCCCCTTGACGGAATCGGGTTCGCCTTCCCAATAGGTGAGAGGCGTTTCCTTGCCTGTCTGGCCGTCGTCGCGTTCGCCGTGGCGGATGACGAATACGGCCTTTTCGTTACAGCGGACGGTCTTGAACACGTCGGCGATGTCGGCAAGTCCGATGGAGTCGATGGGAATGGTCGCGACCGGCGTTTCGACGCAATTCGGGTCGAGGGGGGCGGTGTTAGCGCTAGATGCCGGGGTCGGTGTTGTCGCGGAACTTGAAATTTCCGGGGTCTGGACTGCAGAAGAACTGGATTCTGCGACTGGTGCGGTTGCGGAACTTTCGGGCTGAGTCTGGGTTGCCGAAGATGCAGGTGCGGCAACGCTCGAAAGCGGAACGGCCTGTTCGCTTGAGGTCGGGGTGGTTCCGCCCTGGTTTACGTTTACGAATACGTCGGTCGAACTATCGTCGCCACAAGCGGTTAAGAGAGACGCCGCCAGAAGCGCACCTGTAAATGCCAAAGAAATGCGTGTTTTTTTAAGCATTGCGTAAAATTCCTTGTATTATCCCTTTAAATTTATTTTTGTTGGGGTATTTCATCAAGTAAAATTTTACAAAATAGCCCTATTTTTGGTTGGTAGAGCTACAACGAATTGTAATTAATCTCGTTCCGGCGTTTGAGTTCTTTGTTGAGCGGCCAGTAAATCAGCGCAAAAACGATATAGCCGATGAGGAGCACAATCCAGTGGTTGAGCCCGAACCCGATTTCCACGTAGCGCATGGTGATGAACATGAACGGCCCTGCGATGAGAAACAGCGGGAGTTGCCTGCACTGGTCGCCGAGCGAATAGCGGCTTTCGTAGCTTACGATGGAGTTCATCATCGGGAAACTGGTGCAAAAACCGCCCATCAGGCGCTTGATGAGCATGAGCCCGGAAACGACTCCTGCGATGGCGGGCGCCTTGATATAGACGGGGAGCGGGGTCTTGTAACGCACGCCGGACTTGTATTTTTGTTTTTGGAAAAAGATGACGCCGATGACAAGATCGAAAAGGCATGCTCCGAGGAAGTAGGCTTCGCCTTCGGGGATCCGCGAGTGCAAAAAAGTGCCGAGACAGACGAAAAAGGCGAGCCCCGCGATGATGGAAAGTACGATGGGGACCTTAACTTTATAGTGGAGCAGGCGCACGATATGCACGTACAGCATGCACATGAACCCGGAAACGGCATTTTCGGTGCCCATCGGGAGTCCTACGGCGATGTAGGCGAAACCGCAGGGGATGGGGATGGTCGCCGTGACGGCTTTGAGCTGCGGATCTTTCAGGTAGGCGCTCAGAGTTCCGAGGGCGGTCACCATAAAGACCAGCAACCAGTCGTATATTCCGAAATGAAAGTTCAAATCTTCCAACATTGAGTAAAAAAATAGAAAAGTCCGTTCCTTTTTCGACTTTGCATTATAAATTTATCTTGGGTATTTTTCTGGGTCGATAAAGCCCAATAAGCGAGGTGTTTATGCTCTCGATTCCATCTTATTGGTATTTTATCCCGGTTGCGGCGTTGGTTGCTCTGGGAATGGCTTTGTTCTTTTATCGCTTCATGAAGCGTCAACCCAGCGGTACCCGCAAAATGAAGGCTATTGCGCACTATGTGCGCGTGGGCGCCTTTGCGTATCTTAAACGGCAGTACAAGACGGTCTCTATAGTCTTTGCCGTGCTTTTCGTAGTGTTCCTCGTGCTGGCGCTGCTCGGCATCCAGAATCCGTTCGTGCCGGTGGCGTTCTTGACGGGCGGTTTCTTTAGCGGCCTGTGCGGATTTTTGGGCATGAAAACGGCGACTCATGCAAGTTCCAGGACGGCGAACGGGGCGATTTCGAGCCTGAATCGCGGGCTTGTCATTGCTTTTCGCAGCGGTGCCGTGATGGGGCTTATCGTCGTGGGTTTTGGCCTGCTCGATATCTCGGCTTGGTTCTTCTTGCTCAATTACATCTACGACCACAACGTTTGGCAGTTCGGGGCGGATATCGCATCGAAGCTATCGCTGGGGGCGTGGAATGATGGTATGGTGAATAACGCCGAGTGGGCGCATGCGAAGATGGTGGAAATTACGACGACGATGCTTACGTTTGGCATGGGTGCGTCGTTGCAGGCGCTTTTTGCCCGCGTGGGCGGCGGCATTTATACGAAAGCGGCCGATGTCGGTGCGGACCTCGTTGGTAAAGTCGAGGCCGGAATTCCCGAAGACGACCCGCGTAACCCGGCGACGATTGCGGATAACGTTGGCGATAACGTGGGCGATGTGGCTGGCATGGGGGCCGACCTATACGAATCTTATTGTGGCTCCATCCTCTCTACGGCGGCTCTTGGCGCGGCACTCCCGATGGGCGGAATCAAGATGGTCATTGCGCCGATGGTGGTTGCGGCGATTGGAATTGTGCTTTCGATTTTGGGAATTTTTGCAGTGCGCACGCGTGAAGATGCCGACACGAAGTCGCTTTTGCGTTCGCTTTTGACGGGGACGCTCGGTTCTTCGGTGCTGATTCTTGTGGCGCTGCTTGTGCTTGTGAAGCTTGATTTCATTTCGATGGGAATTTTTGGCTCCGTGCTTTCTGGCCTTGCGGCGGGCATTCTCATCGGTCAGTTTACGGAATACTACACGTCCGACGCTTACAAGCCGACGCGTGGAATCGCTGGCCAGGCGAAACTTGGTGCCGCGACGACGATTATCGACGGCATTTCGGTCGGCATGTTCTCTACAGGGCTCCCGGTAGTGACGATTGTTATGGGCATTGTGGCGGCCTTTGGATGTGCTGGTGGTTTTAGCGACATGTCGATGGGGCTTTATGGCGTTGGCTTTGCCGCTGTGGGCATGCTCAGTACGCTTGGCATCACGCTTGCGACGGATGCGTTTGGCCCGATTGCGGATAATGCTGGCGGTAACGCTGAAATGGCTGGCCTCGACCCTGAAGTGCGCGCCCGTACCGATGAACTCGACATGCTCGGAAATACGACTGCCGCGACGGGCAAGGGCTTTGCGATTGGTTCTGCGGCGCTTACGGCTATGGCGCTCCTTGCTTCTTATATCGAAGAGGTGAAAATTTGGCTTGGGCATTTGGCTGCATCGGCCGAGGGCGTATGGAAAGTCGGCTCAGTCGCGTTTGCGAACGGCGCGAATGATTTGATGAAGGCGCTTTCGGGTGTCGCCGGCGTGAAATTCCTCGATGGGGGGACGCGTGCCATTACCGAAAATGGCGACCTCGTTGGAATGGTTGCTAATAAGGTAAACTATGTTGACTTTATGCACATCTACAATCTCAATTTGATGAACCCCATGCTTTTGGGCGGACTCTTTATCGGTGCGATGATGACGTTCGTGTTCTGTGCATTGACCATCAAGGCTGTGGGCCGTGCGGCAAGCGCGATGGTTGAAGAAGTGCGTCGCCAGTTCCGCGAAATTCCTGGAATTATGGAGGGCACGGGCGAGCCGGATTATGCCCGGTGTGTTGAAATTTCGACGACAGGCGCTCAGCGCGAGATGATTATTCCCTCGGTGCTTGCTGTTGTCGTTCCTGTGCTTGTCGGGCTTACGATGGGTGTTGCTGGCGTGTTCGGCCTTTTGGCGGGCGGGCTTGCATGCGGATTTGCGTTGGCGACGATGCTCAATAATGCTGGCGGCGCCTGGGATAACGCGAAAAAGTTTGTCGAAAAAGGCAATTATGGTGGCAAGGGCTCCGATACCCATAAGTCCGCTGTTGTGGGCGATACCGTGGGTGACCCGTTCAAGGATACCGCAGGCCCCTCGCTCAATATTTTGATTAAACTCATGACCATGGTGAGCGTCGTGTTCGCCGGCGTTATTGTCCGCTTCGGGAATATGTTGTTTTAGTTATTAGTTATTGGTTTTAGTCATTGGTTGCTTGTTAGACTTTTCTTACTTAATTAGATTAGTCTAATTTTTTGGATTGTTTCGAGTCCATTTGGAGTAGAACTTTCTTTGGCAAAATTCTAAAATAAGTTTCAGAGAGAATTGCCATAGAATCTCTGCTGGCATATAGATTTCGTTACCTCATATATGCTAGATAGGTTATCCCGCCTTGGCGAAGGCTAAAGGCGGGATTTTTCGATTTTATTTATTGCTGGTTTAGGTCATGCATGGATAAGAACCTTGATTTTTGTTTAGTTCGGCAGTGTGCCCCGACCCTTGCCGGGGTGAAGTTGGGTAATCTGTTTTGCGTTGATGCTGCCGATGGAATTTTGATTTGCAATATTCTGGCTCGTTGGAATCAGGCGTTGAACTCTAAGGGTGTTATTGCTCGTGTCGTTGCTGAACGTTGCGGGCGTTATTTTATCTATGTCTATCGGAATAGCGCTTTACAGAATTTGGGAAATTCCTGTGAAGTGCGGAATTTTTTGAAAGGTTTTGGGTATAGTTGCTTTGATACTGAATCGATGCTGAATTTTTTTCAGCATCGCATGAAGCGCTCGGTGTGCTTCCCGCATGAAGTAGGCGTGTTTTTGGGGTACCCGCTTGACGATGTGAAAGATTTTATTTCGTATGGCGGAAAAAATTACAAGATGATTGGATGTTGGAAGGTTTATAATGACGTGCCGAACTGCATGCATATTTTTGAAGTTTATAAAAAGTGCCGCAAAATATTCAATGAACGCTTTGAACAGGGCGATTCTTTAACGAATTTAACCGTGGCATGTTAATTTAGTTAAAAATCTAAAGGGAGCCTCTAAAAAATGCTTTGGTTAATAAAATTTGAGCGAGACCGAGTGCAGGCAGGAACGAAAAGTGGTGAATACTGGAGGTCTTTACCACTTTGAGTGACGAAACTGCACGATGTGTCGCAGCCAAATTTTTGAAAATGAGTTTTTAGAGGCGACCGAAAAACAAAAGGAAAACAAAATGAATAAAATTGCTGTTATTTTTTGGACAGGTACGGGAAATACCGAAATCATGGCGAATGAAGTCGTCGCTGGTGCAAAGGAATCGGGGGCCGATGTGACTCTTTTCAATACGTCCGCTTTCTCGGTAGATAGGGCTCAGGAATTTGACAAGTTTGCTTTGGGATGCCCGGCGATGGGTGCCGAAGAACTTGAAGATAGCGAATTTCAGCCGCTTTATGACCAACTGAAAACGCAGATTTCGGGCAAGAAAGTCGTGCTTTTCGGTTCATACGGCTGGGGTGGCGGCGAATGGATGAACCCGTGGAAAGAAGATGCTGCAAATGCGGGCCTTGTGCTTGCTGATGATCCGCTTGCGATTGAAGGCGCTCCCGATGACGCTGGCAAAGCCAAATGCCGCGAACTCGGTAAAGTTCTTGCTCTTTCGTAATCGATAGTCTCCGCTAAGAAAAGTTAGTGAGTCTAACAAAATTAGAGAGTCTAACAATGTTAGAAATTCACTAACAATGTTAGCGTCGGTCGCGTGAAACTCAACTGCGATGCGGGGTTGCGTAAGTTTTGCATTTAGTTTATTTGTAACTTGCAATTAGAGGGGAGAGTATCTAATTTTTGAAAGCGGACAGGTGTTCCGCTGATTTTTCTTTAATAAGGAGAATGATATGTCTATGTTCAAAAACGAAAAATTCTGGCTCGTTGTTGCAGGCGCTGTGGGTTCCGCTGTCGCAAAGAAAGTGCTCAAGGCAAAGAAAACACGCGAACTCGCTGTGCAGGGACTTGCTCATGGCATGAAGTTCACTGCTGACGCCAAGGCCGCTTTCCAGGATATGAAGGACGAAGCTGCTGACATTTGCAACGATGCCAAGGCAGAAGCAGGCTTGGAAAAATAAGCTAAAATCGCTATGAAATTCAGAATCGTCTATGACAGGCCGGGGCGTTTGCGTTTGCGCGCCGGAGCGTATGCTTTTGATCGTGAGTATGAAGCGCGTGTTCACAAGGCGTGTGTTGGCATGCCTTGCGTAAAAAGTGCCGTGGTGCATAGCGCCAATGGCGGGCTATTACTTGAATATGAGCCGCAGAACGGCGATTACGGCGCGAGTCGTAGCCAAATTCTTGAATTTGCAAAATCGCTGAATCCTAAATCGCTGCCGGAATGCGATGGCGAAACGGAATACCAGCTACAATCTCTCGATGACAGCTTTAAGGCTAGCCTCATGGGGATGATTGCACGGCGTTATTTATTGCGTTGGTTTGTTCCGTTCCCAATCCGTACGGCGATTACGGTTGTTCGCGGGTTGCGTTATGTGGCGCGTGGTGTTTCGACGCTTGCGAGCGGAAAGCTCTCCGTTGATGTGTTGGATGGTGCTGCAATTGGTGCTTCGCTGTTGCAACGCCATTATGAATCCGCAGGGACGGTCATGTTCCTTTTGGGCGTCTCAGGCTTGCTCGAAGATTATACCAAGGCGCGTACGCGTACGGCGCTTACAGGGAGCCTTGCCGTAAAAGTCGATAAAGTCTGGGTCGTGAAAGACGGCGTGGATACGCTGATTGAACTCAAGAATGTCCAGGTCGGCGACTTGGTGCGTGTGCGTTCAGGCAGCATGATTCCTGTGGATGGACGCGTCATGGAAGGTGAAGCCTTCGTGAACGAATCGACGATGACGGGCGAATCCAAGGCGGTGATGAAGACTCGCGGCAAGACGGTGTTTGCGGGAACCGTTCTGGAAGAAGGCGCGATAGTCGTGAAAGTCCGTGCGGTCAATGGCAATACGAAAATTCAGAAGATTATTGAGCTGATTGACCACAGCGAAGACTTGAAGGCGAGCGTGCAGAGTCGTGCCGAACATTTGGCCGATAGCATCGTGCCGTTCAGTTTCCTTGGCTTTGGGCTCACGCTTTTGTTCACGCAGAACATCTCTCGTGCGGTTTCCATCTTGATGGTGGATTACTCTTGCGCGATAAAGCTCTCGACTCCGATTTCCGTGATTTCTGCGTTGCGTGAAGCGGCGGATATGGACATGACGGTAAAGGGTGGCAAGTATCTCGAAGAGTTTGCGCTTGCGGATACGATTGTATTCGACAAGACGGGAACGCTTACGAAGGCGGAACCGCGTCTCGAAAAGATTATTCCGTTTGGCGGTCGCAGCGAAGATGAAATCCTGAAAATTGCGGCATGCATCGAGGAACATTTTCCGCATAGCATGGCGCGTGCAATTGTGAAGGCTGCACTTGAACGCGGTATTGCTCACGAAGAAGAACATGCCGATGTCAAGTACATTGTGGCGCATGGCATTGCGACGGCGCTTGATGAAAAACGTGCAGTCATTGGAAGCAAGCATTTCGTGATCGAAGATGAAAAGGTGACGGTGTCCGAAGAAGACCAGCGCATCATTGATAAAGAAGCAGGTGCTGCATCCGTGATTTATCTCGGCATCGGTGGTGAACTTGCCGGGGCCTTGTGCATTAGCGACCCGCCTCGCGAAGAGGCGGCGGTTGCCATCCGTAGGTTGCGTGAAAACGGCATCAAAAACGTGGTGATGATTACGGGCGATAGCAAAAATGCGGCTGAACGCGTAGCGGAACGTTTGGGAATCGATACATTCTTCGCTCAAGTCCTGCCCGAAGATAAACACCGTTATGTGGAACAATTGAAGTCCGAAGGTAAACGCGTGATTATGGTGGGCGACGGCATCAACGATGCGCCTGCACTTGCTGCGGCAAACGTCTCTGTTGCGATGAGCGATGCTTCGGACATTGCCCGCGAAACTGCCGACGTGACGCTCCGTCGCGAGAATCTCGAAGACCTTGTGGAATTGCGCCTCTTAAGCCAAAAGCTTATGGAACGCATCATGATGAATTACCGCTTTATCGTGGCGTTCAATACGAGCTTGCTCTTAGGCGGATTCTTTGGCATGCTTTCTCCGACAACGTCAGCCTTCTTGCACAACGTATCGACCATGGGCATTTGCGCAAAAAGCATGACGAAATTGAAGGTGACGTAATCGTCACAAATTTTTGTCATGCCCGAAAAAAACTGTCATTCCCGGCTTGACCGGGAATCTCCTTTTGAGTATTCCCTTTGCTTTGAGGAATACTTTTTTAATGAGAAATAATGGATTCCCTCCCTTCGGTCGAGAATGACGTCGAGGAGGACTTGCTGACTAACGGTGCTTGCGGACTTGTTTATTTTGTTTCTCTCTTCCATACGGTTTGGTGACATATACAAGGGCGGTTGTGAGCGTGTAGTCGGCGACGAGGGCGGCGGCAAGGCCGATGATGGAGAGTAATCCGACGTTGTGCAATGCGCCCATTGGGCTGAAGATGAACACGAAGAACATCGCACACAGAATGAATGTTGTCATGCCCATTGTCTTTCCGATTTCGCGGTAAGAGAGCAGCAACGCTTTTTTGTAGCTGCCGGTGCGCTCGTAACCGTATTTGATGTGGTTATTCATGTGGATAGTGTCGTCAACGGCGATGCCCAAAATCATCGGCATTACGATCATCGTTATCATGTCAAGAGGCATTCCCGAATAGCCCATGACACCACCGATTAAAAGCACAGGGGCCACGTTTGGAATCATGCCGATGAGGCCCGCCTTGATGCTCCCGAATGCGAGAATCATCATGATGGCGATGATGACAAATGAACCTCCGAACGAACGCAACAGTCCATTTACGAGCTTGCCGTTCATTTCGGCGTAGTTTACGACTTCACCGACGATTGAGGTTTTGGCGTCCGGGAAAATTTGGGTGGCGTACGATTTCGCGGAATCGAGGTCTTCGACGATTTTCTTGGCGTCGTATCCCGAAAGTTCTATGTGGATGTATGTTGTTTTGTAATCTTCGTCCATGCGTTCAAAGAGCGCATCGGCATCTGAAATCTCGTAGAGGAACAATAGTTGCGTGAGCATGTCTTGCGCGTCAGGAATCTTGTAGTATTCCGTGCTATCGCTGTTCAGCGTACGGTTCATTTCTTTCACGAGTCGCGTTACAGATTGCACGCGGGGCTTGTCGCCTGAAATTTTTGTGAGCTGGAGCGTGCCGAGTTTTTGCTCTAGCATTTCGATGCGCTTCATGTTGGCTGGATCTTTGAGCGCATCGCTGTTGTTGAATTCGACCATCACATTGAAATCGTAGAGGCTTCCGAGCTTGCCACTGAGCATGTCCATAAGTCTTGTGACGAACGGGATTTTTTCGCCCATGGTTTTTGTGTAGTCCATGTTTACGTCAATGTTCATCACGCCTGGAATTTGCGCCAGCATTATGGCAGCTGAAATCGCGGCGACGATTCCGCTGTGCCTGCAAACTTTGCGTCCGAAGAATTCAAAGAGAATGTCTGCCTTGGTGGCGCCAGTCGCTTTCACTTCTGTCGGGTCGGGCTTTGCGTTCTTACCGAAACTCATGAGAATCGGAATCAAGATGATGACATACAAATAAACCATGAAGACGATGCCTGCCGAAATGCCGCCAATCCAGCGGATCGGGCGGATGCCTGCGAACAGGAACGAAATCTGCGAGGCCACGGTAGTGATGACGGTGAAGAGAATGGGCCAGCCGGTTTCTTCGACAGCGTTTATCACGGATTCGCGGCGGTTGCCCGTGCGCCTAAAGTGCATGCGGAATGAATTGATGTAATGGAT
>JAEEGI010021264.1_pt1 | contig 12908 bp, 14 predicted proteins | sample 8958751 | NCBI WGS metagenome assembly JAEEGI01 (sample SAMN16246545, study PRJNA631951) | gut metagenome | biome: gut microbiome; feature: rumen; material: KS-attached | host: Bos | place: Iran: Karaj | collected 2018-10 | reverse complement strand
GATGCAATTGTCAAGGTTCATATATAATACGGAGCAAGCCCCGGTATTATCATTGTCAGTTCTTTTCCTCAACATCGAGTTTGTCTTCGATGCTGTGGATCTCGTTCACGCTTTCTTCCTCCGACACATGGACGTAGCGGTTCAGCGTGATCTCCATGCTGCTGTGCCCCAACAGCACCTGCAGGGATTTCGGATTCATTCCTTCCTCGATGCAGCGCGTAGCGTATGTATGCCGGAGCGCATGCACGGAAAAGCGTTCGCTCCCGAGTTTATCCGCCGTGCGGTACAGGTATGCATCATACGATGCCAGTCTCCTCGGGTAACCGTTTTTCATAAGAAATACTGTCTTCACAAAGCGGATGGGAATCTTTTTTAGGCTCCGATCAAACTCCCTTTGCCGTAACAGCGCCTGACGGCAATCCCTGTTCATCGGGATTACCCGTTCACTGGTCCGGCTCTTCGGCGGTCCGATCCGCCAGTGCTCCCCTCCCTTGTCTTCCATCGTTCTCCGGATTGCGATGGTATTCTTCGTGAAATCGATATCTTCCCAGGTCAGACCCATCAATTCGCCAATTCGCATTCCCGTCGTCAGAAGGACAATGACCGGGTTATAGTAAACGGTTCCCTTCAGATGCCGGAGTAACATCGCCTGTTCCTGTCTGGAAAGGATCTTCCGTCTTGTCCGTTTCCTGCAATCCCGCGGGATGACGACCAGACGGTTCACGGGATTCTTCTTGATAAGCTCAAACTCCACCGCTTTCTCCAAAGCATCATGCAGTGTTGTCCGTACTGCCTCGATGGTTGTCCTGGCCAGTCCGCGCTGCTGCATAACGACCAGCACCCTCTGGATGGCATCCGGCCGAAGTTCCCGGAGTAGAACCTCTCCTAACAGCGGGCGGACATACAACCGTAAGAGCTTTTTGCTCTTCAGGTACGAATTCTCCCTGACTCGGTGCCGGTAAAGCTGCTCCAGGTAATACCAAAGCCAGACATCCACGGTTATGCTCTCGGGATTTTTCAGCATATGATACGGGATCTGTCTTCCCCGGTTTTCCGCGAGCCATTCCCGGCATTCTTTTAATGATGTAAACGTTTTCGACCGGTACCTTCGATCGTACTCCAAATATCTCCCCACATACACACCCGGTGCTTCCTGGCGGATCCCTTTTCCGAGTTCACGTCCCAGAATATCCCGTCCCATACTCCTCATCCATGCCGAGGATCCGGTCCGCCACGCTGTTCACTTCCTTTTCTTTCTGTTCCTGCGTTACATGCACGTACAGGTTCATCGTGATGGCGACCGACGCATGTCCCAGAAGGACCTGCAGTGTTTTAGGACGCATGCCTGCTTCGATACAGCGTGTGGCAAAGGTATGCCGCAGTCCGTGTATGGTAATCCCGGGTATCCCGAGTGTATTTCTGATGTGGGTCATGGCTTTTTGGTAAGCGCATTGTCTGATCACCTTTCCTTTCGAATTGATGAAAATGTATCCTTCTTCCTTATCCTTGGAGGAAGGGAACTCCTTGTAATGATCCCTGAGACCGATTAACAGTTCCTCGCTCTTCCGGGTCATCGGGATCTTCCGGCGGCTGTTCGGCGTTTTCGGGGAATTCACGCGGAACTCCCCGTTCCGGTAAGAACCGGTACGGTTGATGTGGATCATTCTCTTCTGGAAATCGATATCCCTCCACTGCAGCGCGGACAGTTCGCCGATCCGCATGCCTGTCTGAAGGATCAGGGCAAACGCGGGATACTCTCGAAACCTTGCTGCTTCCGCCAGAAACGTCTTCTGCTCCGGTACGCTCAGGACGACGCGTTCCCTAGTCGGGTTCTTACGGTAAATCCGCACGGACTTCCGGACCGGATTCGTTGCGATATAGTCATAATCATAGGCTGAGCCGAACATATCATGCATGACCGTTCGGATCTTCTCGAGTGTCATGTTCGCAAGGTTCCTTCTTGAGGCAACATCCAGAACTCGCTGGCAGTGAAGCGGCCGAACGGCGGTCAGCTTCATCTTTCCGATGACCGGATTGATGTGCCGTTTGTACATCTGCAGATACAGTTCAACCGTGCGCTCCTTCAGGACAGGCCTTTTGATCACGTCGATATAGTATCGGAACCACTTCTGCACGGTGTAGGCGCTTCCCAGGAGTTTTCCGACGTACTTGTCCTCGATCACGGAACGCTCGATCCAGGCCTTGCATTCCTCGACCGTTTTGAAGTTCCGGCCGATGCGGACGCCGTTGCTGTCGGTATAGCGCGCAGAGTAAGAACCCCATGCTCGCTGCGTGATTCCTACCCCGAGTTCGTTTCCCTGCAAGTCTCTTCCCATCGGTTCTCCTCTGTTTTTTTCCGAGGCCATACTTCTACATCGTTCCGATAAGCCATCCGCAAACGCAGTGGTCATCGGCATTTCAGGCAATGCGGCTCGCTTGACAGAATCACGTGCCGCACCGAGCACTTTTCTATAATCACCTGGCGTCCTTCAGCCAGTTAATCTGGTTCTCAAGACTTGTGAACCGATCCGAGATTGCCTGAAGCAAAACTCCGAGTTCCACTGTCGGCGGAACCAGTTCCTTTCCCTTTCCAAGGAGCTGTTCGAGAACCTCGCGGTCCATATCTACGAACTGCCAAAGCGGTTTTTCAAGGGCGAATAGGATACCAACCAGGTGCGGCATCGGCGGCGACTGCTTGCCGGTCTCGTACCTCCGGATCTGCCGCTCTTCCACCCCCACGATATCAGCGAGCTGGCGTTGAGTCATTCCTTTTTCAATCCGTTCATGACGGAGTCTTTTCCCGAAATTCTCACAGGAAAAGTAGTACTTTTCTTTCATAAAACATGTTCCTCACTGCTTGTTGGCACGATTATAGCGCACCCCCATTTTTTATGGAAGGCCTCGGTAGGTCCGCTGGCGGACCTCCCAGGTCCGGTTGGCCAAAATTTATTTTTTCGGCTACCAAAAGTATAGCAGAAGCGCAAAAAAAGTATGTCCGTACCTACGGACACACCCTTCCCAAATCTATGCTATAATATTAGTTTCCGTATACGCGGGCGCCATTGCTGATGCTGCTCCGAAGGCTTTCCCGCAGTTCCCCCGGTTCAAGTACTTCGACATGATCCATGAACTGAAGTGCCCAGTATTTCATCGAGCGGAGATTTGCATTCAGATGCACCCTGCAGTCTTCCTCGTCAACTTCCACGCGGATATCCGTACCAAACCAGTCAACCACGTAGTCAATCATCCTTTTCGGCATGCGGAGTTTTACCGGTTCGGCTTTACCGGAATACATATATGGGGACTCATTGTTCATGATTCCTTCCGCAATCTGCTCCAGTGTGTATTCCATCTTGTCAAGCCCAACCCTCATCGCAGGCTCTACCTGAATGTTCATAATCTTTTCAACGCACATAACACGGGTATCACGGATGTTATGATCATAAGAGATCAGATAGTAATGCTGTCTTGCATTCACCAACCGATATGGAGATACCACATGCGAACGCATCGGATGAAGCTTTACGTCTGTTCCGTAATGCCCATAATCCAAACTCACCTGTCGATTTGTATGGATTGCATACTCAATCACCTCGATGGTGTAGAAGAAAGTCTTGTTCTCACTCTTTCTTGCCGATTTCTTGTATTTCACGGAACCATATGCACAATCCTCCGAGGCCATGCCGTTCAGCTTATCAACTAAATCCCTGGTGTAAGACGGACATATATCCCGGTTGGTGAGAAGGAAGTCGATCAGAAATATCCGCTCCGGATTTTCGAACAATCGTCCTTCCAGATAGCATCCCTTCTTCGTCTTCTCGATATGACAGTCAAGGTCAATCAGTGTTCGAATACAATCTCCGACTGTCTTCCGGTTAGGTTCTATTCCATACGTTTCCTCTATAATCGTTACAATCTGCACCTGCGTCAGAGGATGTTCCTCATCAGAATGCCTGACCAAGGTATTCAGGACAGCGAAGCAAAGAAATGTTTTGTCCGTTCGTTTAAGTTCACGTTTTTCGTATATCCTCGTCCTCTTCATATTTGTAAACCTCCATTCAAAAAGCCGGGCCGCAGTGATTCTGCCGGCACCGGCTTCAAAGGTTTACTTGGTTTTAATTCTCTTCACGCGCGAAATTGCCCAACCTGTCCCTGTTCCGATGCCAACTGTAAAAGCTTCCTTTTGCAGCAGTGAGGTACATTGGACCGGTCCTCCTTCCGCGAGTGGTAGAACTATTATACATATCGCGGCGGAGATTGAAAAGTTCAACAAAGCGACCATACCGATCACTTTGCCGACCTTGACGGAATAGTTTACATCTTTATGGAAGTTCTACTATTACTCTCCTTCTTCAGCATCAGAAATCTCCTCGTCAGGCAACCGGGATTTCATGTTTTCAAAGACATCGTATACTTCTGCCTCCAAGACAAAAGGAGTTGTAAAGGCATTCAGGACAATTCCGGATGGCTTTTTCTCATTGTTTTTTGCAAACGGCAACACTTCCAGCATATGTTTCTGAATGGCCGAAAACTGCTCTCCGTATTCTCCCATTTCCTCCTCACTTGAGAAAACCGGAAAAAAGAATTTCCCACCATTCTGAAGGATATCCGGAATAAACCGGATTGGGTCGTTATTCAGAAACTCCTCGCCTTTCATGGCATCAAGGTCATCTTTGTTAGCCTCTACCATAGCGGCAAAGCGCGCCTCATCCTCTTCGCTCATCTTTGCCGTACACGGAATCCATACAAAGCTGTCGCGCAGGATTTCAAGAACATTGAGGAAGTTCGGCATGTTTCGTTCCCCATTGAATACTTGGACCGCTTCTTTCAGCATGGTTCCGTCTTCCAAATCTTCCGCTGTAATCTTTGAGGATGGATTCATATTGGAATAACAGTACGCTTCGCCCTCGTCAGACTTTCCCACAAAAAAGGCTATCGTCTCTCCCTTATGCCATCGAAAGTCCTGACATGGCTCATTAAGAAGTGTTCCCAAGAAGTAATTATCTGCGAGATTTGTAATTCTAACCCAGCATCCCTCAGGGCTGAGTCCATCTTTCATAAGGCGTACCAACACATCATCGATATAGTATTCGTCACGGATTGGATCCAGAAATGTCATTCCTCTCGACATTTCAACGTCTTCCGAAGCATCGTATTCTTTGAGTATGGAAAGCTTCTCCGCGAAGGTCTCCGCCAGTCTCCCATCATCATCCGAACAAACTTCGAATTCCGCGTTTTCAACAGCCTCGATTCGTATTTTGGAAAACGAATCATCCGGTCCTTTCAGATACTTAAATCCTTTTTCTTCTTCGCTCACATGTGCCGCAGCAAGGGCCTCCAATGTTATCCCGGCTTCACGGTCATAATAGCCGTATGCCAGAACAGCATTGGCATTGTCAGCACCCGGGAAGCCCTCCACAGCACTTAGGGCCCTTTCATCGTGTTTTATAACGATAAAGTTGTGATATACCGCTCGAAACCCAACATCTTTATATTTCATACAATTTATACCTCCTTAGTCCCAAAGAATATCATGTTCCGGTTCATTTTCCGTACCACATTTCAGGCAGGGAAGAGTCTTTGCCTCTTCCACGGCCGTTTTTCGCATACGACCTCCGCACTTACGGCATTTGCACTCATATGCCTTTAGAATACGAAAACTCTCACCCAGATCATACGGGGTTATGAGATCAATTGTCTCAGTATCCTCGCTATTCTTCCGAATAGCATTCACATCGTTCGGAACATAAAGCGTGGCGTCCTGCCCGACTTTCCATTTTCGGCAGGACTCACACATCAGGACAACCCACGACGCATCCACTGCTACAAACGGTGTTTCTGCAAACAGTTTCTGCCAGGTTTTTCCGTACTTGCCGTCCTTTATCTTCTGAACCATTTCGGAATACTCCAACGGATACAGGAATCCGATTCCTTCCTTGACATCATACTGTTTTTTACACTTCTTACAATGAAAACTATAACCCGACCCCATACGTTACCTCCTTTTTTGTTCGGGGATTTCCAATACTGTCAAGCACCTAATCCCGATTTCCCTAATCATCGCTTTTTTCTTCAAATGAAAAGCCATCGTCTCCAAGGCCAGTCATCTGCTCAAGGTAGGCAATCCGTTTTTCATACTCTTCCATCAATTCAGGAGTTGGCCGTGCTTGTTTCTCGTCCTTTTGTTTCTCCTTGCTCCGTCTTCTTCGCAATCCTTCCGGCTCGGGTATCGCTCCGCTCATGATTTCATACTTTTGAACGTATGCCTGAATATGATATCCGTTCAGGATGTTGATTGCCTCAATCTCCAGAATGTTGCAACGGTTTTGAAGTTCGAGCCGCAACTCCCGCCGTGCGCCGGTGTCCTGTCCATCATCCTGAGGGAGCTGCATTGCCCGTCTTCTGTACTCGTTACAAATCTCTAAAGTCAGCCATTCAAAGTTTTTGTCCGCCATACGATGTTCTCTCCTTTTTCTTTATCATACTGAAATCGGAGAGAAAAAGGTCTCCCGGCGGGAGACGAAAAGGACAGGAGTTTGACCTCCTGCCCCCCTTGTCATTCATTTCCTAATAGCGGCTGTTTGCACAGATACAGCATCATGTTCACGGTATGGATGTCGTACTGTTCATGCTCAATGCACTGGATCACAAGCTTATCCCGCTTGTTGTATGGATTGAATGCCATGTCCGCACTTGCGAGCAGGTTCTCGGATTCTTCCAGTGACAGCTTAAGTCCGATACAAAAGCCCAACACTGTCTTCTTCTGCGGTTTCTTCGTGTCACCGCACAAGATTTTTGAAAACGCGCCCTTCGAGACATTGGAACGCTTATAGACAACGTTATTATCAATGCCTTTCTCAATCAGGAGTCGCATCAAATACTCCCGAAAAGCGTCCTCCTCTTTGTCATCCTTCATGAACTGTTCCTTGTCAAAGGTCTTTTCATCAAAGGGCAATGAACCGGGATAAACGATCTTTCTCGGTTTTCTGTTGCCCTCGGGTTTAGATCCCGAGGTAAGCGAATACACATCCCCTAAGATTTCATCATAACATTCATCATACCAGGCAAAGTCATTCTCACGGAGATACCTTCTGCGCTCCAATTCAAAATCACGAGCACTGACTCCGTATTCTCTTCTGTGGGCAGCGATGACATCCGCGTCATTAATAAACGACTCCACCTGAAAAAACAGGTTCTTGGACAGGCGGAATGCCGTATCATCAAACACGACCAGTTTGACTGACATATCGACATCGTCCTTCATAAGAAAGTTGCTGATCTCATTCACCGCGATTTGTATTGCTTCTCCCTTTGGTAATCGATAGACACCGGTGGCGATAAGCGGAAAAGCAATGCTCTTACATCCCAGTTCGGATGCTTTTGCAAGTGACTTGGCATAACAATTTCGCAGCACATCAAACTCGCCCTTGTCACCGCCATCCCATGAAGGTGCTACGGTATGTAGGATGTACTTCGCTTTCAATCGAAACGCAGGAGTAACCGCAACATTGCCGCATGGAATCACTCCAATCTGCTTCCGTACAGCGAGCAATTCCTCTTCGCCGGCTGCCTGATAGATTGCGGCATCTGTCCCCGAGGCATACTTCGGCTGTGGATTTGCCGAGTTCACTATGGCGTCCGCTTTCACTTTGGTTATATCATTTCTGATAATCTGAAAAGGCATTTTATATTCCCCAAATCTTTCGATGTTCTTCCAGCGACTTATGAAATTCATCGCTGAAATCCGACAAGTCTTCCATCGTGATAGCATCTTCACAAAGCAGATTGGCAACCAGAAGAATCAAATCGACACGGCTTATCGTGCACCGGACGCCGGTCTGCTGCTTATCTTCTTTCATCCTTTTATCCAATTCCCAGAAGCGTTCGGATGGCTTCCCTTCCCCGCTCAAGAGTTTGACATACTCTTTGCAGAGTCTATCCATATAGGCTTCCTGCCAACCCGGGAGTTTCTCCCGAAACAGTTTCATATCCTTTTTCGTATATCGCTGTTGCTCCATGCTTCGTTCCCCTGTTTATTCCGCCTCATAGATCTCACGATAAATGTCCCTGATATTCTTCTCTATGTTCACGCCGTGGATGTAGCCGAAATCGACCTTCTTCTCACGGATGGCTTTCATGAACTGATAGTATCGCGAATGACTGATGGTATCCGTAAAGAAGAAAGCGTGATCCGCCTTCTCCACGATGGATGCGTCAGTAGAACCGCCGGCTTCCGGATTCACGAAAGTCCAGTTTGAAAACATGTTCCGCAGCTTGTACACCCAGTTTGAGTGACCGCCGATTACGACAATGCGCAGTTTGGCGATGGCCTCCTTCATATGCTCGACAGATACTCCCGTGGACGGGACATCGTCCTCTGTCTGGTTATAGGCAAATGCCCGGAGAGCGGTTAACTCCCGGCTGATTTCGTCATCACGGTCGCGCAGTCTGCGGATTTCGTCCTCGAGTTTCCGCTTATCGTTCAGTTTCAGGCGAAGATCTGCGTTGTCCGTCTCCAGCATGTGGAGTTTGCGTCGGAGTTCGTTCATCTCCTGACGGATGGCTTCCTTCTCCTCTTCCGCTACGGGCTCTGCCTTTGCCGCCGTCACCGTTTTCACGGCAGGTGTAACATTTTCCGCCGCCTTTTGGGGATTCACTTGTATTTCTTCCGGTCTGAAATGAATCTCATCTTCCTCAAGATCCATCTCGCTTCCCACCCCCAAAGCAAGCGTGTCAAACGTATCTGCAATCCAGTCCGTCGTACTTGTCAGCGCTCCGACGCAATGGAATATCGTAGCGTACAGAGAGAGTTCCGTCAGCGTGTATTCTTTCGTCGGATGTTTCTTTTTTAGAATGGCAAGCGTAACCGATAGTCTTTCCGAAAGAGACGAGTTTTCTTCATCGCACATTTCAACATAATCTGTCGGATACCCGTACCAACTCAGCGCATCGTTTAGGAAAGCCAACATTTTGGCGTCAACATTGTACATGCGTTTCGATTCGTGCTTTTGTTGTACCTCCTGACGGCACACTTCTATAACGTCGCTGATATCAATGCGCGGATTCACTGCTTCGGCATCCGGATAACTCTTATCCGAGTCGTTCAGATATGCATAGATGACGTTGCAATCCTCGCCGATCTCGATATCGGAGAGTTTCGCAATGTAAAGGATACGCGCGTTATTGATATCATAAGACGGATGCTCTCTATCCGGTTTTGCAAGTGAAATCAGTTCCGTCAGCGAAAGGCGCTGGAACTTCTTTAACGTCTTATACTCTTTCCGGTAGTAAAGCCTGTACAGGTACAGGATTAATGCCTTTGCATACTCGCTTCCGGAGTTGGCGGCATTAACCATCAAGCTCATCGTATACTGGGTAAGCATTGCATCCGGCCACGTCGGATCGGAATATAGATCGACATAATCAGCGGATTCATACTCCTTTAAGTGCGTATACTCATGCAGGAAGAAGTCCCTCGCTACCAGGCGGAACTCTTTCTCCATCCCCATCGGGACAAAGGACCGGACAAACCAGCTCTCGCATCCGAATGGGTCCGGATTCATAAGTTCGCTCTTCGGAAACCGATCATTGAGTTTCTGCATCCTATAAATGTCGTTAAGAAAGCTTCCGGTCAGCTGCATCAGCTCTTCAGTAAGATCGTTCAGTTTATTCGCGGCCTTCAGGTCCGCAGAATCATGTCCGTTATTTTTCCCCAAGCTGGCACCTCCTCCCTTGCCATCTCTTCCGAAAATCACGTGGTCTCTTGCACAAATGCCATATATCACTTGCAAAACAACCCAATCACTTAGATGTTTCTTTCTTACACACCCCACGTGCCACCACGAAGAATAATGCCGTAGCCACCGCAGCACCTGCCATATTCAGGATCACATCATCTATATCAAATGCCCGTCCGATGACTGGCTGAAAAAACTCGATAATTACAGAGCACAGGAATCCGGCCGATACCGTCCGAAGCAAGCTCTTGCACTTTGTCGCAAGTGGATAAAGCACGCCGAACGGAAGGTACATCAGGAAATTGACAATCCGTTCCGCGTTTCGCAGGTACGTTTCCGGGTTCGGTCGGAAGTCATAATTCCACTCGAAAAAGCGGAATTCCATCCCGCTATCCGAATGATACAGGATTCGGTACCAAAGAACTCCGATGAAGTCGATAAACAGCAGCATACATAGGAGTCCACACACTAATAAATTCTCCGAAGCCAAGAATCTACCCATTTCCCGATGAGTGAATGACCTTTTTCGGTTTCTTGCCAATTCCGCTCGAGCGGGATGCTGTTTTCAATTCTGCTGACATGACTACTCAGTAGTAATAGCATGTACCAGTGTTCTATTTCATCTGAGTATACACTTCTTTAGTAAAAAACTGCGTTGATTCCAAATAATCCGGAATGGATATCGACTGCCCATTGACTCTGATATCTACACTATTCTTTGCAATCTCAAGCACATAATTATTATGGTCAGATGGAATTTTTCCAAGAATAGTCACTCGAATCTTCAAGTTCTCATCCATATTGGGTATGTCAAACAAAGAAAGGAATCTCTTGCACCTTCCTTTAAAGGATTTTTCCGGATTCAGGTTGTCCAGATTAACATTATTGAATTCAAACACTACGTTCAGCCAACCATTCTCCATATACAAAGCAGTATCACAGAATTCCTCGACATATTCCCTGTTCTGACTTGCTCGAGATATTCTTGAAAACTCTTCTAACTCATCAACAAAAGTCAAAAATGATATGTCGTCTATCGTCTTTATTCGATACCTATCGCTTGTATGATTTGAAATGGATGACAGTATGTTATGCAATGCGAGCGTCTTGGCATCTAGTCCTGAATCCCAGCTGTTTGGCATGCTGTAGTCAAGAGTTTGAAACGCTTGGAGATTCTTCATCAACAAAAATGCGCTCATAATACCATGCTGGTATGCCTCAAAATCATTGTAGTACGCCAGTTTCTGATCAAATGAGCTTTGAAAGGAAGGTTTTACCTTAAAGCTCCTTTCTATTAGTTTTTTTTCATTTTCATTCAGCGAGGCTATCCCAGTTACAAAATCTTTCACGTTAGAATCGCTACGATATGGAATCCCGACCGCTTTTTTTAGTATCATCAAGGCCAAAAAAGAAATATTATCGCTTGGGCTTAGGAACAATAAATCTCTTCTCGCAATAAAGTCAATAAAAAGGTTAACAAATTCCTGCTGAATGTTCTCAAATTTGAAGCAGAAATTATCAAAGTCATGTATTGCAAAATATGGAAGCACCTTATTAATGCTCATATTTATCTTTTCTATTTTTTTTAGAGGATACCCCAAATCATGGGTAAGCGCCGCAACACATCTTACCGAATCCTCCAGCCCTACATACTCATCCATCTGTTTTACTGCTTTCAATAATGTCATGAAGCCATTTTCTTCAAACAGATGAATGTCCTGAGAAAGCTTTGACAACAATCTATAACTCTCTTTTGTTTCTTTTTCAGTTTTAAACAATATCTCAAACTCAGGTTTTCTATAAAGAAACTCCCCCAAGAAGTATACCCAAAGGCAGTGAAGTGTATGGTCCCTGTAGAAAGAATCAGACGCAAAAATTAGTTCCTCGAACTCAACAAACGAATCAAAATATACAAATAACTTATCATAACCCTTTTTATTTGGAGACAAATAACTCATAGCAACTTCGAAGAGTTTCTTCCAAAGCGTTACTGCAATCCGAATTCTATTATTCATTTTGGATTCAGCAATTAACTCCTTAAGTTGTTGTTCGATAAAAACCTTTTCTTCTTTTTTGCCTTTCAAAAAAACAATCTCGTCCTTATCTATACATTCCAAATAGAACTTCATTACAAACGTTTCATCAATAAAATGTTCCATTCTATTCTTCCTTTTCTCAGACTATTTATTTGGTATTAACCCTTACTCAACTATATCCTACTTCTTTGCATGAGACCGCTCTTGCCGCTTACAGTAGGGACAGTTCCCTCTTCCCCGATTTCTTTCCCGTATTTCTGCCATCCAATTTGTGTTACAAACACTGCACTTCCACCATGCTTTGTAATGCGAATTCGACGTGATATCTTTAGGACTAAGGTCAGTATTCTTTTCGTAATCCCATTCCATCAAAAAGCCCGGATTATCTTCACTCAAAGATCCATTTTTTTCGACAAATCCCCTTTGTCGTCGTTTACTACGTTCCATGTTTGCACAAAATGTACATCCAACGCCTCTTCTTCGAGAATTCACTGTGGCCTCCCATTCGTGGCCACATCTTCCCAACCACCATACACGAATTGAACTCGACATGGTTACATCATCAGGAGTAATACCTTTATTCTTTGTCGGGTGCCATTCACTAGCTAGCAAAGGATTGTTTTCTCTTAAAGAGCCCCTTCTTTGAACCATATTTATAACTCTGCTTTTGTTTCTTTTTCTATATCCACACTTTATGCAGCCGGATCTGGTATTAGTATATAAATAGTTCAAATTAAAAATGAGAAATCTCCCTGATTGATGTATAATACATAGTATCCAAGGAGGAACTCATTATGCCCCGTAAACAGAAACAACACGACCGACAATTTAAGCTTGACGCCCTTCAGTACGTCTGGGAACATCCCGATCTCACCCAGGAGGAATGCTGTCAGCACAGCAACGTAAAGATGCTGCTAAAAAGGATATCCGAAGAATTTATGACCGTTCCAGGCAGAACTACGGAGCCCCCAAGATTACTGCCGTCCTCCGTAAAGAAGGAACCCGTATTGCCGAGCGAACGGTTGGCAAGTACATGCGTGAAATGGGAATCCGGGCCCAATGGGTAAGCCCTTGGATTGCAACGACAAAGGACTCCGATTTTTCCAAGGAACTGCATAACGTACTGAACGAGCAA
>JAEEGI010021263.1_pt1 | contig 12908 bp, 12 predicted proteins | sample 8958751 | NCBI WGS metagenome assembly JAEEGI01 (sample SAMN16246545, study PRJNA631951) | gut metagenome | biome: gut microbiome; feature: rumen; material: KS-attached | host: Bos | place: Iran: Karaj | collected 2018-10 | reverse complement strand
CATGAAAAGACCATCTGCAAAGATGATCGAAGTCTTTCAGAATGAAGATATTATAAATCAGTGGTGTTGTAGTATCGGAATTATTTCATGGAGCTATATCTGAGAAAGAACTAAATTCTTTAGAAGAGGATCTTTCTGTTTATGAGTGTCTTAATATTCGTGAAAAAGACTGGAATGAGTTTGGAAGATTCTTGTATTCGCTTAGGAAAAGCGGTTTAACAGTACCATATCCTGATGCGATTATTGCTTTCATAGCCATTAAGAATGATGCATCTGTATGGACTAATGATAAGCATTTTAAACTTATACAGGCTGCGGTAGACGAGCTTAAGTTGTATAACTATGTAGAATAATGATACGTGTGCATATAAACTATTACTAGAGCTTCAAAAGAGAGTAGACCGTTGTTGGTCATACTCTCTTTTTCTTTGCTTTGATCTTTATAAATTCTATAATTTCTTTTTTATCCAGATCTGTTAGCTTTTGGAAAAAATACAATAGTTCTTTTTCAAGACTGGTATGAATCATATGATGTATGTACATATGCTTTTACTCGAGAAGATTATGGTTATCGCGATTCACATTTTATGACGACATATTCAAATTTTCCGATATTATATGATGAGTCAATTTATGAAGAAAGTAATCCAGTCCGTAAGCATCTAGAGAATATCGGGCTTACGGTTCTTAGTATTAACGGAATTGAAGCTGTTTTAGAAGAAATAGAGAACAAGGCAGGCGTTACTAAGGAGATTAAGAATGGTAATAATGTTACTTGGAACCGATGGCAAAGATGATGCATAGATTTTGCGGCTAGAAAAACTATACATATATGTCTGTCATGGCGAAAATGATGATGTTATTTTGGCAATCAATGGAAGTGAATGATAAATTAATACAATGATTATCACTATTTAATTTGGGATTTATCTTTAAATAGTACAATCATGCTGTGGATAAAAATAACTGTTTCCAGCATATGTACTGAATATGATTAATAAATAAAAGAAAAACAAAAATATAAGCGAATACCAGTTGAAAAATGTGGCTTTTCTTTACGGACCTACTATGCGTTAAGAAGCGGCATTGATGACTTGTATTCGCTTGTTTGCATTTATAATTCTGAGCTAGCAGTAGAAAAAATGATTGCTGAGAAAAGCAATTATACTGAACTGAAACGTTTTAAGGAGAATGCCAATGACAAAATTAAACAAGAAGTTTCTATCGGTTATTATGTCAATTGCTCTTATATCTGCAACTGTCACAGGTTGCGGAAAGGCAAACACTGAAACTGCAGGAGGCGGCGATGTACAAAGCGATGCTGCTTTGGAGCTGCCTACAGCTGAAACGAAGGATGAAGCTGAAGCAGCTTCTTTGGAGGTAACATCTGAAGCAGAGGAGAATACTCAGGAATCAGAGACAGGTGATACTTCTGGACATCCAATGGATTCATCGGTTATGACCCCATGGATCAACTCAACAATCATCGGTATGGTTACAGAAGATGTTAATGCTGATCTTAAGGATGATTTTTACCTTAATGTGAATCATGACTGGTTGATGAATGCTAAGTTGCGCCCCGGATATCCAACCGAAATGCCGCTCCTTGATGCTGCCGACATTGTAAAAGATAGATGTCTGGATATGCTTACAGACACAAGTCTTACAGGTGAAGATGCAGAAAAGATCCAGAATTACTACGAACTATGGCTGGACTGGGAAGGACGAAATGAAACAGGTATCGACCCAATTCTCCCATATGCACAAAAGGTAAGAAATATTTCATCCCTTGATGAAATGTCAAAACTTTTGGTTTCAGAAGAAAACTTCACATGGGGAGTAAGCCTGGCGAGAGTAGGTCTTTCGCTGAATAGTGAGAACTCCACTCTTTACGAGGTTCAGATATCTCCTACAGCACTATCACTGCAGGATTCTGCTGAATACAAAGAGCTTACAGAAAATGGAAAACGTACGCAAAAGGCAAACAAAGAAATAGCTTACTATATGCTTGGCAGAGTTGGATTGTCCGAAACTGAGATAGACAAAGTTTTGCAGGATATGTATGATTTCGAGGCCAAGCTGGCAGAATATGAAAAGAGTGTTTTGGAAAAAAGTGACCCGGCTTATGTAACTGCTTCTGTTAATCCAGTAACCATGAAGGATATTAAGACTCTTTCTCCTAATTATCCACTTGCAGAGTATATGGAGAATTATGGCTGGTCAAAGTCCAAACTTATCAATCTAGGCGAGCCAGAGTGGCTTACGGGTTTAAATGAGCTTTATACAGAAGAAAACCTGGAGGGAATTAAGGCATATATTCTTTTCCGTAGCATCGGAGCATACATAAGTATCATTGACGAAGAGGCATACCGCGAGTATCAGAGAATAAGTAATGAGGCTTCAGGTACAACTGAGAATATGCCGGATACAGAACTTGCCTATTCTGATACAAGGGGAAGGTTTTCAAACTGCTTTGGACGTATTTATAAGGAAAAATATTTAACAGAAGAAATGAAGCAGGAGATCACAAAGCTGTGTCAGGATGCGATTGATGCCTATGATGAAATGTTTGACTCTGTAGACTGGCTTTCGGAAGAAACCAGAAAAGAGGCCAAAAACAAGCTTCATAAGATGAAGATAAACGCTGTCTATCCTGATAAGTGGGAAGATGATTCTATCTATGTAGTTAAGTCAAAAGAAGAGGGTGGAACATTTTTGCAGGCGTTACTTGATTATGATGCTGCGTCAAGAAAAGATTCTTTAAGCCGCCTCAACACCACGATTGACAGGGATATTTGGCTGGTGGACATGCTCGAAACAAACGCATTCTATAATCCACAGGATAATTCCATCAATATAATACCGGGATTCTTCTGTGATGCTTCTTATAGAAGTGATATGTCTTTGGAAGAAAAATATGGTGCACTTGGAAGTGTTATAGGTCATGAAATTTCTCATGCTTTTGATACAAGCGGTGCTCAGTTTGATGCAGAGGGTAACCTTAATAACTGGTGGACAGACGAAGACTATGCAGCATTTAAAGAAAGAGCTAACAAGCTTGTGGCGTACTACGATAAGGTCGTAGCCTTCGATGACGGCACTGCGTATAAGGGACAGCTTGTACAGACAGAGGCTATAGCGGATATGGCAGGCTTAAAATGCATGCTAATGATGGCCAGCAAAATAGATGGCTTTGACTACGACAAGTTCTTTAGGGCAAATGCATATTTGTGGGCAAGAGTTGGAACAGTTGAATATATGGAAGCCGCTGTACTTTCTGATAATCATCCGCTCCATTATTTAAGAGCCAACGTTACTATGGCTCAGTTTGATGAATTTGTTGACTGCTATGACCTCAAGGAAGGTGACGGTATGTACATGGCACCTGAAGACAGGATTGCAGTATGGTAGAATCTCCCACAACAAAGGCAAAATCAGAGTAACTATTGCCATATATGCGTTTTGTAGATAAAGTTTAAGGGTAATAAATCTTAAAAGAAAGCGGTATAACTACTTTGTCGTCTTTCATTATATGAAATTGGCATTTAATGATTTGAGCCGTGGCATTTTTGTCGCGGCTTTTTCTATTCGTATTTACGCGATTTTTCCATAAACAGGGTCTCTATAAAGACGTGATAACTACCGATAACAAGAAGAAAAATGGAGCCAAAAAACGAAAATCAATATAAAGATAATCTGAAAAAAGTCTAAATTCATCTTGCAAAGTGGACTTAATCAGTCGATATCTAATACAATTTAAATATAGTATTTATAACTTTTGGCGTAATGTTTTTTACAGGAGGAATCGACCAATGGCTAGAAAACATACCATTTTAGATCATTCAATTATCGGATATTTTGTTCTTATAATCTTTGTTATGTTTTTTTCATCTATTGGTGCAAGCCTGATTGATAAACCGCTTTCAAACGTTATACCTGGTTATGCAAGAGAAATGTCAGGATTAGGTACCACTGTGACATCTGCGTCCGGTATCGGGGCCGCTATAGGGGTTCTGATATCAGTTATTATATTTACACTTTGGTTCAGACCTGACTTCAAAGGCATTCTTGGCTGGAAAGGCTTTTTGTGGGGCATTGTGGTTATGCTCCCTTTCCTTATTATCGATTATGTAGGTGCTGCAATCGATCTTTATACATTTGGATTTGGCAATGTGATTGTTGCATTTTTATCCGCTCTTTCGCCCTCATTTACAGAGGAAGCAGCATTTAGAGGTCTCGGTATAGCTAACTATATGAGAACGATCAAGTCTGAGAAGCAGATTAAAATTATATTCTGGCTGTCAACATTATTATTTGCCGGTGTACATATATCCAATATCTTTTCAGCAGGAAATCCTGTAGCAGGTATTTTTCAGTTAGTTTATTGTGTCGGAGTTGGCGCAATTTTGGGTGCGGTATATTTACGTACTGCTAATTTGTGGGTTGTAACGATTGCGCACTTCACACTGGACTTTGCCGGACTTATTAACGGTTACTATTCTTCAACAGGCGGTCTTTCGACACAGCTGGTTGCAAGTGATTGGGTCAATCTCGTAGCGTCTGCTATTGGAATAGTTACTGCATTGATCCTGTTATCACCTAAGCACTACCCGCAGATAATGAAACTTTGGAAGGGAAAGTGGAGCTGTTAGACTGAAGTCTCCATTAGTTATGCATTTAACAGATAAAGGAAATGCGTGTGTATGAAGAGAGACGAAGGCCCAAATTTTGTGATATTTGGCAGAGAATATGAAGGATATAGATGGTTCAAACCGCTTCAGGTCATTCTGCTTACCATAGTATTTTATGCAGTACTGTTAGGAGTTGTGCTATTGATGGCTTTACTGGCGGGACAGTTGACAGGAATAAGCCTGGGAGAAATGCTTTCAGGAAATAGCGGTGGGTATGACACTGTAGATATGTATTCACCTGTCGGTGCCATCATGAACATTGGAAGTATTGCTGCTTCATTACCTGCACTCTTTTTTGCCTCTTTAGTCGTGCGATACAGACCGTTTGGCTCATATCAGTCCGTCGCGGGTAAATGGAGAATGCGACATTTCATGATATATTTTGTGATGGGATTGATAGTTGTCGCTCTGCCTCTGATAATCTCTTCTTTCGTCAAAGGTAAAGCTACAGGGGAGATTCATTTTACCGTAGCCGGTTTTATCATTTGCGTGGTGTTGGGATTCTGTCAATGCAGCGCGGAGGAACATATTTTTCGAGGGCTTCTGATGCAGGCATTTGGCGGGTGGACAAGAATTACGATCGTTTCGATCGTTCTTCAGGCGGTCCCCTTTGCCATAATACATCCATATAATATCACCGGAAAACTATCTGTGCTCATATCCGGAATTCTCATGGGAGTTATGGTATATATCAGCGGGGGCCTTGAGGCATCCTGTGCCTATCATATTCTGAACAATGTAACCTTATATATCATAAATGGTTTCGGGATAAAGACAGTTTCAACCAATCTAAATATATCAGATCTCGTACTTGATGCCCTTATTCAGGGAGTATTTATTATTTTGATTGTTTTCTTGACCGGTAGGATAAAGGAGAAGGATAGCTAATGACAGGCAGAAAATGGAATGTATTTAGAAAAACTACTTCAGTGATACTTTTGGCTGCTTTGACGCTGATGTCTTTCGGATGTGGAAACAAGGACAGCAAGGCGGGCTCTGATATATCTTCTCAGGAAGCTGAGAGCCTTGAGCTTTCCGGAGTACCCGGAAGGGGAAAATGGGTTGATTCTGATGTTTCCGGTATGGTCAAGACTGAAGGTAACATACGGCTTCAGGACGATTTTGCTGCGGCTGTAAATAAAGACTATATTTTGTCTGCAGTTATGGATCCTGCTTATGAAGAAGCCAGTATAGTCCTTGATGCATCTAAGCTTGTATATGAAAGATGTATGGCAATTGCCTCTGACGATGCTATGACAGACGACAATGCTGAAAAATACAAGGCTCTGTTAAAACTACACTCTGATTGGACTGAAAGAAACAGGCTTGGAGTAGAACCACTTAAAAAATATATTTCAGACATACAGAGTATTTCTTCTATAAGTGAACTTACAGAATATCAGGGAAGTACTGAGAGAAATCCCTTTGAACTTGGGTTACTTATGCCGGAATCCGTAGGAGTACAATTGCAGTTCCCGGACAAGAGTACATTAAACCTTACAGCCCCTAAGCTTTCACTGGGATCTGTCTCTTCTTATGTGGAGTATACAAGCAACACGTTATCAGCCAAGGAAAGAAACGATGATGTAATCGGATATTTTCTTGAGCGACTCGGCTTTTCTAAAAAAGAGATCAAAAATACTTTAAAAGGCAATTACAAAGTAGAAACTTTTATCGCCAGAAACAGTAATATAGATAACTTCGGCGTAAGAGAAATGTTTACTGAGGCTCAAAACAACAGAGAAGGGATTAGTGCCTTACAAGGAGATTATCCGCTCATACAGATACTTGATAGCAGAGGCTACCTGGAATGCGACAGTTTTTATGTGGATTATACATATCTTAGGTCTTTGTCCGGCCTCTATACCGAAAAGAATCTTGAAGATATCAAGTCATTTCTTATAGTCCATACCATCGACTCGACAAAGTATCTTCTTGACCGCGAATCATATGAAAAGATGGCCATGCTTTATAACCAAAGTGCCAAAAACCATGAGGAATTCTCAGATGGTCAGCTCAGCGTCCTCTTTAGAAATGATATGAAAATATGCGGCTTTCTTCCGTTATTGGATACGCTATACCTGGAAAAATATTTTAAGGACAGTGAAAGAACAGATCAGGTAAAAGAATTCACTGATGCATTGATAAAGGCTTATTTACATATACTTGATGAAGAAGACTGGATGTCAGAGGATACAAAAACTGCTGCAAAAGATAAATTGCAAAATATGGCGCTCCACCTCATAAAGCCTGATAATGCCGCTGACTATTCATCTGCAGAAATAAAATCTTACGAAGAAGGAGGCAACCTTGTTGAGGCTGCTGCTGAGGGCAGGCGCGTGTTGGCAGCTCACAGGGCAGCTAAAAGTAAGAACGCTGATTGGGACAGATTCAAATGGGATATTTATGATGCAGATAAAACAACCACTGAGGTTAACTGTGTGTATTATACAAACGAAAACGGTATCTATATAATGGCGGGCTTTTTAGCCATGTGTGATGCTGCATTCGGGGATGATTCATCACTTGAGCAGTTTGCAGGAATCGTAGGAACTACTATTGGTCATGAAATAACTCATGGATTTGATTCTAACGGAACAAAGTTTGACCAGTACGGGCGGCAGTTTGATGATAATCTTGCCTCCATCGACTGGATGACTGTACAGGACAGGTCAAAAATGGATGAAAAGGGATCAAAGCTTGCCGGTTATTTTTCGCTTGCAAGACCTATTCCGGGGCAACAAAAAGTAAATGGAAACGCTGTAAAAGACGAAGCCATAGCAGATATGGGAGGAGTCAAGTCAGTTCTATATGTGGCACGGAATATACCTGATTTTGATTATGATGAGTTTTTCAGGGCTTTTGCAAGACAATATGCGCAGCAGACAACTCAAGAGAGCGAACTTGGGACAATGAAAGGCGACATACATCCACTTCCTTTCTACAGAATAAACATTGTGCTTCAACAATATGATGAGTTCTTCAAAATCTATGATATTAAGCCGGGGGATGGAATGTACTTAAGCCCGGAAAAAAGAGTAGCTGTCTGGTGATGTCTTGTTCAGGAAGGAGTTTATTATGGGATCAGAGATTTCAAATGCAGCAATAAGGCTTGATAACATAATCAAAAGCTATGGCAGGCATGACGTTCTAAAAGGGGTCACCATGCAGGTAAATAAAGGCGACATCTATGGCCTGGTTGGCAAAAACGGAGCAGGAAAAACCACCATATTCAAGATGATACTTGGATTGTCTGAATATACTTCCGGCAGTGTTTCCATAGCCGGCTCCCGGAACAGAAAAGAGCTGTTTGAAAACAGGTCAAAGGTTGGATTTTTTGTAGGCACCAATTTCTACGGATATCTTTCCGGTAGGGCAAATCTTGAATACTACGCGGCTGCAAAGGGCCTTAGGGGAAAAGAACTAAAGCAGGAGGTGGATCGTGTCCTGAAGGTTGTGGGGCTTACAGAGGGTAAGGAAAATCAGAAAGCCAGGGGATATTCCCTTGGAATGAAGCAGCGTCTTGGAATAGGCAATGCAATCCTCGGTAATCCTGATATTCTCATCCTTGACGAGCCCACCAATGGTCTTGATCCTCAGGGTATAGCCGATATCAGGCACATGATACGAAGGTTCAGGGATGAGTTTGGTATGACAGTCATAGTGTCAAGCCATATTCTTGGTGAACTGGAAAATACAGCAGATCGCTTTGGTATAGTACACAATGGAGTTATAGCAAAAGAAATCACTCAGGATGACCTTTCTGCAAAGCGTCCTGAAGTAGAACTGACTGTTTCCGCAGGTAATCTGGAAAGAGCTAAAAGTATTCTTGCAGAAAATGGTATTGATATCCTGAAAGAAGGAAAAGAAAAAGTTACTCTGGAAGACTATTACTTTGAACTCATTGGAGGATCAGCAGAATGAGAAATTTGTTAAGGGCAGATTTGAAGCGCATCTTTCGGGTTGGGCTTATCTATGGAGGGCTTTTGCTTGCGCTGATCTATATCTCATACACAGTACTTGAAGGTGTTGTAAACGATGGCTCCATCGGAATGATAAATGGTGTGCAAAAAGCGCTTGGCGGGGCACCTATGGCTCTTTTCATAGTCTTTCCTACATTCTATGCTGTTTTTGCACATGAGTTATCTTCAAAATCCATGCAGACTGTGCTTGGTCATGGTATAACCAGGAACAAGCTCATAATTGCAAAACTCCTTGATGCCGCCATTTTACTTTTTTGCCTGTATCTGGTCATAATTGCCGGGGCTCTTATTGTAATAAATACAGGATCGGCAATTGTATTAAGCCCGCAGCAACAGCTGAACCTTATTATATTTATTATACTGAGGTGGCTCAGACATTTTGGTTACATTGTCTTTTCTGCCATGATCATGTACATTTCCGGGTCTACAGTTCTTGGCATTATTGCATGTATCGCATTTACGGCCATATTTAAACTTGTGTTTAACATGGTAGAATTTTTCTCTTCACTTTCATTATATGATTATACCTTTGACGGGCTGCTCGATTGGGCATATACCGGAATAGAAGTGGGGGCAGCCCCCTGGCAGCTTCTGCCTGCTGTCTGTTATCTTTTGGCAGCGCTGATCATCACGACTTACTTTTTCCGGAGAAAGGAGTTTGACTTTTGAAAAGTTTAATTTTGGCAGATGTGAGAAGAATCCTGAGAAAACCTTCATACTGGATTGTGCTTGGAATTTGCCTGCTTATCTCACTCTTTTGGACTGTTCAATCAAAAGGTGGCGGCGAGCTGAGCGGGTATTCGTTTGCTTCTAATCAGGGAAAAGCTATAACCACAATGAATCTGTTTATAGGAATTGCCATATACGTCAGCGTATATGCCGATGAGTTCACGTCAAATTCCATGCAGTGCCTCATTGGAAGAGGGATTTCAAGAAGGAGGCTCCTGATTGCAAAGTTCGTTAATTGCGTAATCGTAACCTTTATTTCATATGGAATCTATACTCTTTTTATCACAATTACAGGACTGATAATTGGAGCGAAGATGAACGGGGCAGAAAGCAGCTTTTTATATAGCACGATACTAACCAATGCTTTTACCGTTTTGGGCTACGCAACAATATCCATGATCATCCTTTTCTGGAGCAAAAACGTTGCCTATGCAACACTTGTGGATGCATTCCTGCTTTTTACGGGAGATACGCTGCTGAGCGGTCTGAATATGCTTCCTGTGATCAAGTTTTGGCATATAGACAGACATGTTTTTTCACAGGCCCTGGAATGTGCAAAAGTAGATCTGCTGCTAACCGGCGGCACTGCAATCTTTACACTGCTTTGGCATGTTGCAAAGATCTGCGCAATTTCCATTATTTTGGCATATTTGCTCTTTAGAAAAAAAGAGCTGGATTTCTGACTCTGGGATAAGAGCTTTGACAGAGAGGCGATTGGATGGATGCAACAGTATATAAGCCAAAAAATGAAGAAATACAGATTAGGCTTCGCCGCTACCGGGATTCATTATCAATAAGTGGCAGCATGGTAATCGCCTTGTCCGTATGGGATATACTCAAACTATTTATTAGCCTTTTCTTAGGTGAGGAAACGATTGCGCAAATTATCGGTACAGTTATGGAACAAAGTGGCAGTGCAGTTATAGGTACCGAATATGAGAAAGCCGTAAATATCATTCTTTGGATGGGATTTTTGTTGATAATCATGATGTTTAGTGTGGTTGTGCTTTTGTATCACCTTTACATCGGATTAAATGCTATTCGGACAGGGCGGCAGACAGTAAAGAGAGAAAAAAGGCTTTACCTTGTACTGGCGTTCCTTAGTGCACTGTTTACAGGAATACTTATTATTGTAAATATTTTCAATTTCATGAAGGCTGAGGATTCGAGCGGAAACGTGGATTTAGCCTTTTTCATAATGGAGTTAACAGCGCTTGTAAATTACATATTCCTTTTGTATTCGGCTGACAAAATCAGAAAATTTGAAAAGGCAGGGGGAGAAACAAGATGACGAAATGGCAGAAATTAAGAAATATACTTCTGGCTGTGTCAATGATTCTCATAGGCGTGGCAATGCTCGTTTTTGGTGAAAAAGCATACATGGGCATTATCAGTGTCTTTTCTCTTGTGTTAGAAATCATGGGGCTTCGTATGCTATGGTTCTATTTCAGGATGGCTCGCCACATGGTGGGGGGATGGAGCATCCTGTTTCGTGGAATCCTTTTCTTTGACTTTGGAATATTCACAGGCTCTCTTGTGTGGGTGCCAAAAGCGTATGTTCTGATGTATTTGGCAGGTACGTTAGCTTTTTCAGGTATTGTGAATCTTTTGGGGGCAAATGAGGCAAGAAGGATTCAAAGCTCATGGAGATTTAAGGCATTTCAGGGCGTTGTAAAGATGTTTGTTGCTATAATGTGCCTGATTTTAACGCGAAGCGGAGCAAGAGTTGTATATATATGTGCTGCCGGTTTTATCTTTTCAGCAGTCATGAATATAGCAAATACATTTCGCCATCAGCAGGTAATCACGATAGACTAGGAGAATGCGAAAATGCAGGGAGATTTTCATTATTATGCGACCTACTGTGCTGCGTTGCTGGCTGGTTTCAATCATAAGTATAGTGTGGAAATATGCCATGCCGCACAGCTTGTTGACCATTGCTCAAGGACATGGCTTCAAAAAGCAGGAGGGCCCTCACAGGCTGCAACAACACAGCTACAGACAGAACTCTTACAGGCTAGAACAGATCCGATCGGTCTTTGCGATATCACAAGAATATGGTCTTCTTTCCATTTTCTGCCAAGGGATCTGTATGCAGATATAGAGATCGGGTCAAAAAACTATAGAGATAAATACCGTCTGATCTGCGGACCAAATGGTAATCTGCTTGTGGATACAGTTAGTCTTGCCAAAGATAAGGGGACACCTGCAATCGGCATTGCCATGCATGTTCTCGCGGACACCTGGGCGCATACATATTTTGCTGGAACACCATCATTGGTGATCAATAACACCAACTGGTATTTCTATGAACTGTTTCCGGGAAATAGCGGGGAACCAGAGCGCAGACGGATTGCGTTTTCACATAATCCCTCCGCATCGGAGGATGTTGATAAGCCGGTTTATGTCGGAAGCGTATATCAGTCCGATGAAAACTCGATCATGAACCTTGGCCACGGACGTGCGGGACATTTGCCGGACTACAGTTATATCCGCTATGCTTATCTACCGGCATGGGGTGGCTACAAGGAAATAATAAAAGACAATCCGCACGATTATGAATGTGCATTTGCCCAAATGGTCTATGCGATGTCCTGTTTGCGTGGGGAAGATAGCGATTTTAAGAAAGAAACCTATGCTATGGAAATAATTAAACCATACATTGATAAAATCCGAAATATAATCACGAAACGACAGGTCGATGCGTCGGATGATTGGAAGGCTTATGGAGAGAGCCTTTCCGGGGAGAGCATCCCTGATTTTGACAAGGATGAGCATATAGAGGAATACATGAGCAGCAATAATAAATCTGATACCTACCTTGGTCTTTTTTTTGAGGCTGCTCTTGCCCAAAAGAAGATGGTAGCTTCCAAAATCATGCAATCAGGCAATCGCCTTGCGGGACTGCCATAGATAGTGTCGATCAAAGGGCCAATGAAATATGGGAAAAGAAGTGGATTTCTGAAAGGAGAGGGAAAAATATGGTATCTATTATCAGTTTTATTTTAGGTTTGATTATTCTTGGTATCCTTTATAAAAATATGATTGCCTGGGAAGGCGTCTACAGAATTTCAAAAGGACAGGCTATACTGCCGGTAGTACTTGGACTTTCATCAGTGCCGATTTCATTTATCTTTTTCTTAATAATAGGACTTGCATTTAGGGCTGTAACTGGCTTTACCCCTACAGAAGGACCTGCATTACTTGCCAGCTTCAACCATGCGTTTTTTTCAGCAGCATTGAATGAAGAACTCGCAAAACTTATTATTACGCTTATTGTATTATGCATTTTTAGAAAAAAATGGAGAAATGTATACGAATATATGCTGATAGCAGGAGCTGTCGGATTCGGATTTACTCTTCTAGAAGAGTTCGTATATAGCGCCGGTCTCATAGGTCTTTTGATGAGGCTGCCCAATATTACAGTGCATATGATGCTCGGGCTTGCCATGGGAAGACATCTTGGACTTGCCAGATATAACAAAGTGACAGGCAGTGGATCTGT